>Ga0255166_1000018_pt1 | contig 197862 bp, 217 predicted proteins | sample Atl_Cont_RepC_8d_FD_186013 | JGI IMG/M metagenome (GOLD analysis project Ga0255166, IMG submission 186013) | Freshwater microbial communities from Altamaha River, Georgia, United States - Atl_Cont_RepC_8d | ecosystem: Environmental > Aquatic > Freshwater > River | place: USA: Georgia...
CAATTACATCGAGATGTTCTACAACCCCAAGCGCCGCCACAACACGTCGGGCGGTGTTTCTCCGGTAGAGTTCGAAAAACGTCAATCCCAACGGCTCGGAAGTGTCTAGTAGATCCGGGTCGATTCAGTACGCCAAGATTCCAGGGACATGACACGCCCCGCAACAACGCTCCGGCCTGCACAGCAAACCGCCTGAGGAGATTCAAAATGCATCGACGAACCATCCTTTGGGCGCTGACGCTTTCGATGGCAAACGCAGCAGATTTGCCGTTGTCTCCAGAAGATCTCGTGCGCTCATTCATTCGAGACTACTACGCTTGGAACAACAGGGCTGTGTCGACGCTTGCCCAGCCCCGCAACGCCACGACCGACGAGCGGATTCGACAGGAATATCAGGACATCCTCCGTCGGTACTGTCCTCCTGGTTTCAAAGGCGAGCCCTTGGCGTTTAGCTCCAGCTCGCTCCACGATCCAGAGAAGTCAGTGATCGTGTCCGTGCAAGTACAAGATGCCCGTGCGCGAGTCCGTGTCCACAAGCCAATGGATTTCGGTCTCAAGGCGGTGCATACCCATGAATTTGACTTGCAACGGCGTCAAGGTCGTTGGTTTCTGATTGGGATTTTCTACATCGATGGCAGAGAACGCATCCCCAGCTTGTGAGCCCAGTCTGAAAAATGAGACTCACGGGAAGAGGGACATTGGACATGCAAAATTTGAACTGAGGCAGCGCACATCATGGGCGTAGATCTACACATCACACGAGCGGCATTCTGGGCAGACAACCAAGGTGATCAGATCACCAGTGAGGAATGGCTCCGATACATCGATTCCGATGCCGAACTGCGGTTGATTGAGCGCAACGGGCCATTCTTTGCCTTGTGGTCGGGCCCATCCAAGCACGAGGAGCCTTGGTTGAATTGGTTCCAAGGTGATATTTACTCCAAGTGGCCTGACACTGCGCTTTACGAAAAGATGTTGCGCATCGCCGAGGCGCTCGGCGCTAGGGTCCAAGATGACGAGGGTGTTGTCTACAGCCAACCTGGGGATTGGATTTTCGATCCAGCTCAGCCAATGGCTGCGAAGCTGGTTTCGCCTCCAAACAAGTGGTGGCAAAGGCTCTTTCGCCGAAAGTGAAGCACAAGCTGTCTACCTCCTTTCACCCCCCGGCGAGCATTAGACCTTCGATCAAGCAACATGACCGATCCAAAACCCTTCAACCCCCAGCCCACCCTGGTTGGCCCAACCATCACCTTGCGCCCACTGCGGGCCAGCGACTTCGAGCCCCTGTTTCACGCTGCATCTGACCCGCTCATTTGGGCGCAGCACCCCGACCCGCTTCGCTACCAACGCGATGCCTTTGAGGCGCGCTACTTTGCGCCCGGCCTCCAGTCCGGCACGGCCTTGGTGGTGGTGGACAACCGCACGCAGCAAGTCATCGGTTCATCGCGGTACTACGACATCAATGAAGCCAAACGCGAGTTGGCGATGGGCTTCACGTTTTTGACGCGGCCTTACTGGGGCGGCGCCACCAACCGGGAAATGAAGACGCTCATGCTCGACCACGCTTTTCAATGGGCGCGCGTGGTCTGGTTGCACATCGGCGTCGACAACCTGCGCTCGCGCAAGGCCGCCGAAAAGATCGGCGCGCAGTTTTCGCACGAAGAGAGCAAAGAGACGAACGGCGTCATCCAGCGCACGGCGTTTTACAAGGTGGTTCCGGCGTAGAAGCGCCAGACGCAGTACGCTTGTCCCATGACCCACCTCGACCACATCACCGTCACTACCCACACCCTCGACCACGGCGTGGCTTGGGTGCGTGACGTGTTGGGTGTGTCGCCGCAGACGGGCGGCACGCACCCGCGCATGGGCACGCACAACTGCTTGCTGCGCTTGGGCGAGTCCTTGTTTCTGGAGGTGATCGCGCCCGACCCGGCAGCACCCAAGCCCGCGCGGCCACGCTGGTTCGGGCTGGACGCGCTCACGCCGCCATCGCTCCCCACCTTGTCGACTTGGGTGGTGCGCAGCACCGACATTGCTCAGAGCGCCGCTGCGGCCAGCGAGCTGCTCGGCCCCATCGAGCCGATGAGTCGCGGCGCTTTGAACTGGCTCATCACCATTCCCGCCGATGGCCACGTGCCGCTCGACGGCGTGGCACCCGCGCTGATCGAGTGGCACACGCCTGCGCATCCGGCCCATGGATTGCCCGATCAAGGTCTGTCGCTGGCGCGCTTGGACATTCATCACCCCGACCCAACGCGCGTGACGCGACTGCTGCAATCCATCACCTTGCAAGCGCCCGTGTCGGTGCACGCCTGCCGTGCAGACACAGCGCCGCATCTGGTGGCGCACATCGACACAGCGCAGGGACGGCGTGTGCTCGACACAGCCCATACAGATTGACCGCTGAACAGTTCCCACAGGAGATAACCCATGCCCGGCACCGTTCATCTGCACCGTGTCCTCAAAGCCCCGCCCGAGCGCGTGTACCGCGCGTTTTTGACGCCAGCAGCCTTGGCCAAGTGGTTGCCGCCGCATGGCTTTGTCTGCACCGTGCATCACCTCGAAGCCCGCGTGGGCGGCACCTTTCGCATGTCGTTCACCAACCTCACCACGCAGCACAGCCACAGCTTTGGCGGCGAGTACCTGGAGCTGGTGCCCGACACCTTGCTGCGTTACACCGATGTGTTTGACGATCCCAATTTACCCGGCACGCTGGAAGTGACGGTGCGCCTGCGCCCCGTCGCAGTCGGCACCGAACTCGACATCGTGCAAGCCGGCATTCCCGACGCGATTCCGGTGGAGATGTGTCACCTCGGTTGGCAAGAGTCGCTATCCTTGCTGACCCAATTGGTCGAGCCTCACATCTCCGAATGACGCCTGAAGAATCTCAGCTTTTCAAAGACCTGCTGCAACAGCAGCCCGTGGCCGCGCTGGCCACACTGCACAAGGGCGCGCCTGCGGTGTCGATGGTGCCGTTCGCCTTGCTGCCCGACGCGACGGGTCTGGTCATCCATGTCAGTGGCCTGGCCACGCACACGCAAGACATGCTGAACCACCCCGAGGTGTCGCTGTTGGTGACGGGCGTGCTGCAAGACGCCGAGACGCCCCTGGCCCTGCCGCGCGTGAGCGTGTCCGGTCGCGCCCAAGCGCTCGCACGCGATGGCGACGCCCATGTCGCCGCACGCGAGGCCTACTTGCGCAAGCTGCCCGACGCCGAGCCGCTGTTTGACTTCGGCGACTTCTCGCTCTTCGTCATCGAGCCCACCAGCGCCCGCTTCGTCGCCGGCTTTGGTCGCGCGCTGTCGTTGACGGCGCAGGGGTGGCGGCAGTTGTTCGGCAGCGTCTGAATCAAATCGCCATCCCCGCCATATCGTCCGCCAGGGGCTCCAGTTCTTTCAGAGCGATCAAGGCTTCGGCATCCGTGCGGTACATGCGCAGACCGGCGTGGGCGCGCAGGCAACCGGCGCGGCGCAGCACGGTTTCAACGGGTAGCTTCATGCCGCTGATGTGCAGCGTGATGCCACGCGCGCGCAGCAGCGCTTCGATCTTGGCCAGGGCTTCGACCCCCGTGACATCGACGCGGTTGATGGGCAACGCAAACAGGCAGACATGGCGTACCTCGGGGTGCTGGCTCAGGTGTTCGACGAGGGCGCGCTCAAACGCCGCTGCCGCTGCAAAGTCGAGTTCGGCGTCCATGCGCAGCGCATAGAGCTTGGGTGCCAGCGGCGGCAGGTGCCACAGATGGCGGTCGCGCAAACTGCCGTCGGGGTGGCGGCCCACTTCGATGATGCGTGGGTGCAAGCGCGTGTGCAGAAAGTGCGCGAGACCCATCACCACGCCGGCCAGCACGCCCCAGTACAAGCGCGGGGCCGACAGCAGGGTGACGACCAAGGTGACCAGTGCGGTCGCGGCTTCGACCCGGTCCACGCGCGCGAGTTGCAGCAACGCCCGCGGCTTGAGCAGGCCCACCACCGCCGCCACCACGATGGCCGCCAACACCGATTGCGGCACGGGCTGCAAGAGCGGCGTGAGCAGCAGCAGGCACAGCAAAATGACCCCCACCGACACGACGGTGGCCCACGCGGTTTGCGCCCCGGCATACAGGTTGAGCGCCGAGCGTGAGAACGACGAGCTGGTGGGAAAGGCTCCGCACAGACCCGAGGCGATCTTGCCCAGGCCTTGGCCGATCAGGTCTTGGTCCTGGTCCCAGCGTCGGCCACTGCGGTCGTTGTCCACTTTGGCGCTGGAAGCGGTCTCCAGAAAACTCACCAGCGTGATGACCAACACCGGCAGCACCAATTGCTTGAAGCCGTCCCAGTCCAACGCCTGTGGCCAGTACAGGCTGGGCAAGCCCTGCGGCAAGGTGCCCACGAGGGCGCTGCCGTTGGCCTGCAAATCGAGCAGATGGCTCAAGCCCGCACTGCCCAGCACCACCACCAGCACGGTGGGAAAGGTCGGTCGCCAGCGGCGCAGTGCCAGCAAGATGGCGAGGCTGCCTAGCCCCATGAGCAGGCTGGCGATGTTCCAGGTGGCAGGGCTCAGCGCCGAGGTCCAGCCTTGCGGCATGCCCAGCAGCGCGGGGATCTGCGTCGACAGGATGAACAACGCCGCGCCTTGGGTGAACGCCAGCAGCACCGGGCTGCTGACCAGGTTGAGCAACCAGCCAAAGCGCGCATAGCCCAGCAAGAGTTGCAAGGCGCCGGTCAACAGCGACAACCACACGGCCAGATCGACCCATTGCGCACTGCCCGGCGCGGCCATGCCGGTGAGCGAGGCCGACACCAGCATCGCGGTGAGCGCCGTGGGGCCAACTGACAGACGCGGTGACGCGCTGAACAGCACCGCTACCAGCGCGGGCAGCAGCGAAGCGTAGATGCCCGTGATGAGCGGCATGCCCGCCAACGCTGCGTAGGCCACGCCTTGCGGGATGACCATCAGACCCACGCTCAGGCCGGCGAAGGCTTCGCTGCGCAACAAGGTGGGGGTCAGTCGTGGCCAGCTCAAAAACGGCAGGCGGCGCTTGCTGATTTGCATAGCGCGATGCTAACTGCCTGCGAGCGCGCCATGCTGCAATGGCAGCCATGTGCAAGACAGCTTTACCCGGTTGGCGTGTGCTGCTGTGTGCACTGTTCGCGGCCTGCAGCACCAGTGTCTGGGCCTCGACGTTGTGGCTCGGCGTGGTCACCCATGTGAGCGACGGTGACACGTTGTGGGTGCGGCCACTGGGCGGTGGTGCGACGCACAAGCTGCGGTTGCAGGGCATCGACGCGCCCGAGCTGTGCCAACTCTGGGGACCGCAGTCGAGCACAGCCTTGCAGGTGTTGTTGCAGTCGCAGCTGGTGCAGATCCAGAGCCTGGGACACGACACCTATGGCCGCACGCTGGCCCATGTGTTCTACCAAGGGGTGGATGTGGGCGGTTGGATGGTCGCCAACGGACTGGCCTGGTCGTACCGATTCCAGGGACAGCCTGGTCCCTACGACGCCCAGCAGGCCCAAGCCCAGGCCTTGCGACGCGGTTTGTTCAGCCAAAGCCCGGCGCTGTCGCCCTATGCCTTTCGCCGCTGGCATGGCGCGTGTCCGTGATGGGCACGTGAGTTGGGGTTCAAACGGGTGGCGCAGCCCCTGCGCTCATGAGGCGCGTGTGCCGCACACCGCGCAGTCGGGGTGGCGGCTCAGGCGCATCTCGGTGGTTTCGAGGGCGCGGCCATCGATCATCTGCAGGCGACCGACCAGGCGCGAGCCGATGCCCGTGAGCAGCTTGATGGCTTCCAGTGCTTGCAGGGTGCCCACCACGCCGACGAGCGGCGCGAGCACGCCCATCGTGGCGCAGCGCACTTCTTCGGGCTGGGTGTCTGGCGGGAAGACGCAGGCGTAGCAGGGCGAATCGGGCTGGCGCGCGTCGTACACCGCGAGCTGGCCGTCGAGTCGAATGGCAGCCCCTGAGACCAGTGGCACGCGGTGGCGCACGCAGGCCGCGTTGACCGCTTGCCGGGTGGCGAAGTTGTCGCAGCAATCGAGGACCACATCGACCTCGGGCAGCAAGGCATCGAGCGCCGCAGCATCGAGCCGCTGGGCCAACGCCGTGACGTGGGTGTCGGGGTTGAGGGCGAGCATGGCCTCACGCGCCGAGTCGACCTTGGCTTGGCCGATGCGCGCACTTGTGTGGGCGATCTGTCGTTGCAGGTTGGTGAGGTCGACCACGTCGTGGTCGGCGATGGTGATGCGCCCCACACCCGAGGCGGCCAGGTACATCGCCACCGGCGAGCCCAGGCCGCCAGCGCCGACGATCAAGGCATGCGCATCGAGCAGCCGCTGTTGCCCTTCGACGCCCACCTCGTCGAGGAGGATGTGGCGTGAGTAGCGCAGCAGCTGGTCGTCGTTCACCGCAGGGCTTATTTCTCTTTGGTCTCGGCAGGGCGCTCGGTTTGCGTCTTGCTCACCAGCACCGTGCGACCTTTGAGTCGGTTCAGGGCCTGCTGCAACTGGAAGTCCTTGTCGCTGCCGAACTCGGGCGGACGGCGCTCGCTGTTGGGCTTCTTGGCTTCTTCTTCCAGGCGCTTCATGGCTTCTTCGCGGGCCTTCTCGCGCTCTTTGGCCTGGGCCGGGTCTTCGTTGCTTTGGCCGCCTTGCAGGTGTTTGTCGAGATCGGCTTCGCGGGTGCGCAAGATGGCAAACGGGCTGCCCTCGGGCGTTTCGTCGACCATCACATCGGGCACGATGCCCTTGGCCTGGATGGTCTTGCCGCTGGGTGTGTAGTAACGCGCCGTGGTGATCTTGAGCGCGGTGTCGGGGCCGAGTTGGCGCACGGTCTGCACCGAGCCCTTGCCAAAGGTCTGGCTGCCCATGATGGTGGCGCGCTTGTGGTCTTGCAGCGCGCCAGCCACGATCTCGCTGGCCGAGGCCGAGCCCTCGTTGACCAGTACCACCAGCGGCACCTTGCGGTAGAGGCCTTGCGTGGCCTGATGCAGGCGCGCGATGGGGTCATTGGCCGTGCTGCGGCGGTAGTACTCGGGCGAGGTCTTGTAAACAAACTTGCTCTCGGCCAATTGGCCGTTGGTCGAGACCACGGTCACGTTCTCGGGCAGGAACACCGCCGAGATGGCGACCGCCGCGTCGAGCAGGCCGCCGGGGTCGTTGCGCAGGTCCAGCACCAGGCCCTTGAGCTTGTTGTCTTGCTTGTAGAGCTCGTCGAGCTTCTTGACGAAGTCTTCCACCGAGCGTTCCTGGAACTGGCTCAGGCGAATCCAGCCGTAACCGGGTTCAACCACTTTGCCCTTGACGCTTTGGGTCTTGATTTCTTCGCGCGTGATGGTGACGGGGAAGGTGCGGCTTTCATCCTTGCGGAAGATGGTCAGGACGACCTTGGTGCCGGGTTCGCCGCGCATGCGCTTGACCGCCTCGTTGAGCGACAGGCCTTTGGTGGCGGTGTCGTCGACTTTGGTGATGAGGTCACCCGACTTCAACCCCGCGCGGTCGGCGGGCGAGCCCTCGATGGGCGAGACGATCTTGACCAGACCTTCTTCCTGCGTGATCTCGATGCCCACGCCGACGAAGCGCCCGCTCGTGCCTTCGCGGAACTCCTTGAACGACTTCTTGTCGAAGTACTGCGAATGCGGGTCCAGGCTGGCGACCATGCCGGTGATGGCGTCGGTGACGAGCTTCTTCTCGTCGACGGGCTCCACATAGTCGCTCTTGACCATGCTGAAGACGGCGGCGAACTGTTGCAGCTCTTCCAGCGGCAGGGGCGAGAGGTTGGCGCGCGCCGTGGTCTGCAGCGAGACGGTGGTCAGCGCGCCACTGAGCGCGCCGATGGCGACCCAGCCTGCGATTTTGAGTTTCTGGCCCATGGTGTTTGATGCGGAAGGAACGTGGAGGCGCTCAATATACAACGCCCCCAATAACCCCTTTACGCCTTGCCTTGCGAGGCCACGGCGGCAGCGGCCTTGGCGGCGGCCTCGGCGTCCCCGAGGTAGTAGTGGCGAATCGGTTTCAGGTTGGCGTCGAGTTCATACACCAGCGGGATGCCGTTGGGGATGTTCAACCCCACGATGTCGCTGTCGGAGATGTTGTCCAGGTACTTCACCAGCGCGCGAATGGAGTTGCCGTGCGCGGCCACCACGATGCGCTTGCCCGCCTGGATGGCCGGTGCCATCGATTCGTTCCAGAACGGCAGCACGCGCGCCACCGTGTCCTTGAGGCATTCGGTCAGCGGCACGTCCTGGGGATCGACCTTGGCGTAGCGCAGATCGCCGCGCTCGCAACGCGGATCGGTCGGCTCCAGCGCCGGCGGCGGCGTGTCGTAGCTGCGACGCCAGACCAGCACCTGCTCGTCACCGTATTGCTTGGCCATGTCGGCCTTGTTGAGGCCTTGCAGCGCGCCGTAGTGGCGCTCGTTGAGGCGCCAGCTCTTGGCCACGGGCAGCCAGGTGCGGTCCATCTCGTCCAAGGCCAACCACAGGGTGCGGATGGCGCGCTTCAAGACGCTGGTGTAGGCGAGGTCGAATTCGTAGCCCTCGGCTTTCAGCAGTCGGCCCGCGTTTTTGGCCTGCTCGACGCCGGTGGGGGTGAGGTCGACATCGGTCCAGCCGGTGAAGCGGTTTTCAAGGTTCCAGGTGGATTCGCCGTGGCGGATGAGAACGAGTTTGTACATGGTGCAAAGGTCGGGTGGGATCAAGGGTTCAGCCGCTGATTTTAGAATGCGCACGCTTTATCAACCTTCCCGACCTGACTGGACACCTCTGTGAAATTCATTCTCGACAACTGGATGCTGATCGCCATCGCGCTGAGCAGCGGTTTCTTTTTGCTGTTGCCCGTGGTGCAGGGCGCTGCGGGTGCCGGTTTGTCGCCCAACGAGGCGGTGCAGCTCATCAACCGTGAGAAGGCCGTGGTGGTCGATGTGTGCAGCGTTGAGGAATACGCGGCCGGCCACATCACGGGCGCGCGCCACGTGCCCTTGGCCGATCTCGCCACGCGCCTGGGCGAGGTGGCCAAGAACAAGGCCAACCCGGTGATCCTGGTGTGCGCGTCGGGCATGCGCTCCAAGCGCGCCATGGCCGTGGCCCGAAAACTCGGTTACGAGAAAGCCTATTCCTTGCAAGGCGGGCTCAAGGCCTGGAAAGAGGCTAATCTTCCGGTTCAGAAATCCTGATCGTTGTCTCTGCGAAAGGCCCTCGTCATGTCTCCCGTGAAGATGTACACCACCGGCGTTTGTCCGTACTGCGTGCGTGCCAAGCAAATCCTGCAAGCCAAGGGCGTGCAGCAGATCGAGGAAGTGCGCATCGACCTGGACCCGGAGCAACGCGCCCACATGATGGCCATCACCGGACGCCGCACGGTGCCGCAAATCTTCATTGGCGAGACCCACGTCGGCGGTTGCGATGACCTCATCGCCCTCGACGGCCGTGGCGGCCTGATGCCTTTGCTGCAAGCTTGATCTTCCTCAGACCTGCCACGTCTCGTGGCCGTGTGTCGGCCTGACATAATCCGCGCATCCGATTTCGAAGTCCGCATCGGTGTCATGACCGGGCGGACTTTTTCATGTCAAAGGAAAACACCATGTCCGACGCCACCCCCGTGTTCCAGATCCAGCGCATCTATTTGAAAGACGCTTCCCTGGAGCAACCCAACTCGCCCGCCATCCTGACCAGCCAACAGCAGCCCTCGGTGGACATTCAATTGGCCGTGGGCGTGGAGAACGTGGCCGACGGCATCACCGAAGTGAGCGTGACCGCCACGGTGACGACCAAGATCGAGGACAAAGTGGTGTTTCTGGTCGAGGCCAAGCAAGCCGGCATCTTCGAGATCCGCAACCTGCCTGAAGAGCAACTCGGGCCCGTGGTGGGCATCGCCTGCCCGCAAATTGTTTATCCCTACCTGCGCAGCAATGTGGCCGACCTGATCCAGCGCGCTGGTTTCCCGCCGGTGCACATGGCTGAAATCAACTTCCAGGCCATGTACGAGCAGCAACTCGCCGCGGCTCAGCAAACCGCGCAGTAAACCCCTCCTCGGAGACACCACATGCGTCTGGCGGTGCTTGGTGCGGGTGCCTGGGGCACGGCCCTGGCCATCCACGCCGGGCGTCGCCATCGCGTCGACCTGTGGGCCCGCGACGCCCAGCAGGTGCAGGCCATGCAGGCCGCGCGCTGCAACGCGCGCTACCTTCCCGAACAGACTTTCAGCGAGGGCGTGAGTGTCCACGCCGAGCCCCTGGGCCCGTGGCTGGCCGAGCACGATCTGATCGTGATTGGTACGCCCATGAAGGGTCTGCGCGACATGCTCGGGGCCCTGTCGGGCTGGCTGGATGCGCGCACGCCCGTCATCTGGTTGTGCAAGGGCTTTGAAGCCACCCCCGATCACCGGGGCCGCATGGCCCACGAAGTGCAGGCCGACGTGGCACCACAACTCGCAGCAGGCGCTTTCAGCGGTCCGAGCTTTGCCCAGGAAGTGGCGCGCGGTTTGCCCTCGGCCCTGGTCGCGGCCAGCGCACACGCTGCCGTGCGCGAGGCCTGTGTGCAGGCCTTTCACGGCGACCACCTGCGGGTCTATGCCAGTGAAGACATCGTGGGCGTGGAGGTGGGCGGCGCGGTCAAGAACGTGTTGGCCATTGCCACGGGTTTGTGCGATGGCTTGCAACTCGGACACAACGCGCGCGCCGCGCTCATCACCCGGGGCTTGGCTGAGATCACCCGCTTGGGTGTGGCCCTGGGGGCGCGCGGTGAAACCTTCATGGGCCTGTCCGGCCTGGGCGACTTGGTGCTCACCGCGACGGGCGACCTCAGTCGCAACCGGCAGGTCGGTCTGGCCCTGGCGCGTGGCTTGACCTTGCAGCAAGCGGTGGATGCGCTGGGCCATGTGGCCGAAGGCGTGTACTCGGCGCGCACCGTGCTCGAACGCGCGCAAGGCCTGGGCGTGGACATGCCGATCACGCGCGCGGTCGTGCACCTGCTCGATGGCCGCACCACGCCGCAGGCGGCGCTGGCCGAACTCATGGGCCGCGACGCCAAGGTCGAACACTGAGCGCTGGGCTCAGACCTCCCAGTTGTCGATCAGGCGGGTCTTGCCCAGGCGCGCGGCACCCAGCACCACCAACGGATTGGCGGTGGGGCCCTGGACGGGCGAGAGATCGTGCTGGCGGCGCACCGTCATGTAGTCGGGTTGCCAGCCGCGTTGGCTCAGACGCGCCATGGCCTGCGCTTCGAGCGCAGGCACATCGATGTTGCCGCGCAGAATGCCCATCTTCACGCCAGCCGCCAGCGCCTTGAGCGCCAGTGAGAGCTGCACCGCCTCGGCGCGCTCCTCGTCGCTCAGATAGCCGTTGCGCGAGCTCAGGGCCAGGCCGTCCTCGGCGCGGCGCGTGTCGCCGCCGATGATCTCGATGGGCAGGGCCATTTGTTGCACCATGCGGCGAATGACCATGAGTTGCTGGTAGTCCTTCTTGCCGAAGACCGCCACGTCGGGCTGCACGATGTTGAACAGCTTGTGCACCACGGTTGCCACGCCTGTGAAAAAGCCCGGACGGAACTCGCCTTCCAGGATGTTGGCCAATTCGGCGGGTGGTTGCACTTGAAAGCCCTGCGGCTCGGGGTACAGCTCTTTCTCATTCGGCGCGAACACCACGTCGCAGCCGTGGGCCGCCAGCAGCGCACAGTCGCGCTCCAGCGTGCGCGGGTAGGTGTCGAAGTCTTCGTTCGGACCGAACTGCAAGCGGTTGACGAAGATGCTGGCGATGACCTGGGCTTGCGGCTCAGCCCCCGCGCGCTGGCGCGCGATGCGGATGAGGTCCAGATGGCCTTCGTGCAAATTGCCCATGGTGGGCACGAACAAGCGCAGGCTGGCGCTGGCCAGGTGCTGGCGCAGCTCGGAGAGGGTGTGGATGACTTGCATGGACAAAACAAAAGCAGCGCACACAGGCCCGGCAGCAGGCCGGGGCCAGCGGCTTACCAGGCGTGTTGGGTGTTGTCGGGGAATGATCCGTTTTTGACGGCGGCGACGTAGGCGGCCATGGCCTCGCGCACGCTGCCTGCACCGTGCATGAAGTTGTGAACGAACTTGGGGTTCTTGCCCAGGTTCACGCCCAACATGTCGTGCATCACCAGCACCTGACCGGCGGTGCCGTTGCCCGCGCCGATGCCAATGGTGTGGCAGTGCGGCAAATCGGCGGTGAGTTGGGCCGACAGTTGTGCGGGCACCATCTCCAGCACCAGCAGCGTGGCTCCGGCGTCTTGCAGGGCCAGGGCGTCGCGGCGCAACTGAGCGGCGGCGGCCTCGTCACGGCCTTGCACCCGGTAGCCGCCGAGCGCATGCACGGTTTGCGGCGTCAGGCCCAGGTGCGCGCACACGGGGATGCCACGCTCGACCAGAAAACGCACCGTCTCGGCGGTCCAGCCGCCGCCTTCGAGTTTGATCATGTGGGCGCCGGCTTGCATCAGCACGGCGGCGTTGCGAAAGGCCTGCTCGGGCGATTCGTGGTAGCTGCCAAAGGGCATGTCGGCGATGACCCAGGCTGTGCCTTGCACGCGGCGCAGGCCACGCGTCACACTCTCGGTGTGGTAGCGCATGGTCTCCAGCGTCACGCCCACGGTGCTGGGCAGGCCTTGGCACACCATGCCCAGTGAGTCGCCGACCAAGATGCACTCTACGCCAGCGGCGTCGGCCACGGCGGCAAAGGTGGCGTCGTAGGCGGTGAGCATGACGATCTTCTCGCCGCGCGCGCGCATTTCGTTCAGGCGCGGCAGGCTCACGGGCTTGCGCGAGGACACGGGCGAGGCCGGCGGCAAGGTGCCGTAGGGGGTGGCAGTGGGCGCGTTGTTCATGGTGGGACAGCGATCGAATGCGTGAGGAGCCGAAGCGTAGCAGCTTGTGCGACGCCGCGCCTCAGCTCGGGGTGTAGGCCAGTCGCACGTAGATGGGCGCGAAGGCCTCGGCCTGCGTGATCTCGATCAGGGTTTCCTTGGCGAGTTCGAGCAGGGCCACGAAGGTCACCACCAGCACCGGCACGCCCTGGCTGGGGTTGAACAGGTGTTCGAACTCGACGAAGCGCTGACCTTGCAGCTTCTTGAGCACCAGACTCATGTGCTCGCGCACCGACAACTCTTCGCGCGAAATTTTGTGGTGTTGCACGAGCTTGGCGCGCTTGAGGATGTCGGCCCAGGCCTGTTGCAGGTCGGGCACCTGCACGTCGGGAAAGCGCGGTTGCAGCGATTGTTCGATGTAGACCTGCGCGCGCAGGAAGTCGCGACCAAACTGCGGCACCTCGGTCAGACGCGCGGCGGCCAGCTTCATCTGCTCGTATTCGAGCAGGCGACGCACCAGCTCGGCACGCGGGTCTTCGGGTTCCTGGCCTTCGTCCACTTTCTTGGGTGGCAGCAGCATGCGCGACTTGATCTCGATGAGCATGGCCGCCATCAAGAGGTATTCGGCGGCAAGTTCGAGGTTGCGGCTGCGGATTTCGTCGACGTAGCTCAGGTACTGGCGCGTCAGCGCCGCCATCGGGATGTCGAGGATGTTGAAGTTTTGTTTGCGGATCAGGTAGAGCAGCAAGTCCAGCGGTCCCTCGAAGGCTTCGAGGAACACCTCCAGCGCGTCCGGCGGGATGTAGAGGTCTTGCGGAACGGCAAACAGCGGCTCGCCGTACAGGCGCGCCACGGCGACGTGATCCACCACGTCGGGCAGGCCGAGGCTGGGCGCGGTGGCCTCAGACGCAGGCTCGGTCAGGAGGTCGCCGGGCTCCAAGGTGGCGCTCAGGCTTGGGTCTGGTAGACGTAGGGCTTTTGTGCCACGCGCGCGGCAGCGAATTCGCCTTGCGTCTTGCGGTCCACGGCCTTATCCCACAGCAGGGCACGGCCCTCGCGCTGGCTGCGTTCCAGGTTCGGGTTCTCGCGTTTGAGTTGCTGCAAAAACTGCGTGGTCTCGGATTGGTAATCGGCGCGTTGGAAGATCGGCATGTCAGGGTCCTGGTGAGTGGCGTGCATTTTAGCGAGGCGTGGCTGGGGCACAGGCGAATTGCAGGCCTTGCGCCAGATCGTCGGCCAGTTGCTCGACGGGCAGCATCTGCACCAGACCGCAGCGCCGCGCCATGTCCAACGGTTGGTGCGACAGACCGCACAGCACCAGGCGCACCTGGCGTCGCGCGCAGGTGCGCGCCAGCGCCAACAGGCTGTCGGCCCCGGAGGAGTCGACGTAGATCAGGTTTTTCAGGTCCAGCACCAGGGTGTCGCTGGGCAGTTGGTCTTCCATCGACTCGACCAGCTTGACGGCACCGAAGAACAGCGCGCCATACAGCCGATGGGCCTGCACGCGCCCTTCATGTCCGAGCAACACCGGGTGCTGGGCGGCCTCCACCGCTTCGGCCCGCGTCAGGCTGGAGATGCGGTAGATGAAGGTCAGGCACGCGGCCAGCAGACCGACCTCGACGGCCACCGTCAGATCGACCACCACGGTGAGGACAAACACCGCCAGCAAGGTGACGCGGTAGGGCACGCGGAACTGGCGCAGGTGCAGGAACTCGCGCCACTCGCCCATGTTCCAGGCCACGAACATCAGGATGGCCGACAGTGCGGCCAGCGGCACATGACCGGCCAGCGGCGCGGCGATCCAGACCACCAACAGCAAGGTCAGCGCGTGCACCATGCCGGCCACGGGCGAGTTACCGCCGTTCTTGATGTTGGTCACGGTGCGCGCGATGGTGCCGGTGGCGGGCATGCCGGCGAAGAAGGGCGTCACCAAATTGGCCACGCCCTGCGCCATCAGCTCCTGGTTGGCGTCGTGGCGGTCGGCGTAGGGGCCATTGGCCAGCATCTGGTCGGCCACGCGCGCGCACAGCAGCGATTCGATGGCCCCGAGCAAGGCCAGCGTGGTGGCGGGCATCAGCAGAAACTGCACCGTGCTCCAGTCGAAGGCGGGCCATTGGAAGGCGGGTAGCGTCGAGGGAATGGCGCCAAAGCGCGAGGCAATCGTCTCCACGTCCAGGCCCAGCCCGTCGACGGCCAGGGTGGCACCGACCAGAACCAGGATGGAGCCGGGCACGATGCTGATTTTTTGCAGACGCGGCCAAGGCGTGAGCAGCCGGGGCACGACGAATTGCCAGATCACCAGCACCGCCACGCTGGCCGAGGCCAGCGCCAATGCCGGTGGATGAAACGCTGCGATGTGTTCGCCCAGGGTGCGCAGCATGCCGAAGAAGTCGGCGGGCATTTGGCTCACGGGCAGGCCCAGGAAATCCTTGATCTGCGACAGCGCCACCAGCACGGCGATGCCGTTGGTGAAGCCAATCACCACCGCCACCGGGATGAAACGGATCAACGTGCCCAGGCGCAGCGCGCCCATGGCCAGCAGCATCACGCCGGACATGGCGGTCGCGATCATCAAGTTGGCCAGGCCGTAGCGCTGCAAGATGCCGTAGACGATGACGATGAAGGCACCCGCCGGACCGCCAATCTGCACCCGACTGCCGCCCAGCGCCGAGATCAGAAAGCCAGCAATGATGGCGGTGAACAGGCCCGCCTCGGGCTTCAGCCCGGAGGCGATGGCAAAGGCCATCGCCAGCGGCAAGGCGACCACGCCAACGGTGATGCCGGCGCCCACATCGCGCACCAGGCGCTCGCGGTCATAGCCTTGCAGCACATCCAGCAGCTTGGGTCGAAACATCGGGGATCTCCTGGGGTGGGTGCTGTCTGGACGTGTGGGACGAGGCGTGTGCCGGTCAGTGGATGCGCATGCCGGGCTTGGCCCCCGGCCACGGTTGCAGCACGTAGATGCCGGGCTCGGCTTTCTCGTCGGCATGGCTGGCCGCGAGCACCATGCCCTCGCTGACGCCGAACTTCATCTTGCGCGGGGCCAGGTTGGCCACCATCACCGTGAGCTGGCCCTTGAGATCCTCGGGGCGGTACCTGCTGGCGATGCCGCTGAAGACGTTGCGGTGTCGACCCTCGCCCACATCGAGCGTGAGGCGCAGCAGCTTGGTCGAGCCTTCGACCGCTTCGCAATCGACGATCTGCGCGATGCGCAAATCGATCTTGGCGAAGTCCTCGATGCCGATCACTGGCGCGATGACTTCGCCACCGGGGGCTGAATGAGGGTCAGAACCCGAATTCTTCGTCGAAGAATCGGTGTCTGACCCCAATTCTTCCAATTCAAACAGGGCGTCGAGCATCTTGGCGTCGACGCGCTGCATCAGGTGTTTGTAGTCGCCAATGGTGTGGCCCGCGCCCAAGGGCGTGGCGGCGTTGACGAAGTTCAGCGGCTCGGTGCGCAGGAACGCTTCGACTTGCATGGCCAGCGCGGGCAACACAGGTTTGAGCAGCGTGGCGAGCACGCGGAAGGCTTCGATGCACACGGTGCACACGTCGTGCAGCCGGGCCTCCATGCCGTCTTGTTTGGCCAGCTCCCAGGGCTTGTTGGCGTCCACGTACTCGTTGACGCGATCGGCCAGCAGCATGATCTCGCGCAGCGCACGCGCGAAGTCGCGCTGCTCGTACAACTCGGCAATCGGGGTCAGACCTTGTTGCAAGCCATCGAGCAAGACTTCGCCGTCGGCGCTGAAGCGGCCCAGCTGACCGCCAAAACGTTTGGCGATGAAGCCCGAGGCGCGCGAGGCGATGTTGATGAACTTGCCTACCAAGTCCGCGTTGACGCGGGCCATGAAGTCGTCCGGGTTGAAGTCCACGTCTTCGTTGCGACCGTTGAGCTTGGCGGCGATGTAGTAGCGCAACCACTCGGGGTTCATGCCCAGCTCCAAATACTTGAGCGGGTTCAGGCCGGTGCCCCGGCTCTTGCTCATCTTCTCGCCGCTGACGGTCAAAAAGCCGTGCACGAACACCGCGTTGGGCACCTTGCGGCCACTGAAGTGCAGCATGGCCGGCCAAAACAGCGTGTGGAAGGTGATGATGTCTTTGCCGATGAAGTGGTATTGCTCGACGCTCGGGTCGGCCACGAACTGCTCGTAGCTGCGCGGCTCGCCCAGGGCCTTGGCTTGGCCTTTGTTGAAGTGGTTTTGCAGCGAGGCCAGGTAGCCGATGGGCGCGTCCAGCCAGACGTAGAAGTACTTGCCTGGCGCGTCTGGAATTTCGATGCCGAAGTAGGGCGCGTCGCGGCTGATGTCCCAGTCACCCATCTTGGGTTTGCCGTCGTCGCCCGGTTCGATCCATTCGCTGATCTTGTTCAGCACTTCGGATTGCACCGCGCCGCTGGTGGTCCACTGCTGGAGGAAGTCGATGCAGCGCGGGTCCGAGAGCTTGAAGAAGAAATGCTCCGACGTCTTGAGCACGGGCGTGGCGCCCGACAGCGCGGAATACGGGTTCTTCAACTCGGTCGGGGCGTAGACCGCGCCGCATTGCTCGCAGTTGTCGCCATACTGGTCCTTGGCCCCGCACTTCGGGCATTCGCCCTTGATGAAGCGGTCGGGCAAGAACATCTGCTTGTCCGGGTCGAAGAACTGTTCGATGGTGCGCGTCTCGATCAGGCCATGGGCCTTGAGGTCGAGGTAAATCGCCTGTGCCAGCGCGTGGTTCTCCGGGCCGTCGGTGCTGTGCCAGTTGTCAAAGCTGATGTGAAAGCCGTCCAGATACGGCTTGCGGCCGGCGGCGATGTCGGCCACGAACTGTTGCGGGGTTTTGCCGGCCTTCTCGGCCGCGATCATGATGGGCGCACCGTGCGCGTCGTCCGCACCGACGAAATGCACCTGATGGCCCTGCATGCGCTGGAACCGCACCCAGATGTCGGCCTGGATGTACTCCATGATGTGACCGATGTGGAAGTTCCCGTTGGCATAGGGCAGGGCGGTGGTGACGAACAACTTGCGCGACATAAATGGCAGAGGACAAGACCTTGGGGCAAAGGGGGCCGATTTTAATTCGCTAGACTTCGCGCCTCATTCACAGAGGAGGCACCCCATGGCTCTGAACGAGCAAGCGCTGATGCAGGCGCTGCAAACCGTCGTCGATCCCAACACTGGCAAGGACTTCGTCTCCACCAAGTCGATCCGTGGCCTGAGCATCGACGGTGCCGATGTCTCGTTCGAGTTGGTGCTCGGTTATCCAGCGAAAAGCCAGCACGCCCCTCTGCGCCAGGTCTTGATCCAGGCCGCGCGCAGCGTAGGCGGTGTTGGCAACGTGTCGGTCGGGGTGCGCACCGAAGTCATCGCCCATGCGGTGCAGCGTGGCGTGCAACTCATGCCCAACGTCAAGAACATCGTGGCGGTGGCCTCGGGCAAGGGCGGTGTGGGCAAGAGCACCACGGCGGTCAACCTGGCGCTGGCACTGGCCGCTGAGGGTGCCAGTGTGGGCGTGCTCGACGCCGACATCTATGGCCCGAGCCAACCCATGATGCTGGGCATCAGCGGTCGTCCCGAATCCATCGACGGCCAGAACATGGAGCCGCTGGTCAACCACGGCGTGCAGGTGATGTCGATTGGTTTCCTGGTCAACCCCGACGAAGCCATGATCTGGCGCGGTCCGATGGCCACGCAGGCGCTGGAGCAGTTGCTGCGCCAGACCAATTGGAAAGACCTCGACTACCTGATCGTGGACATGCCGCCGGGCACGGGTGACATCCAGCTCACCTTGAGCCAGCGCGTGCCCATGACGGGCGCGGTCATCGTCACCACGCCGCAAGACATTGCCTTGCTCGACGCGCGCAAGGGCGTGGCCATGTTCGACAAGGTGGGCGTGCCCATCCTCGGTCTGGTTGAGAACATGGCCGTGCATGTGTGCGAAAAGTGCGGTCACGCCGAGCACATCTTTGGCGAGGACGGCGGCAAGCGCTACGCGGCGGAGAAAGGCATCGATTACCTGGGTGCCTTGCCCCTGACGATGAAGATTCGCCAGCAGGCCGACTCCGGCTGCCCCACCGTGGTGGCCGATCCAGACGGGGAGGTGGCGGCCATTTACAAAGCCGTGGCGCGCCAAGTGGCGATCAAGGTCGCGGCCAAGGCCAAGGACTTCAGCTCCAAATTCCCGTCGATCAAGATTTCCAAGGACACCTGAGGCGTTCCTCTGCCGGGCTTGTCGCTGCGTTGACTTGAGTCAACTGCACTATCTTGCAGAAAGCTGGTGATTTGCATTAAAGTGCAGCCATGCCGCTGCACGACACCGACGACGCTCGCCACCCTTTTCTCACCGCCTTGGGCGAGCGGGTGCGCGACCTGCGCGCGCGCAAGGGCCTGACGCGCCGTGCCGTGGCACAAGCGGCCCAGGTCTCCGAGCGGCACCTCGCCAATCTGGAGTCGGGCACGGGCAACGCGTCCATCCTCATCCTGCTGCAAGTGGCGCAGGCGCTGCAATGTTCACTGTTTGAGTTGCTGGGCGACGTCACCACCTCGTCGCCCGAGTGGCTGCTGATCCGCGAAATGTTGGGCCAGCGCAGCGAGAGCGACCTGCGCCGTGTGCGCCTGCAGATCTCCGAGTTGTTCGGCGCCACACACGACGCGGCGCGCACCAACCGCATCGCGCTGGTGGGCTTGCGCGGTGCGGGCAAATCCACGCTGGGCCAGCGCCTGGCGCAGGACTTGGGTTATGCCTTCATCGAACTCAGCCGCGAGATCGAAAAATTTGCGGGTTGCAGCATCAGCGAGATCCACAACCTCTACGGCACCAACGCCTACCGCCGCTATGAGCGCCGTGCCCTGGAGGAAGCGATCCAGATCTATCCCGAGGTGGTGATTGCCACACCGGGGGGCTTGGTGTCTGACTCCGCCACCCTCAACGAAATGCTGTCGCACTGCTACACCATTTGGTTGCAGGCCCGCGCCGAGGACCACCTGGGTCGCGTGGCGGCCCAAGGTGACATGCGTCCCATGGCCGCCAGCAAGGAAGCGCTCGAAGACCTGAAGCGCATTCTGGAAGGCCGTTCGGCCTTCTACGCCAAGGCCGACATGCGGTTTGACACCAGCGCTCAGCCGCTCGAAGAGAGCTTCCAGGCGCTGCGCGCACAGGTGCGCACCGCGCTCAAACTGCCGCTCTGAGACGGCTGCGGTCAAGCCCATACCGACCGCCCCTGGGGGCGGTTTTTTATTTCCTAAGTGTTTTCCCTTTGATGCATAAAAATGCATTGACCCATGTCAACTGATGCACTATGATGCATATCATTGCGAATCGAAACCCCACCCGTTTTCAGCCCAACACCCCTTTCAGGAGACCCCTCATGAGTCAAGCCAACATCGTCGACTACCAGATCGACCCCAGCCAATACAAGCACTGGTCCGTCAAGTACGACGGCGAAGTCGCCACCCTGCAACTCAACATCAACGAAGACGGCGGCATCCGCCCCGGCTACAAGCTCAAGCTCAACAGCTACGACCTGGGCGTGGACATCGAGTTGCACGACGCCGTGAACCGCATCCGCTTCGAGCACCCGGAAGTCAAGAGCGTGGTGGTCACGTCCTTGAAGGACCGCATCTTCTGCTCCGGCGCGAACATCTTCATGCTGGGCCTGTCCAGCCACGCCTGGAAGGTCAACTTCTGTAAATTCACCAACGAGACCCGCAACGGCCTGGAAGACTCCAGCCGTCACAGCGGTCTGAAGTTTGTCGCTGCGGTCAACGGCGCGTGCGCCGGCGGCGGCTACGAATTGGCCCTGGCCTGCGACGAGATCGTGTTGGTCGATGACCGTTCCTCCTCGGTGTCGCTGCCTGAGGTGCCGCTGCTGGGCGTGCTGCCCGGGACCGGTGGCCTGACCCGCGTGACCGACAAGCGCAAGGTGCGTCACGACCACGCCGACATCTTCTGCACCAGCCAAGAGGGCGTGCGCGGCCAACGCGCCGTCGATTGGCGCTTGGTCGACGAGATCGCCAAGCCAGCCCAGTTTGCTGGCGCGGTGCAAGCGCGTGCGGCCAAAGCCTTTGACCACTGCAAGCGCCCCGGCGCGGCCGCTGCCGGCCAAGGCGTGGCTTTGACCCCGCTGAAGAAAACCGTGGCCGCCGACAGCCTGAGCTACGAATACGTGCAGGTCAGCATCGACCGCGCCAAGCGCACCGCCACCTTGACCGTGCATGCGCCCAAGTCGGCCTTGCCGCAAAGCATCGACGCCATCGTGGCCGCTGGTGCCAACTGGTACCCGCTGCAAATGGCGCGCGAACTCGACGACGCCATCCTGAGCCTGCGCACCAACGAACTCGACATCGGCACCTGGCTGCTCAAGACCGCTGGTGACGCCCAGCTGGCTTTGCAAAGCGACGCCATCCTGGCCCAGCACAAGGACCACTGGTTCGTCAACGAGACCATCGGTCTGCTGCGCCGCACGCTGGCGCGCGTGGACGTGTCTTCGCGTTCGCTGTTCGCCCTGATCGAAGAGGGTTCGTGCTTCACCGGCACCTTGGCCGAGCTGGCCTTTGCCGCCGATCGCGCCTACATGCTCGACCTGCCCGACAGCCCCGACACCGCACCGAAGCTGACGCTCAGCGAGATGAACTTCGGTTACCTGCCCATGGTCACCGCTCAGTCGCGCCTGCAGCGCCGCTTCTACGAAGAAGTGGGCCCGCTGGAAGCCGCGCGCGGTGTGGTGGGCAAAGCCCTGGACGCGAAACAGGCACTGGCCCTGGGCCTGGTCACCGCTGCGCCCGACGACATCGACTGGGCCGACGAAATCCGCTTGGTCATCGAAGAGCGTGCGGCCATGTCGCCCGACAGCCTGACGGGTCTGGAAGCCAACCTGCGCTTCTGCCAGAAAGAGACGATGGAAACCCGGATTTTCGGTCGCCTCTCGGCATGGCAAAACTGGATCTTCAACCGCCCCAACGCCGTCGGCGACAAGGGCGCGCTCAAGGTCTATGGCAAGGGCGAGAAAGCCGCCTTTGACATGAACCGCGTCTGATTCTTTTCTGAGCGTTGTGCGGCCAGGTTCCCGGTGGTCCTGGCTGCAACCGAAATGTGAGCCACCGTTGTCTGCATCAATGGAGTACCGACCATGACCGGCATCAATTACAGCGAGAAAATTCCCAACAACGTCAACCTGTCTGAAGACCGCACGCTGCAACGCGCGCTGGAGCACTGGCAACCCAATTACCTGCAATGGTGGCAGGACATGGGTCCGGACGGCTCGCAAAACTTCGACGTCTACCTGCGCACCGCCGTGAGCGTGGACCCGCAAGGCTGGGCTCAGTTTGGCCACGTGAAGATGCCCGACTACCGCTGGGGCATCTTCCTCAACCCCGCCGAGGAAGGCCGCAAGATCCACTTCGGCGACCACATGGGCGAAGCCGCTTGGCAAGATGTGCCTGGCGAGCACCGCGCCAACCTGCGCCGCATCATCGTCACGCAAGGGGACACCGAGCCGGCATCGGTTGAGCAGCAGCGCCACCTGGGCCTGACCGCGCCCAGCCAGTACGACCTGCGCAACCTGTTCCAGGTGAACGTGGAAGAAGGCCGCCACCTGTGGGCCATGGTCTACCTGCTGCACAAATACTTTGGCAAGGACGGCCGTGAAGAAGCCGAAGCCCTGCTCGAGCGCAACAGCGGCAACGCGGACAACCCCCGCATCCTGGAGGCCTTCAACGAGAAGACGCCGGATTGGCTGAGCTTCTTCATGTTCACCTACTTCACCGACCGCGACGGCAAGTTCCAGCTTTGTGCCCTGGCCGAGTCGGCGTTCGATCCCCTGGCCCGCACGACCAAGTTCATGCTGACCGAGGAAGCGCACCACATGTTCGTGGGCGAGTCCGGTGTGGGTCGCGTGATCCAGCGCACGGTGGACGCGATGAACCAGATGAAGACCGACGACGTGGGCAAGCTGCGCGCGGCTGGCGTCATCGATCTGCCGACCATCCAGCGTTACCTGAACTTCCACTTCAGCGTCACCATCGACCTGTTCGGTGCCGACCAATCGTCCAACGCCGCCACGTTCTACAGCTCGGGTCTGAAGGGCCGTTACGAAGAGGGCAAGCGCACCGACGACCACGTGCTCAAGGGTCAGACCTACAAGATCCTCGAAGTGCAAAACGGCCAGCTGCTGGAAAAAGAAGTGCCGATGCTCAACGCCTTGAACGAGGTGCTGCGCGACGACTACATCACCGACTCCAAGGGGGGTGTGGAGCGTTGGAACCGCATCATCGAGAAGGCTGGCATCCCGTTCCGCCTGACCGTGCCGCACAAGGCGTTCCACCGCAACATCGGTGGTCTGGCCGGCGTCAAGGTCAGCCCGGAAGGCCGTGTGGTCAGCGACAGCGAGTGGAACCAGAAGGTCGGCGAGTGGCTGCCCACGGACGAAGACCGCGCCTACGTGGCCAGCCTGATGGGCCGTGTCGTCGAACCGGGTAAATTCGCCAACTGGATCGCGCCTCCGGTGATGGGCATCAACCGCCAGCCGGTGGACTTCGAATACGTCCGCTTCAACTAAGCCCAACCCAACCGCTGTACTGCCATGAACGCTCCTGCCGAACTCTTCAACCAGCATTTGATTGATCCGGAAATCTGCATCCGGTGCAACACCTGCGAGGCCACCTGTCCGGTGGGGGCGATCACGCACGACAGCCGCAACTATGTGGTGATTGCCGACAAGTGCAATTTCTGCATGGCCTGCGTGCCGCCGTGCCCGACGGGCTCGATCGACAACTGGCGTCAACGCCCCAAGGCGGCCGCTTACAGCGTGGACGAGCAACTCGGCTGGGACGAGTTGCCCACGCCACTGTCGGACGCCGAACTGGGGGCGCTGGGAGGGGCGGCGGATCCCGCCCCCGCAGCGCCGGTCCCCACGGCCGCTTCGACCGCCTCGGCGGAGTCCGGTGCGGGCCAGGGCGAGGTGTTCAACTCTGCCGCCTTTGGCTCGACCACGCCGCCGTGGTCGGCGGCGCACCCCTATACCAATCTGCATGGCCCCAAGGCGCCCACCAGCGCCACAGTGGTGGGCAATGTGCAGGTCAACGAGGCGGGTACCGCCAACGAGACGCACCACATCGTGCTCGACTTCGGCACCATGCCGTTTCCGGTCCTCGAAGGCCAATCCATTGGCATCATCCCGCCTGGGACCGATGCAGCGGGCAAGCCCCACCATGCGCGTCAGTACTCGATTGCGAGTCCGCGCAACGGCGAGCGCCCCGGCTACAACAACCTGTCGCTGACGGTCAAACGCGTGGTCGAAGATCACCAAGGCAAGGCCGTCAAGGGCGTGGCGTCCAACTACCTGTGTGACCTCAAGCCGGGTGACACGGTGCAGGTGATTGGCCCGTTTGGTGCCAGCTTCCTCATGCCCAACCATCCGAAGTCGAACATCGTGATGATTTGCACGGGCACGGGCAGCGCGCCCATGCGCGCCATGACCGAATGGCGTCGCCGCTTGCGGCAGTCGGGCAAGTTCGAAGGTGGCAAGCTGATGCTGTTCTTTGGCGCGCGCACGCAAGCCGAATTGCCGTATTTCGGACCGCTGCAAAAACTGCCCAAGGATTTCATCGACATCAGCTTCGCGTTCTCACGCGAAACGGGCAAGCCCAAGCGTTATGTGCAAGACCTGCTGCGCGAACGTGCGGCCGATCTGGCTGCGCTGCTGAAGGACCCCAACACCTGCTTCTATGTGTGCGGTCTCAAGAGCATGGAAGAGGGGGTGGTGATGGCCCTGCGCGACATCGCCAACGACGCGGGCATCGGCTGGGACAACGTGGCACCTGCGCTCAAGCGCGAGGGCCGCTTGCACCTCGAAACCTACTGAGACAAGAAAAGAAAAGGGGCGCTGAGCGCCCCTTTTCATCACTTCTTGGCCGCTGCGCCAGGACTCGCTGCGGCAGCAGGCGCAGCCGGTGCGGCTGCGACGGCCGCTGCAGGTGCGGGCGGCGTGTACACGAACGGACCCGGATCGGCGCAAGCAGGCGTCGCCACGGGTTTGCCCGCTTTGGCCTTGTTGGTCTTTTGCACGTGGGCCGCCACCTTGTCTTGCGATTTGCACAGCGCATAGGCCTCCACCTTGGCGGTGTGGGCGGCTTTGGCCTTGGCTTCTTCCGCCTTGGCTTTGGCTTCGTCGCTGGGCGGAGGCAGCTTGGCCAAGGCTGCGGTGCCAATCAGGGCCAACATGAGCGTGGTCAGGGATTTTTTCATCGGTGTTTCTCCTGTGCAGAGGCCCAAGTTCAAGCTTGAGCGGTTTTGCCCACGTCTTGCTGCGCGGAACGGTGGGCCGGGATCTTGCCGGCCTTGATGTCGTTGTACCAAAGCTCGTGGTGTTCTTTGGCCCAGGTCTCATCGACGTAGCCCGTCTTCATGGCCTTGTAGGCACCTTCGGTACCAATGGTGCCCATGTAGATGTGACCCATGAACATGGCCATCATCAGCACCGTGGCTGCGGCATGGGCCATGTGGGCGATCTGCATCAGGCCGCGCTCGTACAGCAAGCCGGGAATGACCTTGTCAAGGACCAAGCCCGACGCGACCACGATCAGGCCGAGGGCAAACACGCCGCCCCAGAACAGCACTTTTTCCCCCGCATTGAAGCGATGCGACGGCACTTCGTGGCCGCTCAGCATGCCGCCGCCTTTGAGCAGCCACACCAGATCGCCCTTGCTGGGCAGGTTGTCTTTCACGAAGGTCACGAACACGATGGTCAGTGACACGGCGAACAACGGACCCGCAAAGTTGTGCGCGTTCTTGAGCGCATAGGCCAGCCAGCCAAACAAGCTGTCACCCAGGATGGGCTGGAGGAAAAACTTGCCGAACGCCATCACCACGCCCGAGATGGCCAGCACCAGAAAAGCCGCCGCATTGGCCCAGTGGGCTGAGCGCTCGAAGGGCGTGAAGCGCTCGATCTCCACCCCCGTGGGGTGACCATGCAGGGCAATCGTTCCCTTGCGCCAGTAAAAGATGGCCAGCGCGCCCAGCACGATCAGCAGCAAAGACCCGCCGTAAGGGATGAGCCACTGGTTGCGAACCTGCCGCCAGGCTTCACCCGCATTGGTCAAGCGCGAGCCCGGGTATTGCACAAACGGCTGGATCAAGACACCGGCTTCCGGCGCCTGAGACTTGGGCAGGCTGTTGTAGCCCTCGACGCCGCGCCCGACATCGCGCCACATCGGGGCGTTGTTGCCCGGCTGGACTTGCGCGCGTTCGTGGTTGGTCTGCTGGGCGTAACCCGGCGCGTCGCTGGCGTCGGGTTTGACGTCCTGGATGTTGACGCTTTGCACCTGGGGCGCGGGCGCGGCCTTGTCATTCGCTGCCATGGCGGTGAAGGCGCTCAGAGCCAGCACCGCAGACAGCAGCGAAGGGATCAGTCGTGACATGGTGAGCCCCTTTTCAGTTTGGCGCGCGGGCGTGATCGTTCATGCCGTATTGGCCACGGGTGCGCAGTTGTTGCTCCCAACTGTTCTTGTCTCCGGCCTGCCAGCCTGAAGCGGCAAAGCCATTGCTGGTACCGCTGTAGGCCGCGGTGTCGTGGGCAGCGCCCAGGGTCTGGGGTTTTTCGCTGCACGCGGCACAGAGCAGGCCAGTGAGCATGACGATGGCGAGACGGTGCATCATTTTTTGGCTCCTTGTGCGCTGGCCGTGGCTTGGCCGGCTTGCTTGGAGCCGTAGGCCGTGCCCCAGCCCCAGACTTCGGCACCCGTGTTGCGCTTGACCACGCGGTTGCGGAAGATGTCCGCCACCACATCGCCGTCGCCTGCGAGCAGGGCTTTGGTCGAGCACATCTCGGCGCAAGCGGGCAGCTTGCCTTCAGCCAGACGGTTGCGGCCATATTTCTCGAACTCGGCTTCGCTGCCGTTGGCTTCGGGGCCGCCAGCACAGAAGGTGCACTTGTCCATCTTGCCGCGCACACCGAAGGTGCCCTGGCCCGGGAACTGGGGTGCACCGAAGGGGCAGGCGTAGGAGCAGTAGCCGCAGCCGATGCAAACGTCCTTGTCGTGCAGCACCACGCCTTCGTCGGTTTTGTAGAAGCAGTTGACCGGGCAGACCGCCATGCACGGTGCGTCCGAGCAGTGCATGCAAGCCACCGAGATGGACTTCTCGCCCGGGATGCCGTCGTTGAGGGTGACCACGCGGCGGCGGTTCACGCCCCAGGGCAGTTCGTGTTCGTTCTTGCAGGCCGTGACGCAGCCGTTGCACTCGATACAACGCTCGGCGTCACAAATGAATTTCATGCGTGCCATGGTGTGACTCCTTATGCGCGTTCGATGTTGCAGACGGTGGTTTTGGTTTCTTGCATCATCGTGACGCTGTCGTAACCATACGTGGTGGCGGTGTTCACGGCCTCGCCACGCACCACCGGGGCGGCACCCTTGGGGTAATACTTGAGCAGGTCCTCACCTTGCCAACGGCCCGAGAAGTGGAAGGGCATCCACACCGTGCCGGTGTCCACCCGCTCGGTCACCATGGCCTGCACATTCAGGCGCGCGCCGGTGGGGCTCTTGAGCCACACGCGCTCGCCATTGCGAATGCCGCGCTCGGAGGCGGTCTTGGGATTGATCTCGACGTAGGCTTCTTGCTGCAATTCGGCCAGCCAGGGGTTGGAGCGGGTTTCTTCGCCGCCGCCCTCGTACTCGACCAAGCGGCCCGAGGTGAGGATGAGCGGGAACTTCTCGTGCACCTTGTCGGCCACGTTTTTCTCCTGCACCGTTTTGTACAAGGTGGGCAGACGCCAGAAGGCTTTCTTGTCGTCGTGCGTGGGGTACTTGGCCATCAGGTCGGGGCGCGTGCCGTACAAGGGCTCGCGGTGCTGCGGGATCGGATCGGGGAAGTTCCAGACCACGGCGCGTGCCTTGGCGTTGCCAAACGGGTGGCAGCCATGGTTTTGCATGAACACACGCATCATGCCGCCCGAGTTATCGGTTTTCCAGTTCTTGCCCTCTGCGGCCGCTTTCTCGGCATCGGTGAGTTCGTCCCACCAGCCCAGTTTCTTGAGCAAGAGGTGATCGAGCTCGGGGTAGCCGGTGGTGATGTCCGCGCCCTTGGAATGCGAGCCGTCCTCAGCCAGCAGGCTCTTGCCATCCTTCTCGACGCCGAAGTTGGCCCGGAAATTACCACCGCCGTCCATGACGTGCTTGGAGGTATCGTAGAGGTTGGAAGTTCCCGGGTGCTTGAGTTCGGGCGTGCCGTAACAAGGCCAGGGCAGACCGAAGTAGTCGCCGGTCATGTCGTAGCCGGTTTCCGGATCTTTGCCGCCTTTGCACTTGAGCGTCTTGACGTCAAACAGGTGCATGTTGCGCATGTGGGCCTTCAGGCGCTCCGGGCTTTGGCCGGTGTAACCAATGGTCCAGACCGAGCGGTTGATTTCGCGCAGGATGTCCTCGACCACGGGCTCGTCCTGTCCCTTGACCTTCTGCATCTTGTAGTTCTTGACCAGCTCCGCACCAAAGCCCAGCTTCTCCGCCAGCTGGTACATGATCATGTGGTCCGAGCGACTTTCCCACAGCGGCTCGATGACCTTCTCGCGCCACTGGATGGAGCGGTTGGAGGCAGTGCAGGAGCCGCTGGTTTCAAACTGGGTGGCTGCCGGCAACAGGTAGACCGCCCGGTTGGGGTTGAGGTCTTCGGCCTTGCCGGGCATGGCCGCCATCGAGGCCGTGGCCGAGGGGTAGGGGTCGACCACCACCAGCAGATCCAGCTTGTCCATGGCGCGCTTCATGTCCAGGCCGCGCGTCTGCGAGTTCGGCGCATGGCCCCAGTAGAAAACGCCCTTGAGGTTGCTGTCCTGGTCGATGAGTTCGTTCTTTTCAAGCACACCATCGATCCAGCGCGACACCGTGATGCCCGGCTTGGTCATCATCGCGGGCGACGCAAAGCGGCCCTTGAGCCAGTCGAATTCCACGCCCCACGCTTTGGCGAAATGTTTCCACGAGCCTTCGGCGATGCCGTAGTAACCGGGCAGCGAGTCGGGGTTGGGGCCGACATCGGTCGCGCCTTGCACGTTGTCGTGACCACGAAAGATGTTGGTGCCACCGCCGCTCTTGCCCACGTTGCCCAAGGCGAGCTGCAAGATGCAAGACGCGCGCACCATGGCGTTGCCGATGGTGTGCTGGGTCTGACCCATGCACCACACGATGGTGCCAGGGTTGTTCTCGTGCAGCATCTTGGCCACGCGCAGCATTTGGTCTTCCTTGACACCGCAGGCTTCTTCCACGGCGTTGGGCGTCCATTTGGCCAGCACTTCCTCTTTGACCTTGTCCATGCCGTGGACGCGGTCGTTGATGTACTTCTTGTCTTCCCAGCCGTTCTTGAAGATGTGGTACAGCAAGCCAAACAGGAAGGGGATGTCCGAACCCGAGCGGATGCGCACGTACTCATCGGCTTTGGCGGCCGTGCGTGTGAAGCGCGGATCGACCACGATCATCTTGCAGCCGTTTTCCTTGGCGTGCAGCATGTGCAGCATGGAGACCGGGTGCGCCTCGGCGGCGTTGGAGCCAATGTACAGAGCGACCTTGCTGTTTTGCATGTCGTTGTACGAGTTGGTCATCGCACCGTAGCCCCAGGTGTTGGCCACACCGGCCACCGTGGTCGAGTGACAGATGCGGGCTTGGTGGTCGCAGTTGTTGGTGCCCCAGTAACTGACGAACTTGCGCAGCAGATAGGCCTGCTCGTTGTTGTGCTTGGACGAGCCGATGAAATACACACTGTCAGGGCCGGCGGCTTTGCGCAGCTCCAGCATCTTGGCGCTGATCTCGTTGAGCGCGGTGTCCCAGCTGATGCGTTCGTACTTGCCGTTGACCAACTTCATCGGGTAGCGCAGGCGGTACTCGCCGTGGCCGTGCTCGCGCAGGGCCGCGCCCTTGGCACAGTGCGCACCGAGGTTGATGGGCGAATCGAACACGGGCTCCTGACGCACCCAAACGCCGTTTTGCACCACGGCATCGACCGCGCAGCCCACCGAGCAGTGCGAGCACACCGTGCGCTTGACTTCCAGTTTGGCCGCGCTGCTCGAACCGTTCGAGCCCATGGCCTGGGCTTTTTTCACCAGGCTGAGTTGGGTGGCCGCCAGGCCCACACCCACGCCGAGTCCGGAGCGGCGCAGAAAACCGCGACGGTCCAGGGTCGGCAAGGCTTGTGACAAGCCACGCTGCAAGCGATCCACAAAGCGGGTCGCCGAGGTCTTGTGGGCTGTCGAGTCGGATTTACGGGTCAGCAACATGAAGGTCTCCTGGCTCAGACGCGGGTGGTTTGGTAGTAGCGCTTGACGTGCTCGCTCAGGCTGTAGCCACCGCCGTTCTCAGGCGCGGGGGGCAAGCCGGCGTTCGCAGCCGTTTGTGTGGTCACGCCGGGCAGGGCGGTGGCGGCCGCAGCGGCCACACCGACGGTGGCGGCACCGGCAAAAAAGCGTCGACGCGACGGGGTGTGATCGGTCTGGTTGGGTGCTTTGGACATGGCGAACTCCTCGTGACTTGATGAGCCTATGCAAAGGCATGCATAGTGAATGATAGTGACATTAAATCCTGTACGGCGTCACCGGGGCAACACTCTTGACATTGGACTGCGCAGGGTTTTCAGGGGAAAACCCTAGGACTCAGGCCATCAGGTCAAAACCTTGTGCCTCGACGCTGATGAAGGCGCGTGTGAACTCCGCCAGGCTGGCAAAGAAGCGGGCTTGTGGATGGGCTTGCACGGCATCACACAAGGCCGGCAGCCAGGGTTGAACATGGGCCGAAAAAAATTGGGCCTGCTGGGTCAAGTTGGACACCGACGCGTCCTCGCCCGCGACGAGAAACCGCATCACCTCGAACACATAGGAGACATGGTCCTCGGTGTCGCTCATGGTGGCCTCGTCTCGGGTCAGCCCGAGCGCTTGCAGGTCCTGCCGCAATTGCGCCAGGGGCTTCTCGTTCAGAAAACCGCTCAGATAGTGCGAGCCATAGAGGTACACCTCGGGCTTGCCGATGCCCCCAAACAAGGTGTCGTACTCGCTGGCGATCTCGGCGTCCGTCATCGCCCGTGCGCTGCCAACGAGTTGACGCCAAGGCTCCTCCAGGAAAGAGCCGGACTGCGGCGCTTCGGTCGGGGCCAGTCGCAACTGAGCCAGCAACTCCGGTCGCAAGGGCGCATAAAACAGTTCGGAGATCACGCCATACAACTCGGCGCGGGCGGTCTCTTCATCCAGGGCGGAGGTCAGTGGCAAGTCGTCGTTCATAGGATTTTTTGCTCGTCGCCAGACGAGAAGATGTCGATCACACGGCAGTCGGCGCACATCTTGAGGCGTTCCAGCGCCGCGCCTTGGAACATCGCATGCCCCGCCAGCCGGGTGAGCATGCTTTCCACGCCTTTGAGGGTGCCAAAGGGTTTGCCGCAACGCACGCAGCCGTAGGCGGGCGTCTCGTTGATGACCCGCTCTTGCGAGCGCTGCGGTGTGAGCAGCAAACGTGGCACCCGCTCCAGGGCTTTTTCCGGACAGGTTTTGACGCACAAGCCGCATTGCACGCAGTTCTTTTCGATGAAACGCAGCTGCGGTGCCTGCTGGCTGTCGAGCAAGGCGCTGGCCGGGCACGCCGACACGCAACTCATGCACAGCGTGCAGGTGTCGCGGTTGACCTCGATGCTGCCCCACAGGGCACCCGCGGCGGGCAGCGGCACGGCTTCGGGTGGCGAGGGCTGGCGCAGAACGGGGGCGTGTTGGAGCAGGTGGTTCAACGCCAGGTTCAGGGTGCTGCGCTTGTCGGCCCCCACGTGAAACGTGCCCGCTGGCAGATGCGTTCGCTCGCGGGCGGTGTGGGCGCACAGCCGTTGCAGCTCGGTATCGAGTTCAGTGACCTGTGTCGCATGCAGCCATTGCACGGGCCGTTGATCGGCCGAGATGTAACCCAGCCCTTGCAGCAGGCTGTGTGCCTGCTGCATTTGGTCTTGCAGCCCCTCGGTGTACTGGGGTGCTTCTTCGGCGGTGGCGAGGACCAGGATCTGCGCCGCGCCCTGAATCAACGCGGTCAGCCACACGTCCAGCCCGAGGCTCGCCGTGTGCCACAGACTCAGCGGGATGACGTGCGCCGGCAGGCCTTGCGCCACGCCCAATTGCGCGGCGCGTCCCAAGGCGTCGATCAGCTGCTGACCGGCTTGCCGGCTGTGCAACAGCAACACGGGGTCTTGCCCGCCCGCCCGTTGGTACGCCGTGAGCAAGGTTTTGATGTGTTGTCCCAGCTCCGGGGCGCTTGGGTAGTTGTAGCCCAGCGCACCGGTCGGACACACGGTGGTGCAAGCACCGCAGCCGACACACAAATGTGGATTGACGCTGATTTGCTGGCGTGCCGTGTCGGACGAAATGGCCTCGGCTGAACAGATGTCCACGCAGGACTGGCAACCCACCTTTTCGTTGCGGCTGTGCGCGCACAGTTCGCGCCGGTAGCTGAAAAATTTGGGCTTCTCGAATTCGCCCACCCATTGGCGCAGCTGCACCAGGTTCGCGGCGCTGGCGCCGTGCAGGTAACCCAGGGGCGGGGCATGCCGGGTGAACGCCCCGCGCTCGCGCAGATCCAGCACCAGGTCGAAGGTCTCCGATTGCGAGGTGGCGACGCGGTCGAACTGGATCGCGCCGACCGAGGCACATGCGGTCAGGCATTGGCGGTGTGCCTCGCAGCGGCTGAGGTCGATTTGGTAATCCAGCCCGATGGCCTGCTCGGGGCAAGCGGCGATGCAGGCGTTGCAACGGGTGCAGACATCGAGGTCAATCGGGTTGTCGTTGGCCCAGGTGAGTTCAAACTGACCCAGCCATCCATCCAGTCGAACCACGCGTCCGCCCAGCACGGGAAAGCGCCGCTCTTGCGCGCCGCCGGCCTCGCCGGGGCCCTGGGTGAAGACGGTGATGTCCAGCGTGTCGGCGAGCAACGCGGCCGCCGCCTCGGCCTGGTCAATGGGACCGATGATGAGCAGACGCCCCGCGCTCTGGAACGTGACGGTGGGCACGGGTTGCGGCTCGGGCAGATGTGCGGCTGCCAGCAAGGCGGCCATCTTCGGTGTGGCTTGCGGCCCCTGCTGGCTCCAGCCTGCGGTCTCGCGCAGATTGACAAAGCGGATCACCGAGGTCTTGGCCTCGGTTTGCTCTGCCAGTTCGCCAAACAGGCGTTGCTCCTGCGTGCAGGCCACCACCACCGGCTCGCTGCCTTGGGCCGCTTGCACGAAGGCACCGGCTTCCCGCCGACACAGCGCCGTGTGTCGCGTCAGGGGATCAGACAGGTTCTGGGCCAGGGCCTTGGCGTCGAGCGGCAGGGTCTGGTTGCAGTCGCAGATCAACGTCGTCATGGTCGGAGGCTTGGGCTGGGGAAGAAGAGGGGTCAGACTGTGCCACGGAATCGGTCGCCGCTGGCTCAGGGCTGTCGCCAACGGGTACGACGCTCGGGGCCGATTCGGCCTGTGGCGTGGTGTTCAGGAAGTCGACGCTGGTCATCTGATCGAGCATGCCGGGCGACAACGGGTCGGGCAAGCTGTAGTCGTCGATGTAGACATCCAGACCATCCATCTGGTTGAAGTGGGGATCGGCGAACAGTTTTTTCAGCGCCGCGTTTTTCACCTCGGCAGCCACTTCGCGGCGCACATACGCGCTGAAGTCGGAGGCCGGCGTGAGCTGGGCCACATCGCGCAGGGTCGGCGCGGGCGGGGGTGGTGGCGTGTTGACCGACGGGTCCCGTGCAACGGCGGCAGATGGGTGGGGCGCTGGGGGCGCGATCGGGCGTGCGGGCTCGGGCGCCAAGGGCTTGCCTTGCCGCGCGTCGGCCTTGCGGTGGGACCAGCGGCTGAAAAAGCCGTCGCGCGAACCGTCACTCATGGGGCGGCCGTCCGTGCTGGTTGCCGCGCCGATGGCCGGTGCTGACGGTGGCGGGGTTGCCAAAACGATCCTGCAAGGGCTTGAAGCTGTCGGGGCGTTTGCGCCGCTTGGGCTCGTCCTCCCAATGCTGTTGTGCGAAGGCGCTCATCCATTGCACGACCTCGGCGGGTGCGGGCACCTGTTCGACCTGCTCTTGCGCATCCAGCCAGCGGCCGGCGTCGTGGTAGCTCAGGCTCACCATCACCGGCACGGCCATCACTTCATCGCTGAGGTGGGGCTCTTCTTCCATGCGCCACAACACAAACCAGCACGGCGCGGGCGAGGTGCTGTTGAGGTAATAACCCTGGGCGTCGTCCTTGAACAGTGACACCGTGAAGCCCGGATGCAGCCAGACCTGTTCATCGTCGGTGCGGCTGAGGCAGCGGGGTTCGGTGCCGAAGTGGGCGTCGTGGGGCGAGCGGTCGTGTCCCACCACATCCTGCAGTGTCCAGCGCCACGGTTGCCACTGCTGCATCGCGCCTTGCACGCGCTCACGCCGCATGATCACCGCAACATGGACTTGAGGATTTGAATACACTTGCTCGCCGTCTGTGGGGGTAGGGCGCGCACTGTACCTCAATCCCTTTGTCCCTGTGGATGAATCCATGAACCCCCCTTTGCATTTGACCCAGGCACACGCAGCGCTGACCCGCGAGGTGACGGCGCTGGACGAACACGGTCACACCCGCATCCTGTCGATTCCCGCCGAGCGGGCGCTCACGGTGTACGTGGACAAGCGCGAGTTGGTCACGCTGATGACGCTGGGCGCGCATCCGGAATGGCTGGTGCTGGGCTATCTGCGCAACCAGCGCTTGGTCGAGTCGGTGGCCGATGTCGAATCGATCACCGTGGACTGGGACGCGGGCGAGGACGGCGCCGGTGCGGCGGCGGTCAAAACCCGCGCTGGCATTGCCGATCTGGCCGAGCGCACCGCGCGCCGCGTGGTCACCACCGGCTGTGGTCAGGGCAGTGTGTTCGGTGACCTGATGGCCGATGTGGACCGCATCCAGTTGCCGCCCGCGCGCCTGACCCAGGCGCGGCTGTACGCCATCGTCAACGCCATGCGCGTGCAGGAGAGCACCTACAAATCCGCCGGCTCGGTGCATGGCTGCGCGCTGTTCCAAGGCGAGGCGCTGTCGGTCTTCATCGAGGATGTGGGGCGTCACAACGCGCTCGACGCCATCGCAGGTTGGATGTGGGTGCACGGCGTGCAGGCGGGGGCCGATGCCTGCTTCTACACCACGGGGCGGCTGACCAGCGAGATGGTCATCAAGGCCGCGCAGATGGGGGTGGCCGTGGTCGTCTCACGCAGCGGCATCACGCAGATGGGCTATGAGGTCGCGCAGCGGTTGGGCGTGTGCACCATCGGGCGCGCGCTGCACCGCCACTTTGTCGCTTACACCGGCTTGGACCGGTTGCAACTCGATCCCTCGCTGGCGCAGGCATGAACTGGCGTTTGCAGGCTTGGCGCAACCTTTGGCGCGACGCCCGCGCGGGCGAGCTGCGCCTGTTGCTGATCGCGGTGGTGCTGGGGTTGGCCGGGCTCAGCGCGGTGGCGTTTCTGGCCGATCGCATCCAAGCGGGTTTGCAGCGCGACGCGGCCCAGTTGCTCGGCGGCGATGTGGTGGTGGTCAGCGACCAGCCCACGCCCGAGGCCCTGCAGCAGCGCGCGCGTGACGAGGGCCTGCGCGGTGTCATCACCCTGAGCTTTCCGACCATGGCCCGCACCGACGCACAGGAGTCGCAGTTGCCGCGCACCCGTCTGGTGGCGCTGAAAGCGGTGCAGACGGGCTATCCCTTGCGCGGCACCTTGCAAACCAGCGTTCAGCGCGCGAGCGATGACCGCTGGCAGGCCCAGCCCACGCGCGACCTGCCGGCTCCGGGCGAGGCCTGGGTCGACGCCGCGTTGCTCGATGCGCTGGGCTTGCAACTCGGCGACCCGCTGTGGCTCGGCGACAGCCGTTTGCGTCTGAGCCGGGTGTTGGTGCGTGAGCCCGATCGGGGCGCGGGCTTCATGAACTTTGCGCCGCGCGTGATGATCCACGACGCCGATCTGGCCGCCACCGGGCTGGTGCAACCGGCCAGTCGCATCACCTGGCGCTACGCGTTGGTCGGCGCGCCGGACGCTGTGGCGCGCTACGCGGCCTGGGCCGAGGCCTACAGCCAGCGGGATGCGGTGCGCGGTGTGCGCGTCGAGACGCTGGAGGCGGGTCGTCCCGAGATGCGCCAAACCTTGGACCGGGCCAGCCAGTTCCTGCGCCTGGTGGCTTTGCTGGCAGCCTTGCTCAGCGCGGTGGCAGTGGCCCTGGCCGCGCGCTCGTTTGCGGCGCGGCATTTGGACGAATGTGCCCTGTTGCGGGTGTTCGGTGTCTCGCAACGCGACATGGCCTGGATGTACGCGGCCGAGTTTGTGCTCATCGGCACCGTGGCCAGCGCACTCGGATTGCTGTTGGGCTATGGCTTGCACGCCCTGCTCGTGCTGGGGCTGGCGGGCCTGATCGAGACCGAGTTGCCGGCGCCCGGTTGGACCCCAGTGTGGTTGGGCGGCGGTGTGGGCATGACCTTGCTGTTGGCTTTTGGTCTGCCGCCGGTGTTGCAACTCGCGCGGGTGCCGGCGCTGCGCGTGATGCGCCGCGAGATCGGTGGCTTGCGTGCGGGCAGTGTCAGCGTCTGGTTGCTGGGGGTGTCGGGCTTTGTCGTGCTGTTGCTGGCCGCCAGCCGTGATCTGCGTCTGGGTGGCTTGGTGCTGGGCGGTTTTGCCGGTGGCTTGCTGGTCTTTGCGGCACTCACCTGGCTGGCGGTGGCCGTGTTGCGGCGGGTGGTGCGCGAAGAAGTGGCGCCCACTGGGTTGCTGCTGGCGACGCGGCAGATCGCCTCACGACCCCTGCTGGCTGTGGTGCAGGTCAGCACCTTGGCGATGGGCTTGTTGGCGCTGTTTCTGCTGACGCTGTTGCGCACCGATTTGGTCGACAGTTGGCGACAAGCCACGCCGACGCAGGCGCCCAACCGCTTCGTCATCAACATCCAGCCCTGGCAGGCACAGGCATTCCAGGCGCATTTGCAGGCGCAAGGTGTGGCGTCGTACGACTGGTTTCCCATGGTGCGTGGTCGTCTGGTGGCGATCAACGGACGCAGCATCACGCCGGGCCAGTACCAGGAAGAACGCGCCCAGCGTCTGGTGGACCGCGAGTTCAACCTGTCCTACACCACGCACTGGCCCGAGCACAACCAGTTGCTGAGCGGGCGCTGGAGCGTGGGCGACGCCCACAGCCTGAGCCTGGAGGAGGGCATCGCTCGCACCTTGGGCATCCAGTTGGGCGATGTGTTGCGCTTTGACATGGCGGGTGTGCTGCACGAGGCGCGGGTGACCTCGTTGCGCCAGGTGGACTGGACGTCGTTGCGTGCCAATTTCTTTGTGCTGTTCCCGGTCGATGAGTTGGCCTCTGTGCCGATGACGTATCTGGCCGCGTTTCGCGTCGGCGCGGGCACGCGCACCGATGAGACAAGGCCGTCGGCCCCGAGCGCAGCGGGGGGTTCACTGGCCGCCTTCGACAACGCCTTGCTGGCGCGTTTCCCCAATGTCACCAGCGTCGATCTGACCGCGACACTGGACCAGGTGCAGTCGGTGCTGACGCAAGTCATCCGTGCGGTCGAGCTGCTGTTCGTCTTCACCCTGGCCACGGGCTGGGTGGTGGTGCTGACCAGCATCCGCACGGTGCGCGAGGCGCGCGCCCGCGAATACGCCGTGCTGCGGGCCTTGGGGGCGACCGAGCGGTTGTTGTGGCGGGTACAGACGGCCGAGCTGTTGGGGGTGGGCGCGTTGGCCGGCGCGTTGGCCTCGGTGCTGACCTTGGCCTTGGGCTGGGCGTTGGCGCACCGCGTGTTCGAGTTCGATTGGCAACCGGCGGGCTGGATGCCCCTGGCGGGCATCGGCGTGGGCGCGCTGCTGGCTTGGTTGGCAGGCTGGTGGGGGTTGCGCGGGGTGCTGCAGCGGCCTGTCGTGCAGACCCTGCGCGAGGCCAGGGTGTGAACCTGCTGCGTTGTCGCAGTGGTTGAACCCGACGTCTGCACTCAGTCCTTTTGGGGTGTCAATCAGAGCATGCTGTCGAGGATGTGCCCGTACCAGCGCAGGTCTTCCTGCCACAGCGCCAGCCGGCGGTCGTTGTCGTCGATCTGGGTTTGAACCAGATGACCTTCGGGGCCCATCGCATAGTTGAACTGCACGCTGATGGCTTGGAGCGGGTCGGTGTTGACCAGCATGTAGCAAAGGTTGTCGATGCGCACGGGTGAGAGGGCTTGTCCCTTGGCCTGCTGAGCGATGTATTGCGCCACGCTGTGGCCCATGCGGTTGGCCACATGGCCACTTTTCGGGTAATGACCAAACTGGGGTGACACCATGCCAACGCTGTCGCCGATCACAAAGATTTGCGGGTCGTCGGCCAGGTTGTAGAACTCGGGATGCACCGCAGCCCAATTGGTGGGTTTGCCGTCGGCGGTCTTGCCGATCGCTCCGAGTTTCCAGACCAGATCGGCGGCCATGTGGTGACCCATGAAGATGGCGTCGTCGAATCTGAAATCCCCGGCCTCGGTCTTGATGACCTTGTTGAAGGGATCCACTTCCTTGACCCGGGCATTGGGCACGTGCTCGATGATGTCCGGGTACAGGTCTTCGAACGCGAGCTTGTAGCCTGGTCCGATGGGGGCGATGCGTGGCTTGGGGTCGAGGATCAAAATCTTGCCGGGGATCTTGTGCTTCTGGAAATGCGACGCGATCAGACAAGCCCGCTCGTAGGGCGATGGCGGACAACGGTGAGGCGGCGGGGGCAAGGTCATCACCCAAGTGCCGCCCTTGAATTCACGGATCTTGTGCTTGAGTGCCAGGTGTTCGGCACTGGGTACATAAGCGCTGGAGAAATGCGTCACCGTCTCGGTAATCGCACGTCGATCGTTGCCAAACCACGGTTCGTAGCTGACGCGGATGCCGGCTGATACGACGAGCCAGTCGTAGTCCACATGGCCACGAGCGGTGTGCACGCGGCGCTTGTCCCGGTCGATGTCGATGACTTCGGTCTGCACAAAGGTGTACCCGTGCCGCCGCGCTGCTGCCGTGTAGGAGTGCTGTAGAAACTGCGTGTCCACCACATCCACCAGCCATTTGTTGCTCAGCGGACAGGACCAGAAAAACGGGTTCTTCTCCAGCAATACCACTTCCAGCTCGGGGGCCGTCTGGCGCAGATGACGGGCTGCGGTCAGTCCTCCCCAGCCTCCCCCCAGAATGACCACGCGGCGCTGGCGACTCCTGGGTAGCAATTCGGAAGTGGGAGAGGGTATGAAAACCTGGGCCGACGAGGGCAACGCGCTGAACGCGCCCAGGGCAACGGTTCCCTGGAGCAGGGCGCGACGATTGGGGGACATGGAAAGAACTCCGGAGGTGACGCAAGGCTGATCGGCGAGCCTGAGGCGGCCATGATAATGTGGCCCGCCCCTGCACTGCCCCGTGAACCGATCGACGCATGAACACCGACGCCTCCAGCCCCACCGTCACCCCGTTTGAATGGATCGGAGGCGAGGCCCGTGTGCACGCCCTGGTCGAACGCTTCTATGACCTGATGAGCCTGGAGCCCGCGTATGCCGAGCTGCGCGCCGCGCACGGCAGCGATTTGACGCAGGCGCGGCAAAAGCTGTTTTGGTTTTTGTGCGGCTGGCTCGGCGGCCCCAACCACTACATCGAGCGCTTTGGACACCCGCGGTTGCGCATGCGGCACATGCCCTTTGCGATTGGCATTCGCGAGCGCGATCAATGGGTGGCGTGCATGGACCAAGCCATGGGTGAAGTGGGCGTGCCGGGCGAGTTGCGCGAGCGCTTGCAGCAGAGCTTTTTCCAGACCGCCGACTGGATGCGCAACCAGCACGGGGCCTGAGCCCTTGTGTTCAGCCTTTGGCTGGCGCGAGCAGCACCACCAACGCGCCCGCGCCACCGTCGAGCGGACGCGCCTGGACAAAGGCGATGACCTCGTTCTTTTGCACCAACCAGCGCTGCACCTTGCTTTTGAGCACCGGCGTCTTGCCCGGTGAACCCAAGCCCTTGCCGTGCACCACGCGCACGCAGCGTCGGCCCATGCGGTGCGCGTCGCGGATGAATTGGCCCAGGGCTTCGCGGGCTTCGTCACTGCGCAAGCCGTGCAGATCGATCTGACCTTGCAACGCCCAGTCGCCCCGGCGCAGCTTGCGCGTCACATCGGTGCCGATGCCCGGACGACGAAAACTCATCTGGTCGTCCACATCCAGCAGGGTGCTGACATCGAACTCGTCGCTCAGGCTTTCTTGCAAGGCCGCTTGCTCGTCGAGCGTGCGTTGCAGCGGACGGTCGGTGGCGGGTGGCGTGCTCAAGCGCACACGGCCCGGGTCGGGCAGGACTTGCACCGGGCCGACGGTGCGTGTGAACAAATGACGCTCGGCTTCGGCGCGGCGCGCGGCTTCGCGCGCCTGGGCTTCGGCCTGCGCGCGGGCCTGGGCCGCGTCGGCCAGGGCTTGGCGCACAGCGCCCAGGTCTTGCAGCGAGCGCGCTTTCACAGCAGGCCCTCCTCCGCCATCGACAAGAACGCGCCCTGCGAGACGATGACGTGGTCGCGCACCCGCACATCCACCAGGTTGAGCGCGTCTTGCAGGCTGCGCGTCAAGCGGATGTCCGAGGGCGAGGGGCGCACCTGTCCGCTGGGGTGGTTGTGGGCCAGCACCACGCCATCGGCACCGAGGGCCAGCGCGGCTTTGGCGATTTCACGGGGGTAGACCATGGTTTGTGTGAGCGATCCGCGAAACATGGGCTGGTACGACAACAAGCGGTTCTGGCTGTCGAGGAACAACACCGCAAACACCTCGTGCTTGAGATGGGCCAGCTCCAATTGCAGGAATTGTTTCACGACTTGCGGCGAGTTCATGATCTCGCCTTGTTGCAGCTGCTGGGTCAGGGCCCGACGCGCCATCTCCAGCAGCCCAGCGAGCTGGGCGCGCTTGGCGTCTCCCCCCAGGCCGTGCACCGTTTTCAGTTGCTCCACCGAGGCGTGGACCAAACCGGCAAAGCCACCGAAGCGCTGGAGCAACTCGTGCGCCAGCACAAACACGTTCTTGCCCGCCACCCCGGTGCGCAGGAACAGCGCCAGCAACTCGACATCGCTGAGCGCACCGGCACCTTGGCGCAGCAGCTTCTCACGCGGTCGCATGGGCGTGGGCAGGTCGGCCATGCAAGACGCGCCCACCGAAGGGGGCATGGGCGACAGTGCGCGCACGACCTGGGGCGGGCTTTCTACAATCGGACGCAGTTTTTGGCTAGCCTTCATATGACCAACCCTACCATCGGCCCCGATTCTTTTCTCACCTTGCACTATCGACTTTCGGGACCGCAAGGCGACGTCATCAACACCTTTGCCGACAAACCCGCGACCTTGTCCATGGGCTCGGGTGAGCTGTCGCCCGCCGTGGAGCAACGGCTGCTGGGCTTGAGCGAGGGGGCGCATCAGACCTTCGAGCTGGCAGCGGGCGAAGCCTTTGGGCCACGCAACCCGGACATGGTGCAGTGGGTGTCCAAGAAAGCCCTGCGCGAATTTGGCGATCCCGACGAGGACTATGCCGTTGGTGATGTGGTGCAGTTCCCGGCACCCACGGGCCAGGGCTCGTTCGCTGGTGCCGTGCAACAGGTCGACGACGAGGCCGTGCTGTTTGACTTCAACCACCCGCTGGCCGGTCAGGCGGTGCGTTTCGAGGTTGAGGTCATCGGCATCTTGTGAGGGAGACACGCATGAGCCGTTTGCAGGAAGTGGTGCTGGCCGAGCCGCGCGGTTTTTGCGCCGGCGTGGATCGGGCCATCGACATCGTCGAGCACGCGCTGGAGAAGTTTGGTGCGCCGATCTATGTGCGCCACGAGATCGTGCATAACACCCACGTGGTGCAGGACCTGCGCCAGCGCGGCGCCATCTTCATCGAGGATTTGGCGGAAGTGCCCGATGGGGCCACGCTCATCTTCAGCGCGCACGGCGTTCCGAAGTCGGTCGAACACGAGGCCGCTCGGCGCGGCTTGCAGGTGTTCGATGCCACCTGCCCCTTGGTGACCAAGGTCCATGTGGAGGTCGCCAAGCTGCACCGCGAAGGCTACGAATTCATCATGATCGGCCACAAGGGACACCCGGAGGTCGAGGGCACCATGGGCCAACTGCACGATGGCATCTACCTGGTCGAAGACGTGGACGATGTGGCCAGCGTCGCGCCGCGCCAGACCGAGCGGCTGGCGGTCGTGACCCAGACCACGCTCAGTGTGGACGACGCGGCCCACATCATGCGTGCGGTGACGGCACGCTTTCCGAGCATCCGCCAGCCCAAGCAGCAAGACATTTGCTACGCCACGCAAAACCGCCAGGACGCGGTCAAGGTGCTCAGCCCACAAGTCGATGTGGTCATCGTGGTGGGCAGCCCCAGCAGCTCCAACAGCAACCGCTTGCGCGATGTGGCGGCGCGCGCTGGTACGCCCAGCTACATGGTGGACAACGCCTCCGAGTTGCAAAGCGCCTGGTTCGAGGGCAAACAGCGTGTGGGTGTCACGGCGGGGGCTTCGGCACCCGATGTGCTGGTGCGTGAGGTCATCGACCGTTTGCGCGCGCTGGGCGCGGTGTCGGTGCGACAGCTCGACGGCGTGCAAGAGCACGTCAAGTTCCCGCTGCCCAAGGGGCTGCGCTGAGGCCTGCGGTGCTGCGGTCTGGCCAGGGGGCCCGCCTACAATGCGGCCATGCTAGACATCACGCTTCTTCGCCGCGAACTCGACCAAGTGGTTGCGCGGCTCGAAACCCGTAAAACCCCCCAGCCTTATCTGGATGTGGCAGCGTATCAAACGCTGGAGACCGAGCGCAAAACCCTGCAAACGCGCACCGAGGAATTGCAGTCGCGTCGCAACACCCTGTCCAAGCAGATCGGCCAGCTCAAAGCCAAAGGCGAGAGCGCGGATGCGGTGATGGCCGAGGTGGCGGCCATCAAGGACGAGCTCGACGCTTCGGCACAACGGCTCGACGCCTTGCAAGGCGAGCTGCAGACCCTGCTGCTGGCTGTGCCCAACCTGCCGCATGCCAGCGTGCCAGTGGGCAGCGACGAACACGCCAACGTCGAGCTGCGCCGTTGGAGCCCAAACGGCACCGAGCCCGCCCCTTTGGGCTTTGCCGCGCGGGACCATGTCGACATCGGCGAGCCCCTGGGGCTGGACTTTGAAACCGGGGTCAAGCTCTCGGGCGCACGCTTCACGGTGATGAAAGGCCCTGTGGCCCGACTGCACCGCGCGCTCGCGCAGTTCATGCTCGATGTGCAAACGCAAGAACACGGCTACACCGAGTGCTACACGCCTTACATCGTCAACGCCGACAGCCTGCGAGGCACGGGCCAGTTGCCCAAGTTCGAGGAAGACCTGTTCGCCGCCAAGAAGGGCGGCCAGGAGGGCGAGGCCAGCAGCGACAGCGCGGCCCTGTACCTGATCCCCACCAGCGAGGTCTCCCTGACCAACTTCGTGCGCGATGCCATCCTGGCCGAGTCTGACCTGCCCATCAAGCTCACCGCACACACGCCTTGCTTCCGCTCCGAAGCCGGCAGCGCCGGGCGCGACACGCGGGGCTTGATCCGTCAGCACCAATTCGACAAGGTCGAGATGGTGCAAATCGTGCACCCCGATTCCAGCGACGAAGCCCTGGAGCAGATGACGCAGCACGCCGAGGTCATCCTGCAAAAGCTGGGCTTGCCCTACCGCGTCATGGCCTTGTGCACGGGGGACATGGGCTTTGGCGCCAGCCGCACGCACGACCTGGAGGTGTGGCTGCCCGCGCAAAACACCTACCGCGAGATCAGCTCCGTCTCCAACTGCGAGGCTTTCCAGGCCCGACGCTTGCAAGCGCGCTTCAAGAACGCGCAAGGCAAGAACGAACTGGTGCACACCCTCAACGGCTCTGGTCTGGCGGTGGGGCGCACCCTCGTCGCGGTGCTGGAGAACTACCAGCAAGCCGATGGCAGCGTGCGCGTGCCCGAGGTCTTGCGGCCTTACCTGGGCGGGCTCACCGAGTTGCGCCCCTGATGCATGCAGGAGATGCCGTCATGAAACACACCCACACCGTCTTGATGGCATTGGCTTTGCTGGCCGGTTGCAGCTCCACGCCTTTGCAAGAGGGCGGTGATGCAGCCAATGCGCGCGCCAGCAGCGTTGGCATGGAACAGTTTGGCCGCATGCCCCTGCCCGTGGGCAGCAAGCTGCGCAGCGGCGACTCGCTCATCCTGGGCGTGGGTGACAACTGGCTGGGGCGTGCCGTGATGGAAGTGCCCACCGATGCGGGCAGCACCTTTGGCTTCTTTGCCGATCAGTTTCCGCGTCAAGGCTGGACGCCTGTGGCCGCCATGCGTGGCAAGAAAAGCCTGCTGGTCTACACCCGGGCTGAGCGCACGGCCACACTGGAGGTCGAAGATGCGGGCTTGATCGGCCCCGTGATCGTCACCATCACCGTTAGTCCCACCCCGAGCGCACCGGGCAACGCCGGCAATGCACCCGGCGTGGTGGTGCAACCCTTGGGTCAGCCGCGCCGCCCCTGAGAGCGGCAGCGTCGACGCTGCTAGAATGCACTCTTCACACGCTGCGGAGAGGTGGCAGAGTGGTTGAATGTACCTGACTCGAAATCAGGCGTAGGGCTTTTACCCTACCGAGGGTTCGAATCCCTCCCTCTCCGCCAGTCCGAATTTGCCCCGTCAGTCGGGGCTTTTTCATGCCCAAATCGTTCAAGGATGCCACGCCACGCGCTGCGTGCTTGGTCAGTTCTTGCACGTTCCATGGCCTGATCGGTCAACACGACAACGGGATCAATCTCAAGGGCATCGGCAACCTTGAGGGCAATATCTTCGTCAAGAGTGGCATCTGGGCGCTTGCGATAGCCGCTGACAGTGAATCGACTAAGACCTAAAACACTGGCACACGCATAGTCGGACGGCAACGATTTTTTGACCTTAACTTGGTCAATCCATTGGCCTGCTTTCATTGGTGGTTCTCCTAAAAAGTGGCCGAAGCTTAGTGCAATGAAATAACACGTGCAACGTGGTAACACTTGACACGTTTACTGTGGTATCAATTGACACGTGTTATGTGGTACCACTAAATTCGCGCCCGACTGCCCCGACACATCAACGCGGCGCAGGTGGTTCTCAAAACGTTGCGGGGCAGTCCCCGTGAGGGCCATCAGCGCGGAGAACCAACCATGAAAACCACAATCAGGGCCCACACGAAAGACGTGATCGTGAAGCCGTCGCCAGTGGCGGGAATGATCGAACTGCACTTGCAAAGCAAAAATGACCCGGCGCATGGACAGCACGTCGCCGCCGTGGTGCTGACACCTGACCAAGCCGGTGCGCTGATTTTTGGCTTGGAGCAGGCGCTTGAGGCGAATGAAGTGGCAGCGGGAAGGGTGGCGGTATGACGGCCATTCTTTTTGCCCGCGCTGACAGCGTTTACAAGTCAATCGATGGGTGTGACGTTTACGACAAAGACCGGGACGCGCTGACATGGCCAGGTGGCGTGTCTTGCGTAGCGCATCCGCCGTGTCGAGGATGGGGCAAGCTGCACTACTTCGCAAAGCCGGAGCCAGGTGAAAAGGATTTTGGGATATGGGCAGCGCACCAGGTGCGCCAGTTCGGCGGAGTGCTTGAGCATCCGAAGGACTCAAAGCTGTGGCATGCCGCTGGACTACCGCGCCCTGGTCAAAAAGACGATTTTGGCGGCTGGACGCTGCCAATCAGCCAGCACTGGTGGGGACATAGAGCCGAAAAGTTGACCTGGCTTTATGTTGTCGGATGCGAGCCCGGTGAGGTGCCAGAAATACCGATGCGGATGGGGCGCGCCACGCACGTGATAGCACAGTCCCGCATGCGTAGAAAAGACGGGACACGGCTCCGCAAAGGGATGGAGGGATGGAGGCCTGAGGTGACGAAGGCCGAGAGGGAACACACGCCGATAGAGCTGGCTCGATGGCTGGTTGATCTGGCGAGACGATGCGAGCGAGTGACAGCATGAAAGCAGTCGAACTTTCATGCACATGGACCCCGGGTGCAGTGATCATTGCCATTGTGGTGGTCAGCTTTTTTCTATGCATTCTGGCGCTGATCCTGACAGAAATGGTTAAGCAGAAATGAACGGCCAGCACGTTCTTTTCCGGCCAGAGCCGGTGCGAGCATGCCCACCGCCCCCGGCCATCCGTGAGCAACTGGCACGGCTCCGCGCAGAGTTCGCGGCGCAGGCAGCGCGGTTGCTGGCTGAGGCACCGATGGTTTTCGTTCGGGGCGGCACGCGGTGATATACAGCAGCGATACACAAGCGCAGCGGATCGATGCGCGGTGGATGCAGCACATCACGGACAAGCTCCCGGCGCGGTGGCAGGACGCGATACGAGGTCGATGGTCAAGCCGGTGGAGTGCCGAAGAAGGGGTTCGGTCGGCGGCAAATCTGGAGGCGCTTAAAACGGTTGAGCGTTTGCTGGACGCGCAGAAGGCTGGATTGCGGCCTGATTCGCGTGATTCGGATGTGAGAGCGCGTGCTGACCGATTCGCTGACCACTACGGGCGCATGATCGACAAGCTGGGGACGGATGCGGCGCAACAGTGGGCGCGTGGATCGATGCAGGCGCATGGCATGGCCGAGTTTTGGCCGGATGGTGACAGCGTGGCATGCCAGCTTCGTCGGCTTCGGTGCGCACGCTGGTGGCGGCGTGTGTTGCGCGGTGTGCTGGCAAAGGATACGGAGCAGTGCGCGATTCAGCTAGGGTTCGTGAGTAAGGACAGGGACATTTACTGTTCAAACGAGGCGGTGCAGCGTGATCGCGGGATGCGGGCGAACAGTGCCCGTGTGCTGGAGCAGACCTATCTCGAAAACGAGTTCGGCCAGCAGGTGCCAATTGCAGAGCTGGCGGCGAAGTCAACGGCGAACAGGAATATCCGACTGGCTGAGCTGATGACGCGAATTAGCGGCATGGACATGATCGCGCAGGAAACCGGACACGAAGGGTTGTTCGTGACGGTTACTTGCCCATCGAGGATGCACCCATGCACTACGGTCGGCGGGCGTGTGAGGCCAAATCCGTCATTCGATGGCACCACGCCACAGCAGGCTCATCGGTATTTGTGCAGGCAGTGGAACAAGCTGGGAGCGGCGCTGGCCAGAGCTGGCGTGCAGCGTTACGGGTTCAGGGTGGTGGAGCCGCACCACGATGGATGCCCTCATTGGCATGTGCTGATTTTTTACCCGGAGGAGTCGAGTCGGGGTGCAGTGTCGCGTGCAGTGTTACGAAGTTTGTTTCGCCGATATTTCCTGCTCAACGACAGCCCGGACGAACGCGGCGCAGAGGTGCGCCGGGTGAAGTTCATGCCGATTGATCGAAGCAAGGGCACAGCGGCGAGTTACATCGCGAAATACATCAGCAAGAACACCACGGGCTTCAAGCTGGAAACTGACCTTTACGGTGAGCCCATCATGTCAACCATCGAGCGGGTGCAGGCGTGGGCGTCAACGTGGCGCATTCGTCAATTCCAGCAGATCGGAGGGGCTCCGATTGGCGTGTGGCGTGAGCTGAGGAGAGTCAACCCTGAGTCGGTGGACGGCGCACCGTTGCCGGACGCGCTGGGAAAGGCCTTGTCGGCGGTAAACATCGGCCAGATCGGTGGCCGGGTGGCCGTGGGTTTCCAGCTATACACGCAGGCGCAGGGCGGGCCGTGCGTGAGGCGTCGGGCACTGGCGATTCGGCTGCTCAAGCAAGAGACGGGCGAGGTCAACCGATACGGAGAGGTGCGAGCGCCTGACGTGATCGGAGTAGAGGCGCAGGGCGTCAACCTGCACAAACCGGCGCACATGGTGGCCATGCTGGGAAAGCTTGCGCCCACGGTGGCGCGGCCAGCATCGGCGCGGATCGAGTCGGAGCGGTGCCAGTGGCGGCACATCACAAGCGCACACATCAAAACGGAGGGCACACAGGCGCAGCGCGAAGCGTTGCGCCCTTGGACTCGTGTCAACAACTCCACGCGGACGCACTGGACGGACGGATCGACCGGGCGTGACGTGGCAATCGTTAGCAGATCAAAAACTGGCCGATTCAGAGGCTGGAGCGGTTCACCCGGTGACGGGGAAGGGCGCGGGGGCGGCTTTTCACAGCCCCCAACACCGGGGCGAAGTGCCCCATAGGAGAAAGCAATGCGTTTCGATGTTTGGCAATCGGTAAAAGTGACCAAAGAGGATCACCCGCGCACGGGTCAAGCTGGCACGGTGCATGCAACCAGCCCGGCTCACCCGGATGAGGTGCAGGTGAAGTGGGACAGCGACGGCACCATCGAGTCGGTGTCCGTTGATGACCTGACCGTTCTCTGATCCGGGGGACGTTCACCATGAGTTCGCCCATCATCGGGCGGACTCGATGCCCAGAATGCGGTTTCGAGTCTGCCCACGTCAAGCAATCGCCGAAATGCCTCTACCGATACTGCCCCGAGTGCGGAAGCCAGCACCATGCGCGCAGTGATCGACAGCGCGCCGACCTGAAGGAAAAAACGCGCCTGATTGAGCAGGCCGCGCCTACACATACGGATGCCACGGCTACACCTACACCTACAGAGGTGATTGAGGAAGTGCCTACGCATACACATACGGATGCAGCAGCGGAGGCTACAGCTACGCAGCCGAAGCGCAGGGGGCTTTTCACATGAGCAGCACCGAAGATCAAAACACCGACCGGCTGGAGGCACTGGCCGGGATCGCGCAGGGGGTTGACGCCGAGCATCCGACACCTGAGCAGCAGGCACAGGCGCAGGCCGAAGCCGCACAGCAGGCGCAGGAATCGCAGCGGCAAAGCGCAGCCGAAGTGGGGGCGCGTGAGTGGGGTCTGATCATGTTCAGCGTGGGCAACGTAATCACCATGATCGCGCCTGAGCTGAAGCTGGTCTACGCAGAGGATCGGTGTCTGACATGGGGGCAGGCCATGCACGCGGTGGCCGAAAAGCACGGCTGGAACGTGCCCAGCCACTCGCCTGAGCTGGCCCTGCTCACGGTGTCGGCGGGGTTCGTGATCCCAACCGTGGCCGTGCTACCGGGCAAGATTCGGGAGGCGCGCAAAGCGGCCAATTCGCCCATCGGGAGAATCGTCGCGTGGTGGCAGCGTCGGCGCGGACGCGCACCGGCACCGACTGAGCAGGAACAGGCCAATGGCGGTCAGCAATAAGGCGCGCATCTGGTCTGTGATCGGCGCGTCGGGGACGGGCAAGGGGCTGTGGATCAAGGAGCAGCTTCGCAAGCTCAAACCGGCGCGGTTCGTGGCGTGGGACATGATGGACGAATACGGACAGTTCGCGCAGGCAGTGGCCAGCATGGAGGGCATCCGTCAGGCAATGCTCAAGGCAAATGGCGGCCCGCTCAGGGTGCGTTACGTGCCGCGTGGTGCGGGAGAGAAAGCCATGCGGCGTGAGTTCGAGGCGCTTTGCGAGCTGGTGTATGCGTTTGGAGGATGCACGTTCGTGGCCGAAGAGCTGAGCAACGTCACGACGCCGGGATGGGCACCGGCATCGTGGCGAAAAATGACAACAAGCGGCAGGCATTGTGGCGTTCACGTCATCGGCACCACGCAGACACCGGCGCTGGTGGACAAGACGTTTTTGGGCAACTGCACGCTGGTGCATGTCTCGGCGCTTCGCAACGCTGGGCACCGGGCCTACGTTGCGGCAAACATCGACGTGCCGATAGAGCAGATCACAAAGTTGCAGCCGCTCCAGTGGATCGAGCGCGATTACGACGCCGGAGTGTTGCGAGAAGGCCGCGTTTCGGTGCCGAAGTGATCGATATTTTCCCCCTAGGCGTAGCAGTAGCGGTAGGGGCGCTCTGAGTCCTTGCGTGAGAGTGGTATCGGGCTTTTCAATCGAGCCCATCACAAACTTTCAACCAAACTTTCAACCAACCGTAAGGACTCAATCATGAAAGACCTCAAAGGCAAGGCCATCTTCATCGCAGAAGTTGCCGTAGCGCTCATCGTCATCGGCATCTTCCAAGAAAAAGTGATGCAGTTGCCCATGTTCGGCGCCTACCTTCCAGGCGCGAAACAGTGATCCGTCGCTGATCGACAAACCTGACCACGGGAAAAAATCATGCAAAAGATCATTCAGTGCAACCCGCTGCAAAACGTCGTCGCAAGTGGCGTCGCCATCTGTGACCTCAACAACTTGCTGGGATCGACTCTCGAAGCCATCAACCTGACACTGGGCGGCACCACGTTCACCAAGAGCATGATCACGCTGATCCAGCTCAAAGCCAACGGCAAGGTGATCTGGGAGTCGGACGGCAGCAAGCTCGATGCCGGTGAGCTGTTCAAGAACTACAGTGCCGACACAAATCGACTGTGCATCAACTTCATGGAACGGGCAGCGCGCACACCAAACGCATTCCAGTCGGGCGCAATCGACCTGAGCCCTGCCTCTGGCATCACGTCGCTGCGTCTGGAAGTGACCATCAGCGGTGCAACAGCGCCGACACTGTATGGAACGGCTGAGCTGTCGCCAGCAGTGGCAGTGCCGGGTGAAGAGGCCATTCGATGGCTGATCCAGCGACGCCACCGTGTCAGCTACACGGTGCCCGCAGCCAACGTCAAAGTGGCGTTGCCGGTGCCGCACATCGACCCCGCTGGTGGCGGGTCCGTCTACAAGCGGATCTTCTTCTACTCGGCCAACATGACTGCGATGCAGGTTGTCCGCAACGGCATGGTTGAATTCGACCTGACCACAGCAGACTTCAACCAGATCCAGAAACGTGCTGGCCGCAACCCGCAGAGCAACCTCTACGTTTTTGATCCGGTGCTGGACAACATCCAGTCGGGGCGGGTGTGGGACACGCGACCCAGTTCGCAAGTGCAGCAGGCCATTCTCTACGCCACTTTCTCGGCCACAGAGACCATCACCATCGAAACCGAAGAGCTGATTCCGCTCACCATGTATTGATCTGGAGGTGACCCATGTATACGGTCAACTCCATTCCGCAACAAGAAAGTGACTGGGATCGCGCTGCCCGCATGTTCGTCGGTTTCTCGAACAGCATCGTGGGCAACACGGATCAGGTCTATGCAGGCAACGACACGTCTGTTTACAACGCGACCGGGCAATTCACGGTGGCCAACCCTGACGGGACCTACAGCGTCGCAGGTGTGCCGCGCTCCAACATCCAGCCGCTGCAAGTGGCCGGTGTCGGCTTGATGCCGCTGATCCTGATCGGAGGCGTAATCTGGTATTTCGTGACGCGGGCGAACAAATGACCACTGCGTTTCAGACCTACACAATCAACCTGCCAGCAGGCGGCGCAGAACGTGTTGCCTGCACGGGACGCTACTTTCGACTGATCAACGTCACCGGCAAGGTGACGATGCGCGGAGAGTTTGGCGCTCTCGAAGGCATCGGTGCTGGACAGGGAGCGAAGTTCGACAAGGACTTCACTGAGCTGCAAATTCGTGACGTGAGCGGGGCGGCAAACAGTGTGACGTTCATCGTGGGAAGTGTGGAGTTCATCGACCAAAGCTTCACGCTGGATCAGGCGAGCAAGGACACGCTGAGGCATCCGCTGGTTGCGACAGGAAAATGGGCAGACATGAGCGGCGCTGTAGCAAACACAGCGATGCAAGTGTTCGCTCCAGCGTCAAACGTGAATGGTGCAATCATTCTCACAGCAAGCTCTTATGACCTTGCTGGTGCGGCGACGCTGATGGGCATGGCATTTATCGCAAAGGTATCGGCACCGACATCACCGACTGACGGTGAAGTCATCACGCATCAAAAAGCGTATTACCACACTGGCGCTGCTATTTTCTATTCTTGCGAGCTTCCATGCGCTCAAAAGATCGCCGCTGGACTTGGCCTCTACTTCATCCAGTCAGTCTCTGGAAACACAACAGGCATCCATCGTGCGGCCCGATACATCCTTCTCTGATGCCAAATGAAATGGTCAACCGTCGCCATCACTTCAGCCGCTGCCGCCGCGTTGTTTTTCGTGGCGCGGCGCTGGCTGGTGGCGCAGTCTGATCCGGGCCAGCCGCCAAGCGACAACCAGAGCCAAGAAACAACCATTTGGGAAGATCTCAGCGTGAGTGCATCAACCGCCATCGACACCATCACCGGAAGCGACGCCACACCGGTGAACGACGCCGACGCAAACCGTCGCGCTTTTCTGGACATGATCGCATGGGCAGAGGGCACAGCAGGCCACAACGGATATCGCACGATGTTCGGTGGCGGATTGTTCGACAGCTTCGCGGATCACCCGCGACGGGTTTTCAGCTTCACCAACAGCCGGGGAGATCAACTAACCACCACGGCTGCGGGCCGCTATCAGTTTCTGGCGCGCACATGGGACAGTCTGAGCAGCAAGCTCGGGCTATCTGACTTCGGGCCGGACAACCAAGACGCGGCGGCGCTGGAGCTGGTGCGTCAACGCGGCGCACTGGGCGACGTGGACGCGGGCCGACTCGATGCAGCCATCCGCAAATGCGCGCCTATCTGGGCCAGCCTGCCCGGTGCAGGCTACGCGCAGCCGGAGCGCAAGATCGCCCAGCTCGAAAGCGCCTTCATCAACGCAGGCGGCACCATCGAACAGGCATGACGACATGGACGACAACACCACGCTCCCGCTGATCCTGATCGTCGGCCTCGGCGCGTTCATGCTCACACAGAGCGCCGGACAACCGACCGGGCCAAATGCGCTGGCGTCACGCTATCCAAGCTACGCCTCTCCTTCGAGAAGCGGCAACTACAGTGCATTTCAGCGAGTGCCACAGGGCTACATGCCACAGCAGGGCGGGTTACTGAACACACTGCTCGGCTTCGGTGGCACAGCAGCAGCGGGAGCAGCGGGAAAGGCAGCGTGGAACAAGGCCAGCGACTTCATCGGCACAGCAAAAAGCGGATCAGCAGGAACAGCCGCCGGTGGCGCAGAGGTGCCGATGGACTACGGTTTCGGTGCATACGCAGAGACACCATCCACCATCGCGGGCGGGGCAGCATCCGGACCGCTCGCTGGAGCTGGGCAAGGTGCAGCAGAGGGGGCAGCAGCTGATGCGCTGATCGGCAACACCGCCGCCGATGCTGCCATGATGGACTACGGTTATGGGGCCGCAACAGCAGGCGAAGCAGCAGCAGGCGAAGCAGCAGCAGCAGGCGAAGCAGCAGCAGCAGGCGAAGCAGCAGCAGCAGGAGAAGGAGTCGGTATGTGGGAAGCCGTCGCCGCATTTTTTGGATTTTGAGGAACAGCAACATGGCAGCAGCACCAGCACCCAACAACAACATCCTGATCGCGGCCATCGTCATCGGCGGCGTGTGGTTTCTCAATCGCTCTCGCATGAACATGGCCTACGCTGGCAGAGTGCCAGCGGGAGCCATGCCGGTATATGGCAGCTACGGGATGCAGCCAAGCTACGGGATGCAGCAACAGCAGCTCTACGCGCAGCAGCAGGCCCAGCAGCAATACAGCATCGGATCGGCCATCGGCCAGCTCGTCAACAAGTGGATCGGCAACGGCCAAAGCAGCCCAGCGCGTGCAGCAAACATGGCCGGGGACGGTGCGCCCATCGCACCGGTCAATCCACCAATGGTCTACACCGACGCGACGCAGTATGAGGACGTGAACGGGCTCTGGTGACTAAATGAAACTGAGCGGTCAATCACAGGCAGAGCTGATCAAGATCGGGGCCATGCTGATCGGAGCAGGCCTGCTCGCGTGGGGCGGTATGCGCCTATACCGGGGCGCATCAGAAAGTTTCAGCAACGCACTGGACAGCCTAAAAACAACCGTCACAGGTGCGGTCGATTCAGTCATCTCGGCACCGGCAAAGGCAGTAGAAGCAGTCAAGGAAACGGCGCGCAGCGGCGGCGCTGCATGGCAGGCTGGATACGCAGACAAAACGCCACCGGGGGCGCCCACAGTGCCCACGTCTCCATACGAGGGGCGCTACTCGAACCCGATGGTCAACGACGCCGGGATGGACTTTTCTCTCTTCTGAAGGAGCAACTCATGAACATCATCCTCGCGTGGGTCCTGCACTACCTTGTCGCACGCTTGCGTGAACCGTCTACTTGGACTGCTCTCAGCGCAATCGGCATCCTGTATGGACTTCCAAGCGGCACCGTCGATGCAGTCGCACAGATCGTCGGCGGCGTGCTGGCACTGGCCGGGGTCTTGATGCCGGAGCGGGGGCACAAAGCGCCAGTCGAGGATGCGCCACCGGCTCGGACGGTAGGGGGCGGTGATGGTGCTTGAACATCTGGCAGAGCTGCTCATTCCAGTCGCGCTGAGCGGATTTTCTGCCTACGTGGGCGTCAAGGTCGCACTGGCAGAGCTGATGGTGCGCGTCAAGATCGTCGAACAGGTCGCGGGCCGTGCGCATGATCGAATCGACGGCATCATGGGAGTCTGCAAATGAGCGCAAGCAAAGGCTGGATGCCAAGCATTCCAGAAGTGGCACGCGAAGCACTGATCGTCATGGGAGGCGCACTGGTGGCCGCGCTGATCGTAGGCCAGCTACCGGCGCTCAGGGAGTGGATGAAGCAGCAATGGGGCGGGTCAAACCCATCCATTTAACGAGTTGGTATGATTCGGGGCCGCACTCTTCAGGATTGCACCCATGATTGACTTCCTCATCTCCATCCCGGCCATCATTTGCCGCGCCGATGTGCGTGAGAACAATCCTTATCTGGCGATTCGGGCCGCCTATGCCCGTCGCTACGACTTCTCGGCAGACGGCATCTATAACGATGCGCTCAACGTGACGGCAAACCAGTTCGCAACAGCTCAGCAGGCAGCAATCGGTGAACAAACGAGCGCGCAACAACCAGCCGCAGCATAAGTCGCCAGTCCAAGCGGCAGCGCAGCAGCCCATGCACATGCAGCAGCAGGTGCAGGTGGTCCATCGAACGGTGTTTGACCCGGATTCGGTCAAGGTCTACGAGTCGCTCACTCCGGGCGCGGCAGAGCGCCTTCTGACCATTCTGGAAAAGAACAACGAATCCGAGCGAGAGGCCCGCACCGTCGCCTTGCGAGTCGAAGAGCATGCAGCTACGGCGCACAGCAAAGACAACCGACGCCGTGATTGGATGGCCTTCCTGCTCATCATCTCTTCGTTGGCATTCAGCGGCGTTTTTGCCTACATCGATTTGCCGTGGCTCTCAGGGGCTACCTTCGTGAGCATGATCGGTTACATCGCACTCGGTTTCTTCAAGTGGCGTAACAACGCCTGATCAGTGCAGGTAATCGCGGCGCAGCGCCCGCTTGATGCTCGACATATGCACGCCGTAGCGCCTGGCCACCGCTGACAGTGTGTGGCCTGCATCGAGCAGCTGGTGGATGCGCGGCATGTCCTCTGCTCGGATCTTCGGCTGGGCACCAAACACCGAGCCGCGCTCTTTTGCGGCGCGCATGCCGACGACGGTGCGCTCACGGATGATGGCGCGCTCGAACTCCGCGAACGCCCCCAAGATTTGAAAGATCATCTTGCCCGCTGGAGTGGTGGTGTCAATCACTTCGGTCAGGCTCTTGAAGTCGGCACCAGCGGCATGAATGCGCTCTTGAATCGTCATCAGGTCGCGCAGAGAGCGGGCGATGCGGTCTAGCTTGTAGACAATCACCACGTCGCCGGGTTTCAGGCGAGCCAGCATTTCAAGCAGCAGCGGGCGACGCATGGTGCCGCCTGAGCGTTTTTCTTCATAGATCACGTCGCATTCAGCGGCCTTGAGGGCGTCAAGCTGTGCATGTGTTTTCTGTTCGTCAGTGCTGACCCGTGCGTAACCGTATCGCATGCGCTCCCCATGAATCTTGGAAACAAAAAGCGGACGCGGATACTCTAGGCCAGCACAGGGCGAGGGCCAAACAGTGCATGTGCTAATTGTGTAAGGTGACTGGAGATAGTCGGCTTGGGGGAGCGTTTTTTACTTCGACGGTTCGAATCCGTCCCTCTCCGCCAAAGAACAGGTAAACACGCGCCTTCGGGCGCGTTTTTCATGGCGGCTACCCCCTCACCGTCTCACTCGACGGCAGGGGATGCGGTCAGCTCGATCGACGCGCCACCGCGACGACCGAAACGCCTGGCTTGCCTCGACGGCGCGTTGCTGTCTTGGGAAGAACGTCTTGCAACGTGAACTGGTCAAGATGGCCCAGGAACGCGTCAAGCGCTTCGCCCATCACATGGGCAAGCTGGCAACCTCCGTCCAGAGCACATCCGCTGGACGGACCAAAGCACGCCACGATCTCGAAGTCCGACTCCATGTCGCGCACCACTGCACCCAGCGGAATCTGTTGCGGCGGTTTGGCCAGTCGCATGCCGCCGCCGCGACCGCGCACCGTCTCCAGCCAACCGGCCAGCGCCAGGCGGTGCGTGACTTTCATCAGGTGAGGCTGCGAGATGTTGTAGCGTTGTGCCACCTCTGTGATGGTGCAGAGCCGATCGGGTTGCTGCGCGACATGAATCAGCAAACGCATGGCGTAGTCGGTGTGGGTGGTCAGTCTCATGGCATCACAAGGGGATGGTTTTCAGCGAGCGAAGCATATACCCGACCATCGGGCGCGTGCGCCGCTCAACATCAAGCCGGTGCAAGCGCGCACCGGAGGTGTAAGGGCGCAATACGGACTCCTTTTGATGTGCATCAAACTGAAATCGATCCAAGGTCTAAAAAATATACTTTAAATAGATCTTTAAAAGGAGACCTCCATGCGGTTCATCAAAGCCGTGCTCTCTTGCACATTGCTCGTTGGCATGAGCGTGGCGCACGCTGCGCCCAAAGACCCAGGTGCTCAGAGCGCATCCCCCATCCCCGTCATCCAGGCGGTGCTGACCAGTCCGCCCTGGGTGCCGCCACCCACACAGCGCAAGCAACCCGCCAAGGTCGTGGTCGAGTTGGAAGTGATTGAAAAAGAAATGCCGATCTCGGAGGGGGTGAGCTACACCTTCTGGACCTTCGGCGGAACGGTGCCTGGCAGCTTCATCCGTGTTCGCCAGGGGGACACCGTCGAATTCCATCTCAAGAACCACCCCAGCAGCAAGATGCCGCACAACATCGATTTGCATGGTGTCACGGGGCCGGGTGGTGGCGCTGCCTCCAGCTTCACCGCACCGGGTCATCAGTCGCGCTTCACCTTCAAGGCGCTCAATGAAGGCATCTACGTCTACCACTGCGCCACTGCGCCAGTGGGCATGCACGTGGCCAATGGCATGTACGGACTGATCCTGGTCGAGCCGCCGCAGGGATTGCCCAAAGTCGACAAAGAGTATTACGTCATGCAGGGCGACTTCTACACGACGGGCAAATACCGAGAGAAAGGCTTGCAACCCTTCGACATGGAAAAGGCCATCGATGAGAAAGCGACGTATGTGTTGTTCAACGGCGCAGAGGGCGCTCTGACGGGCGAGAAGGCCATCACCGCCAAAGTGGGCGAGACGGTCCGCTTGTATGTGGGCAACGGTGGGCCTAACTTGGTCTCCAGCTTCCATGTCATCGGAGCCATCTTCGATGAAGTTCGCTACGAAGGCGGCACCAATGTGCAGAAGAACGTGCAGACCACCTTGATCCCTGCAGGTGGCGCTGCCGTCGTCACCTTCAAGGCCAAGGTGCCCGGCAGCTATGTGCTGGTGGATCATTCGCTGACACGCGCCTTCAACAAAGGAGCGCTCGCCATACTCAAGATCAACGGTGAAGAGGACAAGAGCATTTACTCCGGCAAAGAGGTCGATGAGGTTTACCTCGGTGATCGTGCGCAACCGAGCCTGGCCGCCGTGACCACCGCCACGCAAGCTGCCGCCGCCGGTACCCTGACCAAGGACGAGCAGATCAAAGCAGGCCAGCAGTTGTTTGCAGGCACGTGCAGTGTGTGCCACCAAGGCAATGGCGCCGGTCTGCCCGGCATCTTCCCGCCGCTGGCCAAGAGCGACTTTCTGCTGGGTGACCTGCGGCGCACGATCGGCGTCGTGCTCAATGGCATGAGTGGCAAGGTGACCGTGAATGGCACGGAATACAACTCCGTGATGCCGCCCATGAATCAGCTCAACGACGATGAGGTTGCCAACATCCTGACGTATGTCACGAACAGCTGGGGCAACACCGGAAACCCGGTCAGTGCCGCCGATGTCAAGAAGGTGCGTGCCGCTAAGGGCGTCGCCAAGGCGGAATCCGCCCATTGAAGATGAAGGGTCTGTTGGCGCTCGCCATGACCGCGCTGGCGTTACACGTTGGCGCGGCTGAGTACGTGACGGTACCAGGAGGCGGGTTGATGAGTGCGCTGGCGCGCGACGCGCAAGATGGGGCTGTGACCGTTGCATCGTTCGCGATGCGCGAGACACCCGTCACACAGGAAGAGTTCGCACGCTTTGCCGCGTCTCATCCGCAGTGGCAGCGGGGCCGGGTGCCACGCATCTTTGCCGAGCCCGGCTACCTGCAAGGCAGTGAGACGGCTTCACCCCAGTCGGCGGTCGTGCAGGTGAGTTGGTTCGCGGCCCAGGCCTTTTGTGAGAGTGAAGGGGCCCGTTTGCCGACTTGGAACGAATGGGAATACGTGGCCGCCGCAGACACCACGCGCCGCGATGCACGCAGTGATCCCGCTTGGCTCGCACGCATTCTCGGTTGGTACGCACGCCCCGCCACAGCGGCACTGCCTGCGGTGGGTGGCGAAGCCAACGTCTATGGCCTGCGCGACCTGCATGGCTTGATCTGGGAGTGGGTGGACGACTTCAACGCACTCCTGGTCGATGCGGACAGCCGCAGTGGCGATGATCCGGATAAACAGAAATTCTGTGGAGCGGGTGCGATCAATCTACAGGATCGAACGAATTACGCCGTGTTGATGCGCATCGCGCTGCTTTCGTCGCTGTCCGCCCGCTCGGGCACGGGCAGTCTGGGTTTTCGTTGTGCGAAGGAGCTTCCATGAACCGCAGAGATTTCAACTTAGGTGCGATGGCGTTGCTGGGTGCATCTGCCTTCGCCGCTGACACCGATTCCATCTACAACCTGCAGATCAGGCTCACGGACCAGTTGGGTCAGGAGCGGCCTCTTGAGTCCCTTCGTGGTCGCCCGATGCTGGTCACCATGTTCTACACCTCGTGCCAGATGGTCTGCCCCATGATCGTTGAAGCCATTCGCGCGAATGAAGCCCAACTGTCAGCCACTGAGCGCGAAAAGATGGCGGTGTTGATGGTGAGCTTTGACCCGCAGCGTGACACCGTGGCGGTGCTCAAAGCCACCGCCGACCAACGTGGGCTTGCCGCGCCGCACTGGATGTTGGCGCGATGCGATGCCCCATCGGTTCGCCGCATGGCGGCGGTGCTGGGCATTCAATACCGGCAGCTGGCCGATGGTGAGTTCAACCACAGCAGCGTGATCCTGCTGTTGGATCGCGAAGGACGCATTGCTGCACGCACCAACCACATCGCCGGCGCTGATCCAGTCTTCATCCAGCGGATCCGGTCGGCGTTGATCTGACACCTTCCGAGACACAAGACGAGGGGTGAAGCACTTGTGCGGGGGCGGTTGGCCACGGCCTCAACCCCTGCGGGTAAAAGCCAAGGTCACATCCCCCAAGTGCACCCCCAGCTTGCTCATGCGCGCTTTGTTCAGCATGACCCGGTCGTTCATCAGGTACATCCAGTCGTCCATCTGAACATGCAGCACGCTGCCATTGACGGGCAGCGCGAGCGTGTATTGCCAATGGAAAGCGTTGCCTTTGACTTGGCCTGTCGCCAGGCCAACGACATCGCCGGCCGTGCCCTGGTAACGGCCATCTCCCAGGTGCGTCAACGTCCAAATGCGCTTTTCTTTGGAGCCGTCCGCATACAGAAAATCTTCATCGAGGACGCCTTGGCCGTCTTGCCACTGGCATCGCATCTCCACGGTGAAGCGCTTGACAACTTTGCCGCTTCGATCGGTGAAGATGCCCCAGGCATCGACCACGCCTTGGAAGTAGTTTTGTAAATCCAGGGCGGGTTTTTCGCTGGCGTAGTCAGCGACGTTCGGGCTGGCGCAGCCCACCAAACCGGTGGTCATCACGGTGTAGCCGATGCCACCGAGCAAAAGCGATCGTCGATTCATCATGCGAGGTGCTTGTGGAGAGGGTTTGTGCGTTGGGCGATCACGACCAGCAAGGGCATGGCGATCATCCATGCCAAGCCCAGTGCCAAGATGCGCATCGGCGTGACATCCAGCTCGGCCGCCCCCAGTGTGCTGCCCGCATAGTAGGTCGCAGGTCCGAACAGCAAGCCCAGTGCCGCAGAAACGATGAGCGATTGCCGCTTCAAAAAAGCCAGCGAGCTGTTCAGGGTCAAAGCAAAAATGCCCCACAGCGCCCACAGCCAAAACGGGCTCAGGGGTTCCAGTGCCGCGCCTGCAAAACGGATCACGGACAAGGCCTGCAACAGCGAATCCACGACGACCCCGAGGAGCACAGCGAACAGCCCCAACTGGCATTCCGGCCATCGATGCTGGGAGATACGGAGATGAAGGACGGCCAGGATGACACAGAACACGATGGCTTCGCGGTCGAAGCCATGGCCCGCACCCACGATGCACGCCCACCACGCGGCTTGAAAGCCCAGCGCGTTGATGACCACGCTCAGGGTGCGATGCATGTCTGTCAATCCACCCCACCTTCGAGCAAATCCACCGGATCGCCATAGCGCGACGCCACCTCGATCACTTCGGGATCTCGAAGCGCGCACAGGAATCCCTGGTCGATCAACAGCTCGTTGCCCGCGCGCACCGTGGCGTCCAGCGACACCAGGTCCATGTGCACTGGCGGCTCTTCCCAGTCGGGCATGACGCGGCGGATGTAGTCGCTGGGCCGAACCAGATCGATGCCGAAGTGCAGCGCACCCGGCGCGTTGGAGCCCGCCGGGTAAATGGTGTGGCGGGGCGACTTGGGGTTGAAGCCACAGCCCCCACCCTCGATCATGCGCCCGCCCACCAGCATCTCGCGCAGGATGCGCGCCTCGTCGGACTCACCCTCGACGCGGCTGACGTATTCGCCCTCGAAGTGCACGCCGATGCGTTCTTGAAACGGGCGCGGAAAGCCAATCGCCCATTGCGGGTAGAGCACGCCGCTCATCTGCGTCGGGACGGAGAGGTCGTTCTTCACCGCGTTGTGGTCCCACAGATTGGGGCCGTGCGTGGGCAGGTAGTGCACATACGCACCGTCGCTCTCGGCGGTCATCAGGCCGCGCCAGCGGTTGGTCGCCAGTTGGTTCTGGCACATCGCTTCGGTGAAGTGGATGCGAAAGTCGCTGCCGCGCGCGTCGGTCACGTGCAGATCAAACGCTTGCCCCTTGGGATAGCGTTTGGCCGTGGCGCGGATGATGGCGCCGATGACGTCGATGGGAAACCGCGCCTGCGGTGTGTGCAACAAATCGAGGCTGCGGAAATACGTGATCTTGACCCAGCGCTGCCCGCGCTGGCGTAGGGCGATGAAGAACGGATCGATGATGGAACAAAACCAGGTCGACACCACGAACTGCGACGCCTCCACCAAGGCCTTGATGTGCTCGGGCACGGCGGTCACGCGCGAACTCGGCTCGGTGTAGATGCGCACCGTCGCTCCGCGCGCGTTGGCCAGGCCGATGATGGCGTCGATCACGCGCGGATCGAGCAGCGGGTCCGACAGGATCAGCACCTGCTCGCCGGGTCGGATGGCAAAGACGCGTTGGAAGTTGTCGAGTGCCTGAAAAAAATGTTTCGTCCGGGTGATCTCAGGCGCCACCGGCAGGGGCATGGCCTGATAGCAGGCGGGGTCGATGCTCATGGTGTGTCTCCTCAATCCACGGTGGTGCCCGAGCGCTTGACCGCTTGGCCCCAGCGTTCCATTTCGGCGCGCACAAACTGGCGCAGGCCATCGGGTGTGGTGGGCGCAGGCTCGGCACCGCGTGCAGCGAGTTGCTGGCGCAGGCCGTCGTCGGCCAGCACCTTGCTCACCGCCTGGTGCAGCCGCTCGATCACCGCCGCCGGTGTGCCGGCGGGCGCGTACACCGAGTCCCAGGCACTCACATCGAAGCCAGGCACACCCGATTCCGCGATGGTGGGCACGTCCGGAAAACTCGCCACACGCTGCGCCGTGCTGACCGCCAGACCTTTGAGCCGACCGGCGCGCACTTGCGGCGCGGTGTTGGGCATGACATCGATCATGAAGTCCACCCGGTCCCCCAGCACATCGGTGATCGCGGCCGCGCCACCCCGATACGGGATGTGCACCGCTGAGACACCGGCCTGGGCTTTCAAGATTTCGCCGGCCAGGTGCGAGGTGGTGCCGTTGCCAGCCGAGGCAAAGGTGTATTTGCCCGGGCTGCGCTTGAGCTCGGCGAGCAACTCGCTCATCTGGCCGATGCCCAGCCCCGGTCGCACCACCAGCAGGGCCGCGATGCGCGAGAGCCGACTGATGGGCTCGAAGTCCTTGAGCGGATCAAAGCCCGGCTGCTTGTAGAGCGTGTGGTTGATGGCGTGCGTGCCATTCGTGCCATAGATGAGCGTGTAGCCATCGGCCGGTGCGCGGCTGCCCGCAGCGACACCCACGTTGCCCCCAGCGCCGCCGATGTTGTCGAACACCACGGGCTGCCCCAGCTCGTTGCTCAGGCGCATGAGCATCAGGCGCGCCAACGTGTCGCCGCCGCCGCCTGCCGGAAACGGCACGATGACCTTGATCGGTTTGTTCGGGTAGTCCGTCGGGCTGCGTTGGGCCATCGCCTGGGTGGTGAGGCCCGCCGCCAGCATCAGCAGGGCGTCGCGTCGATTGGGCATGGGTGTGTCTCCGTGTGGTTATGAAAGCGCGCGGCCCCAGCGTGCTTGCAGGCTTTGAGCGAGCAAGCCCGCAGGGCGGTGCAGGGTTTCCAGGATCTCGAAATGGTTCAGGCCCTCGCCCCCCACCCAGCGCGTGTCATGGCCGCGCTGTTGCAAGGCCAGGTGCAACTCCTGTGACTGGCGGATGAACTCGGGCGACTCCTTCGACCCACACAGCACGGTCACAGGCGCACGCAGTTGCGACAGGTGCCGCATCGGGCTGAGGTCGGCCACTGTGTTGTCGGTGAAGCGCACGTATTGGCTGCGCGCCGACCGGCTGACGGGTTCGAGTTCGTACACGCCACTGCACAGCGTCAGCGATTGCAGCCGATGGGCGAGGTTCGCATCGACCCCGAGGCAGGCCGCCAGATGCGCGCCCGAGGAATGGCCCGCCACATGCAGGGCGCGTGACGGACCTGCGGCGTCGATGACCCATTGCAAGGCACGTTGCACCTCGTCGTACAGCACGCGCAGATCACCGTCCACATCGGTGACCGCGTGAAAGTCCGGGATCACCACATCGACGCCGGCCGCGAGCACCCAGTCGACGAAGAAGGCGTAGTCCCGCGCTTGTCCGCTGCGCCAGGCACCGCCATGGATGAAGAACAGCACCGGCGCGTGCGGCTCGCCGCAGCGGTACCAGTCGAGTTGTTCGATGGCATGCGTGCCGTAGGCCAGGCGCTGCCAGTCGGTTTGATGCGACTGGGTTTGTGCCCCGGCCGCGGCCAGGCGTTGCAGCACCGCCTGCATGTTGGGGGCGTGCTGGCGCTGGTCGTAGGCCCAATCCAGCTCGTCGCGGCTCAGGCTGCGCCAGTCGCGGTTCATTCCAGCGTGGCCCCCGAGGCCTTGAGCGTCAGCTTGCGGCTGGCGCTCTCGCGTTGGATGTAACGCTTGAATTCATCCGGGCCCGCGCCCACCAGGTCGTAGGACTTGCCTTCGATTTCACGCTGACGGAAGTCGGCGTCGCTGATGATGGCCAGCACATCGCGGTGAATCTTCTGCACCGTCGCGGCGTTCAGGCTGCTGGGCGCGAACAGGCCCACCCAGACGTTGGCATCGACTTCGGGAAAGCCCAGCTCGGTCATGGTCGGCACCTGCGGGTATGCCGCAGCGCGGGTCTTGCCACCATAGGCCAGCGCCTTGATGCGCTTGCTCGCCAGGTGCGGGCGCGCCGACACGATGCCCGACCAGGTGATCGGCACCTCGTTGCTCACCACCGCCATCACCGCTTGCGGAATGCCGCGGTAAGGGATGTGCACGATGAAAGTGCCCGTCTTTTGCTTGAGCATCTCGGTGGCGAGTTGGGGCTGACTGCCCGGACCATACGAGGCGTACGACAGGCTGCCCGGCTTGCTCTTGGCCAATGCGATGAGTTCGGCCAGGTTGTTGGCGGGCAGATCGGCGTTGACCACCAGCATCTGGCTGAAGCTGACCAAGTGCGTGATGGGCGTGAAGTCGCGCTCCAAGTCGTAGGGCAGCTTGCTGTAGAGGTGCGGGTTGATGGTGAAGGTGGCGTCGGTGGTGAACAGCAGCGTGTGGCCATCGGTGGCGCGGGCCACGGCTTCGGTGCCGAGCAAGGTGTTGGCCCCGGGGCGGTTGTCCACGGTGACCGGCTGGTGCCATTTGTCTTGCAGCTTCTGCGCCACCGCGCGCGCCATCACATCGACGCCGCCGCCCGCTGGATACGGCACCAGCAGTTTGACGGGGCGCTGTGGCCACTCCTGCGCCTGCGCGCCCATGACGCCCAGTGTCGCCAAGCCGACCAGCAGCAGGGTTCGCAGTCCAGTGGTCCAGCGCCACAATGGGCGACCCAAGGTGGGGTTCGGGCGTCGGCCCGGGTCCGTGTCCATCTTTCGCTTCAGAAGACTCGTATGACGCAATGGAAACCTCCTGTCTTGCCAGAAACTGCTTTTGTCCGGATTCCCCAGGCTGCACGGCAGCGCTACACCGGGGACCGTTTATCGTATCTGCAAGCGGGTCCTTTGGATGCACCGGCCATCGTCTTGTTGCACGGCATCGGCGCGCACGCGGCCTACTTTCGTTGGGTGCTGGCGGGCCTGAGCCCGCATTGGCGCGTGATTGCCTGGAACGCGCCGGGTTATTGGCTCAGTGACAACTTGGTGACAACCAGCCCCAGCGACGCCGACTACGCGCAGGCCCTGGCCGACTTTCTGGATGCGCTGGGCCTGTATCGCGTGGTGCTGGCGGGCAACTCGTTTGGCTCGGCGGTGGCACAGGCCTTTGCCATCCACCACTCCGAGCGCGTCAGCCACCTGGTGCTCACGGGCACGGGCGTGGGGCAGGAGGTGCTCAGCCCGCAACGGCGCGAGGCCTTTGAAGCGCGGGCCCGGCGTGTGCGCGACGGCAGCTACCAATACGGCGATACCGGTGTCGACCACATGGTGGGGCCCGCCACGTCCCCCGAGCTTCGCGCGCTGCTGGTCGAGATCACCCGTGCCATCCAGCCCGAGGGGCTGCAGCGGGCGGTGGCGTTTCGCTTGGGGCCGTTCTTCAGCCCGCGTCACGCCCAGCGCATGCGCATGCCCGTGCTGATGCTCCAAGGCAGCGAAGACCGCATCAACCCGCGCGAAGAAAACGCCGACTTGTTGTTGCCGCATTTGCCCAACGGGCGGCTCGATATCCTGGAGGGCGTGGGCCATTTGCCCGAGGTGGAGGTGCCTGAGTGGTACCTGCACCGCGTGACCGATTTCCTGCGCACGACCGCTGCGGCCGATGGACCAGAGTCTCAGCGCGGGATCAGGTAGGGCAGGTAGCGGATCGAGTCGATCAGGTAGTCGGGCTTGATGCCGCTGCTGCGGCAATAGTCTTCGCGGTACTTGCCCGTTTTGCACAGCACGCCATAGAGACCGGCACGCTGGGCACCTTGCACATCGGAGTCGATGTCGTCGCCGATGACGGCCACCGCGCTCTTGGGCAGCCCCAGGTCGTGCACCGCCAGATCGAAGAAGTCGCGGCTGGGTTTGCCCATCACCTTGGCCGGGTGGTTGCTCGCGTATTCCAGCGCAGCGATGAAGGCACCGATGTCCAGTCGCAGGCCATGCTCGGTTTGCCAGAACTTGTTTTTGTGGATGGCGATCAACTCAGCGCCTTCGAGCAGGTCTTGCAGCAGGCGGTTGAGCAAGTCGTAGTCCCACACGGGGCCGATGTCCCCGACCACGATGTGGCTGGGCACGCCCTGCGTCTGTCGCACCGACGCGAAATCGGCGCGCACATCGTCGGCCAGGTACAGCTTGCACTGGGCGTTGGGCCTTTGCTGCAAATAGCGCAGCGCCGCCTGCGGCGCACTGAAGATTTCCGCCTCGGTGATGTCAAAGCCCATGGCACCCAGCTTGCGACAGATGCTGGCGCGGCTGAGGGTGCTGGTGTTGGTGAGGAAGCGACACGGCATGCCGCTGCCCTTGAGGGTGTTGACCGCATCCACCGCGCCATGCACAGGGCTGTCGTCGATGTAGAGCACACCGTCGAGGTCGATCAGGAACCCCTGGACGCCACCGAGCGAGTTCATGCGAACACCTCCAGCACAAACGCCACAGCGCCGCGCGGACAGGCGTCGGCGGGCGTGGGGTGAAGGGGCGTTGTCAATGGCATGGCGGGCAACGGTCAGAAGCAGGCCAAATGGTAGGCCCTCCGGGCGATCTGGGTAGGGCCCGCGGCTTGATTAGAGCCCTTACTCTAGCCACGACGCGTGGCGGTGGTGGGGTCGTGGCTGAGCCCGCCCCAGGCTTTGGCCGTTTCTTCAATGCAACGCGCGACGATGCGGCTGGCCTGGGTGATCTGCCCCTGGCGGGGCAGGGCCAGGGTGACGTAGCGGCGCAAATCCGGCGCCACCACCTTGGCGGCGCGCAGCCGACCGCGTCGCAACTCCTCATCGAAGGCATTGGGCCCGAGCAAGGCGTACAGGTGAGGGTGGGTCAGTAGTACTTCTTTTTGCACCCGCAGCGAATCGGCCTCGATCACACCTTGCAGTTGAAAGCCTTTGCTGCGAGCGGTTTCATCCAGCACGGCACGCCAATGCGCCGGGCGACGTGGCAGAACCAGGGGCAGGTCTTGCAAGCGCGCGAAATCCACCGTCTCGGCGCGCGTGAGCACGCCTTGGGGGCCCGACACCAGGTAGGTGTTGGCGGTGGCCAGCAGCGTCTCGCCGTCACCGCGCGGCTTGTCGTAGCGAAACAGGATGGCCATGTCCACGCTGCCGCTGTCGAGCAAGGTGTCGAGTTCACCCCCCTGGCCTTCGCGGATGTTGAGCCGGATGCGCGGATGGCTGCGCTGCAGTTGCGCAAACACCTGCGTCATCAGCGGGTGCGCTGCCGAAGGCAGGATGCCGATGCGCACCTCGCCCATGGGCACGCGCGAGGCTTGCTGGATGTCGGCGAACAAGGCATCGCTGTCGCGCAGCCAGGCCAGCACGCGCTGCTGCACATGCAGCCCGAACTCGGTCAAGCTCACGCCACGCCCGGTGCGGCGAAACAGGGCCGCGCCGCAAGCGCGCTCCAGCTCACCGATCTGGCGGCTGATGTGCGATTGCACCGTGTGGCGTCGCGCCGCCACTTTGGTGAAGCTGCCCAGCTCGGCCACTTCGAGGAACAGGCGAAAGTCGTTGATCTGCATGGGCTTGGATGGGCTGACTCAAGGTATGCCAATTTTGGCATGTCTGAAATCTGTGTTTTGACGCTAGGCAGATGGGAGATGCTTGCCTAGACTGCCGCCCATCGTCATCGCCTCCCCGACGGCGGGAGCATTCAAAGGAAAAACATGGGTTTCGTGAGTTTCATGAGCGAAGGCCGCCCCAGCTATGGGGTCTGGCTCGATGAGGCCAACTGGTTGCAAGTGCCCGCCGCTTTTCAGGCCGAGCATCCCGACCTCCGGTCGGTCATCGCCGCCGATCGTTTGGACGAACTGGACGCGCTGACGCGACAGAGCGGCCAACGCGTCTCGGCCAGCCGGGCGCAGTTGTTGCCGGTCATTCCCCATCCGGGCAAGGTGGTGTGTGTGGGCTTGAACTACAAAACCCACGTCGCCGAAACCAAACGCAACGACAGCGAGTACCCGGCCTTGTTCATCCGATTTGCCGACAGCCTGAACGCCCACGGCGCCGACCTGCCGCGCCCGAGCAACACCCAGCGCTTTGACTTCGAGGGCGAGCTGGCGGTGGTGATCGGTCGGGGCGGTCGTCACATCGCGCCGGAGCAGGCCTTCGAGCACATCGCGGGTTATGCCTGTTTCAACGACGCCACCGCGCGCGACTGGCAGCGCCACACGCACCAGTGGACGGCGGGCAAGAACTTCCCCGGCACCGGACCGCTGGGCCCCTTCCTGGCCACGCGCCGCGAGGTGCCCGATGTCACGGCCCTGAGCTTGCAAACCCGGCTCAATGGCCAGGTGATGCAGCAGGCCTCGCTGGCCGACCTGATCTTCACCCTGCCCGTGATCCTGAGCTACGTGTCCGGCTTCACGCCTTTGTCGCCCGGCGATGTGATCGCCACCGGCACGCCCGGCGGCGTCGGCGATCGGCGCGAGCCGCCCGTCTACATGCAGCCGGGCGATGTGATCGAAGTCGAGATCACGTCGCTGGGCACCTTGCGCAACACCGTGGTCGACGCCCGTTGACCGAGGAAGATTTCATGTCACAACCCAACAGCTCTTTGCGCATCGCCGTCGACATCGGCGGCACCTTCACCGACATGGCCTGCTTTGACGAGGCCAACGGTCAGATCTCTTTTGGCAAGGCCTTGTCCACCCACGGCCATTTGCACGACGGCATCCAAAACACCCTCGACGGCGCGGGCGTGGACCTCACGCGCGGCTACCTGTTCTTGCACGGCTCCACCATTGCCATCAACACGCTGCTGGAGCGCAACGGTGCCAAGACCGCCTTGCTCATCACCGAGGGCTTTCGCGACATCTACGAAATCGGGCGCGTCAACCGCCCCGACGCCTACAACCTGTTCTTCTCCAAGCACGTGCCGCTGGTGCCGCGCTCGCTGCGCTTTGAGGTCAGCGAGCGCCTGCGCGCCGACGGCTCGCTGCACAAGCCGCTGGACGAAGCCGCGGTGCGCGAGCTCGGCCGTGCCCTGCGGGCGCAAGGCATCGAGGCCGTGGCGGTGCTGCTGCTGCACTCGTACCGCAACCCTGACCACGAGCGGCGCGTGAAAGCCATCCTGGAAGCCGAAATCCCCGGTGCCTTCGTCACCGCCTCGCACGAGCTGTCGCAGGAATACCGCGAGTTCGAACGCGTCTCCACCGCCGTGGCCAACGCCTATGTGGGACCGCGCGTGTCCGCCTATCTGGGCGAACTCGAACAGCATTTGGAAGAGAAGGGCTTCGAGGGCGACTTCTACGCCGTGCAATCCACCGGCGGCCTGTTCCCGCTGGAGCACGCGCGCCGCGATTGCGTGCGCATGCTGGAGTCCGGGCCTGCGGCCGGTGTCATTGGCGCGCAGGCGATTTGTGCGCAACTGGGCCTGCCCGATTCGATCGCCTTTGACATGGGCGGCACCACCGCCAAGGCCGGTGTCATCAGCGAAGGGCGTCCGCTGACCACGGGCAGCGCCCTGATCGGCGGTTACGAGAAAGCCTTGCCGATCCAGATCCCCATGATGGACATCTTCGAGGTGGGCACCGGCGGCGGCTCCATCGCCCGCGTCGAGCTGGGCAAATCGCTGCGCGTGGGACCGCGCTCGGCAGGCTCCATGCCCGGCCCCGTGTGCTACGGCCGGGGCGGCGAAGAGCCGACGGTGACCGATGCCAACCTCATCCTGGGGCGCTTGGACGAACACAACTTCCTCGGTGGCGAGATGCCGCTGTACCTGGAGCGCGCGCGTCAGGCCATGGACGAGAAAGTGGCCCAGCCGCTCGGTCTGGACGCCACGCGCGCCGCCGACGGCATCCTGCGCATCGCGGTGACGCAGATGTCGCACGCGGTCAAGGCCGTGACCACCGAGCGCGGGCTCGATGCGGGCAGCTTCACCATGGTGGTCTACGGGGGCGCGGGGCCCCTGCACGCCTCCGCCATCGCGCGCGAGATCGGTATCCGCAAGGTGCTCATTCCCTATGCGCCGGGTTACTTCTCGGCCTATGGCATGTTGTTCTCGGACCTGCGCTACGACTATGTGCGCTCGGTGTTTCGTCGCCTCGACGGTTTGCCCTTCGATGAGATCGAGGCCATTTACCAAGCCATGGAAGACGAGGGTCGTGCCGCCATCGGCGCCTCGCAGATCCGCCCCGAGGAGATCGTGTTCGAGCGTGCCGCCGACATGCGCTACTTCGGCCAGGAGCACGCGGTGACGGTGGACTTGCCACAGGTCTACTTCGACCACAAGGACCGCGACGGCATCAAGCGCCACTTCGACGAGGTGCACAAGGTGCGCTACGGCACCTCGGCACCGAAGGAGCCCGCCGACATCGTGAGCCTGCGCGTGACCGTGCTGGGCCGCATGAAAAAGCCGCCGCGCAACGAAGTCGCTGCCGGCGAGGACCAGCCGGACGCGCCGGCCCTGCGCGCGCACAAGCCGGTGTACTTCCGCAGCGCGGGCGACTATGTGTCCACGCCCGTCTACAAGCGCGACCTGCTCAAGAGCGGCAACCGCATCGAGGGACCGGCGCTGGTGGAGGAGCACGCCTCCACCACCGTGGTCCAGCCGGGCGACACCGTCCTCGTGGACGCCTTCGGCAATCTGCAAATTTCCATCGGGAGCGATCGCACATGAGCGCCAATGTCATGCCCACCTCTGAGCCGACGGTCGATCCCGTCATCGTCGAGATCATCCGCAACGGCTTGTTCGCCGTCACCGAGGAGATGAAGACCAACCTCATGCGCACGGCCTACAACCTCATCATCTATGAGGCACTGGACTTCACCGTGGGCTTGTTCACCAAAGAGGGCGACACCGTCTCCATCGGTCTGGGCCTGCCCATGTTCATCCGGGGCATGTCCGAGACGGTGAAGGCCAAGATCCGCCACTTCGGCTACGACCACATCCACCCAGGCGACATCCTGGTCACCAACGACGCTTACACAACCGGTAGCCACCTGAACCACTTCACCTTCACCATGCCGGTGTTCCACGAGGGCGAGCTCATTGGCTTCACCTGCTGCATGGCGCACTGGCTCGATGTGGGCGGCAGCCTGGGGCAGATCACCACGGACATTTTTTCGGAAGGCATCCAGATCCCCATCGTCAAGTACCAGAGCGCGGGCCAAGTCAACCAGGACCTGGTGGACATCATCGCCATGAACGTGCGCCTGCCCGAGCGGGCCTTGGGGGACTTGCGCGCGCAGATCACGGCGGTCACCACCGGCGAGCGGCGTTTTCTGGAGCTGGTGCAGCGCTACGGCAACCCGGCGGTGCAGGCCTCCATCCGCGAGATCATGAACGCCTCCGAGGCCCTGGCGCGCCAGAACACCTTGTCCATTCCCGATGGCGTCTACGAGGCCGAGTCCTTCATGGACGACGATGGCCTGGAGATCGGCAAGCGCATCCCCATTCGCGTCAAGGTCACGGTCAAGGGCGACGAGATGGAGATCGACCTCTCCGACGTGAGCCGTCAGGTCAAGGGCTTTTACAACTCGGGCTTCACCACGGGCATCGCCTGTGCGCAAGTGGCCTACAAGTGTTTGACCACGCCCACCGACTACCCGGTCAACGACGGCAGCTTCCGGCCGCTGAAGGTGATCATGCCCATGGGCACCGTCATCAGCGCCGAGCGTCCCTACCCGATGCGGGTGTGGATGACCTTCCCCATGACGGTGATCGACACCATCTTCAAGGCCCTGGCACCGGCCATCCCCGACCGCGCCATCGCCGGGCACCATGCCGATCTGGTGTTCCCCAACATCCACGGCATTTCGCCGGAAGACGGGCGCCTGTTCATCGTCGGCATCGGCCCGCTGGGCGGCGGCTGGGGTGCCAAGAGCCGCGAGGACGGCGTGTCGGTCACCGTGTGCATCAACGACGGCGACACCCACAACAGTCCGACCGAACAGCTCGAAGCCAAGTACCCGGTGCTGGTGGAGAGCTACAAGATCCGCGAAGACAGCGGCGGTGCCGGCGAGTTCCGTGGCGGCCTCGGGGCCGAGATGGTGGTGCAGGCGCTGTCGCCGTTCTCGGTCACCACGCGCATCGACCGCATGCACTGCAAGCCCTGGGGCCTGGAAGGCGGTGGCGAAGCGGCGGGCAACGGCATTGCCATCCGCCACAAGGGCGAGTGGAAAGACGACCTGCCCAACGCCAAGATCTTCAACGTGCGCCTGGAGCGCGGCGATGCCTACAAAATGCTCTCGGGCGGCGGCGGTGGCTTTGGCAACCCCTTGAAGCGCGATGCGCAGACCGTGGCCGACGATGTGCGCGAAGGCTATGTCAGCCGCGAAGCCGCCGAGCAACTCTATGGCGTGGTGCTGGACGCGCACGGCGAGGTGCTCGCCGACGAAACCCGACAACGCCGCGAACGCCGGCTGGCGTCGCAGCCCTGAAGCCAGCGGAGGTCCCAGACCGCGATGACGCATCACAGCCAGGCCGCTCACCTCGACGCCTTGTGGAACCGCCTCTCGGCGCAACACATTGCGCTGGGCTGCTCGTGCAACATGGGCGGCATCAGCGTCACGCTGGAGGACTTCGAACGCGACCTGGCCGACTACCTGTGGGCCGAGAGCGAGCGTCTGGGACAGACGGCGGCCACGGCGGTGCTGCTGCAACCCGGACCGCTGGCGACACAGGACAAGCCGGTGCGCGACCTCTTGCAGCGCCTGCAACACGAGGCCGTCGATGCCGATGCCGCCCTGTGGTTGCTGGAGCGTCTCGGGCGCAGCCTCGAATCTTTCGCCCGCTTGCACGGGCCGGCGCTGGAGGCACCGCTGCTGGGCGGCAGTTCGGCTTGGCGGCAGCGCTACCGCGAGCCATGATCGACATTCACACCGGGTGTGGCCACACCCATTTCACCAGGAGACGTCCATGAAGTTCAAACTCACACATTGCTTAGCCGGCTTGCTGCTGGCCGTCTGCGCCACGGCGCAGGCCCAGCCCAAATTCCCCGACGGCACGATCAAGATGATCGTGCCCTTTGCTGCCGGCGGTGGCGTGGACAACGCCGCGCGTCTGGTGGCCAAGCAAATGCAGGCCCAGCTCAATGTGCCCATCGTGGTGGAGAACCGACCGGGCGCGAACGGCTCCATCGGTGGCAAGGTGGTGCAAGGCGCTGCGCCCGATGGTCAGACGCTGCTGTTCTCGGCGTCCACCCATGTGTTGGCCAAGCAGGTCATGGCTGCGCCGCCCTACGACCCGCTGACCGACTTTGCCTACGTCGCCCGCGTGGGCGAAGCGCCCTTGCTGATGGTCATCTCGCCCAACTTGCCGCAGACCCGTTTGAAGGAAGTCATCGACGCCGCGCGTCAAAACCCGGACAAGTGGACCGCCGGTCTGCCCGCGCTGGGTGCGGCCAGCCACCTGGCGACCTTGCTGTTTGCCAGCCAGGGCCAGCTCAACCTGACGACGGCGGTTTACAAGGGCACGGCCCCCGCGTTGACCGATGTGGCGGGCGGACACGCCCAAATCTTGATCGACTCCATCATCTCGCTGCAGGCCATGGCCAAGAGCGGCAAGGTCAAGCCCATCATCGTCACCTCGTCCAAGCGCAGCTCGGTCATGCCGCAGGTGCCCACCGCCGTCGAGAGTGGCTATCCCAAGTTCGTCACCGAGTCTTGGTATGGCATCTGGGCGCCCAAGGGCACGCCGGACGATCGCGTGCAACTGCTCAACAAAACCGCCAACGAGGCGGTGCGCCAGTTGGTGAAGGCTGGTGCCTTTGAACAACTGGGCATCGAGCCGGTGATCGAAACCGTGGACGAGTTCCACCGTTACACCCAGGCCTACATCGCTGCCAACGCGGAGCTGCTGCGCAACGCCGGTTTCAAGCCCGAGTGAGGTGTGAGGGCGGGGCTGTTCAGCCCCGATCCTCGTCACCGCCGCCCAAGGCTTTGTAGAGCTGGGCGGTGGTGCCGTAGAGCTGGCGCAGCACTTGCCGCACACTTTGCTGTGCGTTGAAGTGATCGCGCTGCGCGTCGAGCCAGTCGAGCTGGCTGGCAGTGCCGGCCTGGTAACGCGCTTCGGTCAGGCGCAGGCGCTCCATCTGGCTGTTGGCATAGGCCTGTTGGGCCGCCAGCTGTTGTTGCAAGGTGTCGCGCGCCACCAGCAGATCGGCCACCTCGCGGAAGGCCTGCTGCAACGTCTTTTCGTAACTCGCCACCGCTTCGACCTTGCGCGCCTGCGCCAGATCGACGCCGCCACTGGCGCGTCCGGCGTCAAACAAGGGCTGCTGGATGCTGGGCACAAAACTCCAAGAGCGCGTGCCGTCTTGGAACAGGCTGCCGAGGTTGGTGCTGGCGGTGCCGACGGCCCCCGTGAGCTGGATGCGCGGCAAGAAGGCCGCGCGCGCAGCGCCGATGTTGGCGTTGGCCGCGCGCAGGCGCGATTCGGCGGCGCGCACATCGGGACGACGCAGCAGCACCTCGGAGGGCAGATCGGCCGCCCATTGCGGCGCGAGGTTTTGATCGGTCAGCGAACGCCCCGCCGGCAAATCGGCGGGCAGTGCGCCGCCCACCAGCAGTGCCAACGCGTTGTGGGCTTGCTGGCGTTGCCGCGTCAGGGCCACGGTGTCGGCTTGCGCGGTGGCGATGGCCCCTTGTGCCACCGAGACCTCCACATCGCTGGCAGCCCCGGCGTCGCGCTTGCGTTGCACGAGTTGCCAGAACTGCTCGCGCGAGGCCAGGGTCTGTTGCGCCAGTTGCTCACGTTCCTGCAACTCCAGCACCAACAGGTAAGCGTTGGCGACCTCGCTGATGAGGCCCATGCGCACCACGCGGCGGTCTTCGTCGCTGGCCTCGAAGCTGGCCTTGGCCGCTTCGCTCAGATTGGCCAGTCGGCCCCAGAAGTCGAGTTCGAACGACAGCAGGTTGAGGTTGGCGTCAAAGCGGTTGATGTTGAAGCCATTGGCGTTGTTGGCCACCCCCACCGGCGTGAATGAACCCGTGCGGGTGAGCGAGGCGGTGGGCGTGGGGACCTGGTCGGCGCGCTGGATGCCCCACAGCGCGCGGGCCTGTTCCTGGCGCGCCACGGCCAGGCGCAGGTCGTGGTTGCGCTCCAGCGCGACGCGGATCAGGCCTTGCAGCCGCGCGTCGGTGTAGACGGATTCCCAGCGCAATTGGGTGACCGACGGCGCGTTGTTCGCAGTGGGTGCGCTGGGCCAGGCGGGCAGGGTGACTTCGGGGCGTTGGTAGGTGGGCGCGAGGCTGCACGCGCTGCACAGGGTCAGCGTGGCCAGGGTGATCGCGCTGCGTTGCCAGAGCGTGGTGGATTTGGGCCGCCAGGGTTTAAACATGATCGGCTCCTTGGGGTGTCTCGCTGGCATGCCGTGCATGCCCAGGGAAGAAACGGCGCACCAGCACAAAAAACACGGGCACCAAAAACACCGCCAACACCGTCGCGCCGACCATGCCGCCGACCACGCCAGTGCCGATGGCTTGTCGGCTCTTGGCCCCCGCGCCGCTGGACAGCACCAGTGGCATGACGCCGAGGATGAAGGCGATGGAGGTCATCAGGATCGGGCGAAAGCGCAAGCGACACGCCTCCAGCGTCGCTTCGACCACGCCCATGCCGCGCTCGTTGAGTTCACGCGCGAACTCGATGATCAGGATGGCGTTCTTCGACGACAGACCAATGATGGCGATCAGGCCGACCTTGAAGAACACGTCGTTGGGCAAGCCGCGCAGCAGCACCGCCAGCACCGCGCCGAACACGCCCAGCGGCACGACCAGCATCACCGCAAACGGGATCGACCAGCTTTCGTAGAGCGCGGCCAGGGCCAGGAACACCACGATGAGCGAGATGGCAAACAGCGCTGGCGCTTGGTTGCCCGAGACCCGTTCTTCCAGCGAGGTGCTGGACCACTCGAAGCCAAAGCCCGGCGGCAGCTTGGCCGCCAGTTCTTCCATCGCCGCCATGGCCTCGCCCGAACTGCGCCCCGGCGCTGGGCTGCCAGAGACCTTCATCGACGGCAGGCCGTTGTAGCGATCGACCTTGGGCAGGCCCACCACCCAGCGCGTTTGCGTGAATTCACCCAGCGTCACCATCTCGCCGCGCGTGTTGCGCACGGGCAGTTGCAACAGGGTTTGCGGTGTGCGGCGCAGGTCGGCATCGGCCTGCATCTGCACGCGCAGGATGCGACCCTCGCGCACAAAGTCGTTGATGTAGGCCACGCCCAGCGTGGCTTGCAAGGTGTCGTTGAGGCTGGCCAGATCCACCGACAGCGCGCGGGCCTTGGCACGGTCGATCTCCAGCAGGATTTGCGGTGCGGGCTCCTGGCCCTCGGGGCGCACGCCCGCGAGCGCGGGATGCGAGGCGGCCATGCCGAGCAACTGGTTGCGCGCATCGGTGAGTCGCTCGCGTCCGAGACCGGCACGGTCTTGCAGTCGGAAGTCAAAACCGCCAATGGCTCCCAGCTCGGGTATGGGCGGCACGTTGACCGCCAGCGCGAAGGCCTGTTTGATCGAGAACAGGAACAGGCTGGCGCGCTGGATCACCGCCTGCACCGAGTGCTCGCGTGCCTTGCGTTCGTCCCAATCTTTGAGTTTGACGAAGGCCAGCGCGGCGTTTTGGCCGCGTCCGAAAAACGAAAAACCCAACACGCCGATCACATGGTCCACCTCGGGTTGCTCCAGGAAGTAGGTCTCGACGCGGTTGAGCACCTCCCGCGTGCGCTCGCGCGACGCGGCGGGCGGCAACTGCACCATGCTGATGAAGTAGCCCTGGTCTTCGTCGGGCAGAAAACTGCCGGGCAAGCGCGTGAACAGCCAGCCGGTCGAGGCAATGATGACGGCATAGACCACGATCCAGCGCCAAGGCCGCGCCAGCATGCTTTGCACGCGGCGACCGTAGCCATCGGCCATGCGCACGAAACCGCGGTTGAACCACCCGAGCACGCCGGTCTCGGCGGCGGCGTGGCCTTTCTCAATGGGTTGGAGCACGGTCGCGCACATGGCAGGCGTGAGGGTGAAGGCCATCACCGCGGACAACACCATGGTCAGCACCAGCGTGACCGAGAACTGGCGATAGATGGCGCCGACCGAGCCGCCAAAGAAGGCCATCGGCAAGAACACCGCGCACAGCACCAGCGTGATGCCGATGATGGCGGCCACGATCTGGTCCATGGCCTTGCGCGTGGCTTCGCGCGGGGGCAGACCTTCCTCGCTCATGATGCGCTCGACGTTTTCCACCACCACGATGGCGTCGTCGACCACGATGCCAATGGCCAGCACCATGGCAAACAGCGTCAGCACATTGATCGAATAGCCCAAGAGGTACAGGCCACTCAAGGCACCCAGCAGCGAGACGGGTACCACCACCGCCGGGATCAGCGTGGCGCGCAGGTTGCCCAGGAACAGCCACATCACCACGAACACCAGCGCCATGGCTTCGAACAAGGTCTGCACCACCTCGGAGATGGAGATCTCGACGAACTTGGAGGTGTCGTAGGGCACTTGCCACGCGATGCCCGGTGGAAAGTAGCGCTCCAGCTCGCCCATGCGTTGCTTGACGGCGCGCGCCACTTCGAGCGCGTTGCCATCCGGCGCGACGCGCACCGCGATCGCCGCCGACGGGCTGCCGTCGGTGCGCGCCTGGATGTTGTAGTCTTGCGCGCCGAGCTCGACGCGGGCCACATCGCGCAGCTTCACCGACGAGCCATCGGGCAAGGTCTTCACCAGAATCTGGCCGAACTCGTCCGGCTGGCTCAGGCGGCTGCGCACCAGCACCACCGCGTTGAGTTGCTGGCCGGCGGGCGCGGGGTTTTGTCCCAGCTCGCCGGTCGCCAGTTGCACGTTTTGCGCGCGCACGGCGGCGGCCACATCGCTGGGGGCCACGCCATAGGCTTGCAGCTTGGCCGGGTCGAGCCAAATGCGCATCGAGTACTCGGTGCCAAACATGTTGGCTTCACCCACGCCGCGCACACGGCGGATCTGATCGAGCACGGTGGCGGTGGCAAAGCTGCCCAGCGCCACTTCGTTGCGGCTCTTGTCCGGCGAGGTCAGCACCACGAACATCAAATAGTTGCGCTGGGGCTTGGTCACCGGCACGCCCAGTCGGCGCACATCGTCGGGCAGGCGTGCCTCGATGCGCTTGTAGCGGTTTTGCGCTTCCACCGAAGCGATGTCGATGTTGGTGCCGGCCTCAAAGGTCAGCGTCAGCGTCGCGGTGCCGAGTTCGGAGGACGACTCCATGTAGAGCAAGCGCTCGATGCCGTTCATCTCTTGCTCGATCAGCGCGGTGACCGTTTGCTCGATCACCTCGGCGGACGCGCCGGGGTAGGTGATGTTGAAGGCGATGGACGGCTGCGCCACCTGTGGGTATTGCGACACCGGCATCTTGCGGATCGACAGGGCGCCGGCGAGCAAGATGGCGATGGCGATCACCCAGGCGAACACCGGGCGATCGATGAAGAATTTGGCCAACATGCCTCAGCCCCCTTGCTTGGCGGGTGTCGGGGCACTGGCGGCGGATGACGCATCCACGGGCTTGACCGTCGCGCCCGGCTTGGCTTTTTGCAAACCATCGACGATGACGCGCATGCCTTCTTGCAGGCCTTGGTTGACGATCCATTGGTCGCCACTCATGGCACCGGTCACGATGGGCTGGGGCACCACCTTGTTGTCGTCGTTGACCAGCAGCACAAAGGGGCCGGTCGAATTCATTTGCACCGCGCGCTGCGGCACCCGCAGCGCTTTGTCGATGCGCGCCTGCGGGAAGCGGATGCGCACAAAGCTGCCGGGCAGCAGCTCGCGCTTGGGATTGGGGAACTCGGCGCGCAACAGCACCGCGCCCGTGTTGGGATCGACCGCCTGGTCCGAGAACATCAACTTGCCCGGTTGCGGGTACACGCTGCCATCGGGCAAGAGCAATTCCACCTTGGCGCTGTCGGCGGCCGAGAGCTGGCCGCGCTTGAGCGACTGGCGCAGTGCGAACAAATCGTTTTCGCTTTGGGTGAAGTTCACATAGATCGGATCGAGCTGCTCGATGGTCGCCAGCGGCGTGCTCTCGCCACGCCCGACCAGGGCCCCTTCGGTGACCAGGGCGCGACCGATGCGCCCGCTGATGGGCGCGCTGACAAAAGCGTTTTCCAGATCGATGCTGGCGCGCGCCAGCGCGGCCTCGGTTTGTTTCAGGCGCGCCACCGCCGCGTCGTGGTCTTGCTGGCTCACCGCCTTCATGGGCAGCAGCGATTGGTAGCGCTCGACGATCAAGCGTGCCGCCTGCACATCGGCGCGGGCGGCGTCGGCGCTGGCGCGGTAAGCGCGTGGGTCGATCTGAAACAGCGGCGCACCGGCCTTGACCTCGGAGCCTTCGACGAACAAGCGCTTTTCCACCACGCCTTCGACGCGGGCGCGCACCTGCGCCGAGCGCACGGCCTGCAAGCGACCGGGCAGGTCTTGCGTGATGTGGGCGGCGCCAGGGCTGACGGTTTGCACCACCACTTCGGCGGGCGGGGGACCGCCCGCTGCGGCGGGTTTGCTGTCGGGGTTGGGCGAGCAGGCCGCCAGGCCGATGGCTGCGCTGCACAGCCAGAATTTGTCGATGCGCAGGATGGACATGTGTGTTCTCGTTGCGAAAGGGGGCGGCTCCATCGCGGTCCGTTCGGACGGGGAGCCCATGGCAGAACCGTCGGGTTGTCTTGTACCAAGACAGACGGCGTGCGAATGCGCGGGGCAGTTTAGCGGAAGGGGCTGGCCCGACGCGCTCGCAGGGGCACTTTACAAAGGCTTTCAACGGCGCACCGAGACGGTGCCTGCGATCGCGCGTGCGCTTGACTCATGCCGCGCGCTCGTACAACGCCACCACCTGCTCGCGCAGCCAGCGCTGCGAGGCATCGGGCTCGGTCGCCTGGTGCCACAGCATGTTGACCTTGTAGCCGGGGGCCTGCACCGGCAATTCCCACAGCTTGAGCGGCACGGCCCGCACCACCGCCTGCGCGTACATGCGCGGCACGATGGCCATGAGGTCGGTGTCGCGGATGAGTTCGGGGATGGCACCAAAGTGCTTCGCCCGCACGCTGACCTGCGCCAGCAACTGCAATTCGCGCAGCACCTTGTCCACGCCGCGATGAAAGGTCGCGCTGGGCGAGGCGATCACGAGCCGCGCCTGGCGAAAGTCGTCCAGACCCAAGCGACGCCGCTTGGGGAACAAGTCGGGGGCGGTGAGGGCGACGTAGTTTTCTTCAAACAGGGGTTGTGCGCGGATGCCCTTGTGGCGTGTTTGCAAGATGCCCAGCGCCAGGTCGATGCGGCGGTTCTCCAGCGCCTTGGGCACTTCGTCGGCACTGACCGCTATGTTGGTGATGGTCGACAGCGGTGCCAGTTGGCGCAAGCGCGCCACCAAGCGTGGCAAGAACATCATCTCGCCCAGGTCCGACAGCGACACGCGCCAGTCCACGCCTTGTTGCGTGGGCTCGAAGTGCGCCGGGCTTTGCAGCGTTTGCTCCAGCGCGGCGAGCTGTTGCTGGATGGGCGCGGCGATTTGCTCGCAAAAGCGCGTCGGCACCAGACCAGCAGGCGTGCGCACGAACAGCTCGTCTTGCAAGGCTTGACGCAAGCGGGCCAGCGCGTGGCTGGTGGCCGGCTGGGACAGCGAGAGTTCGCGGCTGCTTTGGGTCACCGAGCGGGTGCGGTAGAGCACCGTCAAGAGGCGCAGCAGGTTGAGGTCGAGTTGTAAAAAGTTCATGGTCTGCGCCATGCATGAATCCGATTGGGGTTTCCACCAGATATGCAGGATTTGAATGTTGAAAATTCTATCTTTTCATTTGCCCGCCCGGGGGCGCGCTCCTACAGTGCCGCCAGTCATCCATCTGCCTCGGGAGTGTTTGCTTGGAAGTCTCCTTCCACCACGAAATCGAATCCCTCAAGCTCGGTGCCGGCGAGACCTTCCACGGCGAAGGCATCCTGGCCGTGACCAAGGCGCTGTTGCAATCGGGCGTGTCGTATGTCGGCGGGTATCAGGGCGCGCCGGTGTCGCACCTGCTCGATGTGATGGTGCAGGCCCGGCCCTACCTCGACGAACTCGGTGTGCACGTCGAGGCCTGCGCCAACGAAGCCTCGGCGGCGGCGATGCTGGGGGCTTCCATCCATTACCCGATGCGCGGCGCGGTGACCTGGAAGTCCATCGTCGGCACCAATGTCGCCGCCGATGCCTTGTCCAACCTCGCGTCACCGGGCGTGACCGGTGGTGTGCTGGCGGTGGTGGGCGAAGACTACGGCGAAGGCGCGTCGGTGATTCAGGAACGCACCCATGCCTATGCCTTGAAGTCGGGCCTGGTGCTGCTCGATCCACGGCCAGACCTGGCCTGCATGGTCGATCTGGTGGAGCACGGCTTTCGCTTGTCCGAAGCGTCGAACATGCCCGCGCTGATGGAGCTGCGCATCCGCGCCTGCCATGTGCGCGGCAGCTTTGTCGCCAAGGACAACGTCGCGCCGAAGCTGTCCACGCGGCATTTGCGCGAGGAGCCGGCGGCTTTCAACTACGCCCGTCTGGCCCACCCGCCCGTCACCTTCGTCCATGAAAAACTGAAGTACGAGCAGCGCATCCCGGCGGCGCGCGCCTACATCGAGGCCCACGGCCTGAACGAGTGGATGGACGGGGAACAGTCGGAGCTGGGCATCGTCGTGCAAGGCGGTCTCTACAACACCTTGATCCGCGCCTTGCAGCAATTTGGGTTGGCCGATGCCTTCGGTCGCAGCCGCATTCCGCTGTTGGTGCTCAACGTCACCTACCCGCTGGTGCCCGAACAGTTGGCCCGTTTTTGCGAGGGGCGTCGTGGCGTGCTGCTGCTGGAAGAAGGGCAGCCCGCCTACATCGAACAGGAGCTGGCCGCGCACCTGCGCCGCGTCGGCATCGACACGCCGCTGCACGGCAAGGACTGGCTGCCCCAAGGCGGCGAGTACACGGTCGAGGTGATCGCGCAAGGCTTGGTGGCTTATCTGGAGGCGCACGCGCCCGAGCTGGGCGTGACGCAGCCGGTGGCGCAGTGGTTGCAAGGCAACCGCGAGCGCCGCGCCCAAGTGACGCAGACGCTGGCGCAGCAAGGCCAAACCCTGCCGCCGCGGCCACCCGGTTTCTGTGTGGGATGCCCGGAGCGCCCGGTGTTTTCGGCACTCACATTGGCGCAGCAAGAGATTGGTGCGGTGCATGTGGCAGCGGACATTGGCTGCCATGCCCTGGGCACCTTCGAGCCGTTTTCCACCGGCCACACCATCCTGGGCTATGGCATGAGCTTGGCCAGCCGCGCGGGGGTGTCGCCGGCCATGCAGCGGCGCGTGTTGTCCATCATGGGCGACGGTGGCTTTTGGCACAACGGCTTGTTGTCCGGCGTGCAAAGCGCGCTGTTCAACGGCGACGATGCGGTGTTGCTGATCTTCAAGAACGGTTACACCTCGGCCACCGGCACGCAAGACATCCACTCGACGCCGGACGAGGCGATTCGCGAGGCAGCGGGCGACAAGCGCCAAAGCCTGGTGCACACCAACCAGACCATCGAGCAGACGCTCAAAGGTCTGGGTGTGAAATGGATGCGCACGGTTCACACTTATGAGGTGGCGCGCATGCGCCAGACCCTGGTCGAGGCGTTTCAGAGCGAGTTCAACGGCCTCAAGGTCATCGTCGCCGAGGGCGAATGCCAACTGGAGCGCCAGCGCCGCATCAAGCCCTGGGTGCAACGCCTGTTGCAACAGGGCGAGCGCGTGGCGCGCGTGAAATACGGCGTGGACGAGGACGTGTGCAACGGTGACCACGCCTGCATCCGGCTCTCGGGCTGTCCCACGCTCACGCTCAAGGACAACCCGGACCCGCTCAAGGTCGATCCAGTGGCCACCGTCATCGATGGCTGTGTGGGCTGCGGCCTGTGCGGCGAGAACGCCCACGCGGCCACGCTGTGCCCGTCGTTCTATCGGGCCGAGGTGGTGCAAAACCCGCGTCCCTGGGAGCGTGTGCTGGCGTCCTGGCGCTCGGCCCTGATCCGGGCCCTGCAACCCGCAGGAGCGAAGGCATGACCCAACCCATTTCCATACTGTTGTGTGCCCTCGGTGGTGAGGGCGGTGGCGTGCTCACCGACTGGCTGGTGGCCGCCGCGCGCCATGCCGGTTATCCGGTGCAGGCCACATCGGTGCCGGGCGTGGCCCAGCGCACCGGGGCGACGACCTACTACCTGGAGTTGCTGCCAACGCCGCAGGCCGAGTTGAACGGCCAGCGCCCCGTGTTTGGTCTCAACCCCTTGCCGGGACGGCTCGATGTGTTGGTGTCCTCGGAGCTGCTGGAGACCGCGCGTCAGGTGAGCCTGGGTTACAGCACGGCCGATCGCACCCTGGTGCTGGCGTCGGGCAGTCGCACGCTGACCACGCAGGAAAAGATGAAGCTCGGCGATGGCCGCCTCGACGACGCGGCCTTGGTGTCGCTGGTGCAGCAACACAGCCGGCGCAGCCATGTGCTGGACATGGCGGGCCTGACGCGCGAGGCGGGCACGGTGGTGAGCGCCGTCATGCTCGGCGCCCTGGCCGCGAGCGAGGTGCTGCCGATGCAGCGTGCCGATTACGAGGCGGTGCTCACCGATGGACGCGAGCCCGCCCAGTGCAGCCCGTCGCAGCGCGCCAGTCTGCGCGGTTTTGCATTGGCCTGGGACGCGGTGCAGGCACAACAGGCGCAAGCCCGCTACGTGGAGGCGCTGCAAGCCACGGCCCAGCCCGCGCCGGCACCGACCTTGCCGCGCGATCTGGCGGCGCAGTTCCCGCCCGAGGTGCACGAGACCATGGCCTTGGGTCTGGCGCGTGTCAACGACTACCAGGGCGCGCGCTACGCCGAGCTCTATGTGCAGCGTCTGCAACGGCTGCGCTGGCAACAAGCCGACACCGAGGTGTTGCGCGAGACCGCACGCTGGCTGGCGCTGTGGATGTGCTTTGACGACATCGTGCGCGTGGCCGACCTCAAGTCGCGCGCCAGCCGCTGGCAGCGCGTGCGTGAAGAAGTGCGCGCGGGCGAGGACGATGTGCTGCGCGTCTACGACCACTTCAAACCCGGCGTGCCCGAGTTCGCCGCGCTGCTGCCCTTGCCCATGGCAAACGCCTTGCTGCGCCACGAAGCGGCGCGGGTGGCCCAAGGCCGGGCCCCGCGCGCCTGGCCCATCCGCGTGGCCTCGCACCGCTTGGGTGGCTGGTTGATGTTGCGCCTGCTGGCCAGCCTGAAGTGGTTGCGTCCGCACGGTCACCGCTACGCGCAAGAGCAGGCCGCCATCGAGCAGTGGCTGGCTGCCATCGAGCTTGCCCTGGCGCGCGACGGGTCGGTGGCGCTCGCGCTGGCGCGCTGCGGTCAGCTCATCAAGGGCTATGGCAGCACCCACATGCGTGGCTTCGAGAACCTGCAACACATCTTGCTGCACCTCGCCTCGGGCAGCGCGTTTGACACGGCGGCGGCGCAGGCCCAGGCCATCGACCAGGCCCGCCGGGCCGCCTTGCAGGACGAGGCTGGGCAGGCACTCAACCAGGTCTTGCAAGGCCATGGCCTGCCGCGCCGCGAACCGCGCGCGCAGCCGATCCGCTGGATGCGTCGGCCGGTTTCACCGGCGAGGCAACCCCACCCGTAGAAACACCGCTGGCCCATTGCATCGTCCACCCCTATAAACCCCTGACCCCAACCTTCTGGAGGAGACCATGAAACAACAAATGCAACGACTCATGTCTGCGGCTGCGCTGGGCGCCCTGTGTGCCACGGGCGCGCTGGCGCAGGACAAGCCTGTGATGCTCAAGATGGCGAGCTGGGTGCCGGCCCAGCACGCCCTCAACCCAGCCCTGGTGGCTTGGGGTGAAAGCATGAAAGCCGCTTCGGGCGGCACGCTCACCAGCACCTTGTTCCCGTCCGAGCAATTGGGCAAAGCGTTTGACCATTACGACATGGCGCGCGACGGCATCTCCGACTTTTCGTACGTGAACCCGGGCTACCAGCCTGGGCGCTTCCCGGTGTTTGCAGCGGCCTCGCTGCCTTTCACCATCAGCAACGCCAAGGCCGGCTCGGCGGCGGTGGACGCCTGGTACCGCAACTACGCGGCCAAGGAAATGAAGGATGTGCACTTCTGCTTTGCCTTTGTGCACGATCCCGGCGCGTTCCATTCGCGCAAGAAGATCGTCGTGCCCGGCGACATCAAGGGCATGAAGGTGCGTCCGGCCACCGCCACCGTGGGTCAGATGATCACGCAGCTGGGTGGCACCAATGTGCAGGCCTCGGCTCCCGAGTCGCGCGACATGCTCGAGCGTGGCGTGGCCGAAGCCATCACCTTCCCCTGGGGTTCGATGACCTTGTTTGGCATCGACAAAGTGGTGAAGTACCACATGGATGTGCCCCTGTATGTGACGCCCTTTGTGTGGGTCATGAACAAGGACAAGTACAACGCCTTGTCGGCCAACCAGAAGAAGGCGGTGGACAGCCACTGCACCAGCGAATGGGCCGAGAAGGTGGGCTCGGCCTGGGCCGACTTTGAGATCGCCGGTCACAACAAGCTCGCCGCCGACCCGAACCGCGAGGTCTACAAGCTCACACCCGAGCAATTGGCCGAGTGGAAGAAGGCCGTGGCACCGACCGAAGCCCAGTGGGCCAACGACGTGAAGAAGGCGGGCTACAACGCGGACGAGGTCATCAAGGGCCTGCGCAGCTCGCTGGCCAAGTACAAGTCGGGCCTGTGAGACGGGGTGGCTGAATGACCCCGTCCGCGCCCGCGCGCAAACATCCATTCGATCGCATCATCGATGCCATCGAATGGATGGCCGCCCTGTTCGTTGGCATCGTGGCCGCCAACATCTTCATCGCGGTCTTGCTGCGCAAGTTCTTTGACACGTCCATTCCCGACAGCTACGACTTCGGTCGCCTGCTCTTGGGCATTCTGATCTTCTGGGGCATTGCTGCCACCAGTTACCGCGGCAGTCACATCACGGTCGATCTGGTTTGGGCCAGTGTGAGCCAGCGCTACAAGCGTTACATCGACGTGTTCGCCACGCTGGTGCTGCTGTTTGTGGTGACGGTGCAGACCATCATGCTGTTCGACAAGGTCAGCCTGACCTACCGAGATAACGTGCTGACCTATGACCTGAACCTGCCGACCTGGCCGTTCTTTGCCGTGGCCTGGCTGGGTGACGTCAGTGCCGTGGTGCTGATCGCCATCCGCACCTGGCGTCTGATCTTCCAGAACGAGTCGTTGGAAGACCATCCCGAATCCAAAATCGTCGAATAAGAAGCTTCCATGGAACTCAGTCCTGATGCGGTGGCCGTCATTGGCTTCGTGGTGTTGTTCGTCCTCATGTTGTTGCGCGTGCCGGTGGGCATGGCCATGGGGCTGGTGGGGGTGGTGGGCTACAGCTACATCGCCGGCACCGGCCCGGCCCTCAAATTGGTGGGCCAGACTTCGATGCGCACCGTCACCGACTACACCTTTGGCGTGATCCCGATGTTCATGCTCATGGGCGCGTTTGTTTCGGTCTCCGGCGTGAGCCGCGAGCTGTTCAAGGCGGCCAATGCCTTCATCGGCCATTTGCGCGGTGGCCTGGGCGTGGCGACGGTGTTGGCCTGTGGTGGCTTTGCGGCCATCTGTGGCTCCTCCGTGGCGACGGCGGCCACGTTCTCGGCGGTGGCGTATCCCGAGATGCGCCGCTTTGGCTACCCTCAATCGTTTGCCACCGGCGTGATCGCGGCGGGTGGCACGCTGGGCGCGATGTTGCCGCCCTCGACCGTGCTGGCGGTCTATGCCATCTTGACCCAGCAAGACATTGGCAAGCTGTTCATGGCCGGCATCGTGCCGGGCCTGCTGGCGATGACGATGTACGTCATCACCATCGGCATCATCGTCATGGTGCGTCCGGACTGGTTGCCCGCCGGTGAGCGTCAGTCACTGGGTGAGCGCGTCAAGGGGCTCAAGGACGTGTGGGCCCCGATGGTGTTGTTCCTGTTCGTCATCGGCGGTCTGTACGGCGGCTTTTTCACGCCGACCGAGGCGGGTGGGGTGGGGGCGTCCGGCGCGTTCCTGCTGGGCGTGCTGCGCGGCAAGCTCGATCGCGCGGGCATCCGCGAGGCCTTGCTGTCGGCCACGCGCACCGCCGCAGCGGTGTTCACCGTGCTCATCGGCGCCTTGCTGTTTGGCTATTTCCTGACCATCACCCAGGTGCCGCAAAAGCTCACCGTGTTCCTGACCGATCTGGGCGTGGGCCGCTACGGCGTGCTGGCGCTCATCATGTTGATGTACCTGCTGCTGGGCTGCTTGATGGACGCCATGGCCATGATCATCCTGACCGTGCCCATCATCTTCCCGGTCATCGTGCAACTGGGCTTCGATCCGATCTGGTTCGGCGTCATCATCGTGATGACGGTGGAACTCGGGTTGATTCACCCGCCGGTGGGCATGAACGTGTTCGTCATCAAGAGCGTGGTCAAGGACGTGAGTTTCACCACCATCTTCAAGGGCGTGATCCCGTTCGTCATCACCGACATCATCCGCTTGGTGATCCTCATCAGCTTCCCCATCATCGCGCTGTGGTTGCCCAACCGCTTGTGAGCGCGTGACGGCGCGCGCCGGAGCGGGGCGCGCGTCAGTGCCGGTGGCTGGGCTCAGCAGACCTTGAAAAAACTCAGGTGCACCGCGTCGGGCAGGCGCACGCCGGTGCCGACAAACTGGTGTTCGGCCAGCCAGGCCCAGGCTGGCGCGGCCACTTCAAAGCGCGGTTGGCATCGGAAGTACACGCGCGCCGGGTCGACCGGCTCGCCGCGCATCAGGCGCGCCGAGTCTTCGGCGGAGGCGCAGCGCAAGGCGGTGTTCTGGACCCAGACGCGGGTGCCGTCGTCGAGTTCGAGCACATAGCGCGCGTCCAAGTGCGACTGCGTGCCGTTGGCCAGGATGAGCTGAAAGTCGGCGCCGCCGGCCAGCACGCGGCCATTCAGGGCCGGCCCCTGCACCTGCCCACCCGTGATCGGGATCATGCGGCGCAGCCCGTGCGCCGTCTGGCCCACCTCGACGGGCGGCGCAATGTGCACCTGGAGATCACACACATGTTCGAGGGTCGGGGCGGGCAGTGTCACGGTCGGCCTTTCGGTGGGGGATGCGAGGGGCAAATTGTCGCAACAGATGCGCGGCGCTGGGGCAGAATGCGTCGCATGCGTTGGGTTCGGTGTTCATGTCTGGTGTGTTGGCTGTCGCTGCTGGGCGGCTGCGCCTTCATTTTGGAATACCCCATCACGTCGGCCAGCGCGGGCGTGTGGGGGGCCACGGGCAAGGGCCCCACTGACCATGCCCTGAGCAATGTGGCCGGTCAGGACTGCGAAGTGGTGCGGGTGGTGGACCTCAAGCCGGTGTGCCAGGACAGGGTGCCCACCCGGGTGGAGGAGCGTCGCTTCCAGCCGGTGGGCGACGGGCGCTGAGGCGTTTCAAACTACGGGACAATACGGCCTTGTGGGGCGAGGCTTGCTGCGCAGGTGCCGCCCACGCAAACAAGGAGCGGTGATGCGGCGTTGGTTCTGGCTGATGGTGATGGTGGGTTGGGGTGCAGCGGCGCAGGCGCAAACCTTTCGCATGCCGTGTGAGGTCGAAGCGAGCATCCCGGCACTGGACGACCGCAAGCTGCCGCCCGAACGCGCCGAGGTCGAGATCCAGACCATGGGCAAGAACATCTTCCTGCGGCTCAACGGCTCCAAGTACTACTTCGTCACCGTCAGCAGTTTGAGCACCGACGAATTCAGTGGCAAGAACCTGACGACGAACAAGGAGATGGGGGCTTGGCGCAAGTTCAAGTCCAGCGGTTACGAGTCCGAGATCCGCATTGGCCGCGAGAGCGTGATGCTGTCGGCCTACCACGACATCGTCTACCAGGGGCGACTGACCCGCATCCACATCGAAGGGCCTTGCACCCTGCCGCGCTGAGGCGCGCAGGACGGACGACCACACGATGCTGACGGTTCGCGACATCACCTGTGTTCGGGGGCATCGCCCCCTGTTCGCGCCGGCGAGCTTCGAGCTCGCGCCTGGACAGGCCTTGCACCTGCAAGGCGACAACGGTGTGGGCAAGACCAGCTTGCTGCGCGTCATCTGTGGCTTGTCGCCCGCGCACAGCGGCGAAGTGCTCTGGCAGGGTCGCCCGGTGCGTGAGGTCGCCAGCTCGTTTCGCCAATCCCTGTTTTATCTGGGCCATGCCCTGAGCCTGAAAGAAGAGCTCAGCGCCTTGGAAAACCTGTTGCTCGACGCGGCCATGGCGGGGCGCTCGCTGGAGGCCCCTCAGGCCTTGCAGGCGCTGCGCGAGTTGGGTCTGCAAGGGCGTGAGCATTTGCCGGTGCGCGTCATGTCGCAGGGGCAGAAGCGCCGCGTGGCCTTGGCGCGTTTGTCGGTGAGCCCCGCCCGCCTGTGGGTGCTCGACGAGCCTTTGGTGGCGTTGGACGTGCGCGCGCTGGCGCAACTGCGCCAGCGGCTGGCGCGCCATGTGCTGGGCGGGGGCCTGTTGCTACTGACCAGCCATCAGGCGCTGTCGCTGGATCTGCCGGATCAGCCGGTGCCGCTGCGCAGCTTGCGCCTGGAGGTGGCGCGATGATGACCGCCTTCTGGGCCGTGGTGCGGCGCGATCTGTTGTTGGCCTTGCGCCGCAAGACCGAGGTGTTGACGGCGGTGTTTTTCTTTGTCGTCGTCGCGGCCCTGTTTCCGCTGGGCATTGGGCCCGAGCCCCACACCTTGCGCCAGATTGCGCCCGGTGTGCTGTGGGTCGGTGCCATGCTCTCGAGCATGCTGGCTCTGCAGCGTTTGTTCGAGGCCGATTACCACGACGGCACGCTGGAGCAGATGGTGCTCTCGCCCACGCCATTGCCCTTGTTGATGGCGGCGAAATTGCTCGCGCATTGGCTGCTCTCCGGGGTGCCCTTGGTATTATTGGCACCCGCTTTGGGCCTGCAATTTGACCTGGCTGCCGAGTCGCTGTGGACCTTGTCCCTGACCCTGCTGCTGGGCACGCCGGTGCTGTCGCTGGTCGGTGGCATCGGGGCTGCTTTGACCCTGGGCGTGCGCGGCGGCGGCGTGCTGCTGTCGTTGCTGGTCCTGCCGCTGTTTGTGCCGGTGCTGGTGTTTGGTGCGGGTGCCGTTGAGGCCCAGGTCAGTGGGCTGGGGGCCCAGGCCCATGTCTCCATCCTGATGGCCATGCTGCTGCCCGCTGCCTTTTTCAGCCCTTGGGCGTGCGCGGCGGCGGTGCGCATCGCTGTCGAATGAACCGATTGCTCTGATGACTGCTTCCCTGTCCTGGTTTCACTACGCTGCGCCGCAGACGTTTTACGGTTTGGCCGGTCGCCTGTGGCCTTGGGTCGCGGCACTGGCCACGTTGCTGGGCGCGGTGGGTCTGTGGATTGGCTTTGCGGTGGCGCCGACCGACTTCCAGCAAGGCGAGGGCTATCGCATCATCTTCGTGCACGTGCCGGCGTCGTGGATGTCGATGATCATCTACCTGGCCATGGCGTTTTGGAGCGTGCTGCTGCTGGTGTTCAACACGCGCCTGTCGGGCATGATGACACGCGCGCTCGCGCCCACGGGGGCGATCTTTGCGTTTTTGTCGCTGTGGACGGGCGCGCTGTGGGGCAAGCCCATGTGGGGTGCCTGGTGGGTGTGGGACGCGCGCCTGACCTCCGAGCTGATTTTGTTTTTCCTGTACCTGGGCTACATCGCCCTGACATCGGCCATCGATGACACGCGCCGCGCGGATCGGGCCGGGGCCTTGATCGCCATCGTGGGGGCCATCAACGTGCCCATCATCTACTTCTCGGTGAAGTGGTGGAACACCTTGCACCAGGGGGCGTCCGTGTCGCTGACCCGCGCGCCGAGCATGGCGCAGATCATGTTGTGGGGAATGCTGCTGATGGCGCTGGCGTTTTGGCTCTATGCCATCGCCTTGGTGTTGTACCGCGTGCGCACACTCATCCTGCAGCGTGAAGCGCACACCGCGTGGGTGCAGGCCTTGCCGGAGGTGGCAGCATGAGGTGGGAGAGCTGGGCCGAATTTTGGGCCATGGGCGGGTATGGCTTTTACGTTTGGGGCAGCATGGTGGTCACGGCGCTGTTGATGGCGCTGGAGGTGTGGCAGGCGCGTATGGCCCGCCGCGAGGCCCTGCGCCAGGTGCAGGCCCAGAGGGCCCTGGATGCATTGGCCCAAGACAAGGAAACCGACCCGTCATGAAACCGCGTACCCGTCGCCTGTTGTGGATCGTGCTGGGCGTGGCCGTGCTGGCCGCTGCCGCAGCGTTTGTGCTCAACGCCTTCCAGAGCAATCTGGTGTTTTTCTTCACGCCCACGCAAGTCGCGCAGGGCGAGGCGCCCAAGGGCCGCACCTTCCGTGCCGGCGGCATGGTGAAAGAGGGCTCGCTGGTGCGCCAGGGCAATGACGTGCGTTTTGTCATCACCGACACCGAGAAGGACATCGCGGTGCACTACGTCGGGCTGTTGCCCGATCTGTTCAAAGAGGGGCGCGGCGTGGTGGCTCAGGGCAAGCTGGGCGACGACGGCATCTTTGTCGCCAGCGAGGTGCTGGCCAAGCACGATGAAAACTACATGCCGCCCGAAGCGCAACACGCCCTCGATCAGGCGGCCGCCGCCAAAGCGGCGCAGACCCTGAAGGTGCAGCCATGACGGCCGAACTCGGACACTTCGCCCTGATCGTGGGCATGGTGGTGGCGCTGTTGCAAGGCGTGTTGCCGCTGTGGGGCACGTTCTCGCGCGCGGGTGCCACGCGGCAAGCGCTGATGGCTCTGGCACGACCGGCGGCCTATTTGCAATGCGCGTTGGTGACGCTGTCGTTCGCGGCCTTGGCCACGGCTTTTTTGAGCAACGATTTCTCGGTCGCCTATGTGGCCCAGCATTCCAACTCGATGCTGCCCAAGCCCTACCAGTTCGCGGCGGTGTGGGGTGGGCATGAAGGCTCCTTGTTGCTGTGGGTGTTGTTGCTGTCCGTGTGGACCCTGGCCGTCGGTCTGTTCTCGCGCAGCCTGCCGCTGGAGATGGTGGCGCGCGTCATTGGCGTGATGGGCTTGGTGTCGGTGGGCTTTTTGCTGTTCATCCTGACCACGTCCAACCCGTTCGAGCGTTTGCTGCCAGCGGCGTCCGACGGACGCGACCTCAACCCGTTGCTGCAAGACCCGGGCTTGGTCATCCACCCGCCCATGCTCTACATGGGCTATGTGGGCATGGCCGTGGCCTTTGCCTTTGCGGTGGCGGCCTTGCTCGGCGGGCGACTCGATGCCGCATGGGCGCGCTGGTCGCGGCCCTGGACCGTCATCGCCTGGATGTTCCTGACCTTTGGCATTGGCCTGGGGTCGTGGTGGGCGTATTACGAGCTGGGCTGGGGCGGTTGGTGGTTCTGGGACCCGGTGGAAAACGCCTCGCTCATGCCCTGGCTGGTGGCGACCGCGCTCATCCATTCACTGATGGTGACGGAAAAGCGCGGCGGCTTCAAAGCCTGGACCGTGCTGCTGGCCATCGCCGCGTTTTCGCTGTCGCTGCTCGGGACCTTCCTGGTGCGCTCGGGCGTGCTGACCTCGGTCCACGCGTTCGCGTCCGATCCCAAGCGCGGCGTGTTCATCCTGATCTTCCTGGCGGTGGTGGTGGGCACCTCGCTCACGCTGTTTGCCTGGCGTGCGCCGCGCGCCACACTGGGTGGCAGCTTTGCCTGGATCTCGCGTGAATCGTTTTTGCTGGCCAACAGCGTGTTGCTGGTGGTGGCCACGGCGGCGGTGCTGCTGGGCACGATTTACCCCCTCATCATCGATGCCTTGAACCTGGGCAAGCTGTCGGTGGGGCCGCCGTATTTCAATGCCGTGTTCGTGCCGCTGTTGGTGCCCGTGCTGTTCTTGATGGTGCCGGGGTCGGTGGCGCGTTGGCGCGAAGCGCACATGTCCGAGGTGCTGCACAAGCTGCGCTGGCCGGGTGCGTTGGCGCTGGTGATCGCGGGCGGCGCCTTGGCGTGGGGCGGGTCGCACAGCGTGGGTACCTTCCTCGGCGTGGCTTTGGGCAGTTGGGTGGCATTGGGCACGGCGCAACTCGTGATCGAGCGCCTGCGCAAGCCGGGTCGCATCGGGGCCTCGTTCTGGGGCCAGCATGTGGCGCACTTCGGCATGGCCGTGGTGGTGTTGGGCATCACCGGTGTGGGCAGCTATCAGGTGGAGCGCGATGTGCGCATGCGCGTGGACGATCAAGTCACCATCGCGCCCTACACCTTCATCCTGCGTCGCTTCGACGAGGTGCCCGGCCCCAACTACAAGGCGGTGCGCGCCGATGTCGAGGTGCAGCGCGACGGCCGTTTCGTCGAGGTGTTGCAGCCCGAGAAGCGCCGCTATTTCTCGTCCGCCATGCCGATGACCGAGGCGGCCATCGACAGTGGTTGGCTGCGCGATTTGTATGTGTCGCTGGGTGAGCCCCTGGACGACGCGCGCACCGAATGGAGCATGCGCGTCTACTACAAGCCTTTCGTGCCTTGGCTGTGGGCCGGGGTGTTGCTGATGGTGCTCGGTGGCCTGCTGGCCGCTGCCGACCGACGCTACCGCCGTTGATGGGTCGCCGATGAAAAAATTCCTTCTACCGCTGGCGCTGTTTCTCGGACTGCTGGTGTTTTTGGCGGTCGGTTTGCAGCGCGATCCGCGCGAGATCCCGTCGCCGCTGATCGGCCAGCCAGCCCCGGCATTTCGCTTGCCCACGCTCGAAGGCGGGCAGACCTTTGGCCCCGAAGACCTGCGCGGCAAGGTCTGGCTGCTCAACGTCTGGGCCACTTGGTGCGTGGCCTGCCGCGAGGAGCATCCGGTGCTGGTGGCCTTCGCGCAAAAGAACAGCGTGCCCATCGTGGGTCTGAGCTACAAGGAAATCCAGCCGCAGGACGAGGCCGCCAAGTTCGAGCCGTCGCGCAAGCTGCAAGTCGCGCGCGAGCGCAGCGTGGTCTGGCTGCAGCGCCATGGCAACCCGTATGTGACCTCGGTGATGGACCTGGATGGCCGGGTCGGCATCCAGTACGGCGTGTATGGCGTGCCCGAGACCTACGTCATCGACCAGCAAGGCGTGATTCGCTACAAGCGCGTCGGTGTGGTCACGCCCGAGTTGCTGGCCAACAAGATCGGGCCCCTGGTGGCGGAGTTGAACCGGTCATGAGCGCGGCATCTGTGTTCATCCGTTGGTGCCGCGCCTGCTTGCTGTGCGTCGGGCTGGGTTGCTCGTGGGGGGCCTGGGCACAAACCCCGCGCGAAGCCGCGCCGCTGGCCGAAGACCCGGTGGTGGAGGCGCGCTTGATCGAGATCTCGCAGGAGCTGCGCTGCCTGGTGTGTCAAAACGAATCCTTGGCCTCGTCGCACGCCGAGCTGGCCGACGACCTGCGCCGCGAAGTGCGCGGTCTGATCCGCGCCGGCAAGAGCGACACCGAGATCAAGTCCTTCCTCGTCTCGCGCTATGGCGACTTTGTCTTGTATCGCCCCGAAGTCAAACCGTTGACCTGGGTGCTGTGGTTCGGTCCGTTTGTGCTGTTGCTGGTGGGCCTGTGGGTGTTGGTGCGTTATGTGCGTGCCCGCAAGGCCCAGGTCGCGCCTGTGGCCCTGAGCGATGAGCAACGCCGTCGCGCGCAGGATTTACTGAGGGGATGATGTGACGTCGGCTGTCGGTTTTTGGCTCGCGGCCTTGTTGCTGCTCGTGATCGTGGTGGGGGTGTTGGTGCGGGCCTTGTGGCAAGGGGCGCGCCAGAGCGAGGCCCAGCCGGTTGAACAGGCGGTCGAGCAGGCCAACGCCCGCGTTTACCGCGACCAGCTCGCCGAGCTGGAGGCCGATCACGCCAGTGGCGCGCTCAGCAGTGCGGCCTTTGAGGCAGCCCGCGACGAATTGCAGCAGCGTTTGCTGGAAGACGTGTCGACCACCGCGGCATCGACCGCCGCCAGCCCCACGGCGGCGCGCAAGCCTTGGGGCCTGACCTTCGCACTGGTGGTGTTGATCCCAGCCTCGGCGCTGGTGGTGTACGCCTTGCTCGGCCAGCCGGCGGCCCTGGACCCGCGCGTGTTGGCACAGGGGCCAGACAGTGCCGCGCAGATCACCCCCGAAAAACTCAACGAGATGGTGCAAGCGCTGGAGCAGCGTTTGAAAGACCAACCCAACAGCGTCGAGGGCTGGGTCATGCTGGGGCGTGTGCAGCGGGCGCGCGGCTTGTTCGACCGTGCCGACGAGGCCCTGGTGCGGGCCCTGGCGCTGACGCAGGACGACGACTTGCTGATCGAGCGTGCCGAAGTACTGGCGCAAAAGAACGGCGGCAGCTTTGCCGGTGAGCCCTGGACCTTGATCCAGGGTGTGTTGACGCGCGACCCGCAACACCTCAATGCCTTGTTGCTGGCAGGCAGTGCCTCCTTTGCCGAACTCAACTACCGCTCGGCCCTGCGCTTTTGGGAACGTGCCCGCGAGCGCGTCGATGCGCAGTCGCCCGACGCGCAGGAGTTGGAGCGTGCCATGGCACAAGCGCGCGAGAAACTGGGACTGCCGCCCATGCCCGAGAAGACGCGACCGGCGAGCCCGGCGCTGTCGGCGACCAGCATCAGTGGCCGTGTGAGTTTGGTCAAGGATTTGCAGGCCAAGGTGGCCCCCACCGACACCGTGTTCATCTACGCCACCCCCGTCAGTGGCAGCAAGATGCCGGTGGCCATCTACCGCACCACCGCCGATCAACTGCCGCTGGACTTTGTGCTCGACGACAGCATGGCCATGAACCCGCAAGCCAAGTTGTCGGACCAGCGCGAGGTCACGCTGCGCGTGCGCATCTCCAAGAGCGGTCAGGCGCAAGCCCAGCCGGGCGATCTGGGGGTGAGCCTCTCGCCGGTCAAGCCCGGCGCGCAGGGGCTCAACCTGACGGTGCGCGAAGCGCTGCGTTAAGGCTTGAGGTAGACGAAGCCTTCTTTGGCCTGCAAGCGGGCCACTTCGGCCACGCCCGAGGGCACGATCTTGGCTTCCATCACCACCTTGCCCGGATCGATGTGGCGGCTCTGCAAGGTGTTGTTGCAGACGCGAAACTGCACACCGCGGCCCGCCAGCTCACCCACCGTGCCACTGAATTCGCGGCCCTTGCTGTCGCGCGAGCCGTCGAGCAAGAAGTCGATGCCGGGGCCGTGGGTGACGACGACGATCTGGGTTTTCGGATCGGCGTTGAGGTGGTTGCGCACGTTGCCCAAGATGGCCGAGACCGTGTCGACCCCGGTGTTGACGTGATACACCGCCTTGATGTCTTGGGCGCAGGCCCAGACGGTGGCGGTGCTCAGCGCCAGGGCCAGGCCCCAGCGACGCAGGTGTGTCCAAGTGCGCATGGCCGTCCTCACATCAAGGTGTCGGCCCAGATGTTCTGGGCCCAGTTCCAAGCGTAGATGCCTTCGAGCTCATTGGGCGCGGTGGACACGCCGCCCGAGCCGGGCACCGTTTTGTAGGTCTTGTCCTTGTCGTCGTACTGGTGCACCGAGGCCACGTGCACCACCAGCTTGTCGTTGACGAAGCTGTAGCAGGTGTTGCTCAGGAATGGTGCCGGGTTGACTGGCAAGCCCGACAGTTGCGCCACCACGGCAGCGGCCGTGACCTTGCCATGCGAGTTGGCCATGTGGCCGGACTTGGGCATGAGCGGGGCCAGCATGATCGAGTCACCGATGACATGCACGTCCTTGGCCTGGGTCGATTCAAAGGTCTGGTAGTGGATGCCGCACCAGCGGTTGTTGACGTTGGCCAGGCCGGTCTGCACCGCGATGCTGCCGGCGCGCATGGCGGGCAGCACGTTGAGCACATCGGCCTTCACATCGTTTTGCACATCGAACTTGAGCGTGCGCGCCTTGGCGTCCACCGCCACCACCTTGTGCTGGGGGATGTACTCGAGGATGCCTTTGTAGTTCTCGGCCCAGAACTTCTTGAACAGCGGGCCCTTGGAGGTCACGTCCTGGTTGGCGTCGAGGATCAGCACCTTGGACTTGGGCTTGTGTTGTTTGAAGTAGTGCGCCACCTGGCTGGCCCGCTCGTAGGGGCCAGGCGGGCAGCGGTAGGGCGCTTCGGGAATGGTGATGGCGTAGACGCCACCATCGGGCATTTCTTCGAGTTGCTTGCGCAGGGCCTGGGTCTCGGGACCGGCTTTCCAAGCCTGCAAGATCTGTCCTGAAGCGCTGGCGGCTTGCAGGCCCTCGATGGTGTTGAACATCAAGTCGATGCCGGGTGATAGGACGAGCTTGTCGTAGCGGATGCTGCCGCCACCGGCGACGGTGACGGTTTTCTTGGCAGGGTCGACCGCCGTGACGTAGTCGCGCACCACCTTCACACCATGTTTGCTTTCGAGCTGGTCGTAAGGCGTGGTGATGTCGGCCATGGTCTTGCTGCCGCCGATCACCAAGTTGGAGATGGGGCAGGACACAAAGGCGCTGTTGGGCTCGATCAGCACCACATCGATCTGGTAGTTGGACAGCAGACGCACATACTTGGCGGCGGTGGCGCCGCCATAGCCACCGCCGACCACCACCACGCGCGCACTGCTGGGCAGCGGGGTGGCACAACCGAACAAGCCGACGGTACCGAGGGACGTGAGGGCCAGCGAGCCCTGGACAAAACTGCGACGTTTCATGGCGTTTCCTTCGGTCTTTCAGCGCTTGAGCGAGGCGTAATACGTGGAGATGGTGTCGATCTGCGCGTCCGTCAGACCTTTGGTGATCTGGTGCATCACGGTGGCCGGGCGACTGCCGTCTTTGAAGGCAGCCATCTGACGCACCATGTAGTCCTTGGGCATGCCCACCAGCGACGGGATGGCCGAGCCATCGACCGTGCGGCCATCGGTGCCGTGGCAGTTGGCGCACATCGCGGCCGTGGCGCGGTTGTGCAGTTGCGCGGCGGTTTGCGCCTGAGCGGTGAGGCCAGCACCCAGCGTCAGGGCCAGGGCACAGAGCCAGCGGTGAACAGATCGTGGGGAGTGGTTCATGCGTTCCTCATGCGGTCGTTGCGACGAACGGGGTTGATCAATCAGTGATGGGTAATATATCCAAACAACCGAAACGCCTGCTGCGGGTATCTACCCAGAGCAGGCGTTATCGGTGAGAGAACTATACCGAGAAAGCGATGGCGATGAGGTGTCTGCGTCGATGGCCATGGCCATCACGGCTGCACCAGTGTGGGCGCACTCTTGGGCGGTGGGTCCATCCATTGATCGACCAGACCGGCGCCCATCCACATGCCGATGAGTGCCAACCACGAGGTCAGCGCGAAGATGGCACCGCCTGTGACGCCCGCGCCCACGGCACAGCCGCCAGCGAGCATGGCCCCAAAACCCATGAGCACGGCGCCCGCGATGTAGCGTCGCATGCTGTAGCCATCTTTGAAGCCTTCGAGTTGCCATTCGCCGAACAACCACGCACCCAGAAACGAGCCCAGAAACACGCCGGGCAGCAAACCGAAGTCAAAGCCGATCTTGGGCGCGTCCGGCGCGAGCACGCGCATCAACCACTCGGCCGAGGGACCGCTGAAGGTGATGCCTTGCAGGGTGACCACATTGAACGAGGCTTGCGAGACTTGGTACGAAAACCACCAGGCCAGCGCGACGCTCAAGCCGGTGCCAATGCCGCCAATCCACATCCAGGGGCGGCGTGCGATCTTGAAAGAAAAATACAAGGCCGCCGCGGCCCAGATCAAACCAATGCCCAACCCCAGTTCGTGGTTGAGTCCGAGCACCGCCAGCAGGTCGCGGCTGGGACCGCCTTCGACCGTCCACCAACTCGTCAGCTCCAATCGCAAGGGCGAGAGCGCGCCCGACAGCGCGGACTGCGCGGTGACGGCGAAGATCAGGCCCGACAGCAGCGCACGCAGATTGCCATTGGCCGACAGCACCAGCAGGCGACTGGCGCAACCACGTGTCATCACCATGCCCGCACCGAACAGCAAGCCACCGATCAAAGCGCCCGACAGACTGCCCCGGTTGGCCAGTTGGCGTGCGGTGCCGACGTCCAGCCAGCCCAGTACGATCAAGCCTTGGATAGCGATGACGGCGCTGGAGAAGGTGAGCAACCAGACCGAGAGCTTCTCGCCAAACTGGGCGTGCCAGAACTCGATGACGGCGGCGCGCAGGCAAAAGCGCGAACGTTGGGCCAGAAAGCCAAACAGCAAACCGACGCACAGCCCTCCCACGGCCAGCACCGCCGCTTCGCCATAGGTCTCATTGAGGCTTGCAAAATCCAACATATTGTTTAGTCTACGCTTATATTTGAGCTATCCTGACATCCCCACCCGATGCGCTTGACCCAGGTCAAGCCCCTTTGGAGACGATCACCATGTTGCGAATTCTGAGGCTCATCCTTCTCACGTTGACGCTGGGGAGTGTGGCGCCGCTGGTGGCGAGCCAGAGCGCGTCCACCCCAGCGCGCCCGTTCATGCGGGCGCAACAGGCCGCGCCCGGTGTGTACTACGTGCAGGGCCTGTCCGAGATGGGCTCGTCGGCCAACCAAAACTTCATCTCCAACGCCGGCTTTGTGGTCACGCCGCAGGGCGTGGTGGTGGTCGATGCCTTGGGCTCGCCCGAACTCGCGCGCCGTTTGCTGATCGAGATCCGCAAGGTCACCCGCGCGCCGATCCACACCGTCATCGTCACCCACTACCACGCCGATCACATCTACGGCTTGCAGGTGTTCAAGGAGCAGGGAGCGCGGATCGTGGCCCACGCCGCCGCGCGTGAGTACTTGACCTCGGAGACCGCGCGCCTGCGCTTGCACGCCTCGCGCCAAGAGTTGTGGCCCTGGGTGGACGAGCAAACGCGCTTGGTCGAGGCCGATCAATGGCTGGACGGGCCGCAGCGGTTGACGATCGGTGGCGTGGACTTTCAGATCGTGCCGGTGGGGCCGTCGCACACGGCCGAGGATCTGGTGATCTACCTGCCGCAGAAAAAAACCTTGTTCGCGGGTGACTTGGTGTTTCGCAACCGCATTCCCTACGTCGGTCAGGCTGACAGTCGGCATTGGATCGAGGCTTTGCAAAACCTGCTGGGCTTCGATGCCAAACTGGTCATCCCCGGACATGGCCCGATTTCTCGCCAACCCCAAGACGACATGCGCCTGACGCGCGACTATCTGGTCTACTTGCGCGACGCCATGGCCAAGGCAGCGCAGGACATGACGCCGTTTGACGAGGCTTATCGACAGACCGACTGGCGTCGCTTCGAAACCGTGCCGCTGTTCAAGGCCGCCAACCGCATGAACGCCTACAACACCTATTTGCTGATGGAGCGCGAAACGCCATGACCGCAGCCGTTACCGACGGGTCGCGCCGTCGCTGGTGCCTGGCGGCGTCGGTGTCTGCGCTGGGCCTGGTCTTGCCAACGCTGGCGCAAGCCGCCGATCGCCCCTTGCCCGCCCCCGAATCGTTGCCGCAAGAGTTGTCGCGCGCGCTGCAACGCGGCGAGCCCTTGGTGGTGATGGTCAGCTTGCACGGCTGTCCGTTTTGCAAGGTGGTGCGCGAGAGTTACCTCTGGCCCCTGCGCGAGGCCGGCGTGCCGGTGGTGCAGATCGACATGCGCGAGGGTCGCACTCTGATCGGTTGGGACGGTCGCCCCATCAGCCACGATGTGTGGGTGCGTCAACACGGTGTGCGCATCGCGCCGACTGTGCTATTTTTTGGGCCGGATGCACAAGAAGTCGCGCCCCGTCTCAAAGGGGCGTACCTGCCCGATTTCTACAACGCCTATCTGGAAGACAACCTGGCCAGCGCGCGCCGTGCGGTGCAGAAGAGTCCAACCGAGCGCGTCCGTCCGACTTGAGGAGACACCGATGAAACGACTTGTTGTGCTGGTCGCCAGCCTCGCCACCAGCGCCGTGATGGCGCAGCAGCATCCCCTGTTCAAAGACGCCGACGTGGCCATGGGCGAGAAACTCATCGCCGAGAACCAATGCAACGAATGCCACATCCGACGCGTGGGCGGTGACGGCAGCGCCATCTACAAACCCAAAGGGCGCATCAACAACGCCGGTGCCCTGCGCGGCATGGTGGAGTACTGCAACACCGAACTCAACTTGGGCTTCTTCCCGGAAGACACCAACGCCGTCGCTGCGGTGCTCAATCTGCGCCACTACAAGTTCCGCTGACCCAGACAGAAGCACCGGACAAACCCGGGTCTTGGTGCGCAGGCCATCGGATATATTAGCGACCGTTGATATAAATCCCACACAAGGAAGGACGATTCGTGAATCATCCCGATGGCGTCAATGCGGGGCGCGTGCAACGCGCTCCCGAGCATTTTCTGGATCGCCAAGGCATCCAGACCGTGGTCGCTGAGAGCAAGCAAGGACGGCGCGATTTCATTCGCAGTGCCTTTGCCGCGGCGGCGGCCGGCGCGGCCGTCCCGGTGGCCCTGGCGCAGGGCAACCCAGTGCCCACCGAGGGGGGCGATCCCAACATCCTGAACCTGCCCGAGCACGCGACGGGACTGGGGCAGGGCGTCGCCACCGATGGTTATGGCAAGCCCTCCAAGTACGAATCGAATGTGCAGCGCCGTCAAAGCCCCGGCTTGACGCAAACCACACAAGCATCGGTGTCGTTCGCGCCGCTGCAATCGTTGTTTGGCATCGTCACGCCCAGTGGCTTGCACTTCGAGCGTCATCACCAGGGTTGGTGGGACATCGATCCCTCCAAACACCGCTTCATGATCAATGGCATGGTCAAGTCGCCCAAGGTGTTCACCATGGACGAGATCATGCGCCTGCCGTCGGTGTCGCGCTTTCACTTCATCGAGTGCGGTGCCAACACGGCGGTGGAGTGGGGCAATGTGGCGGTGCCGACGGTGCAGTACACCCACGGCATGATCTCGTGCAGCGAGTTCACCGGCGTGCCCCTCATCACCTTGCTGGAGATCGCGGGTGCCGATCTGAAGAACGGCAAATTCGTGCTGGCCGAGGGGGGTGACGGCTCGTCGATGACGCGCACCATCCCCATGAGCCTCATCACTTCGGGTGAGGTGTTGGTGGCTTACGGACAAAACGGCGAGATGCTGCGGCCTGAGAACGGCTACCCCCTGCGTTTGGTGGTGCCCGGCGTGCAAGGGGTGAGTTGGGTCAAGTACCTGCGCCGCGTTGAAGTCGGCGACCAACCCTATGCGGCGAAAGACGAGGCGGTGCACTACATCGATCTGATGCCCGATGGTCAGCACCGCCAGTACACCAACATCCAGGAATGCAAGAGCGTGGTCACCACGCCCTCCGGCGGCCAGGTGCTGCTCGACAAGGGCTTCTACAACATCACCGGCCTGGCTTGGTCGGGACGAGGCAAGGTCAAGCGCGTTGACGTGTCCGTTGACGGCGGACGCAACTGGCGCTCGGCGCGGCTGGAAACGCCGGTGCTCAGCAAGGCCCTGACCCGCTTCAACATCGACTGGGTCTGGGACGGCAAGCCCGCCATCATCCAGAGCCGCGCGATGGACGAGACGGGTTTTGTGCAGCCCACATACCAGCAACTGCGCACCGCGCGCGGCACACGGTCGATCTATCACAACAACGCCATTCAGTCTTGGCTGGTGCAGGAAAACGGGGAGGTCAAGAATGTTCAGCTCTCGTAAGGCCTGGATCGCTGCCGCGCTGTGCACCGTGTCGGTATGGGCCGGTGCGCAGAGCGCGGCTTATCCTGGCATCGGTCGCGCGGCCACCACCAAAGAAGTCGCTGCCTGGGACATCGACGTGCGTCCCGACTTCAAAGGCCTGCCGCCCGGTTCGGGCTCGGTCGAAAAAGGTCAAGACCTGTGGGAAGCCAAGTGCGCGCATTGCCACGGTGTGTTTGGTGAGTCCAACGAGGTGTTCAGCCCCATCATCGGCGGCACCACGGCCGAGGACGTGAAGACTGGCCGGGTGGCCAATCTGCGCCGCACCGACTTTCCGGGCCGCACCACCCTCATGAAAGTGGCGACGGTGTCCACGCTGTGGGACTACATCAACCGCGCCATGCCCTGGACTTCGCCGAAGTCGCTCAAGCCCGATGAGGTCTACGCGCTCACGGCCTACCTGCTGAGCTTGGCCTATGTGGTGCCCGACAACTTTGTGCTGTCGGACAAGAACATCGCCGAGGTGCAACAGCGCATGCCCAACCGCAACGGCATGACCACGGCGCATGCCCTGTGGCCGGGTAAGGAGTTCAAGGGCACGGCCAAGCCGGACACCGCGAACGTGGCTTGCATGAAGGACTGCATCCCCGAAGCCAAGGTGGCGTCCATGCTGCCGGCCCACGCCCGCAACGCCCACGGCAACTTGGCCGAGCAAAACCGCCTGATCGGCCAGCAGCACGGTGTGGACACCACGCAGCCAGAGGGCAAGGCGGTGGTCGCGAGCGCCTCGGGCGGCAACGCTGCCCCTGCGCCCGCCAAACCCGCAGCGACCAAGGCGGTCGATCCGGCCATCGCCCTGCTGAGCAAACACAATTGCACCGCCTGCCATGCGCAGGACCGCAAGATCGTCGGCCCCAGCTTTGCCGACATCGCCAAGAAGCACGCCGGCAAGGCGGACTACTTGAGCGGCAAAATCCGCTCAGGTGGTGCTGGGGTGTGGGGCAACGTGCCCATGCCCCCTCAGACAGCCCCCGATGGGGATATCAAAGCGATCGCCAACTGGCTCGCCGCCGGCGCGGCAAAATAACTTCCATCTTTCAAGGAGAAACCCACATGCAAACCCGTCGCGAGACCCTCAAGCACAGTGCTGCGGTTGCCGGCCTTTTGGCTTCGACCGGCCTGTTCCCTCAATACGCGCAGGCCTTTGACAAGGCGGCTTTTGATGCCAAGACCGTGGCCGATGCTGTGAAAGCCATGGGCGGCGGTGCCCCGGCCGAGAGCAAGGACGTGACCATCACGGGTCCGGACATCGCGGAAAACGGCGCGGTCGTGCCGCTGGCCGTCAGCACCACGCTGCCCAACGTCAAGCGCGTGCTGTTGCTGGTGGAGAAGAACCCCAACGCGCTGATCGCCATGTTCAACGTCAGCCCCGAGGTCGAGGCCAACTTCGCCACCCGCGCCAAGATGGGCCAGTCCTCCGACGTGTATGCGGTGGCCATCACCAACGACGGCAAGGCCCTCTTCGCCAAGAAAGAGGTCAAGGTCACCCTCGGCGGCTGCGGCGGCTGATCCCCCTTCATCAGAGACACAAGGAGAATTCACATGGCAGATCCGATGCGCATTCGCGCCCAAGCTTCCGGCGACAAAGCCACCGTTCGCGTCCTCATGAGCCACGAGATGGAATCGGGCCAACGCAAAGACGGCACGGGCAAAACCATCCCCGCTTGGCACATTCAGGACGTCACCGCCTCACTCAACGGCAAGCCCGTGATGACGGCGGAGTGGGGCCCGGCGGTGTCCAAGAACCCGTTCCTGCAATTCACCATCAAAGGTGCCAAGGCCGGCGACAAAGTCGCCATCACCTGGAAAGACAACAAAGGCGACACACGCACCGACGAAGCCACGGTGTCGTGATCGAATGCCAACAGACAAGGAGACAACCATGACACATCGCCAAGATGTGCATGGCGCCAAGCGGTGGTTGTTGATCGCGTTGATGGGCCTGGCCTCGGTGGCACAGGCCCAGAAGTCGTCGACCGACAGCATTGCCGAATACCGTGCCATGCTGCAAGACGGCAACCCCGCCGACCTGTTCGAAGCCAAGGGCGAAGACCTCTGGAAGCAAAAGCGCGGCCCCAAGAATGCCTCGCTGGAGCAATGCGATCTGGGCAAGGGCCCGGGCGTGGTCAAAGGCGCTTGGGTCGAGTTGCCGCGCTACTTTGCCGACACGGGACGCGTGCAAGACCTGGAGTCGCGCCTGCTGACCTGCATGGAGCAGTTGCAGGGCTTCAAGGCCGACGAGATCGCCAAGACGCCGTTTGGCCGTGGCGAGCAAGCCAACGTCACCGCGCTGGCCACCTGGATCTCGGCCGAGTCCAAGGGCATGAAGTTCAACCTCTCGCAGTCGCACCCGCAAGAACGCGTGATGTACGAAGTCGGCAAGCGTCTGTTTTTCATGCGGGGCGGTCCACACGATTTCGCCTGCGCCACCTGCCATGCACAGGACGACAAGCGCATCCGTTTGCAAGACCTCCCCAATTTGACCCAGCAACCGGGTGCCGGTAATGGCTTTGGCGCTTGGCCCGCCTACCGCGTCTCCAATGGTCAGATGTGGAGCGCGCAATTGCGCCTGAACGACTGCTATCGCCAACAACGCTTCCCTTATCCGCTGTTTGGCAGCGAGGCCACCATTGCTCTGGGCGTCTACATGGGCGTCAACGGCAAGGGCGGCGAAGCCACGGCACCGGCCATCAAGCGATGAGGATGGATTGACATGACACGCAGCTACCTTCATCTCGCCAGTGCCGCTGCGGTGCTGGCTCTGACGGCTTGTTCGGCACCATTGCCGTCGAGTGCCGATCTGGACAAACTCACCCAGGACATCGTGGCGCGCTCCTTCCGCGCGCAAGGCCAAGCCGGCGTCGATCGCTTGCAGCCCGACGAAGACAACCGCTTGTGCTCGGAAGCCGACCGCACGGGTGCGCCAGTGGATGCCAAGCTGGCGCAAGCCATCGAGGCCCGCAACATGGCCACGATCAAGGGCCCGAGCGACGGCAAATACTTGGGCGACTGGAAAGAGGGCGAGAAGATCGCCCAAGACGGACGCGGCAAGACCTGGACCGATCCGGCCAACATGGCCAACGGCGGCAATTGCTACAACTGCCACCAGATTAGCCGAGAAGAGCTGTCCTACGGCACGCTGGGCCCGAGCCTCTACCAGTACGGCAAGATCCGTGGCGTGACCGACCCCAACAGTGCGGCCGCCAAGCCCATCGTCGAATACACCTGGGGCAAGATCAACAACGCGCGCGCCTACAACGCGTGCTCCAGCATGCCGCGCTTTGCCCACAAGGGCATCCTCACCGAGGCGCAGATCAAGCATGTGATGGCCTTGCTGTTGGACCCGACCTCGCCCGTCAACAAATAAGCCCGCTACGCCGCAGCCTCACCACAGGCTGCGGCTTTTTTTCAGTCATTCATCAGCCATCACGAATATGCAGCTCACCAAACGCGAATTCATGCAAGTCCTCGGCGCGGGCAGCGTCGCAGGCATGAACCTGTCGGCCTATGCCCAGGCCGATGCCGGCCATGCCGCCAACGGCTTGTATGACGTGCCGCGTTTCGGGCAGGTCTCGTTCCTGCACATGACCGATTGCCACGCGCAGCTCAAGCCCATCTACTTCCGCGAGCCCAGCGTCAACCTCGGTCTGGGCAGCATGAAGGGACAACTGCCACACCTGGTGGGCGAGCATTTGCTCAAGGTGGCCGGTGTGCGCCCGGGCACCGCGCAGGCGCACGGCCTGAGCTACCTCCAATTTGAAACGGCGGCCAAGCGCTACGGCAAAGTGGGTGGCTTTGCGCACCTGGCCACGCTGGTCAAGCGCCTCAAGGCCAGCCGTCCGGGCGCGCTGCTGCTCGACGGTGGCGACACCTGGCAGGGCTCGGCCACGTCGCTGTGGACGAATGCGCAAGACATGGTCGACGCCTGCAAGTTGTTGGGCGTGGACGTGATGACCGGCCACTGGGAGTTCACCTACGGCATGGACCGCGTCAAGGAGATCGTCGAGAAGGACTTCGGCGGCAAGGTTGATTTCGTGGCCCAAAACGTCAAGACCAACGACTTCGGCGATCCGGTGTTCAAGCCCTTTGTGATGCGCGAGATCAACGGCGTGCCCTGCGCCATCATCGGTCAGGCCTTTCCCTACACGCCCATCGCCAACCCGCGTTACATGGTCGCCGACTGGGAGTTCGGCATCCAGGATCAGAACATGCAAAAGACGGTGGACGAGGCCCGCGCCCAAGGCGCGCAAGTGGTCGTCGTCCTCAGCCACAACGGCATGGACGTCGATCTGAAGATGGCCAGCCGCGTGCGCGGCATCGACGCCATCCTCGGTGGTCACACCCACGACGGCATGCCGGTGGCGACGCTGGTGACCAATGCGGGCGGCAAGACCATCGTCACCAACGCGGGCAGCAACGGCAAGTTCTTGGGCGTCATCGACTTCGAGGTCAAGGACAAAAAAGTGGTGGACTTCCGCTACAAGCTGTTGCCCATCTTCGCCAACATGCTGCCTGCCGACCGCGAGATGGACGCGCTCATCACCCAGATCCGCGCACCCTATGAGGCCAAGCTGCAAGAGGTACTGGCCGTGACCGAGGGCACGCTGTACCGCCGGGGCAATTTCAATGGCACGGGCGATCAGTTGCTGCTCGATGCCTTGATGGCGGTGCAGGGGGCCGACCTGGCCTTCTCGCCGGGTTTCCGTTGGGGCACCTCGCTGCTGCCGGGCCAGGCGATCACGCGCGAGTGGTTGATGGACATGACCGCCACCACCTACTCGTACGCCACCGTGAGCGAGATGACGGGCGAGACCATCAAGACCGTGCTCGAAGACGTGTGCGACAACCTCTTCAACCCCGACCCCTACTACCAGCAAGGCGGCGACATGGTGCGCGTGGGCGGCCTGTCCTACACCTGCCGCCCGGGCGAGCGTATGGGTCAGCGCATCGTCGACATGCGGCTCAAAGGCCGTCCCATCGAGGCGGGCAAAAAATACAAGGTGGCGGGTTGGGCCCCGGTGGCCGAGGAGGCCAAGAGCCAGAACCTCAAACCCGTGTGGGAGATCGTCGAGCAGTGGCTCAAGGCCAGCGGCGGCAAGGTCAGTGCGCGCAAGCTCAATAGCCCGAAGCTCGAAGGCGTGTTGCCCAATCCAGGGTTTGCGGCTTGAGGCCCCGCGCTGCGCGCCCTGGGCGCGGCGCTATAGATGTTTCCGTCATTAAGAACTGAAAACTCTGTCGTTCCCTTTTTGAGTCTGGACTTCCAGAATCCGTTCCGTTCAAAACACGGAATGCATTCAGGGAGTTCACATGATTCAACGCCAACACTTTCTCCACGCGATCGCGGCGACGGCGCTGCTGTGGGTGGGCGCAGCCCACGCACAGGGCCAACCCGTGACGCTGCTCAACGTCTCGTACGACCCGACGCGTGAGCTCTACGTCGACTACAACGCGGCCTTTGCCAAACACTGGAAGGCCAAGACGGGGCAAGAGGTCAGCATCAAGCAGTCGCACGGCGGCTCGGGCAAACAGGCCCGCGCCATCATCGATGGGCTGGAGGCCGATGTCGCCACCTTGGCCTTGGCCGGCGACACCGACGCCTTGCACGACAACGGTCAACTCATTCCGAAGGACTGGCAAAAGCGCCTGCCCCACAACAGCTCGCCCTACACCTCGACCATCATCTTTGTCGTGCGCGAGGGCAACCCCAAAGGCATCAAGGACTGGGGCGATCTGGCCAAGCCCGGTGTGAGCGTCATCACACCCAACCCCAAGACCTCGGGCGGCGCGCGCTGGAATTACCTGGCCGCCTGGGAATACGCCAAACGCCAATACGGCGGCGATGCCAATGCGCGTGACTTCGTCGCCAGCCTCTACAAGAACGTGCCGGTGCTCGACACGGGCGCGCGCGGCTCGACCATCACCTTTGCCCAGCGCAACCAGGGCGACGTGTTGATCGCGTGGGAGAACGAGGCCTATTTGCTGGAGAAGGAATTCGGCACCAAGTTCGATGTGGTCTATCCGTCGCTGTCCATCCTGGCCGAACCAGCGGTGACCCTGGTGGACAAGACGGTGGACAAACGCGGCACACGCGCCGTGGCGCAGGCCTATCTGGAGTACCTCTACAGCGACGAGGGACAGGACATCGCGGGCAAGAACTTCTATCGTCCCATCTCGCCCAAGGCGCAGACCAAATACGCCAAGCAGTTTCCCAAGCTCAAGCTCTTCACCGTCGATCAGGCCTTTGGTGGCTGGAGCAAAGCGGCGAAGGACCACTTCGCGGACGGTGCGTCGTTCGATCAGATCTACTTGAAGAAGTAAGCCATGATCGTGCTGCGTTCTACGGGCGGCCGACGCGTGTTGCCCGGCTTTGGTCTGACCCTGGGCTTTAGCCTGTTGTACCTGAGCCTGATCGTGCTCATCCCGCTGTCGGCGTTGGTGTTCAAGACCTTCACCCTGACCTGGCCGCAATTCTGGGAAGCGGTCAGCAGCCCACGTGTGCTGGCCTCGTATCGACTCACCTTCGGTGCCTCGCTCATCGCGGCCAGTGTGAACGCGGTGTTGGGTCTGCTGGTGGCTTGGGTGCTGGTGCGTTATTCGTTTTTTGGCAAGAAGGTGGTCGATGCCTTGGTGGATTTGCCGTTTGCCTTGCCCACCGCGGTGGCCGGTATTTCACTCACCGCCTTGCTGGCAGGCAATGGCTGGATCGGCCAATGGCTGGAGCCGCATGGCATTCAGTTGGCGTTCAACCCCAATGGCGTGGTGATCGCGCTCATCTTCATCGGCCTGCCCTTTGTGGTGCGCACGGTGCAGCCGGTGCTCGAAGACACCGAGAAAGAGCTGGAGGAGGCGGCCACTTGCCTGGGCGCGACGCGCTGGCAGACTTTCAGCCGCGTCATCTTTCCGGCCATTGCCCCGGCCTTGCTGACGGGCTTTGCGATGGCCTTTGCCCGTGCCATTGGCGAGTACGGCTCGGTCATCTTCATCGCCGGCAACATGCCCATGGTGTCGGAGATCACGCCGCTCATCATCATCAGCAAACTGGAGCAATACGACTACGCAGGAGCCACCGCCGTGGCGGTGGTGATGCTGCTGATGTCCTTTGCCTTGCTGCTGTTCATCAACGCCTTGCAAGCCTGGCAGCGCCGTCGCACCGGAGCTTTGTCATGAGCGGCGCCACGGCGTTGCAAGCGCGCGTGAGCCGCGTGCAGGCGGGCACCACCGAGCCTGCTTGGGTGCGCTGGGTGTTGATCACCCTGGCGCTGAGCTTCATTGGGCTGTTTCTGGTGCTGCCGCTGGCGGCGGTGTTCACCGAAGCCCTGCGCAAGGGCTTCGATGCTTACTGGCAGGCTTTTCAAGAACCCGATGCCTGGGCCGCGATTCGGTTGACGCTGCTGACTGCGTTGGTGGCCGTGCCCTTGAACCTGGTGTTTGGCGTGGCCGCGGCCTGGGCGATTGCGAAGTTCGATTTCCCGGGCAAGGCCTTTCTCATCACGATGGTCGATTTGCCGTTCTCGGTGTCGCCGGTGGTGGCGGGACTGATTTATGTGTTGCTGTTTGGCGCGCAGGGTTGGCTGGGGCCGTGGCTGCAGGCGCACGATGTGAAGATCATCTTCGCCGTGCCGGGCATTGTGCTGGCCACGGTGTTCGTCACCTTTCCCTTCATCGCGCGTGAGCTGATTCCGCTCATGCAGGCGCAAGGGGCCGACGAGGAACAGGCCGCGCAGGTGCTGGGTGCCTCGGGCTGGCAAACCTTCTGGAAGGTCACGCTGCCCAACATCCGCTGGGGCTTGCTGTACGGCGTGATCCTGTGCAATGCACGCGCCATGGGCGAGTTTGGCGCGGTGTCGGTGGTGTCGGGCCACATCCGAGGCCAGACCAACACCATGCCTTTGCATGTGGAGATTTTGTACAACGAGTACCAGTCGGTGGCGTCGATGCTGGCGCTGCTGGCCCTGGTCACCCTGGTCATCAAGTCCATCGTCGAGTGGCGTCACGCGCGCGAACTCGCTGCCAGCGCCGAGGTGCCGCCCGAGCGGCCCAGCACCTCGACCGCATCCGATTCTGTTTGGGGAGCCCCTGCATGAGCATTGACATCCAACACATTCACAAACGCTTTGGCGACTTCGAGGCTCTGCGCGATGTCAGCTTGCACATCGAGTCGGGCGAACTCATCGCCCTGTTGGGCCCTTCGGGCTGCGGCAAGACCACCTTGCTGCGCATCATTGCCGGCCTGGAGTCGGCAGACGACGGCGCGATTTTGTTCAGCGGCGAAGACACCACCCATGTGCATGTGCGCGAGCGGCAGGTGGGCTTTGTGTTCCAGCATTACGCCTTGTTCCGTCACATGACGGTGTTCGAGAACGTGGCCTTTGGCCTGCGCGTGCGCCCGCGTGCGCAGCGGCCCAGCGAAGCGCAGATTCGCGAGAAGGTGCACGCCTTGCTCAACCTGGTGCAACTCGACTGGTTGGCCGACCGTTACCCCTCGCAGCTCTCGGGTGGGCAGCGCCAGCGCATCGCCCTGGCGCGTGCCCTGGCCGTCGAGCCCCGTGTGCTGCTGCTGGACGAGCCTTTCGGTGCGCTCGACGCCAAGGTGCGCAAGGAGTTGCGCCGTTGGTTGCGTCGCTTGCACGACGATCTGAACGTGACCACCATCTTCGTCACCCACGATCAGGAGGAGGCGCTGGAAGTCGCGGACCGCGTGGTGGTGATGAACAAGGGCCGCATCGAGCAGACGGGTTCACCACAGGAGGTGTGGGAGCACCCGGCCAGTCCGTTCGTGTATGGCTTTCTGGGCGACGTGAACCTGTTTCATGGCCGTGCCCACGAGGGGCAGACCGAACTGGGCGAACATCGGCTGCGCCTGCACACGCCTGAGCACAGCGAGGCCCGCGATGCCAAGGCCCTGGCCTATGTGCGCCCACATGATTTGGATGTGCGGCGTTACCGATCCGGCGACGAGGGCATCGTCGCGCGCCTGACCCGAGCCATCGTGGTGGGACCGATGGCCCGACTGGAGTTGGTGCCGACCGCCGCCGATGCCGACGAGGGCGGGGCGCAGATCATCGAGGCGCAAATTTCGTCGGCGCAATTCCACGAGCAAGGCTTCGCCGAAGGCGAGACCCTGCTGCTGACCCCGCGCAAGGCACGGGTGTTTGTCGCCGCCTGAGGCGCAGCGCTTCAGAGCTTTTGCTGGAACCAGTTGAGCGCACGCTGCCAGCCGTCTTGGGCGGGCGCTTCGCGGTAGCTGGCGCGGTAGTCGGCGTGGAAGGCGTGCGGGGCTTGCGGATAGACGACGAACTCGCTGGCGCGCGCTGCGGCGTTGCCCTGGTTGGCCGCCTGTGACAGCGCGGCCTTCATGCGATCCACCGAGGCCACCGGGATGCCGGTGTCCTCAGCACCGTACAAGCCGAGCACGGCGGCCTTGAGCTGGCTCACCAACTCGATGGGGTGCTTCGGCGTGGTGGCGGTGGCCTGACCTTCGAGGCGGCCGTACCAGGCCACGCCAGCCTTGAGTTGCGGGTTGTGCATGGCGTAGAGCCAGGTGATGCGCCCGCCCCAGCAAAAGCCGGTGATGCCGGCACGCGCGGCGTTGCCGCCGTTGAGCGCGGCCCAGCGCAAGCAAGCGTCGAGGTCGCCCATGACCTGGGCATCGGGCACCTTGGCGATGAGTTCGCTTTGCAGCTTGGCGATCTCGCCGTACTCGCTGGGGTCGCCTTGGCGCACGAACAACTCAGGGGCGATGGCCAGGTAACCCGCTTTGGCGAAGCGGCGCGTCACGTCGGCGATGTACTCGTGCACACCGAAGATCTCGGAGATCACCAGCACCACGGGCAGGCCGGTCTTGCCCGCCGGGGCCGAGCGAAACGCGGGCATCTTGAAGCCGTTGACGTCGATGGTGACCTCGCCGCTGATGAGACCGTCGCTGGGGGTCTTGATGGCGGTCTGCGCCATGATGGGCGCGGCGGCTGCGGCATAGCCCAGGCCCAGTGCGGCCTGTAGCGCGAAGCGGCGTGTGGCACCGGACGATTCGCCCTGCGTGTGGAGCAAGGCTTGGGTGTCTTCGATGAGTTGGCGGTTCATGGGGTCTCCTGAGGATGCGTGGGCGCAAGGTTAAGGCCAAGCCGATTCCCGGTGTGCGAATCTGGTTTGTGGTGGTGTGGGGCGAGAGGATCAAATATCATCAACGGCTGATATTTAACCTTGTTTTTCAGGAGCCCGCCATGAGTACCTTCGAGCATGCCGAGTTGATGCAGCACATCAACGCCCAACTGGGACCGTTTCGCAAGAGCCAAGCTGAGGCCATGCAAGGCTTTGGTCAACTGGCGAAAGCGGCGATGGCCGAGGGGACGGTCTCGGCCAAGCACAAGGAATTGATCGCACTGGCGATTGGCATCACCCAGCATTGCTCGGGCTGTGTGGCCTTTCATGTCAAGGCCTTGCTCAAGCTGGGCTGCACCCGCCAGGAACTGGAGGAGATGCTGACCGTGTGCGTGTACATGGGCGGCGGTCCGGCCCTGATGTATGCCGCCGAAACGCTCAAGGCCTACGACAGCTTGTCGGCGGCCTGAGCGCGTGGGCTTCAGCGCGGGACCAGGAACACGGTCTTCTCGACCAGGTGGTCTTTGCCCGCGCTGTCTTCGATGACGAACTGGATGGCGTGTGAACCGGGCGCTGCGCCGTAGGGCACCGTGACGCGGCTGACGATCCAGCGCGATTGCACCGCCCCCACGTCGACCTGTGTGTCCGAGGCCAGGGCCACGCCGTCGAGGCCACGCACCGACAGGCGGAAGGTCTTGTCTTGCTCGGAAGCGTTCATCAACTGCAGGCGGTAGATGTTCTCCAACTGTCCATCGTCGTTGATGCGGGCCAGCGTGGCGCGGTCGCGCACCACATCGACCTTGAACGGGATGCGCAGGCTCAGTGCCACCAGCATGGCGATCAACAAAGCGACCAGGAAGCTGGTGTAGATCAGCACGCGCGGGCGCAGCACACGGCGCAACATCTGGGACGTGTTCCAGCGGTTGTTGATGGCGTTTTGCGTCGCATAACGCACCAGCCCACGCGGGTAGCCCATCTTGTCCATCACCGTGTCGCAGACATCGGCGCAGGCACCGCAGCCAATGCATTCGTATTGCAAGCCTTTGCGGATGTCGATGCCCGTGGGACAGACTTGCACGCACAGCGAGCAGTCCACGCATTCACCCAAACCCAGTTGGGTGTGATCGGCCTTGCGGCTGCGCGAGCCACGCGGTTCGCCGCGCTCGGTGTCGTAGGTGACGATGAGGGTGTCGTGGTCGAACATCGCGCTTTGGAAGCGCGCGTACGGGCACATGTACTTGCACACCTGCTCGCGCATGAAGCCGGCGTTGCCGTAGGTGGCGAAGCCGTAGAACAGGATCCAGAAGGTTTCCCACGAGCTGGTGCTCAGGGTCAGCACCTCGTTCAGGAGTTCGTGGATCGGCGTGAAGTAGCCCACCAGGGTGAAGCCGGTCCACAAGGACAGCAAGACCCACAGCAGGTGCTTGGTGAATTTGCGGCGGAATTTGTTGGCCGACATGGGGCCTTCGTCCAGGCGCATGCGCGCCGAGCGATCCCCTTCGACCTTGCGCTCGATCCACATGAAGAGTTCGCTGTACACCGTTTGCGGGCAGGCATAACCACACCAGAGGCGACCGGCGACAGCGGTGAAGAGGAACAGCGACAGCGCCGAGATGACCAACAAGCCCGTCAGGTAGATGATGTCTTGCGGGTACAGCACCAGCCCGAAGATGTAGAAACGCCGCGCGTTCAAATCGAACAGCACCGCTTGGCGTGCGCCCCACTCCAGCCAGGGCAGGCCGTAGTAGAGGACTTGGGTGAAGATCACCAGCACCCAGCGCCAGTAGGCGAAGATGCCTTCGACCGATCGGGGGTAGATTTTCTGGCTGGCTTGGTAAAGGCTGACTTCGACGTCATCCGCAGCAGGTTGGATCGGGATGACCTTGCGGTCGCTGTCCGGGCTGTTCATGTTTTTCTCACACAGTTTCAAGCGCCACAGTGGCCGTCGCGCACCCCGAGTTTACGCAGGATGGTGCCCATTGGGCAGACGTTGGTGAAACCAAACTGGAACAAATTCGCGCCGACGAAGGCCGTGAAGGCCAAGGCCCAGCGGCTGATAAACAAGGGGCTTTCTTCCACGCCCAACAACAGGGAGATCAGGATGAAAGAGCCGGCAAAGATGCGGATCAGGCGTTCGACGGTCATGGGGGAGTCCTTTCAAAAAAATCAACGAATGGGTTTGCGGCGGGTGTTGCAACAGTACTGCGCATACAAGGTGCTGACCAAGGCGAGGGCCTCTGGGTGGGCCATGCGGTAGTAGATGTTCTTGCCCTCGCGGCGGGTGAGCACGATGTCGTTTTCGCGCAGCACACCGAGTTGTTGCGACAGCGTGGGTTGCCCGATGCCGAGGGCTTCTTCCAGTTCGCTGACACATTTCTCACCTTGCGTGAGCTGACACACCAACATCAGACGGTCGATGTTGGAGAGGGTCTTGAGCAGTTGGCAGGCGCTGTCGGCAGCCTGTCGCATCTGTTCGGTGTCAATCGCCGGAGCGCGTGCGGATTTCATATAAGCAGGTGATAATATATCAGATAATTAATTGTTTCAGACCTTCGGGTCCGCTGTCAGGAGTCACGATGTCCCCATCCCTGCGCCTCTCCGGCCGTCTGGCGCGCCTGTTCCAGGCCGCTCACATCACGCCCTTGCTGGCCATCGTTTTGCTGCTGCTGGGCGTATGGGCCGTGGGTGTCACGCCGCGCGAGGAGGAGCCCCAGATCAACGTCACCATGGCCAATGTGATCGTGCCCTTTCCCGGCGCGTCGGCCAAGGACGTGGAGCAGATGGTGACCGTTCCCGCCGAGCAAGTGCTGTCGCAAATCGTGGGCATTGAGCATGTGATGTCGGTGTCGCAGCCGGGCCTGTCGGTGGTGACGGTGCAATTCAAGGTCGGTGTGCCGCGCACCGAGGCCTTGGTGCGCTTGTACGACACGGTGCATTCGCACGCCGACTGGTTGCCCCGTGGCCTGGGGGTGTTGCCACCCCTCATCAAGCCCAAGGGCATCGACGACGTGCCCATCCTGAGCCTGGCCTTGATGGGGCGCTCGCGTGACATGAGCGCATTCGAGCTGGAGCGCGTGGCGCAAAGCATCGAGGCCGATCTGAAACGTGTTCCCGGCACGCGTGAGGTGAGCACCACGGGCGGGCCGTCGCGCGCGGTTCAGGTCGAACTCGATCCGGCACGCCTGGCCGCTGCGGGCGTCACGGTGGCCGAGTTGCGTCAGGCTTTGCAGACGGCGCACATGGGCGCGCCTGTGGGGGAATTGTTGACGGGCTCGCAATCGATGGCCGTTGAAACGGGGCCTTTCATCCAGCGCGCCCGCGATGTCGAGGAGCTGGTGATCGCGGTGCGCGCCGGTGTGCCGGTGCAGGTGCGCGACGTGGCGCGCGTGCGCGATGGCGGCGCACAGCCACAGGCCCAGGTTTGGTTCGGCACCACAGGACCGCAAGCGCAGGAGCGCACCGCGGTGACCCTGGCGGTGACCAAAAAGCCGGGCGAGAACGCCATCCAAGTGGCCGATGCTTTGCAGCAGCAGATCACACGCTTGCAAGCCAGCGGCCGCATCCCGAGTGAGGTCGCGGTCGAGGTCACGCGCAACTACGGTGCGACCGCCAACGACAAGGCCGAAAAGCTGATCCAGAAACTGCTGTTTGCCACCGCGTCGGTGGTGGCGCTGGTGTTCGTGGCGCTGGGTCGGCGCGAGGCCGCCATCGTGGGCACGGCGGTGGTGATGACGCTGGCGGTCACGCTGTTCGCATCCTGGGCCTGGGGCTTCACCTTGAACCGCGTGTCGCTGTTTGCACTCATTTTCTCGATTGGCATCTTGGTGGACGACGCCATCGTGGTGGTCGAGAACATCCACCGCCACCAGGGCTTGCATCCAGAGCGCTCGCTGCGGGAGATCATCCCGGCGGCGGTGGACGAAGTCGGTGCTCCCACCATCCTCGCCACGTTCACCGTCATCGCGGCCTTGTTGCCGATGGCGTTTGTGAGTGGCTTGATGGGGCCGTACATGAGCCCCATCCCGATCAACGCCAGCATGGGCATGCTGCTGTCGCTGGCGGTGGCCTTCATCATCACGCCTTGGCTGGCGCGGGTCTGGATGAAGCAGGCACCGCAGGCGCAGGAAGCACCCGCCGCACGGCGCTGGCTGGACCGCTTGTTTCAGAGCGTGTTCCACCCGTTTTTGCAAGCCCAGCGTGCCGCCTGGCATCGCGCGCTCTTGGGGCTGGTGGTGCTGGTCGGCATTGCCGGATCGATGGCTTTGCCCGTGGGGGGCTGGGTCATGCTCAAGATGCTGCCCTTTGACAACAAGTCCGAATTCCAGGTGGTGGTGGACCTGCCGGCGGGCACGCGCCTGGAGCGCACGGCCGAGGTCTTGCGTGCCTTGGGCGCGCACTTGGTCACGGTGCCCGAAGTGGTGAACTACCAAGCCTATGCCGGCACCAGCGCGCCGATCAATTTCAATGGCCTGGTGCGCCAGTACAACCTGCGCCAGATGCCGTGGCAGGGCGACTTGCAGGTCAACCTGCTCGACAAGCACCAGCGCCACGAGCAAAGCCACGCCATCGCCACACGCTTGCGCCCGGCCTTGCAGGCCATCGGCCAGCGCTACGGTGCCAACGTGAAAGTGGTGGAAGTGCCGCCGGGACCGCCCGTGTTGTCGCCGCTCGTCGCCGAGATCTATGGTCCCGACGATGCGGGGCGTCATGCGGTGGCCGCGCAGGTGCGCCGCCTGTTCGAGCAAGCGCCAGGCGTGGTCGATGTGGACGACAGCCGCATCGCGCAGGCCCCGCGCAAGCTGCTGCTCATCCAGCGCCAGAAGGCGCAGCAAATGAGCGTGTCGGCGCAGACCATCGTCAGCACTTTGCAGGCGGGTTTGCAAGGCGAGTCCAGCATCTACCTGCACGACCAGAGCAAGTACGCCGCTGCGGTGGTGTTGCGCCTGCCCCTGTCGGAGCAGGGCGATCTGTCGCACCTGCTGGCGCTGACGGTGCGCAACAGCCAACGCGAACTGGTGCCCATTCGACAACTCGTCACCGTGAGCGACACCGTGCGTGAGCAGCCGATCTATCACAAGGACTTGCTGCCCGTGACCTATGTGGTGGGCGACATGGCTGGTCGCATTGATAGCCCGCTGTACGCCATGTTCGATTTGCGCGAGCGCCTGTCGAGCGTGCAAACGCCCGACGGGCAAGGCTTGCAGGAGTATTTCATTCGCGCGCCGAAAGACCCGTATGCCGCCTACGCCCTCAAGTGGGACGGTGAATGGCAGATCACCTACGAGACGTTCCGCGACATGGGCGCGGCCTACGCCGTGGGCCTGATCCTGATCTACCTGCTGGTGGTGGCGCAGTTTGGTTCGTACATCGTGCCGCTCATCATCATGGCGCCGATCCCGCTCACGCTCATTGGCGTCATGCCCGGGCACGCCTTGCTGGGCGCGCCCTTCACCGCCACCTCGATGATCGGCATGATCGCGCTGGCCGGCATCATCGTGCGCAACTCGATCTTGCTGGTGGACTTCATCCGCTTGCAGGTGGCGCAGGGCGTGCCACTGGCGCAGGCCGTGGTGGCGTCGGCCAGCACGCGCGCACAACCCATCGTGCTGACGGGCCTGGCGGCCATGCTGGGCGCGTTCTTCATCCTGGATGACCCGATCTTCAATGGCCTGGCGATTTCGCTCATCTTCGGCATCTTCGTCTCGACGCTGCTGACGCTGCTGGTCATTCCCTTGTCCTACTACATGGTCGAGCGCCGTCGCCTCGCCCGCTCCGGAGACGTGCAATGACACACCCCCACACCCGCTCACGGCGACTGCACCGCCTGCTCTGGCCGGTCACCTTCGCACTGCTGATCACACCCGCGCTGGCCGCCGACCTGATGGATACCTGGCGACTGGCCAGCGCCAACGATCCGCAACTCGCTTTGGCCCAGGCCCAGCGCGATCAGGCTTTGGTGCGTCGCGCGCAGATGGCCCCGCTGTGGGAGGCACAAAGCCGCGTCACCCTGGCTGCCGGCATGGGCGGACAGGACGCGCACATCACCAACGCGCGGGCCATGGGACAAAACGGCGTCGACTTCGACACCTCGGTCAATGCCGGTGGCTTGGCCCGGGCCAGCGTCGGCGTGCAAAAGCCCTTGCGCAATGCGGCGCTGGAGGTGCAGTCCCAACTGCTCGACTTGAGTGCCCGCCTGGGCGAATTGCAATGGGCCCAGGCACAGCAGGATCTGGCTTGGCGTGTGGTGCAGCGTCACCTCGACGTGGTGGCGGCGCGCCAGACGCTGGCGCTGTGGCAGCGCCAGCTCGACACCTTGCAAAAGGCCGAGGCCGAAATCGTGCGTCGCCAGCGCGTGGGCGATGCCTCGGTGATGGATGTGCAAGAGGCGCAGACGCGCCTGGCCACGCTGCGCGCTGCGGTGTTGCAAGCGAAGAACGAGGTCGATTTGAAGTCGCTGGCGTATCGGCAGTTGACGGGCCAACCGCCCGCCGCCTTGAGCGCGCCGGTCGCATCGCTGGTGGGCCAGGCCCCGAGCGATCTGCCGCCATGGCTGGTGCAGGCGCGGGCGCAATCGCTGGCCTTGCAAATGACCGATGTACAGATCGAGTTGCAGACGCAAGAGGCCCGGCGCATCCGCGTTTCGGGCACCACGCCGACGCTGGACTGGGTGGCGCAGGCGCAAGTGGATCGCCTCACCGGGCGTGGCATGGCCGGAGGTGCGACGCAACAGATGGCGGGCTATCTGGTGGGCGTGCAATGGAGCGCGCCTTTGGGCACGCATGGTCTCACCGATGCGCGTGAGCAAGAGGCTTTGAAGCAGGTCGACAGGCTCCAGCGCGACAGGGACTGGCAGCTCTCGCAGCTAGAGTTGCAGGTTTCGCAAGCTTGGCATCAATGGCAATCCAGCGTCGAGCGACTGGACGTGCTGGCGCAGGCCTTGCAGGCGAGCCAGCAACGGGTGCGCACCACGCGCCAGGCCCACCGTCTGGGCACGCGCAGCACCCTGGAGTGGCTCGGGGCCGAGCAAGATGCCGTGCAGGCCGAGATGGCCTGGCAACAAATGCGGGTGCAAGTCGTGATGGCCCGCGCCCGCCTGTGGTGGAGCAGTGGTCGTCTGTCCGAGGCACAACTCCAAGAAATCAACCAACAACTTCAGTGACGCCAGGCTGAAGACCGCAACCCGATTTGAGACCCCCCCCGATGAACCGACATTTGCTGCTGCTGACCATGGCCCAGGGCTTGTTCCTGACCAACAACGTGACCTTCATCGCCATCAACGGTCTGGTCGGCTTCAACCTGGCGCCCCAAAGCTGGATGGCCACCTTGCCGGTCATGGGCTATGTGGTGGGCGGCGCGCTGAGCACGGGGCTGGTGGCGCGTTCGCAGCAGCGCTTCGGTCGCAAAGGTTCGTTCCAGCTCGGCTTGCTGGTGGCGCTGGCCTCGGCCTTGCTCGGCGCCTGGGCAGTGTGGCACCAATCCTTTGTGCTGTTGGTCACGGCCACGGTGGTCGCGGGTTACTACAGCGCCAACGCGCAGCTCTACCGCTTTGCCGCCGCCGAGTTGTGCGAGCCCAGCTACCGCGAACGCGCGGTCTCGTTGGTCATGGCGGGCGGTTTGATCGGCGCGGTCATCGGTCCCAATCTGGCCAAGCACACCCGCACCTTGGTGGAGGTGCCGTTCGTGGGTGCCTACCTGGCGCTGGCGGTGATCGCCTTGCTGTCCTTGCTGGTCATGCAGTTCATCCACTTTCCCAAGGCCCAGGCGGCGCACGGTGCTTCTGGCTCAGGTCGCCCCTTGGGCGAGATCGTGCGTCAACCCACCTTCGTGGTGGCGGCGATGGCCGCAGCCTTGGGCTACGGCGTCATGAACCTCTTGATGGCGGCCACGCCGCTGGCCATGCAGGTCTGTGGCCTGCCGTTTGAGGACACAGCCTGGGTGCTGGAGTGGCACGTCATCGGCATGTTCGCGCCGGGTTTTGTGACCGGGCACTTGATTCAACGCTTCGGTGTGCTCAAGGTCATGGGCGTGGGTGTGTTGCTCAACTTCGCTTGCATCGCGGTGGCGTTGTCGGGCACCGATTTGCACCAGTTCGTGCTGGCGCTGTTTCTGCTGGGGGTGGGCTGGAATTTCCTGTTCACCGGCAGCACCACCTTGGCGATGACGGCGTATCGCCCCGAGGAGAAGAACCGCGCGCAAGCGGCCATCAACTTCTTTGTCTTTGCCACCATGGCGTTCACCTCGTTCGCATCGGGTGCGCTGGTGACCACGCAAGGCTGGAACTGGCTCAACTGGGGATCGACCGTGCCGGTGGCCGCGACGGGACTGGGGCTGTTGTGGTTGGCGCTGCAACGCCAGCGCGCCGCACGCTGAACACAAAAAACCCCGCTCGGTGGCGGGGTGTGAGGCGTTCGCAGGGGAACGATCACTCGTGGGCGTGGTCCACCTTGCAGGTGTTGATGCCCAGGATGGTGTAGGCGCCACAGAAGCTGAACAGGCCCGTGGCCAACACGATCAGACCCAGATAACCCCAGGGGCCGATCACATCGCCAATGGTCAGGATGACCAGGACCAAACCGACCATGATGCGCAGGGCGCGGTCAAAACCACCAACGTTTGCTTTCATACGATGCTCCTTGCAGTGAAGGCCCGACAGAGCCTAAATATCATTAGGCGCTTATTTTAGAGTCCGTCGTTTGACCGGGGTCAACAGCACGATCAGCGCGGAAGGTTCGGACTGTGGCGCCCCCAGCAGGAATCGAACCTGCATCTAGCGCTTAGGAGGCGCTCGTTCTATCCATTGAACTATGGCGGCGTGGCGGCAATTTTACGAGGCCACGGGTGTCACGAACGCCGCGCGACCGAGGTGCGAGGTCTGCGCCGATTCAGCGCTGGAAGGCGTAGCCGAGCACGCTCTTGAACGTCCAATGGTCGGCTTGTGGGGCGTTGCCCCGACCGATGCCGACGTTGAGGTCAAAGCCGTGGCCTTCATAGTCGAGTACCAGGTAGTTCACGGTGGGTTGTTGGCTGGCGGGCAGCGGTTGATGGAGGGGGCCGCGGTCGTTGTATCGCTCCCATCCCAGCCACCAGCCCTCAGTGATGCGGCGGTTGACCTTGGTGGCCACTTGCAGGGCGGGTTGATGCGAGAAACCGGTGGAGGCGTCGAATTCAAAAATTGGGTTGAGCACGAGCAACCAGTTTGTGCCACGCCAACCCAGGATGTTGCGGATCTCTCCGCCACGCGGCGACTCCGAGAAGCGTTGACGTACCTGGCCGATCTCGAAGTTCATGCCGGCGAAAAAACCATCGTGTTCCTGCGATTGGATCGGCAGCCATTTGAAGCGCAGCTTCAAGCCCGCAGCGAGATACTGACCGTCGGGGGTGTAGACCGTGGGCACATACAGGCCGATGTCGGTGGTCTTGCCCAACCCGAGCGAGAACTCTGGCGTGAGACGCACACCGTGGTGGTTGGTGACCTCGCCGGGGTAGCTCGGCGTGCTGATGCCGCTGGGGGTTGAGTTCATGTGCACTTCCACACCGTATTCGCCCGGCTCGTTGATCTCGTCGGTGTAGACCTGTATCTCGTCTTGCAGACCGGCCTGGGCCAGACCGCATGCGGCACACAGCGAGAGCGCGGCGAGCGCGCGGGGCCAGACTTTGCAGAAGGGAACGCGTGGTAGCACCGCCTGTGTGGAGCGAAGGTGCTTCATTTGCTGAGCATGCGCATGGCGTCTTCCAGCCCCTTGAGCGTGAGCGGGAACATGCGCGGGCCGAGGATCTGCTGAATGATGGCGATGCTCTGGCGGTATTGCCACACGCCTTGCGGTTCGGGGTTGATCCAGGCGAATTTGGGGAAGGCGTGGATCAGGCGTTGCAACCACTCGGCACCCGCTTCTTCGTTGTTGTATTCGACGCTGCCGCCGGGCTGCAAGATTTCATAAGGACTCATGGTCGCGTCACCGATGAAGATGAGTTTGTAGTCCTTGTTGTATTTGCGAATGATGTCCCAGGTCGCGTGCTTCTCGGCGTAGCGGCGTTTGTTGTTCTTCCACATGTAGTCGTAGACGCAGTTGTGGAAGTAATAAAACTCCAGGTGCTTGAACTCGGCCTTGGCTGCCGAGAACATTTCTTCGACGCGCTGGATGTGCTCGTCCATGGTGCCGCCCACGTCCATCAGCAGCAGCACCTTGACGTTGTTGTGCCGCTCGGGCCGCATCAGGATGTCGAGCCAACCGGCGTTGGCCGCGGTCTTGCGGATGGTGCCGTCGAGGTCGAGTTCGTCGGCCGAGCCCTCGCGCGCAAAGCGGCGCAGGCGGCGCAATGCCACCTTGATGTTGCGCGTGCCCAGCTCTTGCGTGTCGTCGTAATCGCGGTAGGCGCGTTGGTCCCAAACCTTGACCGCGCTCTTGTTGCCGCCTTTGCCGCCGATGCGGATGCCTTGCGGGTTGTAGCCGCCGTGGCCAAACGGCGAGGTGCCGCCTGTGCCAATCCATTTGTTACCGCCCTCGTGGCGTTCTTTTTGTTCTTCGAGGCGCTTTTTCAGCGTCTCCATCAACTCGTCCCAACCCATCTTCTCGATGGCGGCCTTTTGCTCGGGGGTGAGCTCGCGCTCCAGCGTTTGGCGCAGCCAGTCCAGCGGGACGGTCTGGGTGAAGTCGGTGAGCATCTCCACGCCCTTGAAGTAAGCGGCAAAGGCGCGGTCGAATTTGTCGTAGTGCTTTTCGTCCTTGACCAGGATGAGGCGACTCAGAAAATAAAAGTCGTCCAGGCTGCAGGCGTCGCCCGCTGGTCCCACCACGCCGTGCTGCAAGGCTTCCAGCAGGGTGAGGTACTCCTTCACCGACACGGGCAGCTTGACCGCGCGCAGGGTGTAGAAGAAGTCGATCAACATGGGCGTGCTCGGGTCTGTCGTCAGTCGTTCGAGGCGTCGCCCGGCAGCTTGCCACGCAGATGGCGCGCGGCTTGCAGACCCGCACCGCCGCCGATGCCGATGAGGGCGATGGCCAACAACGCCTCCGTGCTGTAACCCTCGGCGAAGACTTCCCAGCCGAAGGTTTCGCCCAGGCCATAGCCGACCAAAGCGCCCACCACGAAGCCGATGGCGTCCGTCAATCCTTCGATGAGTTTTTCGATCATGGCGGGCCTCAGCGGTTGCGGCTTTGCATGAAGACGAGTTTCTCGAACAAGGTCACGTCCTGCTCGTTCTTCAGCAACGCGCCCACCAGGGGCGGCACGGCCACTTTGTCGTCGGCGGTTTGCAGCGCTTCGAGCGGAATGTCCTCGGCCACCAGCAGCTTGAGCCAGTCCAGCAACTCTGAGGTGGAGGGCTTTTTCTTCAGGCCGGGCAGGTTGCGGATGTCAAAGAAGGTCTTCATCGCCGCAGTGAGCAAGTCCTTCTTGAGCGTGGGGAAGTGCACCGCCACGATTTGGCGCATGGTTTCGGGATCGGGAAACTTGATGTAGTGAAAGAAACAGCGGCGCAAGAACGCGTCCGGCAGTTCCTTTTCGTTGTTGGAGGTGATGAACACCAGCGGGCGGTGTTGGGCGCGGATGATCTGGCGCGTTTCGTAGCAATAGAACTCCATGCGGTCGAGCTCGCGCAGCAAGTCGTTGGGGAATTCGATGTCGGCTTTGTCGATCTCATCGATCAGCAGCGCCACCGGTTGCTCGGCGGTGAAGGACTGCCACAGCACGCCTTTGACGATGTAGTTCTCGATGTCTTTGACGCGCGGGTCGCCCAGTTGCGAATCGCGCAGACGACTCACGGCGTCGTATTCGTACAGACCCTGCTGGGCCTTGGTGGTGGACTTGATGTGCCACTGCAACAGCGGCATGTTCAGGGCCTGCGCCACTTCCTCGGCCAGCATGGTCTTGCCGGTGCCCGGCTCGCCCTTGACCAGCAAGGGGCGCTTCAAAGTGATGGCGGCGTTGACCGCCAGCATCAAGTCCTGGGTGGCGACGTAGTTCTCGGTGCCCTGAAATTTCATGCCATTCTTTCGTCAGTACAAAGCGTGGGTGGGATGTTAAGCGCGCGTTGCGGGGGGTGCTTTGAACAGGTTCATTCCGGGACGATGCCTGCGGTCTTGACCCACACGCCCCATTTCTTCACCTCGGCTTCAATGGTCTTGGCCAGCGTGGCCGAGTCCTCGACATCGAGGTCAATGCCCGCGCCCTGGATTTTTTCGCGCACCTCCGGCTTGGCCAACACCGCCAGCAAGGTGGCGGTGGCTTTGCGTTGCACATCCACGGGCAGGTTGGCCGGTGCCATCAGGCCAAACCAGGCGTTGACGTTGTAGTCCTTGACGGTGTCGCTGATGGGCGGCACGCCCGGCGCTTTGCCCGCACGCTTGCGCGTGGTCACGCCCAGACCGCGCAAGCGCCCGCCATTCATTTGCGAGACGGCGTTGCCCACATCGGCAAACGCGAACTGGATCTGGCCGCCGAGCAAATCGGTCAGGGCGGGTGGGATGCTTTTGTAGGGCACGCCCACGGTTTGCAAGCCAGCCAATTCGGTGAGCATGGCCGCAGACACCAGCGAGCCCGACGAGCCGTGGCCATAAGCCAGTCGGCCCGGATGGGCCTTGGCATAGGCCACGAACTCCTTCATGTCTTTGGCCGGAAAGTCTTGTGTGACCATCAGGATGAAGCCGGTTTCACCGATCTTGCCGATCGGCGTGAAGTCCTTGATCGGGTCGTAGCTCAGCTTGCGGTACAGGTGCACATTGGCGGCTTGGGTGGTGCTGGTGGTGACCAAAAAGGTGTAGCCGTCGGCGGGTGCCGCCTTCACCGCTTCGGCACCCAGGATGCCGTTGGCACCGGCTTTGTTCTCGACCGTGATGGGCTGGCCCCAAGCGTCGGACATGGCCTGCGCCACGATGCGCCCGACGTTGTCGGTGGCGCTGCCCGCTGAGAACGGCACGACAAAGCGCACGGGCTTGTTGGGGTAACCCTGCGCCCAGGCGCCGCAGGTCGCACTGGCCACGCCCAGGGCGAGCAGGAGGCGGCGGCAGAGGCGGGCCATTGAATCGGTGCGTGCCATGGAAGTCTCCTCGGAGTGGTGATGGGGTCAGTCGCGGGTGGCGCGGCGCTGCACGCTGTCGATGTAGGCCTGCCCGTCGGGCGGGCGGCCGCTGCGCTGGCTTTCCCAGATCATGCGGCCCAGGTCTTCCATCGCTTCGTGGTGGGCCTGGTGCAGGCTGTCGCGCCGGGCGCTGAGCAGCTCCACCGCCTGACGAATGCCCCGGGGCTGGTCGATGGAGCATTGCTCGCTGATCGACAGGTGCATGGACAGGTGCAGGAAGGGATTGGTCTTGCCGGCTTCGACGTCGTACATGCGCGTCAAGGCAGCATCGAGATCGGCGAAGTCGTCGTGGTATTCGGGGTGTTCGGCGATCCACTGGCTGGCCAGGGTCTCCAGCGCGTCCAGTGGCTGGCCTTGACGCCATTTGGCGTAGGCGTTGCAGAAAAAGCGCCGCACATCGGCTTGGCTGGGCTCAAACATGGGCGCATTGTCGCGCAGGGTGACGCAACCCGGGCGTCGCTGCCGTGCCAGCGAACACATCTCGGTCTGAGCAGGCTTGCTACAGTTGAGGGCAGAGACGTTCAATTTGGAGACAACATGCAACAGGCTTTCATTTGCGATGCGATTCGCACCCCCTTTGGTCGCTACGGCGGTGCACTCAGCTCGGTGCGTGCCGACGATCTGGGCGCCATTCCCCTCAAGGCCTTGATGGCCCGCAACCCGCGCGTCGATTGGGCCGCGGTGACCGATGTCATCTATGGCTGCGCCAATCAAGCGGGTGAAGACAACCGCAACGTGGCGCACATGAGCAGCTTGCTCGCCGGCTTGCCGCTGGAAGTGCCGGGCGCCACCGTGAACCGTCTGTGCGGTTCGGGACTGGACGCGGTGGGCACGGCCTCACGCGCCATCAAGGCCGGCGAAGCCCGTTTGATGATCGCCGGTGGCGTCGAGAGCATGAGCCGCGCGCCTTTTGTCATGCCCAAGGCCGAGAGCGCGTTTGGCCGCAGCAACGCGGTCTACGACACCACCATCGGCTGGCGCTTCGTCAACAAGCTGATGAAAGAAAAGTACGGCGTGGACTCCATGCCCGAGACGGCCGAGAACGTGGCCACCGATTACAAGATCGAACGCGAGGCGCAGGACCGCATGGCCCTGGCCAGCCAGCAGCGCGCGGTGGCGGCGCAAAAAGCCGGACACCTGGCGCGCGAGATCACGCCGGTGACGATCGCGCAGAAGAAGGGCGACGCCCTCGTGGTTGATCAGGACGAACACCCGCGCGAGACCAGCCTGGAAACCTTGGCCAAGCTCAAAGGCGTGGTGCGTCCCGACGGCACGGTGACGGCTGGCAATGCCTCTGGTGTGAACGACGGCTCGTGCGCCTTGCTGCTGGCCAACGAGGCGGCGGCTGCGCAATACGGCCTGACCCCGAAGGCCCGCGTGGTGGGCATGGCGACCGCAGGCGTGGCCCCGCGTGTGATGGGCATCGGCCCTGCGCCGGCGACCGAGAAGGTCTTGGCCTTGACGGGGCTGACGTTGGACCAGATCGATGTGATCGAACTCAACGAGGCGTTTGCGGCACAAGGTCTGGCGGTGTTGCGCCTGTTGGGGCTGAAGGACGATGACGCACGCGTCAATGCCTGGGGCGGCGCGATTGCGCTGGGGCATCCGCTGGGGGCTTCGGGTGCGCGTTTGGCGACCACCGCCATCAACCGTTTGCACGCCACCGGCGGGCGCTATGCGCTGTGCACCATGTGCATCGGCGTGGGGCAGGGCATCGCGGTCATCCTCGAAAAAGTCTGATTTTTTCGGGCGCTGAACGAACAAAAGGCCTGTCCAACGGACAGGCCTTTTGCATGGGAGAGCCAGGATCACTGATCGGCGAAGGCGCGCTCGATGACGAAGTCGCCGGGCGTGCTGGTGTTGCCTTCCTTGAACTGGCGTTCTTCCAGCATGCGCTTGAGGTCCTTGAGCATTTGCGGGCTGCCGCAAATCATCACGCGGTCATTGACCGGGTCCAGCGTGGGCAGCCCCAGATCGGCGAACAACTGGCCGTTGTCGATCAAGTCGGTGACGCGGCCCTGATGCTGGTAGGGTTCGCGGGTGACCGTGGGGTAGTAGAGGAACTGCTTCGTGATGAGCTCGCCCAGGAACTCGTGCTGCGGCAGCTCCTGCGTGAGGTAGTCGTGGTAGGCCAGCTCGCTGACCTGGCGCACGCCGTGCACGAGGATGACTTTCTCGAAGCGCTCGTAAGTCTCGGGGTCGCGCAGGATGGACAAAAACGGTGCCATGCCCGTGCCGGTGGAGAGCATGTACAGGTTCTTGCCCGGCAGCAGGTAGTCGATCAGCAAGGTGCCCGTGGGCTTCTTGCCGACCACGATCTTGTCGCCGACTTGGATGTGCTGCAAACGCGAGGTCAGGGGGCCATCGGGCACCTTGATGCTGAGGAATTCCAGGTGTTCTTCGTAGTTCGGGCTGACGATGGAGTAGGCGCGCAGCAAGGGCTTGCCATTGACGCGCAGACCGATCATGGTGAAGTGGCCGTTGGAAAAACGCAGGGCCTGGTCGCGGGTGGTGGTGAAGCTGAACAGGCGGTCCGTCCAGTGGTGGACGCTCAAGACTTCTTCTTCGAGAAAAGCGCTCATCGGGGTGATTCCTAGTGATTACCCTGAAGTGTAGTGGAGGCCTTCCAACCCACGGTTATAGCGGTATGACCTGAGTCAACAGCGTCGCGCGATGGCGCGCGGAGGGCTGGTGTAGCATGCGCGCCAATTCACGCACAGCCATGCCTGCTTCCAGCTCACACCCTCTGGTGCTCGGCGAATTGCCCGGTCACTACATCCGCCGATTGCAGCAAATCGCGGTGGGTGTTTTCATGGAGGAGACGCAGGCCCATGGACTCACGCCCGTGCAGTTTGCGGCCCTCAACGCCGTGGCCACCCATGCCGGCATCGACCAGAGCACGCTGGCAGCGGGCATCGGCTTTGACACCTCGACCATTGGCGGCGTCATCGATCGCTTGGAGGTGCGCGGCTGGGTTGAGCGCCGCGTCTCGCCGCAAGACCGTCGGGTGCGCCAGTTGTTTGTGACGGCATCGGGTCGTCGGCTGTTGCAGGACGTGCACGCCTCGGTGGTGCGCACCCAGGAGCGCATCCTGGCGCCGCTGAGTGCCAAGGAGCAGCAGACCTTTCTGCGCATGCTCAAGACCCTGGTCGAGGCCAACAACGAGGCCAGCCGCGCCCCGCGCAGCGCCGATGTCTGAACTCGTTCTGTCCGACGCTTTCTTCTACGCCGTGGCGGTGCCAGCAGTCTTGCTGATGGGCATCAGCAAGAGCGGGTTTGGGGCCGGCTTTGGTGCCTTGTCGGTGCCTTTGATGGCGCTGGCGGTGCCGGTGCCCCAGGCGGCCAGCATCATGATGCCCATCCTGCTGGTGATCGATGTCTTTGGCCTGATGGCTTACCGCCGCGATTGGGACCGCGCCTTGTTGCGCTTTCTCGTGCCTTGGGGCTTGCTCGGCATCGGCGTGGGCTATGCGAGTTTTCGGGTGCTGGACGCCCATTGGGTGTCGGCTTTGGTCGGCGCGGTCACCTTGCTTTTTTTGGCGCAGCGTCTGCTGGCCGCACCCCGTGCGCAAGGCCACACGCCGCCGCGCGCGTGGGGGGCGGTGTTGACGGTGTTGTCGGGATTCACCAGCTTCATCGCCCACACGGGCGCGCCGCCCATCAACGCCTATTTGCTGCCCATGCAACTGGCCCCCGTGCGCTACGCCGCCACCTTGACGGTGTTTTTCTTTGTGCTCAACGCCTCGAAGTGGGTGCCCTACGGTGCGTTGGGTTTGCTCGACTGGCGCAACATGGCCACGGCCCTGGTGCTGATGCCGCTGGCACCGGTGGGCGTGTGGATCGGGGTGCGTTTGGCGCGGCGGGTGTCACCGCAGTTGTTTTACCGGCTGGTGCACGCAGGCATGTTGTTGACCGGCTGCAAACTGCTGTGGGACGGCCTGCACTGAGCGGGCTCAGGTGGCAAAGCCGTTTTGTCGCCAGGCCTCGAACACCACCACCGCCACTGCGTTGGAGAGGTTGAGGCTGCGCTGCCCCTCGCGCATGGGCAAGCGCAGTCGCTGCGTCGGTGCAAACTGTTCCCACACGGCCTCGGGCAGTCCGCTGGTTTCCGAGCCGAACACCAGCCAGTCGCCCGGTTGAAAAGCCACGTGGTGCACGGGCGTGCTGCCGCGCGTCGTCAAGGCAAACATCCGATCGGGGGCGGGCTGTGCATGTTGCACAAAGCAATCCCAATCTGCATGGCGGTGCAGCGTGGCGTACTCGTGGTAGTCGAGTCCGGCGCGGCGCATGTGACGGTCTTCCATCGAAAACCCCAACGGCTCGATCAGGTGCAGGGCACAGCCGGTGTTGGCCGCCAGGCGGATGACGTTGCCCGTGTTGGGCGGAATTTCGGGATGAACCAGCACGATGTTGAACATGCCCCGATTGTCGGTGATGCCCGCAGGACACCGTTCATCGAACGGCGGTGAAACCCAGGGTCACACCGGGACAGGCTCGTGTCGGGGCGCGGGTGTGCGGGCCAACACCAGCGCCGACACCGAGGCCACGCCAGCTTGTCGCAAGACACGCGCGGCCGCGTGCAGCGTGGCACCCGTGGTCATCACATCGTCGATGAGCAACACCCGTTGCCCGCGCAGCGCGGTCACGGCTTCGGGGTGGAGCCAGAAGCTGTGCGCCACCTGGGCCTGTCGCTGGGTCAGCGTGGCACCCACTTGGTGGGCCTCGGACGGCAGTCGCTGCAGGCTGTGCAGATCGAGTTTGTGAGACGGGCACAAATGCCGGGCCAATTCGAGCGCTTGGTTGTAGCCGCGTTCTTGCAGGCGTTGCGCCGACAAGGGCAGGGGCAGGACGCGATCGGCGGCCTCCAGCAAGGGTTCGGCCCAGGGCGCGTGGCGCATCAACAGGGCCAGGGCACGGGCCAGCCCGATGTCGTTGGCAAACTTCAGACGTGCCACCAGGTGGGACCAGGGATGGTCGTAGTCCACGGCGGCCACGCAGCGGTCCAGAGCCGTCGATGGGTTGGGCTCCAGTCCGCAGGCGCAGGGCGCGGGGTCGTCCAGCGGCAGCGCACAGCGCACGCATCGCGGGCGAGGTTGGGCCAAGGTGGCGATGCAGTCCTCGCACACGGTGTGCGATTGCCATTGGCCACAGACGCAGCACAGGGTCATGGGGTCAATATACTGCCACCCCATGTCTGCTGCCCCATCCCTGCAACCACCGTCCTTGGACGCTGTCGCCAGCCAGCGCTGGTTGGACCGTTCGCAGGCATCGTGGTTGCATGAAGAGGTGGGACGACGCATGCAGGAGCGCCTGCAATGGATGCGTCAGACACCGACGACGTGGCTGGATTGGTGGCCGCTCAACGGTGGCTTGCAGGCGCACGCCCTCGTGCGCGAACGCTATCCGCAGTCGCACGCGCATGTGCAAGAGCGTGACGCCCAGCGACACGCTCGGGCCCTGCAGGCTTTGCAAGCATCGTGGTGGCAGCGTCTGCGGGGTCAAGATCGTTTGCAGAAGGCTCCCCCGTCGCCCAGTGGTGTGGACATGCTGTGGGCCAACATGGCACTGCATCTGGTGGCCGATCCCATGGCTTTGTTGCAGCAATGGCATCAGGTCTTGGCGGTGGATGGCTTTGTCATGTTTTCCTGCCTTGGGCCCGACACCCTGCGCGAGATCGAGGCGGTGTACCAACAACGCGGTTGGCCGCCGCCCTGCCACGCCTTCACCGACATGCACGACTGGGGCGACATGCTGGTGCAAGCGGGTTTTGCGCAGCCCGTGATGGACATGGAGCGACTGACCTTGACCTACGTCTCGTCCGCGGCTTTGCTGCAAGACTTGCGCGCCATGGGGCGCAACCTGCATCGGGATCGCTTCGCGGCGTGTCGTGGGCGTGGCTGGCGCGACCAGTGGTTGGCCGATGTGTCGGCCTTGGCCCGCAGCGATGCAGAGGGGCGCTGTGTGCTGACAGTGGAAGTGATTTATGGCCACGCGATCAAGTTGCCTGCTCGCCCGCGTGTGGCCGAGACCAGCACCGTGTCGCTGGCCGACATGCGAGCGATGCTCAAACCGGAGTCGAGATGAACTTGTGGATGTGTGCGCGGGCTGTGACCCGTCGATGGGGCATGGCCTGGCTGCTGGTGCTGTTTGGTTTGGTCGCTTGCAGTCCCGACAAGCCCCAGTTCAAGTCGATTGATGTGACGGGTGCCAACTACGCACAAGGCTTCACGCTGACCGACGCGCAAGGACAGCGGCGCAGTCTGCAGGACTTCAAGGGCAAGGTGGTGGTGGTGTTCTTTGGCTACACGCAATGCCCGGATGTGTGCCCAACCTCGTTGCAGGAATTGGCCGACACGCGGCGCTTGTTGGGCCCGGATGGCGACAAGCTGCAAGGGGTGTTTGTGACCGTCGATCCGGCGCGTGACACGCCGGAGTTGCTGCGCGCCTACATGGCGAACTTCGACGCCAGCCTGGTGGCCTTTGTGCCCACCCCCGATGAGTTGGCTGAAGTGGCACGCGCTTTCAAGATTTATTACAAGAAGGTCGATGGCAAGACCCCCACCAGCTACACCATGGACCATTCGGCGGGCAGCTATGTGTACGACACCCAGGGGCGTCTGCGCTTGTACACGCGCTATGGCGCGGGGGCCCAGGTGTTGAGCGAGGACATTCGCACCTTGTTGCGCAGCACGCCCTGAAGAACGACATGCGTGGGGGTAACAAAAAGCCGGCCCTGGGCCGGCTTTTTGTTGCGAGGCTCGAAGCCTGTCAGGCGTATTCGGCCAAGGCAGTCTTCATCTTCTTGAGTGCCGCCGTTTCGATCTGGCGGATGCGCTCGGCGCTGACGCCGAACTCGGCGGCCAGCTCATGCAGCGTCATGCCGCCGGTGCCATCGTCGTTGACCTTGAGCCAGCGCTCTTCGACGATGCGGCGGCTGCGGGCGTCAAGCACGTCCAGCGCGGCGGTGATGCCATCGCTGGCCAGCGCATCGCGTTGTTGCGCGGCGAGCTGCGCCGTGGGCTCTTGGGTGTGATCGGCCAGGTAGGCGATGGGGCCGAAGGCTTCTTCGCCATCGTCGCTGGGCGTTGGGTCCAGCAGCACATCGCCACCGGCCATGCGCATTTCCATCTCGATCACTTCTTCGGGCTTGACGTTGAGCTCGCGCGCGACGACATCAATCTCGTGGGCACTGAGCGACTCGCGTGGGGTGTCGGTGGCGTTGGCCTTGAACCCCTGCTTCATGGCGCGCAGGTTGAAGAACAGCTTGCGCTGGGCCTTGGTGGTGGCGACCTTGACCATGCGCCAGTTGCGCAGGATGTATTCGTGGATCTCGGCCTTGATCCAGTGCAGGGCATAGCTCACCAAACGCACGCCTTGATCGGGGTCGAAGCGTTTGACGGCTTTCATCAAGCCGACATTGCCTTCTTGGATCAGGTCGGCGTGCGGCAGACCGTAGCCCAGGTACTGGCGCGACACCGACACCACCAGGCGCAAGTGCGAGAGCACCAAACGGCCGGCAGCTTCCAGGTTGTGGTCGTCGCGCAGCTCGCGGGCGTAGCTCTGCTCCTGCTCCAGGGTGAGCATGGGCATGCGGTTCACGGCCGAGATGTAGGCGTCCAAGTTGCCCAGGGGTGGCACCAGGGACCAGGGATTGGAGACGCTCAAAGCATGGGTCATGTGTACTCCTTTTGGGTACGAATGGGCTTATGTTAGCACTCCTAAATCGAGAGTGCCAAAACCGGGTGAGGACTGGGGTTTACCCGCGCTCAGCGTCGCGGGCCGCCAATTGCTGCGCCACCGATTTGCCCAGCTCCACGCCCCATTGGTCGTAGGCGTGGATGCCCCAGATGGCGGCCTGGCAGAACACCTTGTGCTCGTACAGGGCCACCAGACTGCCCAGGGTGTGCGGGGTCAGGCTGTCCATCCACAACAGAGAGCTGGGCACATTGCCAGGGTAGGTGCGGTGCGGTGTGAGCCGCTGCACCTCAGACTCACTCAAGCCTTCAGCCCGTAGAGCCACTGCGGTTTCCTCGGCGTTGCGTCCGATGGCCAGGGCCTGGGCTTGTGCACGCAGGTTGAGCAAGGCCACCCGATGGTGCTCGCCAGCCAGTGGCAAGGGGCTGCGCTCGGTGCGCAAGCCGATGAAGTCGATCGGCACCAGATGCCGCCCTTGGTGGATGAGCTGGAAGTAGGCATGCTGGCCATTGATGCCCAGCCCGCCCCATATCAGGGGCGCGGTGTCGATGGCGACCGGGCTGCCGTCGATGTGCGTGCTCTTGCCGTTGGACTCCATCTCCAGCTGCTGCAAAAAACTCGCCAGCAAACCCAAAGGCGCAGCATAGGGCGCGATGTTGAGCGTGGAGGCGCCTAGGAAGTTGCGGTTCCAGATGCCCAGCAAGGCCATCAGCAGGGGCAGGTTCTGCGCATCGGGTGTCTCGATGAAGTGCTCATCCATGGCCCGTCCACCGGCCAGAAACGCGTGAAATGCGTCGGCCCCGATGGCAATCGCCAAAGGCAGTCCAATGGCCGACCAAACCGAATAGCGGCCTCCCACCCAGTCCCAGAACAAAAAAGTCTGTTCGGCTGAGATGCCTTGCGCGCGCGCGCGTTCGGGCTGCGCGGTCACGGCCACCAAGTGCCGAGGCAGTTGTGCGTCGGGGCAGCCGCCGTCGAGCAACCAACGCCGCGCCGATGCCGCCAGGGTCATGGTTTCCTGGGTGGTGAAGGTCTTGCTCTGCACGATGAAGGCCGTGCGGGCCGGGTCAAGCCCAGCCAGGACTGTGTGCAGGTCCCAGGCATCCACGTTGGAGACGTAATGGACCCGCACGCGGCGTTCGAAGCTCTCGCGCGTCAGGTAAGCCAGGGCGGTGGTCGCCATGCGCGGCCCCAGGTCCGAACCGCCAATGCCCAGGTTCACGACGTCGGTCACGGTTTGATCGGAGAACCCGACTAGGAGCCCAGAGCGGACTTGTTCGGCGAATCGGCACATCCGATCCAGCTCGTGGCGAATCTGTCCCGAAATCGCCGAACCCCAGGGCGGGTTGGGTGCGTCACTGCCACGCAGGGCCATGTGCAGCACGGGGCGGTTCTCGGTGGTGTTGATGGGCTCACCCCGCAGCATGGCGGCGAGCTGGCCCCGCACATCGCTGGCGCGGGCCAGTGCCAGCAACTGAGCCATCACCTCAGGCGTCACGCGCTGTCGGCTGTGGTCCAGGGTGAGGCCGGCACCCGAGCACACCATGGCTTGACTGCGTTGGGGATCGTGCAACAGCTCCCGCAGATGGGGCTGCCCTTGCCGCGCCAGACGGGCCAGAGCCTGCCAGGCCGGTCGTTGCTGGGGCGGGATGAAGTCAGGCATGCGCGAAGTGCTCAAAACAGGAGGCATTGTCCCCGACTTTACGCATGCGGGTTTCCACTAAAAGTGTGGGGCCGGCGCATCCCTTTAAAATAATCAGCATGCTGAATAAATAGCGCAAGGAGCACGCATGAGCAATTCAACGCAGGGTTTGCCGGTTCTGGTCGCCGGTGGTGGCATTGGTGGTTTGGCTGCCGCGCTGGCCTTGGTCCGTCAGGGTTTTCGGGTTCAGGTGTTGGAGCAAGCGCCCGAGATCGGTGAGATCGGTGCCGGCATCCAGCTCGGCCCCAATGCCTTTCACGCGTTCGATGCCCTGGGCGTGGGGGACAAGACCCGCGCCCGCGCCGTCTACACCGACTACATGGTGATGCACGACGCCCTCAACGAATACCAAGTCGGCAGGCTCGAAACCGGCGAGGCGTTTCGTCAGCGTTTTGGCAATCCCTACGCGGTGATTCACCGCGTCGACATTCACCTTTCCTTGCTCGAAGGTGCACAGGAAACGGGCCGTGTGGAGTTCTTCACCAACACCCGCATGGTCAAGGTCGAACAGGACGAGGCTGCCAAAACCGTCACGGTGATCGATCAAAACGGCAAGCGCTGGACCGGCCAGGCCCTGATCGGTGCCGATGGCGGCAAATCGGTGGTGCGCGCCCAGTACGTGAACGATCCGCCGCGCGTGACCGGCCATGTGGTCTACCGCGCCGTGGTCGACAAGGCCGACTTCCCCGATGACCTCAAGTGGAATGCCGCCAGCCTGTGGGCCGGCCCCAAGTGCCATCTGGTGCACTACCCGCTGCGCGGTGGCGAGCAATACAACGTGGTCGTGACCTTCCACAGCCGCCAGCAAGAGGAGTGGGGCGTGACCGATGGTTCCAAAGAAGAGGTGGAGAGCTACTTTCAGGGCATCTGTCCGAAGGCGCGTCAGCTCATCGAATTGCCCAAGAGCTGGAAGCGCTGGGCCACGGCCGACCGCGAGCCGATCGACACCTGGGTGTTCGGCCGCGCCACCATCCTCGGCGACGCCGCCCATCCCACGACGCAGTACATGGCCCAGGGCGCCTGCATGGCGCTGGAAGATGCGGTCACCCTGGGCGAAGCCCTGCGTGTGAGCCACAACGATTGGGACCAGGCTTTGCCGTTGTACGCCAAGAGCCGTGTCGCCCGCACTGCGCGCATCGTGCTGTCGGGACGCGAGATGGGGCGCCTGTACCATGCCACGGGTGTGGAGCGCCTGGTCCGCAACAGCCTGTGGCGGGGTCGCAGCCAGGAGCGTTTCTACGACGCCATGGAATGGCTTTATGGCTGGAACGTCGGCAACTGTCTGGACGCCGCCCAATACAACTGAGGAGAACACATGTCTGCCTTGCCCGAACTCGGTCGCCTCGAAGACCTGCCCCAGGACTACCGCGATGCGCTCACCGCGCGCAACCTCGTGCCGCTGTGGCCCAGCCTGCGTGGCGTGTTGCCGCCCAACATCCCGACGCGCCAGACGCGCGCCACCTGCTGGGCTTACAAGGACATCCGTCCACTCTTGCTGCAAGCCGGCGAGCTGACCCCGATCGAAAAAGCCGAGCGCCGTGTGTTGGTGCTGGCCAATCCGGGCCATGGTCTGGAGAAGATGCAGGCCAGCGCCGCCATGTACCTGGGCATGCAGTTGCTGCTGCCGGGCGAATGGGCACCGTCGCACCGCCACACCCCCAACGCCATCCGCATGATCGTGGAAGGTGAGGGCGCCTACACCACGGTCGACGGCGAGAAATGCCCGATGAGCCGTGGCGACTTGATCCTCACCCCGACGGGGCTGTGGCACGAGCATGGCCACGATGGCAAAGACCCCGTGGTCTGGCTCGATGTGCTCGATCTGCCCGTCGTTTATTACCTCGAGGCCTCGTACCACATCGAGGGTCACCGTCAAACGGTCAAAACCGGCACCGGCGACAAGGCCTACACCCGCAGCGGTGTCTTGCCCACACCCGTGTTCAGCGACACGCACAAGCCCTACCCGATGCTGCGCTACCCCTGGTCGGACACCAAACAGGCGCTGCAGACCTTGGCCGCCGATCAGCCCGCGCTCGAATGCGTGCAGGTCAAGTACGTCAACCCGGTCACCGGCGACGATGCCGAAAACATCCTGGGCTTTTATGCCTTGATGCTGCGCCCGGGCCAGACGCTCAAACTGCCCGCACGCTCCCCGGCATGCGTGTTCCACGTCATCGAAGGCGGTGCCCAGGTGCAAGTCAACGACCAGCAGTTCAAGCTCGACGAGGCCGACACCTGCTGCGCCCCTGGCTACACGCCGGTGACGCTGACCAACACCCGCGCCGACCAACCCAGCTTCGTGTTCATGGCCGACGAGTCGCCCCTGCACCGCAAGCTCGGGCTGTACGAAGTCCGCGACTAAACTTTCATCCACCTCCACTGGGGCCGCAGCTTGCTGGCCCCCATTTTTTTGTTGAAGGAAATCCCCATGTCTGAAAACTACCTCTGGGCACCGCCCGCTGTGGCCTCGGTGCCGGTGCAGGGCAAGGCCGAGCGCTTTCCCATCCAACGCTTGTTCTTCGTCGGTCGCAACTACCATGCGCACGCCGCCGAGATGGGCAAGACGGTCGACAAATCGAAAGAACGTCCGTTCTACTTCACCAAGTCGCCCAGCACCTTGGTGCACAGTGGCGCCACGGTGGCCTATCCGCCGGAAACCAAGAACTACCACCACGAGATGGAGTTGGTCATTGCCATTGGCAAGCCCGGTTTCCGTGTCAGCCACGACCAGGCCCACGAGATCATTTACGGCTACGCCTGCGGTTTGGACATGACGCGCCGCGATTTGCAACTCGATGCCCGCGACAAAGGCCGTCCTTGGGATCTGGGCAAGGACTTCGAGGAGTCCTCCGTCATCGCCGAGATCGTGCCCATGCCCGGCGTGGTGCTCAAGGGCAACGCCATTTCGCTCAAGGTCAACGGTCAGGTGCGTCAGCAGTCCACGGTGGACAAGCTGATCTGGGACATTCGCGAAATCATCGCCGACTTGTCGCTGTTCTATCACCTGCAACCCGGTGACCTGATTTACACCGGCACGCCCGAAGGCGTGTCGGCGGTGGTTTCGGGCGATCAGCTCGAAGGCGAAATCGACGGCGTCGGCCGCATCAGCCTGCACATTGGCGCCGCTGCCTGATCCCCATCACCGGAACCCCGCCGCGCGGCCTGCAGGCCGCGCGCTTGTTTTGAGCTCCCTCCGATATCGAAAGACTGTCATGACCCTGTTGAAGCGTCAATTTCTCACTCGCACCCTGATCGCTGCCTTGGCCCTCGCCGGCCTGTCGGCGCAGGCCCAGTCGGCCTTCCCGAGCAAGCCCGTCACCATCACCACCGCCTTTGCCGCAGGCAGCGGCCCCGACGCGGTGCTGCGCCAAGTCGCCGACAAGCTCTCCAAGCTGTGGAACCAGCCGGTGCTCATCAGCAACAAACCCGGTGGCGGTGGCTTCATCGCCATGGAGTCGGTGCAGCGCCTGCCCGCCGATGGCTACAACCTGTTGCAACTCGACAGCGAACATCTGGCCGCCGTGCCGCATCTGTACAAGTCGAAGAACTTCGTCACCCTCAACACCTTTGACCCGGTGACCACGCTGTTTCGCACGCCGTTCTTCATTGCCGTGGCCAGCGACTCCAAGTGGCAGAACATGAAAGACCTGATCGCTGCCGCCAAGGCTGCGCCGGGCAAAGTGAGCTACGGCTCGTGGGGCATTGGCAGTCCGGGACACCTGGGCGGTGAAGAGGTGGAGTTGCTCTCCGGCGTGGACATGACCCATGTCGCGTTCCGCGAAGTCTCCCAGCTCTACACCTCGGTGGGCAATGGCGACATCCAGTGGGCTTATGCCTCCATCCCTTCCAGCGCAGGCGTGTTCAAGGCCGGCAAGATCCGCTACATCGCCATCGCCGCGCCCAAGCGCGTGCCGCAAATGCCCGATGTGCCCACCGTCGCCGAAGCCGGCGGTCCGCAGGGTCTGGATGTGAACTCCTTTGTCGTGCTGGTCTCGCCCAAAGGCTTGCCGGCCGATGTGTCGGGTCGCATCCACGCCGATGTGCAAAAAGTGCTGGCCGATCCCGAGATCAAGACGCGCTTCAACACCTTTGCGTTCGAAGTGTTGAACTGGTCGCCCGAGGAGATCCGCAAGCAAGCCGACATCAAGAGCCGCACCTACGGCAAGCTCGTCGCTCGCAAGAACATCAGCCTGGAGTGATCGCGTTGTGCGCCCGCTCGCGCGGGCGCTTGAACGTTGGCGTCGAAAGCGAGCGTCGCCGACGCGCGGTCCCCTCAGGCCAGCAGGGCCTGGGCGAACTCATCGGCGCGGAAGGTTTGCAAATCTTCCAGCGCCTCACCCACCCCAATGAAGTACACGGGCACGCCATGTCCCAGGCGTGCCTCTCGTTCACGCCCCCACAAGGCGATGGCCGCGAGCACACCGCCCTTGGCCGTGCCATCGAGCTTGGTCACGATCAGGCCCGTCAGCCCGAGGGCTTCGTCAAACGCCTTCACCTGCGCCAGGGCGTTTTGGCCGGTGTTGCCGTCGATCACCAGCAGCACTTCGTGCGGCGCGGTGGCGTCGGCCTTTTGCACCACGCGTTTGATCTTTTTCAGCTCGTCCATCAGGTGCAGTTGCGTCGGCAGGCGTCCCGCCGTGTCCACCAGCACCACGTCGCGGCTGCGGGCCTTGCCGGCGCTCACCGCATCGAAACTCACCGCTGCCGGATCGCCCCCTTGTTGGCTCACGATCTCGACTTGGTTGCGATCGGCCCAGACGCCGAGTTGCTCCTTGGCCGCCGCGCGGAAGGTGTCGGCGGCGGCCAGCAGCACCGACGCGCCGCTTTCACTCAGGTGTCGCGTGAGTTTGCCAATCGACGTGGTCTTGCCCGCGCCATTGACCCCGGCCACCATGATGACCGTGGGCCGGTGCTCGCCGATCGTCAGCTCGCGTTCGAGGGGCCGCAGCACATCCCCGAGCGCCTGCGCCAGCAAGGTCTTGACCGCTGCCGGATCGGTGGCTTTGGTTTGCTTGACCCGCTCACGCAGATCGGCCAACAGGTATTGCGTCGCCGCGACGCCAGCATCGGCCATCAGCAAGGCGGCTTCGAGTTCTTCGTACAGCTGGTCATCGATGCGTGTGCCCGTGAACACGCTGCTGATGCTCTGGCCGGTGCGACGCAGCCCCTGGCCCAGCCGGCTGAGCCAACCCGCGCGGGCCGGGCGCTCTGCCGTGGCGGCGGGTGCTGTGCTGGGTGTTGGCGCTGGCGCTGTGGGCGTACCTGGGTCGGCAGCCGGCGGGGATTTTTTCTTGAAAAAACTGAACATGGGCTGTTTTTAGAATCGAGCCATTCTATGAAACCCCGTTCCCCGACCCCTGCTTCCGAAACCCGACACCCCGGTGCGGGCGAGGTCCGCATCATTGGTGGTCAATGGCGGCGCACCCGCTTGCCCGTCATGGCGCGTCCCGGACTGCGTCCCACCCCCGACCGTGTGCGCGAGACCTTGTTCAACTGGCTGGGCCAGTCGCTCGACGGCTGGCAATGCGCCGACGTGTTTGCCGGCACGGGGGCCTTGGGTCTGGAAGCCGCCTCGCGAGGGGCTCAGGCGGTGGTGCTGTGTGAGCAAGACCGCGCACTTGCGGCGCAGTTGCAGCAGCATGTGCAACGCTTGCAGGCCCCCCAGGTGCGTGTGCAGCCGGGTGATGGTTTGGCCTGGTTGCAGCAGCAGGGCGCGGCCTCTTGGGATCTGGTGTTCCTGGATCCGCCGTTCGACGGCCCACTGTTCCAGCCCGCCTTGCAGGCGGCGGCCAGGGCCGTGCGCGCCAACGGCTGGATTTACCTGGAAGCGCCCGTGCTGTGGGACGACGAAGTCTTGCGTGCGCTGGGGCTGCAATTGCAGCGCCACCTCAAAGCCGGTGCGGTGCACGCGCACCTGCTGCGCCCGATTGCATAATCGCCGCAACGCTTTTCCTCGTCTGGGAGCCTGCATGAAACCCGTCATCGCCATTTACCCCGGCACCTTCGATCCGATCACGCGCGGCCACGAAGACATCGTGCGCCGTGCCGCGCAGATCTTCGATCAGGTCATCGTTGCGGTGGCGGTGGCGCACCACAAAAAGACGATGTTCACCCTGGACGAGCGCATGCAGATGGTGCGCGAGGTCATGGCCTCGCATCCCAATGTGTCAGCCGCCCCCTTCAGTGGCCTGACCCGCGACTTCGTGCGCGAGCACCGCGCGCAGGTCATGGTGCGTGGCGTGCGTGGCAGCACCGACTTCGACTACGAGAACCAGCTCGCGGGCATGAACCGTCACCTCATGCCCGATGTGGAGACCGTCTACCTCACGCCCGATGCGCGCTTTCAAGCCATTTCCAGCACCCTGGTGCGCGAGATCGCACTGCTCGGTCAGGACGACGACACGCGCGAGTTGGTGTCGCCGGCGGTGTACCAGCGCCTGTTGGCGAAAAAGCGCGCCGCCTGAGGGCGCGACGGGCCGCCATGACGGAGTTCTGGCTCATCCGCCACGGTGAAACCGACTGGAACCGCGCCCTGCGTTTTCAGGGCCAGATCGATGTGCCGCTCAACGACATCGGTTTGACGCAAGCCCAGCGCTTGCGCCATCGCCTGCACCAGACCTTGACCCAGCCCTCGCGCAACGACCGCGCCCCCGCGCGGGTCGTGAGCAGCGACTTGCTGCGCGCCCGCCAGACCGCCGAGCCCTTGGCCGAACTGCTCGGTCAGCCTTGTGAGACCGATGTCGGCTTGCGCGAGCAATGCTTCGGCGTCTTCGAGGGGCTGGATGTGGCGCAGATCAAGGCCGAGCATGCGTCGCACTGGCAGCGCTGGCTGGACTTCGACGCTGACCACGCCGTGCCGGGTGCCGAGAGCACGCGCGACTTCCACGCCCGCGTGATGGATGCGCTCACGCGTCTGGCCGAACGCTTTGCGGGCGAGCGCGTGGTGGTGGTCACCCACGGTGGTGTGCTCGACATGGTGTGGCGTCAGGCACACCGACTCAGCCTGCACGGGCCGCGCGTGTGCGACATCCCCAACGCCGGCATGAACCAGGTGCGCCAAACCCCCGACGAACTCCACATCCTGCAATGGGCCGACACGCAGCACCTGCACGACATGCCCCCACAGCCGGTGTACCGACAAACCCAGCTCAAGGCTTGAGCCGCGTGCGCCGGGGATAATTCACCCCCCTTTGACCGTTTGTTCCACCGAGCGCTGCCATGGCCCTGATGATCACCCACGAATGCATCAACTGCGATGTGTGCGAGCCGGAGTGTCCGAACCAGGCCATCTTCCTGGGCGTCGAGATCTATGAGATCGATCCCAACAAATGCACCGAGTGCGTCGGTCACTTCGACGAACCGCAGTGCGTGCAGGTCTGCCCAGTGGCGTGCATCCCGGTCAACCCCGAGCACGTCGAGAGCCGCGAGCGGCTCTGGGACAAATACCGCCGCTTGCAGACTCAGGGCTGAGCGCGCTGGGGCGGTTTGGCCGGCGCTTTTGATTTTTTCGGGGCATCGGCCGACACCGGACGGGCCACAAACAAGTCAGGGTCTGCCGGCTGTGCGCGCGTGTGACGGTGTGGCGACCGGTGTCGCTTCGGCGCGGGTTTGGCTGTCGTGCAAGTGGCCTGTTGGGGATGGCACGGCTGGACGGTTGGCGCGGCCTGGCTGGGCAGCGTGACCCACAACAACCCGCACATCAGAGCACCGCAGAGGCGGAGCCATTCACTTCGAATCGGGGGCTGACGGCGTGGGTGGTGTGTCAGGGCAGGGCGTGGCATGGCTGTCTCCAGGTTGAGGTGACAGCGCGGCCGGGCGCGGTGGTTTGGGACGCGGCGGCTTGGCGGTGTGCACCAGTTGCGTGGCCCGGGTCATGTCTTGTTCGATCAACAGCGGCAGGGCGCGCAGCGTGCGCACGATGCAGGACTCGATCGCTTCGCGCTGGTCGGGGGCAGGCTTGCGCAGCACCCAATTCGCGACTTCGGATTTCACGCCCGGATGACCGATGCCCAGACGCAGCCGCCAGTAAGCATCGGTGCCGAGCTGCGCATGGATATCGCGCAGACCATTGTGTCCCGCATGGCCGCCACCGAGTTTGAGTTTGGCTTCACCCGGCGGCAAGTCCAATTCGTCGTGTACCACCAAAATCTCGTCCGGCTGGATTTTGAAAAAGCGCGCCAGTGCCGCCACCGATTTGCCCGAAACGTTCATGTAGGTTTGCGGTTGTAGCAGCCACAGCGATTGGCCTTGCACGCTGGTGCGGGCCACCAGACCGTGGTAGGCCCGATCGGCTTGCAGGTGCGTCTTGAGTTCGCGCGCAGCGGCGTCCACCCACCAGAACCCGACGTTGTGTCGGGTGGCTTCGTATTCGGTGCCGGGGTTGCCGAGTCCGACGATCAGTTTGAGCATGGCGAAATTATCCTGTGCCGCAAAAGACAACGGCCCGCCAGGGCGGGCCGTGTCATCGACGCGTGTCGGATCACTTCTTGGCGTCGGCCACGGGTGCAGCAGCGTCGGCGGCCGGAGCTTCTTCTTCCTTGGTCGCCACCACGGACACCAGCACCGGGTTGGCTTGGCCATGGGTGACGGCGGTCACGCCAGCGGGCAGGGCGATGTCGTTGAGGTGCAGCGACTGGCCCTTGGTGAGCTTGCTCAGGTCCACCGCGATGAACTCGGGCAGGTCTTTGGGCAGGCACGCGATGTCGAGCTCGGTGATGACGTGGTTGACCAAGCACTGGTCGAGCTTGACGGCCGGCGAGTTCTCTTCACCGCTGTAGTGCAAGGGCACCTTCTTGTGCATCTTGGTGTTGGCGTCCACGCGCTGGAAGTCCACGTGCAGCACCAGTTGCTTGAACGGGTGGTATTGCACGTCGCGCAGCAGCACTTGGCTGGTGGCGCCGTTCAGCTCCATCTCCAGGATGGAGGCGTGGAAGGCTTCCTTTTTCAGAGCGTGCCACAGGGCGTTGTGGTCCAGCTCAATGGCTTGCGGGGTGGCGGTGCCACCGTAGACGATGCCAGGCGTGCGGCCTGTGTTACGCAGACGGCGGCTCGCACCCGTTCCCTGCTTGCTGCGCTCAAAAGCGACGAATTTCATGGTTTCACTCCATTTGTGCGTCCACCGCGACCAGTGTGACGCCAGGTTTTAAAAATGGACCGACGGGCGGCCCGGGGGATCGTTCGTCAGCAGATCCGGCTCAGAAGAGCGGGTTTTGCTCGGCGAACAAACTCATCACCGACTCGCCGTTGGCAATGCGCTGGATCGTTTCAGCGATCAGCGGTGCCACCGACACCTGGCGCACCTTGGAACAGGCTTGCGCGGCGTCACTCAGCGGGATGGTGTTGGTCACCACCACTTCATCGAGCGCCGTGCCTTTGGCAATGCGCTCCATGGCGGGACCGGAAAAAATCGGGTGGGTACAGTAAGCGTAGACCTTCTTGGCACCACGCTCTTTCAACACCTCGGCGGCTTTGACCAAGGTGCCAGCGGTGTCGATCATGTCGTCCATGATGACGCAGTTGCGGCCGTCGATGTCGCCGATCACATGCATCACCTCGGACACATTGGCCTTGGGGCGGCGCTTGTCGATGATGGCCAGATCGCAACCGAGTTGTTTGGCCAGCGCGCGCGCGCGCACCACGCCGCCCACATCGGGGCTGACCACGATCAGGTCGTCGTAGTTCTTCTGGCGCAGATCGCCCAGCAGCACAGGCGAGGCGTAGATGTTGTCGACGGGGATGTCGAAGAAACCCTGGATCTGGTCGGCGTGCAAGTCCATCGTCAGCACGCGCGCCACGCCCACGGTTTGCAGCAGGTTGGCCACGACCTTGGCCGAGATCGGCACACGCGACGAACGCGGCCGACGGTCCTGGCGGGCATAACCAAAGTAGGGGATCACCGCGCTGATGCGCTCGGCCGACGCGCGCTTCAAGGCGTCGACCATGATGAGCAGTTCCATCAGGCTTTCGTTGGTCGGCGCGCAGGTCGACTGCACCACGAAGACATCGCGGGCGCGGACGTTTTGGTTGATCTCGACGGTCACTTCACCGTCGGAGAAGCGGCCCACATGTGCGGCCCCCAACTCAATGCCCAGATGCTTGGCGATCTCGGCGGCCAATGCCGGATTGGCATTGCCAGTGAAAACCATGAAGTCGGAGATGGGGGTGGACATGATGACGGCTGTTCTCGCAAAAACTTTGGCAGGGGAGGAAGGACTCGAACCCTCGCATGCCGGAATCAAAATCCGGTGCCTTAACCAACTTGGCGACTCCCCTACACAGGTCGACTGCTTGCGCCGTCTACCGTGAATCGTCACTGCCTGCCCATCCGGCCAACGGATGAACAGCCATCTTGTTGCAGACCTTGAAGGACCAGCCATCGGGCGCTGCGGTGAACACCACACCATCCGGCAGATGGGCAAAAACGGCGCTGCCAGAGCCGGTCATGCGAGGCTGTAATCCAAAACGCTTCAGCCAATTCAAGGCTTGGGTGATTTCGGGGCACAGCGACTGGGCCACTGGCTGCAGATCGTTTCGACCAAACGCGAAGGGCGCTGCAACAAAGTCCGGCATTGTAGCAGGTTCAGTCGCGCGCTGAAGGTCGGGTGACTGAAAAATTCGTGCGGTTTCCACACCGACATCGGGTTTGAGCACGGCAAAGCGCGCGGGCGGCAGATCGATGGGGGTGATCTCTTCGCCGATGCCCTCGACCCAGGCGTTGTGCCCGTGCAGAAAGAACGGCACATCGGCACCCAGTCGCAGTCCCAGGGGCAGCAAACGCGCCAGTGGCCAGTTCAATTGCCACAGCCGGTTCAGCGCCAGCAGTGTGCTGGCAGCATCCGAGGACCCGCCGCCCATGCCCGCCTGCGCAGGAATGGACTTGAGCACACCGATGTGAGCGCCTAGCGGGGTTCCACTGGCGTGTTGCAACGCGCGCGCAGCGCGCAGCACCAAATCATCGGCGGGCAAGGGGGCACCCAGATCCTCCCGCACGATCTGACCATCGGCGCGCGCCTCAAAGTGCAGCGTGTCGCACCAGTCGATCAAGGTGAACACCGACTGCAACAGGTGGTAACCGTCGGCACGACGTCCCGTGATGTGCAAGAACAGATTGAGCTTGGCCGGCGCCGCAATGTCGTAGAGCGTGGTCATGGCCTCAGTCCAGTCGCAGTCGCAAGCTCACGGGGGGCAAAGGCTGGTCGCGTTGTGCTTTGAGTTCGCCCTGCGCGAGCATCGACAGGTCCACCACCCAGCCAGGGCTGGGGGTGTCACGCCCTTGCAGCCAGTGGAACAGGGCGTTGAGCGGCAAGGGTGAGCCGGTGAGTTGCTCGGTCAGTGCATCCACCGACGCAAACACTTCGGGTGCGCTGCCCCGGTGCAGGTGCGCGGAGCCGGGCTGCCATTGCAACTGCGCCAGCGTCGTGCCCAGCGGTGAAAACAGCAGCAGTTCCCCGCGCTCTGGCGTCCCACTGAGTTCAAACGCCGCGGTCGTCACACTGGGGGTGTCGCCTTGCACCGTCACGCTGAGTCGGCCTTGCCAATGGGGTGCGTTCGATGACGGGCGGGCAACGGGCGGACTGGTGCAGGCGGTCAGTCCCACCAGGCACAAGGCCAGCACAGCGCGCAGCAATCGTGTCATGCCCCGGCCTCACAGACCCGGTTGCAAACGCTGCAAGGTCTCTTTCAGCGTCTCGTTGTCGGGAGCGATCTTGAGACCTTCACGCCAGATCTGACGTGCCTCGTCGGCGCGTTTGAGTCGCCACAGCACCTCACCCAAGTGGGCGGCGATTTCGGCATCGGCTCGACCGGCATAGGCCTTTTGTAAATGCAGCAAGGCCGCCGACCAGTTGCCCAGTCGAAACTCAACCCAGCCCAGGCTGTCGGTGATGAACGGATCGTCGGGCGCGAGGTTGAGCGCTTTGACGATCAGTTGCTTGGCTTCCTGGAGACGCAGGTTGCGATCGGCCAGCGAAAAGCCCAGGGCGTTGTAGGCGTTGTGGTAGTCGGGCTGAAGGGCCATGACCTGACGCAGCAGCCGCTCCATCTCGTCGTGACGGCCCAGTTTCTCGGCCAGCATGGACTGCTCGTACAGCAGATCGGCATCGTTGCCGCTTTGTCGGGCCAGCAGGTCATAGGCCGTCTCCCACTGCCGGTGTTCACGCAGCAATTGCACTTCGGTCAGCAGCCGGCTGCGCTGCTCCTCCTGTGTGGTGCTGGGCAAGTTGGCAATCAGTTGACGACCTTCTTCCAGTCGCCCCTGGCGAGCCAACAATTCGGCGCGCCGCGACTGGGCCTGCAGCAGGCCGCGGGGCGTGGCCGGGTTCGGGTTCTTTTGCGCCAGCTCCACATACCGCGCCAAAGAGGCATCGGCTTGCTCGGCCTGACCTTGTTCAAACTGCATCGAGCCCAGCACCAGCCAGGCCTCCGGGAGTTGGGGGTGCTGGCGCGTGATGGCATCGAGTTGTTCGCGTGCCTCGGTGTAGCGGTCTTGTTCAATCAGTACGCGCACATAACCCATGGCCAGTTCGGCGTTGGTCTGGCGCGGTAGGGCCTCGCGCACCAGTGACTCTGCCGCTGGCACCTGACGGCGGCTCAATTCGAGCGCCAGCAAAGCCGCCGGCACATCGTTTGGCGCACGTGTCAGCGCCTCACGCGCGGCTTCCAGCGCACCGGCCTTGTCTTCAGCGGCCAAACGCAGGCGGCCCACACTGGTCCAGGCCGCGCTGGCGGTGCTGGCTTGTCGGAGGTAGGGCTCGAGGACGGGCTGCACCACACGGACCGCCAATGTCTTGTCGGCCACGCGGGCATAGCGCGCGGGGATTTGCTGGATCAGGTCCCGGCGTTCGTCGTCGGGGGCCAGGCTCAACTCGTTTTTCAGTGGCTCGGCGCTGTCGGCCAGCTTGCCCAAGGCGATCAGGATTTGCAGCCACTGGCTGTTGGCCTGACGGTCTTGGGGGAAAGCGCGACTCCAGGCCCGCGCCGCTGTCAGCGCGCCATCACCGGAGCGGGCACGCAAGGCCACATCGAGACTGCGGCTGTAGAGCTGGGCATCGTTGCTCTGTCGCGCGGCATCGAGCAGCAGCGAAAAACCCAGGGCCGTCTCGCCCTGTCGCAGTTCCAGTTCGCCCACCAGGATTTGATAGAACAGCTCGCCCGTCAGGGCCGAGGGCGCAGGGGCCTCTGTCGGGGCGGTCTGTGCCGAGACCGGGGCGCACAGCAGCATCCAGGCGCTGCCAAGGGTCGCCGTCGCAAGGGCGGCATGCCAGCGTTTGCCGGCCTTTCCAGAGAGCGTCCGATTCATGGCGGCATCATAATCGCTGACCTTTTTCCACACGGTCTGTCATGCCTGAGTTGCCTGAAGTCGAGGTCACCCGCCGCAGCTTTGCCGATCGCATCGCGGGCGCGACGATCCGCGCCCTGCAGTTGGGCAAGCCCTTGCGCTGGCCGCTGGGCTGTGAGTCCATCACGCTGGCTGGGCAACGCGTGCTCGGTGTGCGTCGCCGCGGCAAATACCTGCTGATGGATCTGGAGCGCGGCGTGCTGCTGTGGCACTTGGGCATGTCCGGCAGCTTGCGACTGCTGGAGGTGGCCGGTGCGCCGGGCCCGCACGACCACGCCGATCTGGTCACCGATCGTGGCGTGCTGCGCCTGCACGACCCGCGTCGCTTTGGCGCGGTGGTGTTCGCGCCCGGGCAAGACAGCGCGGTGGCGCAGCGTTTGCTTGGCCGCCTCGGCCTGGAGCCGCTGGAGGCCGGCTTCACGCTGGCCGCTTTCGCCGACGGTTTGCGCCAGCGCCGCGCGCCCATCAAACAGGTGTTGCTCGCCGGTGATGTGGTGGTCGGTGTGGGCAACATTTACGCCAGTGAGGCCCTGTTTCTGGCGGGCATCCATCCGACGCGTGCGGCGTCTCGCATCGGTCGCGAGCGCGTCGAGCGACTGCGCCAAGCCATCGTGTCGGTGCTCGCCCGCGCGGTCGAGCTCGGTGGCAGCACCTTGCGCGATTTTTCGAATGCACAAGGCGAGACGGGGCACTTTCAACTCAGCGCGTCGGTCTACGACCGTGAGGGCCAACCGTGTCCGCGTTGCCGTGCAGCCATCCGTCGCATCGTGCAGGGCCAGCGCTCCACCTATTACTGCCCGCAGTGCCAGACATGAGTGCACCGAGCTTTGCCACACGGCTGGTGCGCTGGCAGCGCGCGCATGGCCGCCACGACCTGCCCTGGCAACACACCCGCGATCCGTATCGGGTCTGGTTGTCCGAAATCATGTTGCAGCAAACGCAGGTGGTCACCGTCATGGGCTACTTTGAGCGTTTTCTCCAGCGCTTTCCCACCGTCCGCGACTTGGCGGCGGCCAGCGAAGACGAGGTGCTCGGACTCTGGAGTGGCTTGGGCTATTACAGCCGCGCGCGCAACCTGCACCGTGCCGCGCGTCAGGTGGTCGAGCAACACGGCGGCGTGTTTCCCCCTCGGGCCGAGCAATTGCAAACCTTGCCCGGCATTGGCCGCTCCACGGCGGCGGCGGTGGCGTCGGTGTGCTTTGACGAACGCGTGGCCATTCTGGATGGCAACGTCAAGCGCGTGCTCAGCCGTCACCTCGGCTACGACGCCGATCTCGCGCAGTCGCGCGCGGTCGAGGCGCTGTGGGCGCGCGCCCACGATTTGCTGCCGCGTCGCAGCCAGGACATGCCCGTCTACACCCAGGCCGTGATGGACCTGGGCGCCACTGTGTGCACCCCGCGTCAACCGCGTTGCGACGCCTGTCCCGTGCGCAGCGATTGCGTGGCGCACCAGCAAGGCACGCCCGAACGCTATCCGGTGCGCACGCGTCGCTTGCAGCGGCGCAGCGAGTCGTGGTGGTTGTTGCTGGCACGCACGAGCGATGGTCGCATCTGGTTGACCCAGCGACCGGCGTCCGGCATCTGGGCGCGCCTGTATGCCTTGCCCTTGTTTGCCGACCTCGACAGCCTGTGCACAGCTTTGCCGTCGACGCACCGCGATCGGCTGCAAGCCTGGCCGGCGTTCAAGCATGTGCTGACGCATCGCGACTTGTACCTGCACCCCATGGTGCTCGATGTGTCGCGTCCGCTGCGCGGGACCGACGGCATTTGGGCGCGTGCGGACGAATGGGCGGTGTTGGGTTTGCCTGCCCCGGTGCGCACGCTGCTGGCGCAGGCGAGTCAGGCCGCGGACGGATCGTCGAGTTCGCGGTGACGGCGCAGCGTCACCCAGTCCTGGCCAAAGATCTGACTGAGTTGCTCGACGAGGTAGACCGAGCGGTGTTGCCCGCCCGTGCAACCAATGGCCACCGTCACGTAGCTGCGGTGATCTTGGCTCATGGCCGGCAGCCAGCTTTGCAAAAAGCTGCGGATCTGTTGCGCCATGTCTGACACCGCCGGCTGCGCGGCCAGCCACTGCGCCACCGGCGCGTCGCGCCCAGTGAGTGGCCGCAGGGCGGCCTCATAGTGGGGGTTGGGCAGCATGCGCACATCGAACACATAGTCGGCATGCACGGGGATGCCGCGCTTGAACGCGAACGACTCGAACATCAGCGTCAGTTGTGCGCTCGGTGCCGAGATCAGCGATTTGACATAGCCTTGCAGCTTGACCTGGCGCAGCAGGCTTGTGTCGATGATGTGCGCTTGCTCGCGCAACTCGGCCAGCAGTTGGCGCTCCAGCTCGATGGCCTCGATCAAATCGCGTTGGGTGTCGCGGGGTGCTGCATCGTCCCGACGCGACAGCGGATGGCGACGCCGCGTTTCCGAAAAACGGTGCACCAGCACGGGCGTGCTGGCGTCGAGGAACAACAAACGCACCCGCACATCCATGGCGCGCAGATGCTGCAACTGCGTCGGCACCATCGGCAAGGAGTTGGCGCTGCGCACATCCATGGCGATGGCGATTTTTTCGGCGCGGTGCTGCTGCTCCAATTGCACAAAGGGCAGCAGCAACTCGGGGGGCAGGTTGTCCACGCAGTAGTAGCCCGCGTCTTCCAGGGCGTGCAGGGCGACCGACTTGCCCGAGCCGGACATGCCGGTGATGAGCACCAGCTCCGGGCTCATGCTTGTGCCCCGATCAGACCGAGCATTTCGCGCGCATGGGCCAGCGTGGTGGCCGAAATCTTTTCGCCGCCGAGCATGCGCGCGATCTCGGCCACGCGGTCCTCTTGCGTCACAGGCCGCACTTGGCTGCGCGTGTGGCCAACGCCCTGCGTCTCTTTGGACACCACCCAGTGCTGGTGCGCGCAGGCGGCGACCTGCGGCAAATGCGTCACGGCCAGCACCTGGCGGTCCTGACCGAGTTGCTGCATCAGGCGGCCCACGGTCTCGGCCACGGCGCCGCCGATGCCCGAATCCACTTCGTCAAAGATCAGCGTGGGTGCTGTGCCGAGCTGGCTCGTTGTCACCGCAATCGCCAACGCGATGCGCGAGAGCTCGCCGCCCGAGGCCACCTTGCCCACCGGGCGCGGCGTACTGCCGGCGTGACCCGCGACCAGAAAGCCCACATCTTCCAGACCATGCGCGGTCGGCTCGGTGCAGGCTTGCAGCTGCACCTCAAAGCGCCCGCCCGCCATGCCCAGTCCTTGCATCGCCTCGGTGATGGCCTTGGCCAGCTTCGGTGCCGCCTTGCCCCGCGCTTGCGAGACTTGTCGTGCAGCGGCTTGGTAAGCGGCGGCGGCGGCTTGCTCCGCCGCTTCGAGCGCCGGCACATCGGCGGCGGCATCCAAAGCCGCGAGTTGAGCGCGCCACTCGTCGTAGAGCGCGGGCAAGGTCTCGGGCGTGCGCTTGAAGCGCCGGGCCAGCGACAGCCACAGCGACACGCGTTCGTCGAGCGTTTGCAGGCGCCCGGGGTCGAGTTCGGCGCGTCCCAGGTAGGCGTGCAGCGAGTGCGCCACATCACCGGCCTGTGCCAGACACGACGACAGCACCTCGGCCAGTGCCGCGAATTCGGGCTCGTAACGGCTTTGGTCGTCGAGCATTTGGTGTGCGCGGGTCAGGCGCACCAAGGCCCCTTGTTCGTCGTCTACCAGCCCGTCGATGGCGGCCTGTGCCGCGTCCATCAAGGCTTGCGCGTGCGACAAACGCGTGTGCTGGGTGTTGAGCTCGTCCCACTCATCGCGTCCCGGCGCGAGCTTGTCGAGTTCGGCCAGTTGCCATTGCAGCCGCTCGCGTTCTTGTTGCAAGCTGTCTTGCGCGGCGCGCGCCTGTTGCAGCGTGGCCAGGGCTTGCCGCCATTGCGTCCAGGCCGCGTGCAGTGCGTCCAGTCGCACACCCGCATAGGCGTCGAGCAGACCGCGCACCGCCTCGGGTCGCGTCAGGCTTTGCCAGGCATGCTGGCCGTGGATGTCGAGCAACTGGTCGCCCAGCGCGCGCAACTGTGTGGCGGTGGCGGGTTGGCCGTTGATCCAGGCGCGGCTCTTGCCTTGCGCATCGATGGTCCGGCGCAGCAGCAGGTCTTCGGCGTCATCGTGGTCAAAGCCTTGCTCGTGCAGCCAGGCGCGCACGCTGGCGCTGGCCTCGAAGCTGGCGCTGATGTCGGCGCGCGCCGCGCCTTCGCGCACCACGCCGCTGTCGGCACGCGCGCCCAGCACCAATTGCAGCGCGTCGATGAGGATGGATTTGCCAGCCCCCGTCTCGCCCGTCAGCGCCGTGAAGCCATTGCGCCATTGCAGGTCGAGTTCGTCGACGATGACGAAGTCGCGCAGAAACAGGTGTTGCAGACTCACGCCACGCCCTCGTTCCAGTGCAGCTTCTTGCGCAGCGTGTCGTAGTAGCTCCAGCCGCGCGGGTGCAGAAAGCGCGCCGACAGCTTGGAGCGGCGCACCGTGATGCGGTCGCCCAAAAACAGCGAGGCCAGCGACTGCATGTCAAAGTTGGCGCTGGCGTCGCGGCCCGACACCAGATCAATCGCCACTTCGCTGGCGTCGGAGAACACGATGGGTCGGTTCGACAGCGTGTGCGGTGCAATCGGCGCCACGATCCAGGCCGCCAGGGAAGGGTGCATCAGCGGCCCGCCCACCGACAGCGAATACGCGGTCGAGCCCGTGGGGCTGGCGATGATCAAACCATCGGCGCGCTGGTTGGCCACGAAGTGGCCGTCCACCTCGACGCGCATCTCCACCATGCCCGAGGTACCGCCCCGGTTGATGACCACATCGTTGAGCGCCATGGCGTCGAACACGCAATGCCCGTCGCGCCAGACCTGGCCGTGCATGAGCGGGCGGCGGTCTTCTTCAAATTCGCCTTGCAACATGGGCTTGAGCGTTTGCGCAAAGCCCTCCAGCGGGATGTCGGTGATGAAGCCCAGCCGCCCCTGGTTGATGCCGATCAGCGGCACGCCGTATTGCGCCAGTTGTCGACCAAAGCCCAGCATCGTGCCGTCGCCACCCACCACCAGGCCGAGGTCGCACTGGCGGCCAATCTCGTGGATGTCGAGCACCGGATGCCCGCTCAGGCCCGTGTTGGCTGCGGTCTGCGCTTCCAGCACCACGTCGGCCCCTTGGGCGTGCAGGAACTGCGCGATCAACTCCAGGGCCAGTCGGGTGGCTGGCCGTGCCCCCGTGGCGCTGGGCAATTCATAGCGGCCGAGCAGGGCGATGTGACGGAATTGGGCTTTCATGGGTAAATTACATCACTAAAATTTGCCTCACCGATGACCATGCTAGACGATCGCGCCAAGATGTTGCTCAAAGCGCTGGTGGAGCGCTACATCGCTGACGGGCATCCCGTCGGCTCGCGCACCCTTTCGCGCTCGACAGGCATCGACCTTTCGCCCGCCACCATCCGCAATGTGATGTCCGATCTGGAGGAGCTGGGCCTCATTGCCAGCCCCCACACCTCCGCCGGTCGTGTGCCCACCGCGCGCGGCTATCGCCTGTTTGTGGACACCATGCTCACGGTGCAGCGCGAGGCCATGCTCAACGCGCCCAGCCTGGCCCCCGATCAGCCGCAAAAAGTCATCGCCAACGCCGCACACCTGCTGTCGGACCTGTCGCACTTTGTGGGCGTGGTCATGGCCCCTCGGCGCAGCTCGGTGTTTCGCCACATCGAGTTCTTGCGCCTGTCGGACAAGCGCTTGCTGGTCATCATCGTCACGCCCGAGGGCGATGTGCAAAACCGTGTGCTGTTCACCCAGACCGACTACCTGCCGTCGCAACTCATCGAGGCAGCCAATTACCTGAACCAAAACTACGCGGGCATGGCCATCGAGCAGGTGCGCGAAAAGCTGCTGGCCGAGGTCGAGAAACTGCGTGGCGAAATCGCCGGCCTCATGCAGGCGGCGGTGCAAGTCAGCAGCGAGGCCTTGAGCCAACCGCAAGACGACGTGGTCATCAGCGGCGAGCGCAACCTGCTGTCGGTGAGCGACTTCTCCAGCGACATGGGTAATCTGCGCCGCGCCTTCGATTTGTTCGAACAAAAAACCCAGCTCGTGCGCTTGCTCGACTGCTCGGCCCAGGCCGAGGGCGTGCGCATCTACATTGGCGGCGAGAGTCAGGTCGTGCCGGTGGAAGAGCTGTCGGTGGTGAGCGCGCCCTACGAGGTCGATGGTCAGGTGGTGGGCACGCTGGGCGTCATCGGCCCCACCCGCATGGCGTATGACCGCATGATCCAGATCGTGGACATCACCGCCAAGCTCGTCGGCCACGCCTTGAGCCAGAACAAGTGACGCGCCGCGTTCAGCGGCGGCGCACCCCCAACACAATCCCCGTCGTCACCAAGGCCAGCCCGGCCAGCAGATTGGCCGTCAGCGGCTCGCCCAGCAACAGCACCGCGCCGAGTGCCGACAAACCCGGCACCAAGGCCGTGATCATGGTCGAGCGCACGGGCCCATAGTGGCGAATCATCAGGTTGAAGGTGATGCCCGAAATCACCACCGAGCCAATGCCCTGGTAGCCCGCTTGGAACGCGATCTCGCCCCACGGCGCTTGCGCCAGGTGCGAGGGCAGCCAGCCCAGCCACACCGACAGCGCATACAGCGGCGCAAAGCTCACACACGAAAACGCGGTGATGGCGATGGTCGCGCGCACCGCGTCCAGCCCGTGGCGACGCACCAGCACCGTGTACACCGCCCAGCAACAGCCGGCCGACATGAACAGCAGGTCGCCGCGCCACACATCGCCACCCTCAAAGGCCTTGAGCAAACTCATGCCGCCCACGCACACATCGCCCAACACGATGGCGCACAAGCCCAGCAAACGCGCGCCCGCGAAGCGCTCGCCCAGCCACCACCAGGCCAGCAAGCTGGTCCACAGCGGCAAGCTGCCGGGCATCAACACCGACGCGTGCGCGGCGGGCGCAAAGAAAAATCCGGCATAGGCCAACACCGCGTACAGCAGGCTGCCAAACAAACCAGCCGTCGCCGTGATGCCCAGCGGCAGCGGCGACAAACCGAACAGCGAACCGCCCGAGCTGCCCTGACGGCGCTGCAACCACCAGCCCCAAGGGATCAGCACGCACGAGGCACCCAGCACCCGCAAAAAAGCGATGTCCAGTGGCAACAAGGTGTGGGCGGCCGAGGCGCGGGCCACGATGATGAAGAAGGTCCAGATCAACACCGTCAACGCCGCCGCCACCAGCCCGACGGTGCGAGGCGAAGCAGTCATGGCGCGCATCATAGGTGGGCCCCAAAGGGCGCGACCTACAATCTGTCGCGTTGGATCAGGGGGCGTTAGCTCAGTTGGTTAGAGCAGGGGACTCATAATCCCTTGGTCGCAGGTTCAAGTCCTGCACGCCCTACCAAATATCACCCATGAACTGTTCTCTATACCGTTCATGTATCCCGTTGCGGGCCTGTTATGGTGCCATTCCTGAAAAAGTCTCTTGGCCGTGGACGGTCAAGAAATCGGGGATGGCCCATTTTTTTGTGCCCAAATCTCTCTCTTTCTCTGTTTTCTCTTGGTCGTGTCCAAGAGCGCGATCTAGGATTCATGCGGGTTTGCGCTGGGGAGTTTGATGTGAACCATGCTCCCCAAGAGTGACCAGGGCGAAAAATTTAAATTCTGATGTAAAACGAACAAGGCCAATTCAAGATGAGAGAAGTTGGTCGGCCGAGGCAAATACCCAGCCACTTCAGCCCCATCAGCTACGATGAGCTGAGTAACGCCCTGACCCCTCTCCGGCGCATTGAGATACAGTTAGGCAGTAGGCGTCACACGCCAAAATATGCCCGTCAAGACGAACTGACTATCTTTGGGCGTGTGAGGACGGGGCAGCCGGTAAGAGAACACATAGGACGCCATCATGAAAAGTCCAAAAGACACTGATCACGAAAAACCAAATTCGAAACGAATTGAAGTTGAATTGCTCGACTTTGATCCGGAAAACCCACGCTTTCCGCCAGAGATTGCGAGCGGTCCAATTGAACAACTGGTTGAGCGTTTTGTCCGCGATGAACGCCTTCTTGAAATTGTCACGTCTATTGCCGATCAAGGGTACTTCGAAGGTGAGCCTCTCCTTGTCACGAAGAACAATGGAAGATTTCATGTCATTGAAGGGAATCGGCGTCTGGCCGCGCTCAAACTTTTGAACCGGCAAGTCGATGTACCGGAGGGGCGCCCCTCTATTGATGAAGTGGTCGAGAATGCAAAGAACCGTCCCCAAGAAGTCCCTTGCCTGGTTTTCTCAGAAAGCCCCCAAGTGTTGCGTTACTTGGGATTTCGGCATATCACGGGGATCAAGTCTTGGAGTTCTCTGCAGAAGGCTAGGTATCTCAAACGCTTAAAAACTACCTTCTACCAAGAAATGACAGGAAAAGACCTGCTTGTTCGATTAGCTAGAGAGATTGGAAGTCGATCCGATTACGTCGGCCAAATGCTCGCTTCCCTTAACGTCTACGAGCATGCCGAAAAACAAGGGTTCTATAAAGTCAAAGGCCTCAATCCTGAGGAGATTGATTTTTCTGTTTTGGGAACTGCATTGTCTTACTCGAGCATTGCAGAATTCACAGGCTTGGATGGCCGCCAAGATATGGAGGGGGTTAACCTCTCCGATGAGAATTTAAAAAATCTGCTCTCGTGGATGTTCGTTGCTAGAAGTAACCAAAAATCCATCTTGGGGGACTCCAGAAATCTCAAAAAGCTCGCCGCAGTGGTTGAGTCGAAGGATGCGATCAATATTTTGGTTAAAGAAGGCAATCTGGATAGCGCGTATCAACTCAGCAAGGGGCCTGCCCAAGCTCTCAACCTTGCATTGAAAAACATAGAAAAAAGGCTGAAAGACGCTTGGGATTGGATGCCGTTGATAGATAGCCCTGAACCCGGTGACGATGAGCGCGCCGACGGTATTCGCAAATTGGCACATCAACTCAGAGACGCGATCCGCTCTAAAAATGCAGAGCACGAAGATGATTGACCAAGTGCTCAAAAACTTGACGAATCCACCAAAAGCGGGAAGCCATGAACTGTACCGGTGGTGCGATTACATTGAACTTCGTTGCCTCACACACAAGGACCATCGGTTTTCGCGTGACGGACTGGTTGAGTCGATTGCTGAAAACGCTGATACAAATTCAGATGATTCTCTGATCGATCAGGAAGAAGACGAACTGGATGAGCCGACAGCCACAATCAGCGAGACTGATGCTGCAATCGTCAATGACAAGCACGAACAACATTCCGCAAATTGCTTCAAACACTTGCGCTGGAGAGAAAAAGCTTTTTCAGAATGCTGGCCTTTCACTCTCGACGAACATGCTTTTGAAATTCGCATCAAACCCGAATTGACTGAAATACAGCGCTTTTACCTCTCCCTGCTGCTGTCTGCATCGCTCAGCTATGTTCCCAAAAAACGGTGGCGAGGACTGACGGGACTACTTGAAAAGGCGTCTACCGAAATTATGAAGCGTTTGATGCCAAATGGCGCTGAAGTTCATCCTTTTGGCGCAGCAGAAACCAAGCGCTATACAGGACACCTGTTTGATCGCTTGACCAAATTGGCAAATGATGTTCGTGGCTCACTCGAATTAAAAAAACACCACTTTGCAGAGCATGATTCGGGAGACAGCGGATTGGATGTGGTTGCTTGGCATGGACTTGGCGATGAACGCAAGGGAATTCCTATTGCCTTTGCACAATGTGGATGTACTGCGTCCGGTTGGCCTAACAAGATGCTTGAGGCATCCCCGGCCAGGCTTGCAGGACACCTAAATACATTCCATGAATGGGCTACCTACTATTTCATGCCGCTAGACCTCTCTACAGAAGTTGACGATGTGATGGACTGGCAGATGTTTTCTGACTTCAGTCGCGCAATTGTCATTGACCGCATGCGATTCGTGCGATTGACATTGGCCTACGACATCCCTCCCGCACCAATAACCGCATACGAATACGTCAATGAAGCACACGCTTTACAGCTAAGTTAGGTGCGACCGTACCAACAACACGCTTTCGCTGAGGCCAGCTATAGCCTCAGCGAGTCAACTTCGAGGGGTATCGGGAACAATCATCCCCACACGTTGGGCAAGGCTTTCACCACGGCCTCAAACAGTGGGGGCGGTACCGCATTGCCGGCCACCTTGTAGCGCATGTCGAGGCTACCGGCGAGCGTGTCCGGAAACACGAAATCATTGGAAAACCCCTGTAGGCGTGCAGCCTCTCGGTAGCTAAAGCGACGTGCAGGAGCATCACTCTCAAATGACCAGACGTTATGCTCCAGCTTTTTGAGGGCAGGGCTCATGGGGTGCAGCGGCATGTGACGCGGGTTGGCCACGATGGTTTTGGAGACCTCATGCCAGTCGCGGCGGCGGTTACGGCTGAGGTAGTACCAGTGGAAGTCGCGCGCATAGAACTCACCCTCGGGCCAAGCTGGCAAGTCGGCAATGGCTTGCTCAATGGTCTTGTGCGGGTTGTCCCTGCCAAGACCATGGGTAGGCAGAGGGAACTGGTATTCGAGTCCCAAATCTTCTCGCACCCCGACGATGAAGATGCGCTTGCGCTCTTGGGCCACCCCATAATCCATGGCGTTGAGCACTTCGGCCTTAACTTTGTATCCCGCCTCAGCAAACACCTTGAACTGGTCTTGAAGCAGGTGAGCAAAGTTTTGGCGCACCATGCCTGATACGTTCTCCACTACAAAGGCCTTGGGCCGGATGGTGCGCAGGGCCCGAGCGAACTCTAGGTACAGGGTGTTGATTTTGGCCGAAGGCTTTCTGACACCGCCCTGGCTGAATCCCTGGCAGGGATAACAGCCCACCAATAACTCCGCTTTGGGAAAGGTTTCGATCTTGGCAATGTCCTTGACTACGTAATCGGTCTCTGGGTGATTGGCCAAATAAACGTCCCGCGCATAGGACAGCTTGTCATTGGCCATGACCACTTCAAAACCGGCAGCAACAACTCCAGCGTCACTGCCGCCGCAGCCTGAAAACAGGGAAACCGCCTTCACGGTTGAACCCCACATCTCTGATTGTTTTTTGCCATGTGCTCCTCTTTATTACAATTTTATCGCCAAGTCAAGGAAAAATGGTTGACCCTACTTTACCCAATTCATATGTCCGCAATGGCCTGGAATTTGGCATGCTGCTCACTCCACAGGCTCGGGATGGTGTGTTTGGTGAACCAGTGCAAGTTCAGCCCCTTGGGCTGGGTGCCTTGAAGGATGCTGTCGATGATTTTGGGATCCAGCAGCGTCAAGCGCATGCATTCGTTGACCGTAGCCTGATCCAGGCCCTCCTGCCGGGCAATTTCAACGCCACTGCGGACGATGCCCTCGTCGATGAGCCGCTGCCAGTAAAAGGCCCGTGTGAGCCCTTCAACCAGTTTGGTGTCCGGTAGCTGGGCGTGGTCTTTGATCACCTGGGCGACGTTTTCCGGGGGCTCAACAACGCTGCGCCCGCCGCGTTTGACGAACTTCAGTGGGATGAACGTGCTGAACTCCAAGTGATTCGAGGTGGTGGCCACGCTGTTGCCCACCGACTGTGCGTTATTCATGCGATCTCCAATTCACGCAGGTCATATTCCAGTTGTTCATATCCGGCCAGGTTCTTGGGCGGAAGGCCGATCAGTGCGCCCCAGGCCTCAAATCGCCAGTCCACATGCAGGCCTTCTGGGGCGACGGTGATGCGTTTGATCAGCGTGCGCACGATGTCCTGTTTGGCTTGCGTGGCCAACTGGTCCCATATGCCAGCCGTGTTTTTGAAGAAAAGCACCATGGCCTCAGGTTCGGTCAACTTGGGGTTGAGGCTGCACACCTGCTCCCAGCATTTGTGGACCATCTGACCGGAGCGCAAGACCTCGAGCACCTTCTCCATCACGGATTTCTCGATGCCTGCTGCTGGCAGATTGGCAAATTCCACGGTGCCAGCCCCCATCTTTTGGTTCTTGTTGACCACGTAGTAGCGGTACAGCTTGCCGCTGGTCTTGCGGGTGGCCATCGGCAGGTAGAGGTCCCCATCGGCCGTGAACATCATTCCGCGCAACAAAAAGCCGTGCCTGCATTTCTGACCGAAGGTGTCGCGAGCCCGGTCCCGGCTGTTTTGGGCCATGATTTCTTGCACGCGGTCCCATTGCGACTGGTCTATCAGGGCCTCGTGTTGGCCTGGGTAAAAGTCGCCCTTGTGTCCAATATCGCCGATGTACAGGCGGTTGTGGAGGATGGTGTAGAGAGCCTGCTTGCTCAGAGGCTTGCCGTTCTTGCTCGTGACGCCTTGCTCTACGAGCTGCTTGACCATGAGGGTGGTTGAGCGTGTTGCAACAAACGAGTCAAAGATTTGCCTCACCACCTCGGCCTCCTCTGGCGCCACCACCAACTTTCGGTTGTCCACGCAGTAGCCCATCGGCACTTGTCCGCCCATCCACATGCCTTTGCGCTTGGAGGCGGCGAATTTGTCGCGAATGCGCTCGCCAGTCACCTCGCGCTCAAATTGCGCAAAAGATAGCAGGACGTTGAGCATCAGGCGTCCCATGGACGTGGCCGAATTGATCTGCTGGGTGACCGAACTGAAGCTGGCCTTGTACCGATCAAAGAGCTGAATCATCTTGGCAAAGTCAGCCAGTGACCGTGAAAGCCGGTCGATCTTGTAGACCACCACGATGTCGATCTTGCCGTCCTGAATGTCTTGCAACAGGCGCTTGAGCCCTGGGCGATCCATATTGCCGCCGGTGAAGCCGGGGTCTTCGTAGTGGTCTTCGACTTGCTCCCAGCCCTCGGCGCGCTGACTGGCGATGAATGCTGCACCAGCTTCACGCTGCGCATCAATGGAGTTGAAGGTTTGATCCAGCCGTTCGTCCGAAGAGACGCGGCAATACACCGCGCAGCGCTTGGGAGTGACTTGTTGCGCTTCGCTCATGCCTTCTTGCCTTTCAGTCCAAAGAAAGCGGGGCCGGACCATTGGGTGCCCGTGATTAACTTGGCAATGGCCGACAAGCTCTTGTACCGCTGGCCGTCGAATTCATAGCCACCCGTGGGGAGCACCGTGACCTTGTACTTTTGGCCATCAAATTCACGCAAGAGCGTGGTGCCCGGGAGCAAGGTCCGGGTGGTTGGTGCAGCGGTCTTGATTTTCGAGAACCGGGCGCCGTAATCAGCCAGCATGTCGCGGGTGCCACTGGGCAGGGCGCCATAGGCTTGCTCTTGCAGCTTGTAGATCAAGCGCGATTCGATGTGTGTGCGATTGGGCCGGGCCGGGCGGTGCACAAAGAATTGATCCCACAGGGCCCAGAGCTCGGGCATTTTCATGTTCGGGAGCGCGTGGAGTTGTTCGGATATTTGGCCGGTGCGCAGGATGTCGCGCATCGGCGGGACGGTGTTTTTCAAGGCTGTGACTCCATGTGGGTAGACGGGTTTGCATTGACGCTCTGGTAGGCATGGAAGTCGAGGAACTTGTCTCGATCAGTCGCATATACCCAACTGCTGTGCGCCTGCGTAAGGGCCTGGTGTTGATCGACGACCGCCTGTGCGATCAGGTGCGCGATTTGCGAGAGGGAGAGGTACCCACTTTTCTCAGCCGGGTTGCCTTGGACTGGGGTTTGAAAGTGGTTCATCGAGGTGCTTTGATTGATCAAATCTGACCTCGGAAATCGTAGCCAAAACACCCAAATTCGAGTCGTTGTTTTAGAGGCCCAGCAACGAGCTTGAGAGCACAAACCCGCATGAATACTGGCTTTTTCTGAAACCTCCCAGCAACCATGCGGCCTGGAGCGACGGTTTTGACAGATTTCCGAAAAGCTGTATATTTATCCAGCAATCCGGCGAAAACCAACATAAGCCCCAGGACGAAGGACCAGGGGTTCAGACGCCTCATTGCCCAACGAAAAACAACAAGGAGATATTCGTGAGCCGAAACCAAACCTACGCCGACATCTTGCTGAGCCTGCCCGTCGACGAAACCCTCAAAACCTTCATCGAGCGCCACGCCTTGCCCATGCCAGAGGGCTGGACATGGAACGACACGGTCCAGACCTCAAGACGCTTGATCGGGCTGATTCAGGCGCATCCCGTGGTGGCCATGCGTGACCGCATAGTGGCGGGGCTGCATGCCAGCACGCTGCTGGCCCACACGCTGGGCAAACAGGCCATGTTCCAGGCCGCCCATGACCGACCTGCCGAACTGGTGGGCCTCATTGCCTGCAAGAACGACCTGCACCGAGCCTTCTGGCTGTACGTTCACCACCCGGCACTGTTCGAGGCTGCAGCGGAAATCGAATACCTCGACCACCATGGCCAGCAAGCCCAACAGCACGACCTGGGCCTCAAGCGGGCCATCAAGCGTGATGATGTGTCGATCGCTGCATTCGGTGATGCCATCAAAGGCTTCTACCAGCGGGAGCTGGGGTGCGGGGAGGTGTGCGTGGTCAATGTGCTGGACCGGGCGCGCGGCACGCAGCTGATCTCCATCCATGCCAAGGACCTGGCCACGGCCAAGTTGGAGTTCGAGGGCAGCCAGTTGCAGCGGCGGGTGGGCAGTCCGAACATTCACATGGTGCTCGAGTACGCCCAGGCCACCGGTGTGGCTCGCACCATTATTCGTGGTGGGGCCAAGTACCACGCCATGCTGTGTGAGGTGTTTGCAAGACACTTGCTTGGCGTGGATGCCGATGCCCAGCGGATTCAGACGCCACGCCTGAACCTGTCTACGCTGCGCTTGGGGCTGAACATCCCGCAGGCCATCGATGACGGATTCGTTGGCCTGCAGGTCAAGAGCGTGACCGTGGTCAGCGGTTGCGGGCAGCTCAAGATGGAGTGCACGGCCAGTGCCGCCAGCGATCAGCGCTGCGTCACGGACCTGCTGCAGGACTACTTCGGCGCAGAAAACCCGCTTGCACGCGGCTGGACCATCCAGGCAGCGGTGCTCAACTTCTATCTGGCACCGATGCAAGGCAAGAGCCGCTGTCAGGTGGTCAGTGTGGAGATCACCAGCAAGGGGCGACTGAACCTGCACAAGTTCGATGAGAAGCTGCGTGCGCAGTTGGAGGGTTACTTGGTTGAGCTGGGCATCCTGAAGGCGCAGCAGGTCCTCAAACCCGACCGAGAGCAGGAACAGCCCCAGGCAGTGGCTGCCAGCTTGTTTGAGTGAGGTGTGAATGGAGTTGACACCCAATCAGCAAGCCATCGGCTTGGCGGCTTTGATGTTTCTGCGGGGCAGTGCATCCTTTGAGAGCAGCCTGCACGATGAAGAAAAAGCTGCGCTGCAGCTTCTCAAGCAAGCAAAGGCCGTGGTGGCTGGTGCGGCCAATAGCCGGAATGCGGAATGCGCTTTCTGTGGCCTGTACCGTGGTCCGATTTTCAGGAGCGATGAAGGACTCATGGTGCAATGCCCGGACTGTGGGCCGTTTGCGCTGGATCCGGCCAGTCAGCGCAGTTGGCGGCTGGACGACGAGTGGTTGATCCGCAAGCTGCGCGGCGCACTGGATATTTCGCCGCACGCAACGACCACTCAGATCGTCGATAGCGTGTGGGACATTGGGCGGTACAAGAAGCGGCCGGTGGTGCTGGCTCGCCGTATCGACCTGGTGGAACGCCATGGACTGCGGATTTTTCATGGACCTCAGCCACGCAGCCAAAGCTGGGTGATCACGCCACGGCCCTTAGTGCGGTCTCCACTGGAGCCGCTGGCCGGGACGGCGACGTGGTGGCAATTGGAAGACCGGTTTGCCTTACATGGCCTAGCACTGCGCCTGCTTGACCCGGACCAAGGTGAAGGAGCCGACGACATGCAAGACAACATCCCTGGCGTGGCTGTCCATGGGCCGTTCAGTGAAGACTTCGCATGGGTGCATTTGGATGGCTGGCTGCATGGTCCCATTCGTTTGAGCGATGCTCAGGCGCATCTGTTCGCGGTACTCTGGAAGCATCGTAATCAGGCACAGTCTGCGGAGTTTCTAATGCGGGAAGCAGGGCTGGTCAGTGAGCGTCCGATAGATGTTTTCAAGGTGAAGGCTGCCAACCGTGGTGATTATCGGTATGAGGGGCCATTGCACGCATATGAAAAACTGGTTAGGCGTCAGCGCCGTCAAGGGTTGTATCGATTAGCCTTGTGAAGGCCGTTCCGTAGCGGCTAAGGAACTCTACGGTGTCTTTACAGACTTCTTGAAGATTTGTGAGGCAGCCAAGAAGAAGCAGGACCGATCGAATGGGTTTCGGTCCACACAAAATGTTGAGTGTGCTGATTTTCGGATGGAAACCATGGGCAAGTTCAAGCAGTGACCTGCAGAGAATGGCCATTGAGGTTGATACCGAATAGCTCCATGCGTGGCAAGAAATTTTTGGAATGAAAGAGGCATGAGCGAAAACCGTACAACTATCCGGAATGGTCGCTTTGTCGCTGCACATTGGTTGCAGCGCTCAGCCGAAGGCTTTCTGGCATGGTCAAAAGCGTCAGGAGAGGCGGAAAGGAGAGCGTCTACGATGGGCAAAGCCATTGCTCGTGTGGCGGACCCATCGTGGTATCACGGCCTACCTGGCGCGGTAGCTCGAAGTCTTCCGGACGTGTTCAGAAATTGCGATGCGCTGTCCTTCTCTCATATGTCTGAGGCCGTTGCTTACGCAGGCGTGCATCTGCTAGACCGGTATGGGCGCGTAATGCAGGTGCTCGAATATCTCATGGTGAACGGGAGGCTACCTCTTAGAAAAGTGGGCCTCAAGGTCTTGGAGGTCGGCTCCGGACCTGCGCCGGCACTCTATGCTGTGCATGACTTCTATTCCATACTTCGAGATTGGCCTGGCCGGGGCAGCACTGAGATTTCGGAAATCAAGTATGCGGATTCATTAGAACGTGGTGAGGCCTGGGACTCAATCCTTCACCATGTCTCGGAGCAGTTGATGGTGATACGAGGAAAAAAACAAGGTGCAATCGGCCTTCCGTTTCGGCGCTCAATTGATGACTTATCCGGCTTCGACCCTCAACGACGGCACCAGGAGGCAATTGCTCAGCATGCCAGAAAAATTCTCAGCGACTTTAAGTCGGCAGACGAGCCTATTTCTTCAAAGTCTGCATTCAGAATAGCGTATCAGGATGGAGGCAGTGCCCCCTCCGCGTATGACCTAATCTTCATGTGCAACTTCTTGACTCAACCATCAATGACGCAGCACTACAGAACGGAATTGCAAAATCTTGCAAAATCGCTAACGCCTGGTGGCGTACTAGTAGTTATTGGCGCAACCGGTAAACAATATCCAGAGATCTACAAGGAAGTTTTTGATATCGCTTCTGGAGCTCGGCTGACCAACATTAGCCCAGCCAACGTTTTCAATGCGAACCTCAGCCCACACCTAAACATCGTGCGCGAACACATACGAAATAACGTCGCGGCAGCACTCGTTGATTGCTCTGAAAAAGAGCAGCAAGATATCTGTTCGAGGCTACCAGAGGACCTCTGGAACTCAAACGTTGATTTCGTGCTTCCTAAATACCAAGCACTTGTCTTTTGCATGCAAAAGAGGCCTTGATCAGACGATTTGATCGGCAGCTGATATCCTTTAAAACTATAAATAAAGAAATCGCAAATGGGTAGCATTGTCTTTGGACCAAAAGTTTTGCCAGACAACCTGACCGAAATCGCCGGCTATAAAGGTGGCCTCGCGATGTCGCTTGAGGAAATCTGCGACCATTTGACCGGCACTTCGTTCCCAGACGTCGTCCGTGATGGTGAGACATCGGGAGTTCGGTTGAGGTCAGAAGAGTATGAAGATCTTTACTACAACCTACTTTACCGAATCGGGTATACGAAAGATCTGTATCTCGGGCCCAGCGTTGAGCAAGCGAGATTATTTCATCGCTTCAAAGCTAACGCTGTTGAACTCGACGTCTACATGCAAATCAGTGCGACGATGAGTCACTTTATGAGGAACGGAATTCCAAATGGTGAGTCTAAGACGACTGACCTTAGTGCGATCTTGGCTGAAGTTAAGAGGGTCTTCGGGGACACTGGTGTCAAGATCGGAATTGAGATGTACGAGATCATCAATCGGGGAATTCGAATGAATCCTCATTGGGGCATCGGCAACGAATGGATCAACCCTCTTAAGCTTAAGGGGCTGTTCAAAGGAACAGACCAACAACCTGAGAAGGGGCGGTTCATTGATCAGCGATACATCGATTACCTGTCGAACAACCATGATCGCATTGGCGAAATGCACTGGCGGCAATTTGAAAAACTTACTGCCGAGTTTTACGCGCGAGATGGTTATAAAGTTGATCTTGGTCCCGGCAGCAATGATGATGGTGTCGATGTCCGTGTGTGGAAACCTGACGCGAATTCGGAGGATAGCCCATTGTGCATTGTTCAATGCAAGAGACAGAAGAACAAAATCGAAAAAGTCGTTGTCAAGGGCCTTCACGCAGACGTTCAATTTGAGCGGGCGGATTACGGCGTAATCGTCACAACGTCAGAGCTAAGCCCCGGAGCTAAGACGACGATATCTGCACGTGGCTATGACATCCAAACCGTTGAAAGAGACGGCGTCAAAGGCTGGCTAACGAAACTTCGAACGCCTGGAACCGGTATCGTCCGATAGCATTAAACTGACGGATCATATAGAGAGATGACCGGTAGCTTCTAGCCGAAATTTGTTGGACATTCTTAGTTGGCGGGCAGCTGCTAGTAGCCTTGAGAAGACATTGGTCGCTATCCAAGTAGTGATTTCCGAGGGGATGGGGTCGTTATTTACTAAGTGGCCGATGCCCGGTATCGGCCTTGGAGCGGTCACTGAAGAGTGTCGGTTCAATGGCGACCGGATTTCAACTTGGCTTATTTTCTTTGCCGGTGATTCCGGCGTTACGCGAGTCCCATCGACTCGCTCAAGTCTAAGATGCGAACTGAGGACCGGGCGATTCACTGTGAGCGTTCGAGAGGGCCGGCAGAGCTGACCCTGCTGGCCTGCCAAGGCCGTTCAGTCCCGGTCTTTACGCACGAAAATTCTTATGTACGTAACGAGCTCGCCAAGGAGGTCACCATGAGGGAATGGTTAAACCGTATCATCGGCAGGCAGGCGGTATCCGAGCCTGACGAAATGTCGTCGGCTGGTGTTGCAGTGGACGCAGTAGCGACACCTGCTCAACCCAGGGCTGAGCACTTCGTTTCAGATGAACCGATCACCGGAGCAGCCCAGGATCGCTTCAACCGCGCGCCCTTTGCTATCCGCGTTGCAGACACTATCGCGCGCCGCCCCGATAGCGCCAGCCTAGTTGTGGGCGTATTCGGCCCGTGGGGGGACGGCAAAACCTCGGTGCTGAAGATGATGGAGGAAGAACTGGAGCTGCACGACAACGTGGTCGTGCTACGGTTCAATCCTTGGCATTTCCAGAGCGAGGAGCAGTTGATACGCGGCTTCTTCGCTACGCTCGCCGAAGGGCTGGATCAAAAGCTCAACACCACCCAGGAGAAGATCGGCAAGATTCTGAAGGATTACGGCTCTTTACTGTCGCTGGGCTCTTTCGCTGTAGCCGGCGGGGCCATCCAACTCCGTCCGGGTGACGCCGCCAAGGGCCTTGGCGAGGCGCTGTCAAACGTCAGCCTGGATGAGCTGCGATCACGCATCGATGCCATCCTCGCCGCCAGCGGCAAGCGGGTGGTGGTGCTGGTCGATGACATCGACCGGCTCGATCGGGCCGAAACGCACTCGATGTTCAAGCTGGTCAAGCTTTCGGCTGGTTTCAACCACACCGCCTACGTGCTGGCCTTCGACGACGAGGTCGTGGCCGCTGCACTTGGCGAAAGATATGGTGATGGCGGCAAGCAGGCGGGCCGCGCCTTCCTCGAAAAGATCATCCAAGTGCCGCTGCACCTGCCGCCGGTCGACGAAGTGGCACTGCGCCAGGTGGCGTTCGAAGGCGCGCAGGCTGCGGTTGACATGGCGGGCATCCAGGTCCCACAGCCCGATGTCGATGCCTTCATGCGCCACTTCGTGGATGGCCTGGAGCGCAAGCTCACGACACCTCGCGTGGCCAAGCTATACACAAATGCCCTAATGTTCGCGCTGCCATTGCTTAAGGGCGAGGTAAACACGATGAACCTGATGCTGATTGAGGGCATCCGGGTGCTGTACCCCGCCCTATATGCAGCCATCCGCGACAACCCGAGCATTTTCCTCATTGGACGGGAGCGCGCGCTCCACGGTCTTGAACTGGCCCGCAACCGGCTGGACGAGGTAGTCGATGCGGCCTTGCCGGAGTGCACACCCGGGGACCGCGAAGCGATCAGGACGGGCCTGCTGAAGCCGCTCTTCCCGCGCACCGGCAACACAATCTACGACCATAAATGGGACACGGTGTGGGCACGTGAGCAGAAAATTTGCTCAGAGCCCTATTTCAAGCGCTATTTCACGTACTGCGTGCCCGACGGCGACGTCGCCGACGCGAGCATTGCCGAGCTGCTTGATCGACTGCCTACGGACAATGATACGGTTAAGCGCGAACGGCTCGCGCAATTCGAGAGTCGCCGGTCGATGCCGCGGCTGATCTCCGCATTGCGCCAACGCGTGGACGGCATGGACGCCGACTGTGCGGTGGCGTTAGCCCGCGCCATCGCGCTGTCCGGAGACCTGATGGTGCGTGAGCGCGGTCAGATAATGGTTACGACCTTCAATCAAGCGGGCATCCTGGTTGCCGCTGCCATTCGGCAGCTGCCCGGCCGCGAACGGCGGTGGACTGCCGTTGAGGATATTCTGCAATCCGCCATGCCGCTGGACTTTGCGGTCGAGTGCGCACGCTGGATTTACTTCAATGCGGAGCGGGCAGAGAACGACAACATCGTTCAAGAGGCCGACAACGACCGCATTGATGGCCTCCTGGCCCAACGCATCGCTGCTGCAGACCAGGTGCAGCCAATCTACAGGCAGTTTCCCAAGGAGACAGCAAGCCTCTATTTCCTCTGGAATCGGGCCGTGCCTGGTGCGCCGGGCGAATCGCTGCGGCGGAGGTTCGCTGAAGCACCTGCTGAGTTGGACTCGTTCATCGATTGTTTCGTCGGGGAGGGTTGGGAGATCGAAAGCGGACTCCCAGTGCGCAGCGATTTGCGGCGGGATAGCTATAACGCGATAGTTCAACTGATCGAGGAGAATTACATAATGGTCAACTTGCGAGCGCGCTATGGCGAAGAGCTGAACACGCCTCTCAACTATCCGCCGCGCGAGTGGCCACATGCGCGCAAGTTCGCGCACCAGTTCGCCGCAATACACGCCCTCGTGGCGCAGGAGGCTGTAGCGGTACCTGAGACGAAGCCACCTACCGACGACGATCCACAGCCAGTCTGAGATCTTTCGGTGCCGAGCGTCATAGGCCTGTGACCATCGCTCGAGATCGCTACGATTGTTGTTACCTGGAAGGTGAGAGCCTCCTCAGCACACTGCGTGCAAAATTTCCCTGATACCTAGTTACGTCAGCGCATCCCAGGGGATTCTTCTCGCGAAAAGTTCGCAGCTGCTGCTCGTCGATGCGGGTCCCAGGGAACTGGTTTTGGCACTGTGCTCGAAGGCCACACCGCCCATACGAACGATGCGAGCAGAGTTACTCCGTGTAGCATCACCCAGGAATTAGGTTTTTCGATACTGCAGGTGTGCCTATGTTTCCGATCAGGGCAACTCACGGGGAGAAGGTTCGATGGTCAGGTCCGGAGCGGCAAGATCCAGGCCGCATATGTCTCTTCATCGGATGAAAGTAGGCGACTGCCCTCAATCAGCCTTTTCAGACCTGTTGACACTCCTCGGTGCTTTGTTGCTTATTTAATCCTGATGGGGTTTGCTAAGGGAATGGTCTGAGCGTCGGAGACGCATTAATGCTGTTTGGGCAGTACGTCTCGCCAGCCTCCGACCTTCGGCTCGGAATACCCCAGACTGATCAATAGACGCATGGTTTGGATGATGTTTTTGACCGCATACCCCTGAACTTCAGGATCTGGATCGCCAATTTCTACCGGTAGGGCGTTCTCCCAGCCTGTAAAGGCAGGCCAAGGTAGCAGCTTTTGAGTGCCGTTTTGGTGTTCAACACGAACCCAGACCTGGGAATCCGGAGAAACGAGCACTGCGATGGAAGTGTGCTTGGCGGATTGCCATGGCCATGGAGAGTTGGTCGGCCTATGGACCGGAGCGCGTGCGGAAAGTGAAATGGCTTGTCTGTATCGCGTAATCCGTTGCTGCGCATCCTGTTTAGCAATGGCTTTTTGTTCGGAAAGACGTTGTTGCTGTTGGCCAAGGCGGGCCAGCTCCTGTTCCTCGAAATATGCGATCAAGGCGGCAGTATTGGCTTCGAGCAATGCCCGTTCTTGGTCAGTCAGTCTTCTGCCATCGCCAGTTCCGTGCACCGAACTGCCCAGTGCCTTGGCGCCGCCGTACCTCTTTGCAAAGCAGCTAGATCCCAAGACTAGAAACTTACCTGCCTCTTGAACAATATGAACCGCCGCGTATACCTTGTGGCCGCAGCCGGTATGTTGGCAGCGCACTGCATGAGCAGCATCGATCGCGATGATCGCGTGTAACCGTGCAGGTGGATATTCATTCATATGCACAAGGCCCAGCAGATTGCAGGAAAGTCTTGGATTCTCAGATGATGTGGATGCCTCATCGCAGCAATACGCAATTAAGACCGCAACTGTTGAACGACCCTTACTTCATAGTCGTTGATCAATTTCTTGAAGTACTTGTAAATCTCATCCATCTTCACTTTCAGATGGATGCTGGAAAACCCCTCGTCGTCTTTGTCCAGTGCGATCACACCGGTGACCACACTCTTGAAGTACTCGGGATCTTTGTTTCTGATGGGCTGGTAGGCATCGATGGCCGTAAAGATATCGTCAAGGGTATAGCCATGGTCTCTCGTGAGGACCATCAAGTCGTAGATGTCACGAGACTTCACACGGTCATAGACGACGATGCTTTTCATGACAAGAAGCCCATCGATGCCCAGCACATCAAAGCCACCCTTGGAAACCACCACCTTGGGAGCTGACTTCAGGAAATCAATCTGCGCCTTGGGGCGATCACCTTCATTGCGGGAATGAAACGTCACCTTGGCACCATCGATCAGGTAGTCCTGAATGTAGTGGTCCAGATTCTCTGACGTATTGATTTTGAAGCCCAGCTTTTGTTCAGAGGTGATCAGGCTTTCAATCGTGGCACCACCGGCAGCCAATTCATCCAGAAGCCCATCGATGGCTCTGATGGGCAATTTCTGACCAAAGATATTGAAGTCCAGGTCTTCGCTGATCCGGTGTCCTATTTGCAATGCCAAGGCCGTGCCGCCGACTAAGGTAAAGCCAGCCAGTCTGGGGTTGTCCTTGAGTCGTGCGAAGTTCTTTTGCGTCGCCTCTGGCATGAATTCCAGCTTGAGCTTATGCATGGGCTGGTTCCTGTGAGGCACGCAGGCCTTTACTGATGTTGCTCAGCATCCGGGTCACACTGGCACTGGTCATGGGCTCAAACGCACGCCGCTTGAACACGCGCTTGACCTTGGGGACACCGTAGTAAAAGCACAGCCGCGCCACATCCTCGAATTTGTGCTTTTCAAGCACCTTGCCGATCAGCACATCGTCTCGGATGTTCGGATTGGACCAGTCATACGCACCCGACAAACCGATCTTGACGGACTTGCGTGGTGCATTGGCTTGCTGGATGGCGGTGCGCAGCCACGCTGGGATCAGCGCTGCGTAGCTGTCGATTTCGCCCTCAAGCCAGTCACCCGTGGCGCGCTGGATCTCCAGCGTCGTTAGGTTTCTCATACCCCGGGTCCACAGCGCAAGTAAGACCCGGCCCTTGGGGCTGGCGGCGAGCTGGACTTTTCTTTGACTCATGCGGCGGAACTGCACGGTATGCCCCGCTGCCTTGACGGTGCGTGACAGGCCCGAGGTGGGCACCACCAGCACATCACCAGGCCCTTCGGCTGGTGCAAGTCCCACGCGCTCGCCGGTCTTGTGCGCAAGGGCGCTGGCCACCGTTTGCGCATCCACCTGCTGACCAGCGGCAGCGTACAGCCCTCTGGCCACCCGCACGATGGTCCCGGCCTTCATCAACCGAAAGAGCGCCTGGTCAACGGCTGCACGCGTTCCAGCCGACAAAAAGTCAGCACTGGAGAACACCCAACCCTGAGGCCTGTCTGCGATGGCTTGCCGGATCATTTCAGATGTGCGCATGTCAGAAATTATCCATGTTTTTCACTTATTGTCAATATTCAGTCTATGGCATGCCCAGCGGGGAAAAGGTCTTGCCGGGATTAAAGAACTGGAGATATCGCCAAAGTTCTTTATTCAGTTCCTTATCAGTTCTTTATTGATTTCCTGAAATAGCAGCGTTGTCCCCCAACTCTTCGAAAGGAGTTACCAATGCTGCTTGCAACACCAGCACTCGAGGCGCCAGTCTTCCTGAGCGCCACTTCCCCTGAATCCACCATGCCCAAGCAGCTGGTGCTGACCGAGGCTGACCTGGCCTCCCGATGGGCCATGAGCCCCAAAACCCTGCAGCGCTGGCGTATGACTGGCACTGGGCCGACGTATCTCAAGCTGGGTAAACGGGTGAGCTACCCCCTCAACGCTGTGATTGCCTTCGAGAACTGCGTCCAGCATGTCTCGACTTCCAAGCGTATCCCCGGGAAGGCAGGTGCGGCATGAACCACCTGCAATTGCAGCAAGCTGCGCTGCCGGACCTCTCCGTGAGCCAGATCAGCCGTCTGCCCAAAGACCAGCTGGCCCATTTCAGCAACGCGGTGCAGCAGCTTAATGACTGGACGGTGCAGATGCGTGGCCGGATCAACCGGGCCATGGAAATCCGCTACGCCGATCAGATCTGCCACGCAGAAAACCATGGTCAGGAGGAAGCGGCCAGGTTCCGCATCGATGACGGTGACTTGCAGATCGATGTCTCGCAACCCAAAGAAATCGTCTGGGACCAGCAGCACCTGTCCCAGATCGCCGAACGGATGGTGGTGGCCGGTGATCGGGTGCAGGACTTCATGCAGGTCCAGTTTTCGGTGAGCGAGCAGGACTACGCCCGCTGGCACCCACTGCTGCGCGCGGCATTCCAGCCCGCCCGCAAAGAGCTGATCACCGAACCCACCTTCCAGATCCGCTGGGTCGGCGAAGTTCAGCTTTGAGCGGACGGCCCTTTGGAAAAACCAGAACACAACCCCACACAACAGGAAAACCTTCAATGAACCACGACAGCTACAACCAGGCCGCAACCTATGGCCAATCTTCGACCCACGGCGCCCCGGGTGCATGGTGCGACTTCAATGACGCCGATGCCCAGCAAGGCGAGTTCAACCTGATCCCCAAAGGCACTCAGGCCCTGGTGCGCATGGCCATCAAACCCGGCGGCTATGACGATGCCAGCCGGGGCTGGACGGGCGGCTACGCCACGGCATCTGATGAAACCGGTGCCGTGTTCCTGTCCTGCGAGTTCGTGCTGCTCACAGGCCCGTTTGCCAAGCGCAAGATCTGGAGCAATGTCGGTCTGCATTCCAACAAGGGGCCGACCTGGGCGCAGATGGGCCGCAGCTTCATCAAGGCAGTGCTCAACAGTTCACGCAATATCCACCCTGATGACGGCTCCCCTGAGGCGCAGCGTGCCCGCCAGATCCGCAGCTTCGGGGACCTCGATGGTGCCGAATTCGCAGCCCGGATCGGTATCGAGAAGGATGGCCAGGGCGAGTACCGCAACATCATCCGGCTGGTGATTGAGCCCGATCACAAGGAATACGCAGAGCTGATGCAGGCCAAACTGCAACGCGATGGTGGCATGGGCGGGGGCTCTGGTGGGGGCTCCGGTGGAGCTCCGGCAATGGCCTCTCCTGCATCGGCGGCTCCAGCTCCACAGCCGGGGAACACTTACACCCCCCGCCCTGGTAATGCGCAGTCGCGGCCTGCATGGGCGCAGTGATGGCGGCTGTGCATGAAATGCTGGGTGTGTTCTCGTCAGGCCAAAGGCTTCGGTCATGTGGATCTGCGCTTCAAGGTGGGGCACCCCAAGCGGTATCCCATCGACTGGATCTTTTGCTCACTGCGCTGTCAGGCCTGTTTCCACCGGCTGTACGCGGCCGGTGTGCGGGCACTCGAGCGCGAGAGCACTTTGCCAATGGGAGCTGGCGTGATTGATCCGACTGATGCCGAATTGGCCGCCATGCAGCAGTGCCTCAAGCCACTGGGCGAGGCCGCCGGTGAAATCGGTATGGACCGACCACTGTCGAGCTACACCCAGCAAGAGGCCCTGCGGCTGATCAATGCCGTGGTCACGACCTATGTCGAGGCCATGGTCCAAGAACACGAGCGCAGCAAGTACCCACCTGTTCGCATGCAACTGGATCAATCGCCATAGAGACGACTCTGAGTCGATTGCCCTGAATCCACCGCAGGACGCAGCGTCCTGCGGATTCCAACTTCTACCAACCAATGCGGGTGAACCAGATCACCTGCAGGGGAGACTATTTCATGAATGAACCTGAATCTTTGGCCTCGCCATTGAGCCTGCAAGCAGCAGGCGAGAACGACTTCAGCGATGAGCCGCTACTCACAGCCAAACGAGCATCCAAGGCGCTGAACCTGCCGCTGTACTACTTCACCAAAACTGCAAAGCGCAAAGCCCTGGGGTTGCCGTTTTACTGCGTGAATCGGTTGGTCCGCTTCAGATTGGGTGAGCTGCACCAGTGGCAGATTGCCTATGCCCACAAGCTGCTTGAAGAACAAGACGCAGCTCTCCAAGAGGGAGGTGCGCATGCTTGATTTCAACGATGCACCCACTTCGACCACGCGCAAAGCAGTGGGGGATGCCACCGAAGCCAATCGTGAAAAATCAGAAATCCGAACAGCCCTGAACGATCAGCTGGCCCTCCTGGCTGTGGATATCTGGCCTTCGGGCAGGCGCCGCCAGAACAAATACCTGGTGGGCGATGTGATGGGTGGTCCGGGCGACAGCCTGGAGTTGCTACTCTCTGGCCCCAAGGCCGGGCTGTGGACAGATCGGGCCACTGACGAGGGTGGAGACATCTTCGATCTGATCGCCCGCTACTACAGCCTCAATGTTCAGACCCAATTCCCGCAGGTTCTGGAGAAAGCCCGGGAATGGCTCGGCCGTGTCTCGGCCATGCCACCCAGCGCTGTGGCTGCAAGTAAGGCCAAGGCGCCAGTGGTCGATGAACTGGGACCGCCAACGGCTAAGTGGGACTACCAGGATTCCAGCGGCAAGCTCATCGCAGTGGTGTACCGGCACGACCCTGAGCCTGGACGCAAGGAGTTCAGGCCTTGGGATGTGCGCCGCCGCAAGATGACGCCTCCTGAGCCACGTCCGCTGTACAACCAACCCGGCATGCTCAAGGCCGATCAGGTGGTTCTGGTCGAAGGAGAAAAGTGCGCCCAGGCCCTGCTCGAGTTCGGCGTGTGTGCCACCACGGCCATGCACGGTGCCAATGCGCCGGTTGAGAAAACCGATTGGTCGCCGCTGTCTGGAAAGCATGTCCTCATCTGGCCCGATCGGGACAAGCCCGGTTGGCTGTACGCGGACCGTGCCTCGCAGGCCATCTTGCAGGCAGGGGCCAAGTCGTGCGCCATCTTGCAGCCTCCCGCAGAAAAGCCCGAGGGCTGGGATGTGGCCGATGCACTGACCGATGGCTTTGACATTGCCGGGTTTCTGGCCGTGGGCGAGCGTATGCCGATCACGCGTGAATTCGGTGCGAACGACATCGCCATGCCGATCGAGGGCATCGACTATTCCACCGAAGATGGGCTGGCTCTGGCGTTCTCGCACCAGTTCGCCGAGGACTGGCGTTACTGCGCCCCGTGGTCCAAATGGCTGGTCTGGAATGGCGTGCGCTGGAACGTGGACAAGCAGCTGTACATCATGCACCTGAGCCGCACGGTGTGCCGCAGCGCCGCCATGTTCGCTGAGACACCGCGCATGAAAGCCCGCATGGCCAGTGCAGCCACCATCTCGGCCGTAGAGCGTCTTGTGCGATCTGACCCCCGGCAAAGCGCCACCGTTGAAGAATGGGATGCCAGTGCCTGGCTGCTCAACACGCCTGGCGGCATTGTGGACCTGCGAACCGGCGCACGTGGACCGCACGACCGCGATCGCCGCATGACCAAGGTGACCACGGCCACGCCACAAGGCGAATGTCCGGTCTGGCGAAATTTCCTGGTCAACGTCACTGGGAGCGATCAAGAACTGCAGGACTACCTGCAGCGCGTGGTGGGCTATTGCTTGACGGGCGACCTGAGCACGCACGCACTGTTTTTCCTCTATGGCACGGGGGCGAATGGCAAGTCGGTGTTCGTGAACGTGATCTCCACAGTGCTGGGCGACTATGCGGCCAATGCGCCCATGGACACCTTCATGGAGTCGCGCACCGACCGTCACCCCACCGATCTTGCCGGTCTGCGCGGTGCCCGCTTCGTCTCGGCGACAGAAACCGAGCAGGGCAGACGCTGGAACGAGTCCAAGATCAAGGCGATCACGGGTGGTGACGACATCACGGCTCGCCTGATGCACCAGGACTTTTTCACCTACAGGCCGCAGTTCAAGCTACTGATTGCCGGTAACCACAAGCCCGCGATCCGCAACATCGATGAGGCCATGCGCCGCCGCATGCACCTGATCCCTTTCACGATCACGGTCCCTCCAGAAAAGCGTGATCCGCTCCTGACCGAGAAGCTTCTGGCCGAGCGTGACGGCATCTTGGCCTGGGCGCTGGAGGGCTGCCTGCAGTGGAAGAAGCTGGGACTCAAGCAGCCCCAAAGCGTGGCCGAGGCGACCGAGGAGTACTTCGAGGCCGAAGACGCTATGGGCAGGTGGATCGCTGAGCGCTGCAACCAAGGGCCCAGCCACAAGGCCCTCACGGCCACGCTTTTCAACGACTGGAAGCAGTGGGCCGAGCTCAGTGGCGAGTACGTGGGCACCCAGCGCAGGTTCTCGGATGCCTTGCTGGCCAGGCGTCTGGAGAAGTGGCGCAACTCCATGGGCGTGCGTGGCTATGTGGGCCTTGACCTCAAACAGCCCACCTCGCTGCCTTCGCGCGCCTATCCCTACAACGACGATTGAGAGAAAAACCTAATGAAAAAGATTTCAAAAACACGACTGATTGCCAATTCTCCGACACAGCTGACTTGGTTGAACATTGGTTCTTTACGCGTGAACGCGTATACGGATAAGAGTTATGGATGTTTGGGTACGGCGACTGCGTCGGAGGCATTGTCAAACCCGGCATGCGCCGGCTTTGACTTCCCAGCGGCGCATCGGAATATTTCGTTTGGAGGGCAGGTATGAAGATCCCTCCAGCACGTTACCCATCGCCCCTTGGGCGCATGCAAGCCACTCCCATGGATGTCGAGACCACCAAGCGCCAGGGGTGGCTCGAGCAGCACATCCTGGTCATCTCGGATGAGGACGAGCGTCTGGATTTTCTGGAGCGCCAGCTCATTCGCAGCATTGGCGAGCGGCTCTATGGTCAAGGCCATGGCCAAGGTCACCCCAAGGGAGGTCGCCATGGTTGATGCCTGGACAGTCGAGACGGTGGCAGACCGATTTGTCGATGCAGCCAGAACGGCCAGGCGCCTGCCACGCGTGATGGTGCAGGGCTACGCCAGCACCTGGCCCATCGTGATCCTGCCAGGCGATGCCTACCCGGATCCGCACAAGGTGTACCGATTGCCGCCCCCGTCCCCCAAGGATGTGGAGCGCATGCTCGAAGTGATGCGCTGGGTGCAGATGCTCGAGCTCGATGAGCGCCACCTGGTGTGGATGCGGGCCAAGCGCTTTGACTGGGTGGAGATCAGCAAGCGCTTTGCCTGTGACCGCACCACGGCGTGGAGACGCTGGAAGCGGGACATGCAGGTGGTGGCTGATCTGCTCAACCGGCAGGCCCAGTCACCGCAAAAGTGAGGCCTGGCATCTGGAGAGGAAATTAGCGTGTTTTGGCGGTCATGAGCGGCGCTATTGACGTTCAAGCGTGAATGCGCGGTTTTTGAGGCCAAAACACGCTGCAACATTTCGCCGATTTGCAGCTACATTTTCATCTACGGTGGACAAACGAGTGCAAAGACAGTGATGACAGTCGCACACAGTCGATGACACCTCGAAACTTCCCCGAAACAGTCGAGGAATAGTCAAAGACAGTCGATGACATCGACGTCTTCTGACGATGTCAGACCCCTATCGATGAACTTCGATTTCTCCGGACTCCTGGTACTCCACCAGCTTTTCCAGCGGCATGTACACAGACGGCTTTCCCTCCCGGAAAACCTCCAGACGTCCATGAACTTCTGATCCCACTTCGTAGGTCCCTGCAACCAGCGGCGTAAAGCCTGCTCCGGATGCGGTGGCCTCTGTCGGGCTTTTGCGGGCCAGAACCCCGCGAACTACTTTGATTTGCACTGCAGAACATTCTCGTTTTGCGGGCAATTTTACCGGTCACCCCCATGAATCATCCTGAGATCCGTATGGTCCCAGTGGACGCGCTCGTCCCCTACGCACGCAATGCCCGAACCCACAGCGATGCCCAAGTGGCACAGATCGCGGCCTCGATCACTGAGTTCGGTTGGACCAACCCGATCCTCACGGATGGTGCCAAGGGCTTGATTGCTGGCCACGGTCGCTTGATGGCTGCGCGCAAGCTCGGTCTCAAGGAGGTGCCAGTCATTGAGCTGGGGCATCTGACGCCCGAGCAGAAGAAGGCATACATCCTGGCCGACAACCGTCTCGCCGAAAACGCTGGCTGGGACGAGGAACTGTTGAAACTCGAGTTGGCTGAACTCAAGGCGGCCGACTTTGATCTGGACCTGATGGGTTTCTCCGACAAGGAGCTCGAAGATCTGCTCAACGGCGACGAATCAGGCGGTGGTTTGACTGAGGATGACGCAATCCCAGAAGCACCAGTAGACCCGGTATCCAGACCTGGGGACTTGTGGATTCTCGGCAACCACCGCCTCCTTTGTGGCGACTCTACAGTCCTGTCGGATGTGGAGCGCCTCATGGGTGGCCAATTGGCCGACATGGCCTTCACCGATCCGCCTTACAACGTGGACTACGGCAACAGCGCCAAGGACAAGATGCGCGGCAAAGACCGGCGCATCATGAACGACGATCTGGGAGAGGGGTTCTTCCAGTTCCTCTACGACGCCTGCTTGAACCTGCTCCTGGTCACCAAGGGTGCCTGCTACGTGTGCATGAGCTCGTCCGAGCTGCACACCTTGCAAAAGGCCTGGATCAAGGCAGGAGGCAAGTGGTCCACGTTCATCATCTGGGCAAAGAACACTTTCACGCTCGGGCGTGCGGATTACCAGCGACAGTACGAGCCCATCCTGTATGGCTGGAAACAGGGCACGGACCACTTCTGGTGCGGCGATCGCGATCAGTCAGACATCTGGAACTACAACAAGCCCCGGGTCAATGACCTGCACCCGACCATGAAGCCGGTCGAGCTGGTTGAGCGGGCAATCAAGAATTCCTCGAAGAGCCGGGACATCGTGCTGGACCTGTTTGGAGGTTCGGGCACCACCCTGATCGCCAGTGAGAAGACCGGGCGTCAGGCTCGCCTCATTGAGCTCGATCCCAGGTTCGTGGATGTGATCATCAAGCGCTGGGAGGACTACACCGGCCAGCAGGCGGTGCGCGAAGACGACGGGGTGAAGTTTTCTGAGGCCAGCGAAAAAGCGCTTCCCGATCCAGCTCCCCTATGACGGTGGGCCACATTTGCTTGCGTCAAAATCATGGGTAAGTCCAAGCCATGGACTTTTAAACCATGACCACAGACCGGCATGTTCAATCTTCACTGCACCAAGAAGCTTCTCGATCGAATCAAGCCAAAGGTTGAAAACCCTCGGCAGGGAACAACGCGTCTTGGCAGCTGGTATGCCACGGCGCTGTTTTGGAAACCTCAAATGGCACTTGTGGTCAATGAGCGAACGCTCTTGCCCGTGCTGCTTCCTTTGGCGCCAGCGGCAACGCTTGCGCAGCGATTCCCGGTAGCGTTGCGGGATGTCCTGCGTGCGCTGGATATGCCAGTCGAATTCATTGATTCGGAAATTGATGGCATGAGTGAGGTGGTCTATGCCAAGACTGCTAACCGAAGCGTACTGGGCGTGATGAACGAGTTTGCGTACCTGGCAGAGGGGTACCGCGATCAAGATGTCTCATTCGATCCGATTGCGCTGTCCCTCAAATTGGCAGGTACACCTTGTGGCCCTCTCTACAAAGGTGCAGTCTTTCCGGACAAGGCTTTGCGTGAGTTGGTCCATGGTGGCCCGATTCATTGACGCACTTCTAATCCAGATAGTCCTTTTTCCTCTCAGTTGTCCGAGAAATTCGAGTACAGAGCTGATTCGTTGAGAAGTACAGCAATAAATCAAATATTTTTGATCTTTTCTTGTCTGCAACTGATCAGCCCAGACGTGCCACATATCGACCATAGTCCGATCCAGATGGGTCGATAAAAAGGTAAGGGCGACCGGGCGCGTGCACTTCGACGCACAGCCTGCCATCTCCGTAATAGCCGCCCTTGCCCTGGAGCCAGTCGCGCGACTTGAGCAGGTTCTTGGCAAAGATGTCGAACTCAGCGGATTCCATCTCGCGCGTCTCGGTGATGTAGACGTCGCAATCCTCGCTGCCCGCGATCTCGGTCATGGTTGCAGGCTTGCGCCCAAAGGGAAGTCGGATGCCCAGTGCTTCGACTTCCATGTCTTTGCCATCGAAGTGGATGGTCATGGGTTTGCGTTCGATTGTGATGTTTATGGTTTTCATGTGAGCCTCAGGCTTGAGTGGTGATGCGGTAGACGCGGTCTGTGCCGGTCTGCTTTTTTGAGGTGATCTCCAGGCCCAGCTTCTTCTTGAGAGCGCCTGCCATCGCGCCGCGCACGGTGTGCACCTGCCAGCCTGTGGCCTCGGTCATCTGCGGCAGCGTGGCGCCCTCAGCGCGGCTGAGCAATTCGATCAGCATGGCTTGCTTGGTGCCCTCGCGTGTTGTGTGTGGTGGCTGAGTAGTGATGCCGATCTCTTGCAACCCTGTGGCTGTGGCCACATAAACCTCGGGCTCTGCCGCGCTGGCCTCAATCAGCTGTGCGTTGCGCATGGCAGTGAGCACCTTGATGCGTGCACCACCCTTGAGGGTGTCAGGGAAGTTGGTCAGTTTCTTTTGAGGATGCTGCGCAGCGGCTTCAAGCAGCGCGCGTTGGGTGTCCGTGAGTTTCATTGTTTGCCTTTCGATGTTGTTGATGTGTTTTTTGCTGCTTCGATCCCTGCGGCGTAAGCAGCCTCCAGTGCGCCCTTGATGGACCAGACTGCGACGTCGTGAAAGTCCAGGCGATCACGGTGCTGTGTCTCCAGGGTTTCGATAAAGAAATGCTTCAGAGCGATCTGCTCAAAAAGCTTGTTGAGGTTCTTGTCTTGCTTCATCGGTTTGTCCCTTTCGTCTTTCCGATGTGATGGATTGACGCTCTGATTCAAGATGAAGCCAAGTCAAATTTTTGAGCTGTCGCTTATTCCTTGAAAGCCGATTGAGATGCCTCGAAGTGCGCCTACTCCATGCAGATATCCGGGTTGCGCGCAGGTGCTGAACGTGCCCGGCTACTGCACCAATCACCAGCCCCAAGTGCACCGTGAGTACGGCCGCGCGCGGCGTGGCTTTGACACCGAGCTGGGCTTCTATCAATCGGCCAGATGGCGCAACACACGTGCAGCGGTGCTACGGGATAACCCGCTTTGCTGCAGGTGCCAGGCCAAGGGCGTGCTCCAGCCAGCCAAGGTGGTCGATCACATCGTTCCGGTCAAGCAAGGCGGTGAGCGCTTTGAACGCTCAAACCTGCAAAGCCTGTGCGTGCCCTGTCACAACGCCAAGACCGCCTCAGAGACGCCATCCCTGCGCAACCAGGCCCCGTCCTGAGGGGGTAGGGGGTCTGAATCTCTACAGACTGGCGCCCAAGATGCGTGGGCTTGCGCAAATTTTTATGCGTGCAAATTGAAACAGGGGGGGTCAATTAGTTGCCCACACTCCAGAGGGAGAACCTACGTCATCCCATGTAACGATGAACTTTGCAGGGAGAGGTGGCATTTTGTTTTGAATAGCAAAAAGCAGTCGTATTCCGTGAATCCATCTATTTATTGAAGGCGGTGCATAAATAAGTCGTTCGTTAGCCGACGCTGGTAACTCTGTAAGTACGTATCGGGGGTAATTAGGTGGACGACCACGTTTTGGTTTTGGGCGGAGTTCATCAACCAGAAAGATACCTGGGGGTATTTTTTTAATTTTTTGCATGGAAGTCTCCTAGATATGGCGGGTCGAAAACCAGTACCTACAAGCATAAAACAGCTCAGAGGAACCTTGCAGCCCTGTCGCACCAACTACCACGAGCCCGTACCAGAGGGCTTACTAGTTGAGCCACCAGATTACATGTCTGAGGGCGCAAGGGCGGCATGGCGCTATGCGCTGGAGAGCGCCCCGCCCACGCTGATTAAGAAGCTGGATATGTCCGTGCTTGAAGTCTGGGCATGTGCTGCGGACTTGTACCGACAAGCACAAATGGGCATCAGCAAGACCGGATTGCTGGTCAAAGCTCCAAGCAGCGGTGTGCCCATGCAGTCGCCTTATCTGGCCATTGCCAACAAGCAAGCGCAAATTATGACCAAGGCTGCGATTGAGATGGGTTTCACGCCCGCATCGCGCTCTCGCATCTCCACGCCCATGGAGCGACCTCTAGAAGAAATGGACCTCTGGGCAGACATTATTGGGTGAAATTGTTCGCTGAAATTATTGAAGAAGCTAGATGAGTAAATTTGCTTTGAGCGCTAAACACTACGCAGAAGCGGTTGTCTCTAAGCAAATACTCACCTGCGAATGGGTGCAAAAGGCGTGTCAACGTCAACTCGATGACCTGATCCGTTTCAAACGCAAGAGCAGCCTCTACCAGTTCAACCCGGAGCTGCTTGACCGGTACGGCAGGCCCTACCGACCAGCCGACAACCTGTGCGCTTTCATTGAGCGTCTGCCTCACGTCAAAGGACCACTGGCCAGCCGGATGATCGTTCTGGAGCCTTGGCAGGTGTTCATCCTGTCCACGGTATTCGGATGGGTCAAATCGGACGGCAAGCGCCGTTTCAGGCGGTCGTACATCGAGGTGCCACGGGGCAACGCCAAGTCAACGCTGTCATCGGCGGTGGGTCTGTACATGCTGGCGGCCGACCGCGAGGGCGGCGCCGAGGTGTACTCGCTGGCCACCACCCGCGATCAGGCTCGCATCGTCTTTGGCGATGCCCAGACCATGGCGCGCCTGAGCCCGGGATTCAGGAATCGATTCGCGGTGAACGTCGGTGCGCACAACATGCATGTGCTTCAAACGGGCTCCAAGTTTGAGGCACTCTCTGCTGAGGGCTCCACGCTGGACGGTCTGAACATCCACTTTGGTTGTATTGACGAGCTGCACGCCCACAAGACCCGAACGGTCTATGACGTTGTGGAAACCGGCACCGGCAAGAGGGACAACTCCCTGCTGTGGGTGATCACCACGGCTGGCAGCAACCGCTCAGGGATTTGTTACGAGGTCAGGAGCTTTGTCACCAAGCTGCTCAACCGAGTGTTCGAAGACGACTCTCAGTTCGGGATCATTTACGGCCTCGATGAAGGGGACGACTGGACGATCAAGGACTCCCTCATCAAGGCCAACCCCAACTGGGGCATCTCGGTGCGCGAGGAGATCCTGACTCCCCTGCAGGCAAAAGCCATGCAGTTGCCCAGCGCGGTCAACAACTTCAAGACCAAGCACCTCAATGAATGGGTGAGCGCGGACAAGGCCTGGATGGACATGCGGGCCTGGGACGCGGGCACCAACCCCGATCTGGAGTTGGACCAGTTTCTCGGGCAACCCTGTTGGGTAGGCCTGGACCTGGCCAGCAAGACGGATATTGCGGCACTGGTCATGGTGTTCCAGCACCCTGACACACCAGACGCATATGCGGTGTTTGGCAAGTACTACCTGCCCGAGGACACGGTCCAGGCTGCGGGCAACAGCCAGTACGAGGGCTGGTCCCATACCGGACGCCTGTCTGTGACGCCGGGCAACGTGATCGACTTCAGCTGGATCGAGGCTGATCTGCTGGACATCGCATCCCGGTTTTCGGTGGAAGCCGTGGCCTTCGATCCGTTTCAGGCCACACAGCTGTCCACACGGATGCTCTCCGAGGGCCTGCCCATGATCGAGGTGCGTCCCACGGTGCTCAATTTCAGCGAACCGATGAAGACGCTTGAAGCCCTGGTCCTGCAAAAGAAGCTCGTCCATGACGGCGACCCTGTATTGGCCTGGATGGCCAGCAACGTGGTGGCCCACACGGACGTCAAAGACAACATTTACCCGCGCAAGGAGCGAGCAGAAAACAAGATCGACGGCATCGTGGCACTGATCATGGCCCTTTCACGGGCGATCAAACCGGGGGACTCGGTGGTGCTGGGATCCGACTACGAGCTGATGCTGCTCTAACGAGACGGCAGGCGCGTTTTCTGACACTACCGATGGGAATCTTCAACCTCTTTGACCGATTCAAAGCTTCCACAAGTGATCGCTCCCCATGGGGCGATTTCTTTTTTGAGCCTGTATCGGTGCGCAGCGTCTCGGGCATGCGCGTCTCGCCCGATTCGGCCATGCGACTGGCAGCGGTCTATGCCTGCGTGCGCATCCTGTCTGAGACCATGGCCTCGCTGCCCCTGGTTGTTTACCGCGCCAGGAAGGATGGCGGCAAAGACAGGGTGACGGATCACTGGCTCTACCGGTTGCTGGGCAAGAAGCCCAATCGGTACCAGAACCCGTTCGAGTGGCGCGAGATGCTGCAGGGGCACCTGGCCCTGCGTGGCAATGCCTTCTGCCAGATCCTGGCCAACGGCCGAGGCGAGATCACCGAGTTGATTCCCATCCATCCGGACCGGGTGCGAATGGAGCTGCTCACCGAAGGGGACTACCGCTACCGCATCCAGAACCAAACGGGTCACGAGATGGTCCTGCCTCGCGGCGAGGTCTGGCACCTGCGGGGCTTGTCCTCGGACGGATTGCTGGGCCTGAGTCCCATAGAGCTTTCCCGCGAGAGCCTGGGCATGGCATTGGCCGCGCAGGACTATGGCGCCCGGTTCTTCAACAACGATGCCAAACCCACAGGGGGCTGGATCGAGTTCCCTGGCAACTTCAAGGACGCCGAGGCCAAGCGGGTGTTCAGGGAGTCCTACCAGGCTGCCCAGTCCGGTGCTAACCGGGGCAAGGTGCTGGTGCTGGAAAACGGCATGAAGTTCCACGAAGTGGGCATCACGAACAAGGACGCCCAGTTCCTGGAGCTTCGCAAGTTTCAGATTACGGACATCGCCCGCCTGTTTCGGGTGCCACCGCACATGATCGCGGACCTCGACCGGGCGACGTTCTCGAACATCGAGCAGCAGAGCCTGGAGTTCGTCATGCACACCATGACGCCGTGGGCCGAGCGTTGGGAGGCTTCGATCGAGGCGGATCTGATGCTGGACGGCGATGAGCTTGAAATCGAATTCGACTTCGCCAATCTGATGCGCGGTGACGCGGCCAGCCGCTCGGCGTATTACCAGAGCGGCATCCAGAACGGTTGGCTCACCCGCAACGAGGCCCGCATTGCAGAAAACCTCAACCCGCTCAAGGGGCTCGACCAGCCGCTTCGGCCGCTCAACATGGTCGAAGAGGAAGACGCCGAAGCGCAGGAAGCTCAAAACCAGCCCACTGACGAATCTGACGCATCTGACGAAACCACTTCCGTCGGAATGCGTCAGCGTCAGGATCAAGACCTCCGACTGCGCAATCTCATTGAATCCAACGCCCAGCGTCTGGCCCGGCGCATCAGCAAGAAGGGCAGCCTGGACGCACAGGAAATCGCCCTGATCGCCCAGGCCCTGGGCTTGCAAGAGCCCGAGGTGCGCGTTTGGGCGCTATCTCAACCCACTACTGATGAACCAGTGCTGCTCAAGGCGCTGATCCAACTTGGAAACTCCACATGAACAAACACCTTCTTGTCTCCGAATTCCTGACCACGCCGTGGGCGCTCATGCCCGAGCGCCTGCAGGCCATGACTGCCGTGCTCACCCGCTGGTCCTCGGATGAGCCCCCGAGCGAAGAGACCCTGTTTCAGATCAATGCAGACCGGGTCTTGCGTGACACGCGCAAACAGTTCGCCTCAGATCGTGCTGCTTCCAATGCCGGAGCTGGCATCGCTGTCCTGCCCCTGTATGGGGTGGTCACGCAGCGCGGCAATATGGTCGATGACATCTCGGGGCCGGGCAGCACCAGCACCCAGAAATTCACGAGCGCTTTGCGCCAGGTCCTGGCGGACGACACTGTGGGCCAGATCCTGATCGACATCGACAGTCCCGGCGGCAGCGTCTATGGCGTGGCCGAGTTGGCCACCGAGATCGTCAAGGCCCGGGCCCAAAAGCCCGTGGTGGCCGTGGCCAACAGCCTGGCCGCCTCGGCCGCCTACTGGATCGGTTGCTCGGCCGGTGAGTTCTACGTCACCCCGGGTGGCGAGGTGGGATCCATTGGCGTCTGGCAGGCACATTTTGATTACTCGAAGGCGTTCGAAGAGGATGGGGTCAAACCCACCCTGATTTCGGCAGGCAAGTTCAAGGTCGAGGGCAACCCTTATGTGCCGCTGGATCCTGAGGCACAGGCCTTCATGCAGTCCCGCGTGGACGATTACTACAACGCCTTCATCAAAGCCGTGGCCAAGGGCCGAGGCGTCTCGGTTGCCGATGTGCAGGGCGGCATGGGCGAGGGCCGGGTGCTGGGCGCAGACGCTGCTTTGGCAGCCAAGATGGTGGACGGCATTGCCACCTTCGACGATGTGCTCGCTCGCATGCAAAAGGCGGCCCTCCCAGTGAAGCCCAAGAGTGCTTCCCGTCTTGGTCAGGCGCGCAATGCACTGGCCTTGCTTGGATAATCCTTCTGGTTTGCATTGTTCCGGCAAATTGCCGTACAATTTGCGTGAACTTCAGGAGAACCGTCATGACTGCCAGAGCCGCTGTTGCCACCTCTCGCTCACTGAAGCCTCAGTCTGCAAGGCTGGAGGCTCGGATCAGTCATGACCTGCACGTGGTCGTAAAGCGTGCGGCCGAGATTCAAGGCCGAACCATGACTGATTTTGTGGTCCATGCCTTGCAGTCTGCAGCTTCTCAAGCCATCGAGCAGGCTGATCAAGTGCGCATGAGCATGGCAGATCAAGAGGCATTTGCCAAAGCCCTGATCTCTCCTGCCAAGCCCAATGCCGCACTCAAGCGCGCATTCGCCAAGGCCAACAAGCTGCTGGCGGCTTGATGGCGGGCCCGTTTTCGGTTGTCCCGCTCGATCTCGACACAGACCGCTCGGGATTCGAGTGTGGCGTTGAACCGCTGGACAGGTACTTCAAAACCCAGGTCAGTCAGGACATCAAGCGTCGTGTGACTGCGTGTTTCACGGCACTGGATACCAGTGGCCGGGTGGCGGGTTATTACACGCTGGCCTCGGCCAGCATCTTTTTGACAGACCTTGCTGAGAGCTTGGCCAAGAAACTGCCCAGGTACCCCAATGTGCCTGCTGTTCGCATGGGGCGTCTGGCTGTGGATCAGGATTTCAAGGGTAAGGGTTTGGGGGCGGCCCTGCTCGCCGATGCCTTGCGCCGGGCAGTAACGGCAGAGATTGCTGCCTACGCGTTTGTGGTTGATGCCAAGAATGAAATCGCTGCCGAGTTCTATGCGCACCACGGGTTCCGTGCCACTGTGGACAACCCACTGTTTTTGTACCTGCCACTGGCAACTGTCAAAGACCTGGTCAAGCCAACTTGACCACGTCAGCACAACCCTGATATTTCAAATTTACAGGCCTCCGTAGAGGCCTGTTTCACGTCTGCGACCCGTTGGTCGCGCCTCAAACCGCCGCCCTGTGCTTGTTGCCTGGGCGGTTTTTTCATTTCTGGAGCAACACCAATGAGTAAGCAATTGCGCGAGCTTCAAGCTCGCAAAGCCACCCTGGTCAAGGACGCCCGTGCCCTGACCGATATCGCCGCTGCACAAGAGCGCGACATGACCGATGAAGAGCTGGCCGCCTTCAACGCCCTCAAGGCCAAGATCGAGGCGGCATCGGCTGCCATTGACCGCGAGGCTGGCCTGATCGCCGAAGAGGCGCACATGGCCAATGTCGCCCACTCGGCTCATTCGACTATCTCCCATGGCCAGATGGCCACGGTGATTTCCGTTACCGACAACCTCGAAGCCGACCCCAAGCACGGCTTCAAAAGTGTGGGTGACTTCCTCAAGACCGTGCGTCAGGCGCAAAACCCTGGTTCCTCGATCGATGACCGTCTGCTGATTGGCATGAATCGCGGTGCCGTAGCCCCAGCCTCGTTTGGCAGTGAAGGCGCGGCGCAAGATGGCGGTTTCCTCGTGCCCCCGCAATTCGCACAGGAAATCTTCCAGCTCTCGTTGGGTGAGGATTCCCTGCTGCCCATGACGGACAACGTCGAGATCACGGGCAACACCATGGCCTTTCCCAAGGACGAGACCACGCCCTGGGGCACCAACGGCATCCGAGCCTACTGGCAAGGTGAAGCCGCATCGGCCGTGGGTACCAAGCCGGTGCTGGGTCTTTCGACTCTGCGCCTCAAAAAGCTCATGGCCCTGGTGCCGGTGACCGATGAGCTGCTGGACGACACCAATGCGCTGTCCACCTACCTGCCTGACAAGATCGCCAGCTCCATTCGCTGGAAAACCAACGAGTCGATCCTGTTCGGCTCTGGCACGGGCCTGCCAGTGGGCTGCATGACGAACGCAACCACGGTGACGGTGGCCAAAGAATCGGGACAGACCACGCAGACCCTGCTGGCGCAGAACTTGGCCAAGATGATCTCGCGCCTGCCGCCGGGCTCGTTTGGCAAGGCCGTCTGGATCGTCAACAACGACGTGCTGCCAGCGCTCTTCACTCTGACGCTGGGCAACTACCCGATCTACCTGCCCACGGGCATGAACCCGGGTGGCATTCAGGTCTCGCCCTACGGCACGTTGCTGGGTCGTCCGGTCTTCGTCTCACAACACGCCAACACCTTCTCTTCTGTGGGTGACGTGCTGCTGGCCGATCTGTCGTACTACCAGACCATCACCAAGGCCGGTGGCATGCAAACGGCCACCTCCATGCACCTGTACTTCGATGCGGACCTCACGGCTTTCCGCACCACGTTCCGCATGGACGGCCAATCCAAGATCGCTGCGCCGATCTCCCCCGCCAAGGGCAGCACGACCATGTCGCCCTTTGTCCAACTGGGCGCACGTTGATCGTCCCCGCAATCTGAAGGAGAACTCTGATGTTTCCCAATGCAAAAGGCAGCGAACTGTTCTCGGTTCTGGCCACCATCGATCCCGCCAGCCAGGCTGTGGGCACTGTCACCACCGGCTGGATTTCGGCGGGCAACCACCACACCCTGCTGGCGCTCGTGCAAAGCGGCGTTCTTGGCACCGGTGCCACGTTGGATGCGAAGCTGCAGCAGGCCACCGACGCTTCTGGCACGGGTGCCAAGGACGTGACGGGCAAAGCCCTCACCCAGATCGTCAAGGCCACAGGTGACAACAAGCAGGCCCTGATCAACTTGCGCCCCGACGACCTGGATGTCACCAACGGCTACGCCTATGTGCGCCTGTCGCTGACGGTGGCTGTTGCGGCCAGCCTCACGGCGGCGCAATTGCTGGGCTTTAACCCCCGCTTTGCGCCGGGAGATGCCAGCAACCAGGCTGCGGTCGCGCAGGTGGTCTGAGCCTGAAGGTGGAGCAATCACATGCCCATGCAGTTGATTAATCCGCCCGCAGGGGAGCCCATCTCGCTTGCCGAGGCCAAGCTCCACCTGCGGGTGGACTTCGATGACGACGACAGCCTAATACAGGTCCTGATGTCGGCGGCCCGCCAGGCGGCCGAGACCCTGACCAACCGGCAACTCATCACCGCGCGCTGGCGGATGGTGCTCGACAGCTTTCCCGGACCCAGCCTGATGGGTGTGCCCGCAGGGCAGATCTTCACGCTGCCCGGACATGCTGTATTGCTGCCCAAGTCGCCCGTGGCGTCGGTGGTGGAAATCCGCTATCTGGACATGGCGGGCACCTGGCAGGTCATGCCAGCAGCGAACTACACCGTCGACAACGCCTGCGAACCTGCACGCATCACGCCCGTGTTCGGACAGATCTGGCCAATTGCCCTGCCTCAGATCGGGGCTGTGAGCGTGATCTTTGATGCAGGGTATGGCAATGCTTCAGCAGTGCCCGAAGGCATCAAGACCTGGATCAAGCTACGCGTGGGCTCTCTGTACGTACACCGCGAGGAGGTGGCATCGATGACACGAGGGCGTATTGATCCGCTGCCCTTCATCGATGGCCTGCTCGATCCCTACAAGGTACCCCTGATATGAACCCCATCGGAGCTGGAACGCTAGCTCGCCGCATCAAGATCCAGCGGCCCAGTACGGTCAAAGACAGCTTGGGCGCCCCCAGCCGTACATGGATTGATGTGGCCACCGTGTGGGCTGACATCCAGCCCCTGTCCGGCCGTGAAGCCGTGATCGCCAGCCGCATCTCGGCCGAACTCACGCACCAGATCACGGTGCGCTACCAGAGCATCTTTGACAACCCACAACAGGTGGCCCAGTACCGGGTGCTTTACAGGTCGCGGATTTTCAACATCCATTCGGCCCTGAACGAGGACGAGAAACGCGTCCTGGTTGTCCTGCTGGCCAGCGAGGGTCTGGACGATGGCTAAACATGAACGCTTCAAGGTCGAGGGCCTGGCTGAATTGGCCAAAGCCCTGCGCGAATTGCCCGACCGGGTGGCCAAGAACGGCCTGCGCGTCTCGGTCTATGCCGGAGCCAAAGTCATCCGCGATGAAGCCCGCATGCGCGCGCCCAAAGCAGCCGAGGTCCTGGGGCCCAACCAGCCGCCACCCGGAACGCTCAAACGCTCGGTGATCATGAAACAGATCCCTGAACTCTCCAGTCTCACGCGCCAGACCTTCTTCGTGACGGTGCGCCACGGCAAGAAGTTCCGCAAGCAGGGCAAGAAGGGCAACCTGTCTCAGGATGCCTGGTACTGGCGCTTCGTTGAGTTTGGCACTCGCAAGATGCGCGCGCGGCCATTCCTGCGGCCAGCCCTGGAAGCCAAGCGGCGCGAAGCGGTGCAGGCCATGAAGGACCGGCTGAGTGAGCGCATTGAGCAGGAAGCCAAGAACCTCTACAGGAAATAGCCATGCAGGACTTCTTTGATGCCATCAAGGATCTGGCTGGTGGTGAGGTCTACGCGCTTGTCGCCGCAGAAAACACCCAGTACCCGGCCATCGTCTACACGCCCATCGTGCAGGAGCACATCTTTGGCATCGATGGGCCGCATGGCTTGCAGCGCGTGCGCGTGCAGGTCGACACCTATGCCAGAACGTACCAGGAGGCCTTGCACCTGCAAGACCAAGTCCTGGCTGCGCTTTTGGCTGACAAGAGCACCGTCGCAGATGTGCGTATGGGGCTGTCCGAATTTGAAGATCAGGCCCGGCTGTACCGGGTGAGCGTGGACTACACCTACCACCGGCCGGTGGGTTCACCATGAAACAAGGAGCACGTGCATGAGCAGCACCGCAATCACCGCGCAGGGCATTGCCATTGCCCGGTTTGGCACCACCGCGTTTGAAACCATCCCCAACGTGGTCTCGTTCCAAGGCCCGGGCGGGCAGGCCGCCGTGATCGACGTCACCAACCTGGCCTCCACCGCCAAGGAAAAGCGCGTGGGCCTGCGTGACGAGGGTCAGTTGTCTCTGACCCTGCACTACAACCCTGACGATCTGGTGCATCAAGGCCTCAGAACCGACCGCGCCAACCGCGTGCGACGTCAGTTCAAGATCACTTTCACCGACACCAACCCTGCCACCTGGACTTTCTACGGCTATGTCACGCACTTCAGCGTGCAAGGCGGTGTGGATGCGGTCGTGCAGGCCTCCGTGACCATCGAGATCGATGGCGACATCACCGAGGCTTAAGGAGACAGACCCATGTTGACCCGTGAACAAATCCTTCAATCTGACGATCTGCCCCGTGAAACTGTCCAAGTCCCGGAGTGGGGCGGTGAGGTGCAGGTGCGCACCATGACCGGTACCGACCGCGACGCCTTCGAGGCCAGCTTGATTGGCAAGGAAGGCCGCCTTGAGAACGTCCGTGCCCGCCTGGTCTCGCTCACCCTGTGCGACGAGAGCGGCAGTCGCCTTTTTTCAGATGGCGACATCGCGGCTCTCGGCGGCAAGAGTGCCAAGGCACTGGACCGGGTGTTTGCTGTGTCTCAGCGCTTGAACGGCATTGGCACCGATCAGGTGGACGCTGCAAAAAACGACTGATCGCCCATCCCTCGCGGCGCTTTGTGTTCCGGCTGGCGCTGGCTTTGGGTCTGCCGGTGCGCGAGATGCTCGCATCGATGGGTTCGGACGAGCTGACTGAGTGGATGGCGTACTACCAGCTCGAGCCCTTTGGGGACTACCGGGCCGATTACAGGAGCGGTGTGGTGGCCTCCACGTTTGCCAATGCCCACCGGGCCAAGGATGCGGGGCCATTCAGGCCTGAGGACTTCATGCCTTTCCTGGACAAGCCCAAGGCTATGCAACCCCCAACCCAAGATGAAACACAGCTCAATGTGGCCCGATTCAAGGCCATGTTCGCGCACAAAGTTCGCGCATAAGGTGATGAAGCATGGCTGATATCGGCTCCCTGGTCGTCAAACTCGCTGCAGAAACGGCCGATTTCCGGGAGGATTTGGGCAAGAGTGCGCTGCTGTTGGAGCGTCACGCTGAATCCATGCGTGGTTCCTTGGAGAAGGTAGCCGAAGTCGCCAAGACCACCTTTGCCATCGCCATTGGAGTCGAGTCGGTTGGGGCACTCAAGGAGTTAGTGGCCCACACACTGGAAACGGTGGCCGCCCTGCAGGATCTGGCCGAGCAGACCGGGGCGAGCGCTACGGCCCTGTCCGGCTTTGCGCCGGTGGCCACCATTTCTGGTGTGGCCATGGAGCAGATCGGGGTGGGCCTGACCAAGCTCTCCAAAGGGCTGGCCGGGGTGGACGATGAGACCAAAGGCGCCTCGCAGGCCCTGCAGTTTCTGGGCGTGAAGGCCAAGGATGCGGGTGGCAACCTGCGCGATCCGGCCGAGGTGATGAACGACATTGCCCTCAAGCTCTCGAACTTCGAGGACGGGGCGGGCAAGACGGCCATTGCGCTCGAACTGTTCGGCAAATCCGGTGCTGGCTTGCTGCCTTTCCTCAAGGACTTGGCTGCCAATCAAGACCTGAATATCCGGCTCACGGAGGCCGAGATCGAGTCGGCCGAGAAAGCCTCCAAGGCCATGGGCCGGATGCGCGCCGAGCACAACTTCGTGGCCCAGACCATTGTGACGGCAGCGCTGCCAGCGCTGGAAGAACTGGTGGGTGAGCTCAAGGCCGTGATGCTGGGCACGCACAACACGGCAGATGCCATGGTCAAGCTGCGTGATGACGGCACGCTTAAGACCTGGGCGCAGGACACGGCCTACGGCATTGCGATCGTGATCGATGCGCTGCGCGGTGTGATCCAGATGGCCAAGGCGGTCATGGGCAGCTTCGAGGCGGTCTGGGCCGACATCGAGTTGCTCGGCACCTTTTTGGCCGGTGGCAAGGGCTTGAACCCGTTCTCCGAGGAGAACCAGGCCACCCTCAAGACCGCACTGGAAAAACGCAATGCGATTGTCGAGAAGGCCAACCAGACCTACGTTGACTTGTGGAAGATGCCGCTACTGGCCGACGCGATCAAGGAACGGTTCGATGCCATCAACCGGGGGGAGACCGAAGCGGCCGGTGAGGCGGCCAAGCCCAAACTGAACTACAACTCGGCCACTGGCGCGCTCACAGCTGCGGCCATGGCCAAGATCGAGAGCGACATCAAGCAGCTGCAAGGGCTGACGGATGTCGAGACGGGCCTCCTGAAGGACCGGCAAAAGATCATCGACCTGTACGAGGGCCAGGGTTACATCAGCTACAAGGAAGCCAGTGAAGCTCGCCTGAATGCTCAGCAGGAATTCACGGACCGTCTGGGCGAGTTGTATGCCCAGGAAGAGTCGATCCTGAAACGGGGCTTGGCCACTGTGGCCAAGACCACCCAGGACAAATTGAAGCTCCAGGACAAGCTCTCGGAGATCACCCTGCGCCGGGAAAAGCTCGAGCGCGAGGCCCAGCAGTCCAACCTCGAGCGCGAGATCAAGCTGCCGGGTGAAACGCTCAAGGACTTGCAGGAGCAGGTGGCCAGGAGCCAGGGTCAGCTGCGTTCGACCGAGGAGCAGATCAAGGTCCTGCGCGAGACCGGCTCGATCAGCGAGATCGATGCCTTGAGGCGCTTGTCCGATGCCCGCAAGTCCAGTGCTGATGAGCTGGCCGACTTCGCGGCCAAGGCCCGGGAAATGGTGGAAGCCACCCCAGGCAATGACAAGTTGGCCGAGTCGTTCAGGCGTATTGAAGAAGCTGCCCGTCAGGCGGCCGATGGAGCGAAGCTACTGGGCCAACGGGCGCTGGAGTTGTCAGACCCAGGCACTGGATTTTCCAAGGCGCTGCGCACCCTCGGTGAAGAAACCGAGCAGGTGGGCAAGCAGATGGAGGCGGTGACCACCAAGGCCTTCAACGGTATGACAGATGCGCTCACCAATTTCGTGATGACTGGCAAGCTGGACTTCAAGTCGCTTGCTACCTCCATCATCTCGGACCTGATCCGCATCCAGATCCAGCGCGCAGTCACGCTGCCCATGGCCAAGGCGCTGGGCAGTCTGTTTGGATTTGCCGATGGCGGGGTCATGACTTCTTCGGGCCCTTTGCCGCTGCGCGCGTATGCCAGCGGCGGAGTGGCCACCACACCGCAGTTGGCGGTCTTTGGTGAGGGATCCATGGCTGAAGCCTATGTGCCGTTGCCAGACGGCCGCTCGATCCCCGTGACCATGAACCAGTCCTCATCCGGGGGCGGGGATGTCTTCAACATCTCGGTCAATGTGGCCGAGGGTGGGGTGACCAGCAGTGCCGGTCAGGGCAAAGACCTGGGGCGAGCGATCTCCAGCGCAGTACGCCAGGAGTTGCTCAACCAGAAGCGTGCGGGTGGTCTGCTGGATCCGCGTCGGCAGTGATGTGTTGAAGGATTTTTCATGGCGACATTTACATGGATCGCCTCGATCGGGGCATCCCTCACCGTCAAACCCAATGTCCGCAAAGTTTCCTTTGGGGACGGGTACGAGCAGCGCCTGGCCTACGGCATCAACACGCAGCCGGAGGTCTGGTCGCTCGAGTTTCGGGGCAAGTCCACGGTAGACGCTGCTTCGATCGACAACTTTTTGCGAGCACGGGGCGCGGTGCAGTCCTTTGACTGGACCACCCCGAGCGGCATTGTGGGCAAGTTTCTCTGTGAGGAATGGAGCCGCAGCATCGAAGAACCCAATCTGGAAAACATCCACGCCACCTTCCGGCAGGTGTTTGATCTGTCATGACCAGCCAAGCCATCACCTCAGAAATTCAGAAGCTGGCCCCCAGTGCGGTCATCGAGCTCTTTGTGCTGGACCTGTCTCTCTTCAACGAGGGGGTGGTTCGGTTTCACGCGGGCACTAATGAGCTGCGCCGTCAGGTGGTCTGGCAGGGCAACACCTACGAGCCGTTTCCCATTCAAGCCGAGGGCTTCGAGTTCAACGGCAACGGGCAGGTGCCGCGCCCCAAACTCAAGGTGGCCAACGTTACTGGCACCATCACCGCGCTCATCCTGTCCTACCAGGACCTGGTGGGGGCCAAGGTCACACGCAAGCGCACGCTCCTGAAGTACCTGGACGCGGTGAACTTCGCCTCAGGTGCCAACCCCACGGCCGATCCTTCAGCTGAGTTTGCCGACGATGTGTATTTCATTGATCGCAAGTCGCGTGAAACGCGGGACGTGGTCGAGTTCGAGCTGGCCGCAGCGTTTGATCTGGAAGGGGTGTCATTGCCCCGGCGGCAGATCGTGCAAAACGTCTGCCCCTGGCAGTACCGGGGTGCAGAGTGCGGTTACACCGGCACCGCGTACTTCAACGCCAATGACGAAACCGTGAGCTCCCGAGCGCAGGACGCCTGTGGCAAACGCCTGGTGTCCTGTCAGAAACGCTTTGGCGTGAACGCCGAACTGCCCTTTGGCGGGTTTCCTGCAGCGGGGTTGATTCGGTGATGCTCGAAACCAACCAGACGCTGGCGCTGGCCCACGCTGCACGGGAGTTTCCCCGAGAGGCTTGTGGCCTGCTTGTCATTCACAAAGGCCGGGAGACCTATGTCCCTTGCCGCAACATCGGGGTAGGAACCGACCAGTTCGTGATCCACCCCGAAGACTATGTGCGCGCCGACCAGCTTGGCGAGATCGTGGGGGTGTTTCACTCTCACCCGAACCTGCCCGCCGAACCCAGCCAGGCGGACAGGGTGGCCTGCGAAGCCACGGCGCTGCCCTGGTTCATCGTGAGTTTCCCGGCCGGGCACTGGACCGAGCTGTGCCCGCAAGGCTATGTCGCCCCGCTGGTCGGGCGCGAGTGGTCGCACGGTGTGCTCGACTGCTACTCGCTGATCCGGGATTGGTACGCCCAGGAGCGCGGCATCGACCTGCCTGATTTCGCACGCTTTGACGAGTGGTGGAAGCGCGGCGGGAATCTGTATGTGGACAACTTTGCTGGCGCAGGTTTCCATGTGGTGGAGGCCTCCGACATGAATCCGGGCGATGTCTTGCTGATGCAGGTCGCATCCCCTGTACCGAATCACGCTGCCATTTACCTGGGCGACGGCCTCATCCTGCACCACCTGCAGGGCAGGCTTTCCAGTCGCGATGTCTATGGCGGCTACTGGCAAAAGATCACCACCCACACCCTGAGACATCAACTTCTGAATGGTCACGATTCTTCTACTTGGTGAATTGGGCAAGCGCTTCGGGCGACGCCACAGGATGGCAGTGGCCTCAGCTGCTGAGGCTGTGCGCGCCCTGTGCGCCAACTTTCCCGGCTTCGAACAAGAGCTCGTCGCCTCGGGCGAGCGCGGGGTGGGCTACCGGGTACTGTCAGGGCGTGACGCTTTGAGCCTGGAGCGCCTGCACGAGCCCAGTGGCCAGCAGCGCATCACCATCGCACCGGTCGTCTCCGGTGCCGGTGGCAATGGCTTGGGCCAGATTCTTTTGGGTGCTGCCTTGATCGCGGTGTCCTGGTGGAACCCAATGGGCTGGGCCGCAGCGGGCTCGTTCCTGTCTCAGGCCACGCTCTATTCGGTGGGCACTTCCATGATTTTGGGTGGTGTGGCCCAGATGATTGCTCCAACGGCTAAGGCGCAAGACCCGTCCGAGCGACCTGAGAACCAGCCCAGTTATGTTTTCAACGGGGCGGTCAACACCACGGCGCAGGGTCATCCCGTACCCGTGGGCTATGGCCGTCTCATCGTCGGTTCGGCCGTGATCAGCGCGGGAATTGATGTGGACGAGATCGCAGTATGAACATATATGGACTCCTCCACTTTGCGTGAGATTTTTTTGATCTGGTTTGGCTGAAACACTTGCACTCGTATATCCGGCCTGTGACGGGAGCATTTCTGTCTCCCTGACCTTGATGGAAATTCGCGGTTGG
>Ga0255166_1000020_pt1 | contig 179136 bp, 222 predicted proteins | sample Atl_Cont_RepC_8d_FD_186013 | JGI IMG/M metagenome (GOLD analysis project Ga0255166, IMG submission 186013) | Freshwater microbial communities from Altamaha River, Georgia, United States - Atl_Cont_RepC_8d | ecosystem: Environmental > Aquatic > Freshwater > River | place: USA: Georgia...
AATACCAATCCTGTTTTTATGTTATCTAATTGTTTAATTTCTTCCTCTATATTGGAAATGTTCTCATCCACATTCGTTAGTATTTCCGCTATCCTTTTTTGCTCTTCTATACTCTCTGGTATTTCTATTTCTAGATTGAATAAATCATATTGATGGACTCGCTTTGACCCTGTTCCCTTTGCTATTTTTTCTGTGGATAAATAAATTCCTGATAACTTATAAATAAAAAATATTGGATCAATTATAGACTCATCTATATCGAAACTAGGTAAATCTGAGCTTGAATAAAATCCATCCAGTTCATTTGGAATTAAACCAAAAGCTCCTTTAAATATGTTTTGTTTTCCATAGATAAATTGTCCCTTCATTCTCCTGAAATATTTTGTTGCTCCTACCTGATGATTGTCCCTTTCTTTTCTTTGAATAACTCCTTCTTGATTTAGTTTTACTGTTATTCTTTTACTTGGAGAATCATCATTCCCTAAAATTTCTGATTGTTTTAAAAAATCACCTAACTTAACTACTCTTTTTTTGGTATTACTCATAACCAAGCTCCTTTAAGTTCAGAGCCAGTTTTTCCATCAATTCTTTTCCTTCTTTTTGGATTTCTTTCAGTGATTTCCCATACTTTTCTTCCCACCTACTCACTATCCCCATCTGTTCTGTTGTTAGTAATTCTTCCATTTTTTCTTTTTCCAATTTGAGATAATATCTGTCGCCTTTTTTCTCCAGAATTTTCTTTAAATCAACACCATCTAAAACTTCTTTATTATGTTCATGGTCTAATTCACTTTGAGGAATTCCACCAGTCAATAATCCTTGGATATCAAAAATCTCTGGAGGGAGAGCTGTGTCAGCATATCTCTTAATATTTAAATTGTATCCATTTGCTTTAATATCTTCTAAACTGACAATTTTAGCAAATCTCTTAACATTTTCTTTTTTCTTATAAACAGCAACAACTTCTTCAATGTGTTTGTCTTCTAAAAGATTAACAGCCTTTCCTTCTGTGTAAAGAAGTTCAGCATTGATGAACATAACTTTATTTTTCATATCTTTTGACTTTTTATTATTCAAAACAATGATAGCCGTAGCGATCCCCGTATTTGTAAAAAGATTTGAAGGAAGTCCAATGATTGCTTCAATTTTATCTGCTTCTAAAAGATTTTTTCTAATTTCCGCTTCTTTACCACTTCTAAAAAGAATACCATGAGGAAGAACAACTCCTGCTTTACCATCTGTTTTCATAGAAGCAACAATATGTTGAACGAAAGCAAAGTCAGCATTTTTAGCAGGAACTTCACCATATTTATTTCTATTCCAAGGATCTTTTGAGAACAACTTATCATCCCATACCTTAATTGAATAAGGGGGATTTGCTAACACCCTATCAAAAGTCATTAGTTCATTTTTATCTGTTCTATGTTGTGGAGCCGATAAAGTATCACCACTTAAAATTTTAAAGTTTCTTTGACCGTGAAATAACATATTCATTTTACACATAGCAAGAGTTGAATGGTTTTTCTCTTGGCCAAAAAGACTAATAGATGTTTTATTCCCTTTATCTTGAAGGTATTTTAATGCGGAGATAAGAATACCACCAGAACCACATGTTGGGTCATATACGGAGTTTTTATCTTCAACACCAACGACTTCTACTAAAAGTTTAACAATTTGAGGAGGAGTAAAGAACTCTCCTGCTTTTTTTCCTGCGGAACCTGCGAATTGAGCAATCAAATACTCATAAGCATGACCAAGTGCATCGGCTTCAGCAAAAGAAGAATTTACTAATTTAACTTTTGAGAAATGTTCGACCAATGCTTCAAGATTTGAATCCGTCACTTTTTTCTTATCATTGAAAGAAACTTCTGTTAGAATCCCTTTGGCTTCTTGTGGAAGAACTAAATCAATAGCCTCGCACATTTTATCTAACTCTTCTCCAATATTTACTTTAAGTCCTTGAACTTTACTCCAGCGAGCATTTTCAGGAATATAAAAAGCGACATCATAATTATCTGCTTGATTTACTTGTTCTTCAATTTCTTTTTGAGAATATCCTTTCTTCTTATATTCATCTCTAATCTTTTCACTTTCTTCTTCAAATGAGTCATTAAGTCTTTTCAAAAATAGGATTGAGAAAATATAATCTTTATATTTATCCGCATCCAAGACCCCTCTTAAAATATCTGCGGAAGTCCATAAAAATCTCTCTAATTCCGCAAGTGTCATTTTCTTCATAATAATCTCCTTAAAATTATTTAACTAAAAGTTTTATATAACTGTTTTTGTTTCCTAATGTAATAGCTCCAATTTTTTCTAAAACACTAAGAGATCGAGAAACACTTTGTCTTGACATATTCAGTAAGTGTCCAATATGGTCTTTTGTATAAGACAGTTCCATCGTTCCCTCAACATCCGAAATTTCAACCAAAGTATCATAAACAACAAAGTGGGAATGTCCCCCTGTGAAGTTTAGGACTAACTTTTTTACATCTTTTCGGGTTTTTGCCATCTCTAATGCTTCCATACATACTAAATATAGATTTTTAAATAGATTTTTGTTAAAAAGTTTAACATTTTATGTTATTTTTTATAACATTTTGGTATTTTCTATTTATTTTATCTCCATTTTCCTTATAAAAGACCTCAAAACAAGATTCTCCCTCCTTAACTGTTTGACCAATTCTTCCAGATCCTCATCTATAATCTTATCTTTGGGCTTTAATTCGCTTTCTGCTTGCCTACAAAGCACATAAGTATAAAGTTTAGGATTATTCCTCAAAGCCGCTTCCTTGGGAGCAGTATCAAATCTTTTAGCTTCCCTATCAATTGCTGAGATAGTCAAATCTACTCCCTCTTTTCAATATCAAAGGAACAGGATCTGAAATTTCAGGAATTTTACTCAAAGAAGCGTTTCCATTTTTAAAGTTAAAAAATGAAATGTCAACATTGACTCCTAAATAGTCAAGAAAGATTCCTGTAAGAGCTAATTGGTCTTTTAAAGTTGGTAAATCCGAGATTCCCATCCAACTCTGAGATAGATCTCCAACCTCTTCAAATTCGACACAAGATCCTTTTATTTTTCCAGAAAAACATTCATCATATAACATATATGAATTTTCTTCTATTGGATTATTGATAAAGGTTGACAAATCTTTATTTTTATTTAAGCTAGGTTGAAAAAAAATTCAAAATTGTCATTTCTTAAAATACAACAACCCACAAATTCTGATCTCAAATCTAACAAAATAACAGTCTTTTCTTCAAAGACATATTTTTTTAAATTCATAATAATCTCATTTCTTTAAATGATCCATGAATAGGTTATTCGATTTAATGAGCAAAGTCAATAAAATCTCGAAATGAAGCATAATATGATTTAAATAGATAAGCTTTTCCTTAAGAAATAGAAAAAAGCTTATATTTTTTAAGAAAAAACCATTTAATTATTATGAAAAGCTTAATTCATGAAATTGTAACGAAAATTAAATTTATTTATCCCTCGATTGCTTACGAAGAATCTTCAACGGACAATGAGCTGATTGTTGTTGCAGAAACATATATGCAACGTATCTACCCAATCCAAATGAGTGTAGCAGGCATGAAATTTGTCGGAGAAGATTACTGGGGAAGGCCAACTTTTAGAGACGAATCGGAACAGTTCTATTGTGAATTAGATGGACGTTTATATTTTAAAGGAAATGATCCAGACGGAGAACCTCACTATCCTGTCAATAAAGAGATTGTTCAAACATTTCCAGAAATTGACGAAGAAATGACTGAGTTTAAACCTCATCTTGATAAAGTTAAGTCTTATTTCGCTGAGCATGAAAAAGTTGAATTGGTTAACGTGTCAATCACAATTCAAGAGAATAAAGACGATTTCTCACAAAGTAAGATTATTTGTAATTATCATTTAAGATTAAAATAGTGTTTTTTAAGATTTTTTCTATTAAACGAACAGAGGTTAATATGACGCAACAATTTAAATTTTCTATTCCTGTTGAGATATCTTATAAATCAGCCAGAATTGAAGGCTATTCTTATGACTGGGGTTTGTCTAAAACTAAAATAAAAGATTTCTCTTATAGCTTAGATATTACCTTTAATAAAGCAGGCGTTGATTCAATTGGGGTTGATGTTTTGGATCAGACCGTTTTATTTGAGATTGAACTTACAAATGAAGCTAGCGGGGAGAGTGAAGTTGTTTTGTTCGAAACAGAACTTTCCGATATTTCTATTGATAGAGATATTGAAGATTTTTCCTTAGTTAATGGATTTGAACCGAAGCGATTAGATCTTACAATTATGGAAATTTCATTAAAAACAAAAAAAGCAAAAGCTAGTGGTGTATTGTTTTTTAGGAGTTAATATGAAAAGTTATATTTTATTTGTTATTGAAAAAAATGGAGAATCTTTTTCGAATTTTTCAAAAGAAGAAAAAGAAATGATTGAAAAAGCTTTTCAATCTATTGATAGAGCGATCTTTTATCATGTTGATTTTGATTCAAAAATTAGAGCTTCTTTTGAAATGACCCATCCAACAGGAGACTGGATCGATTCGGCTCAATTTGCAGATTTGAAAGAACAATTAAATGAATCTCTTATCAGATTAAGTCAGTCATTGAATCAGACATTTAGAATAGCTGTTGCACGAACTTCCACCATTTGTAGATAGTTAATCCGTTTCAAGTTCTTTTGGAGTCATTAAAATAAAATTAAAATCATAGGTGAGATCTAATTTTAGCAGATTCTCACTTTTTCTTAAACATTTCATGACTTGGTTCATCCTTTCGATAAGTTGTAGATTCTCAAATGATTCACTCACGATTCGAACAGAATGAGCATTGTTTTCAAAAACATAAGAGACATTTGAAGATATTTCTTTAAAGCCTTCTTTGATTTGACTCTCTAAATTATCCATTTGACTCCTTCCAAAGGTTTTCAAACACTTCTTTGATTCGGATCTCTTCCTGCCGAGTCAGCGAATTATTGTAAGGACCTTTAATTTCTTTTATTTTTCTATTTTCAACACTAATACAAGAAATTGGTTTGTCGGATTTGTAGCAACAAACAATGTCGGGCCGAGAATCATCTAAATAGGAAAGCACACAATTTTTAAAATCGGCCTTTGCTTGATTATAATCTGAGTAGGTTTTTAACACTTTGAATGATAATTGATCATTTCTAACACATTCAAGATTGAGTAGTTTGGGATCTTTGATTTCTCTCTTTTTTGAAGAATAACAAGCTTCTTTTAAAGTTTTAGCATTCATATTAAATGTTTTTTTTTGATAAAGAAGATTGAGAAAACTAATATAATCCCCACCGCTGAATCTCTTAGTAAGCCAATATTTGGCTTTCTTCTCTGGAAAATCTTTCCAAATTGAATCTATTGATTCTTGAGAAAAATCTTCAAATTCTAATCCGCTCAAAGATCCATGAGTTTGTTGAGATACCAATAAAATGCTTTTTATTCCATCTATGGAGAAATGCGAAGGTAAACTTAAAATCTGAAAACAAAACCATTCGTCAAGATTTCCATCCTCATCATAGATTCTTTCTTTTAAAAATCGAGTGAGACTTTGAGAGTTTCTGTTATACTTCGAGATAAAGGCTTCAGGATCTTTGATAAGTTTTTGAAGTGGGGTTTCTTCTGTTTTTTCTTTGCTTTTTTCAAATTGGATCTGAGCTTCGTAGAATTCAAGAATCTCTTGTTCTCTTATGTCTTTTCCACTTTTTAAGTTGTGAATTGCAAACATTAAGAAATAACAAGAAGCGGCTAAAAACAAAAGTGGTGAAAGCAAAATACACACAGGCATGGCGAAAATAATTAAATCATCAAATCCCATATTTATCAAAAAAACAGTTGAGAAAAAGAAAATAACTAACGCTAACATTACTGAAAATAATGGAGTTTTTCCAATAATAAGTGAAATGTATGGGCTTAAAAGAATCATACTTCCCACTAACCAAGAAAAAGTTGTCCCAAAAGATAAATCTTCTTTTTCTTTTCCAAACTTTTCAAAAAAACGAATAATGATTCTATCTATCATTAGTTGAGCCCAACCCCTAATTCTTTAAGTAAATCTTCATAAAAATAAGAAAATGCGATCTCTTCACAAAGTTGTGCACTTTGAAATAAGACATCTTGAATCACCAAGAAGTGAGAGTGCTTCCCACGAGCCAAACTATTCACATTAAGCAACACCTGAACCCCAGTTGCTTTAATCGGCATGGTAAGCGGATTAAAGTGAAATGGAACCCCTTTTGGATGATCCTTTGGAATCACAATATCTCTATCCTCAAAAGCACTAAAAGTGTAGTTGGCAAAGAGATGATTGATCCTTTTCGCAAAACTTAAGCTAAAATTTGCGATTGGCTCTTTGTTGGATTCATCTAAGAGGTCTTTTTTAACAAAATTTTCATAAAGTTTTTGGTGAAGCGTCTCAAAAGGTGTTTTTCGAACAGTGCTAAGTTGCGTTTTGGCAACCACAAAAAAATGAACCTCATCCCCTAAGATTGATTGATAAAAATCAAAATATTTCCTAAATTGTTGATAGATTTGTTTAAATCGTTGAGAATGAGTCTTTTTTGGGTCTTCAAACACTTGAACTGACATTTGGTTAAGCCCAAAGTTAAGCCTGAGCTGATCGGTGGCTAAAATCACTCGAGGCGCTTCTGGTAGCATATTGGGATGAATCGGCTGTGGGTATAGTTGCGCGTTTAGTTCCATAGCAAAAAACTGGATCTGGCCCATAATTTGATTTATATCGAGCATTTTAGGAAAATTTATGACAAGTTCTGTTTCTATGACATTCATTTTGAGATTTCCTCTTTTCTTCATTCTACTCATGATTTGTTCCAAAGTCAATCATTTCATAAGATGTTTAATTTTGAGAAAATCGAAGATTTTTTGACTCTTATTGACAATTGGAAGAGTTTCACTTAGCTCCAATAAGAAACAATTCCAGGTTTTAGTTTTAGATGATTGACTTTCGAACATTTCGCTAAGATTAGTTCTAAAACTTTTGGGCAAACCATATGAATTTGAGATTTAAGCGGTTTTGATAAGTCAAATCCTAATTTTTTAAAATTGCTTTTAAGAGGCTCTTTAGGTTTGAGATTAAGATTTGAAAAATCCCAACAGTTCTGTTTTGTTATATTATCTATTTCTTTTAGAGTTGAAGAAACTACAAACTTTTGGGAAAATGGAAAAACCTCCCCATTTAGCCACTTGATCTTTCTTTGAGGAATTCCATCTTCCTCATAATAGTCGATAGAATCGTCGTGCCGATGCCAATCCTGAATACAAATAGGTGGAATGAAAACATATAAAAAATCTTCAGCTTCATTTTCTTCGAACCTCTCTAAGCTTGCATTTTTAACAAAAGATATAAGAGGTTGATTTAAATCAATGTTAGAACCATATAGATCCAATTTATTCAATTCTTTATCATTGGGATTTTCTTTTTGAAGATCTTTTAAAGAAAAAGATTTGAGAACTTCAAGGTCGATCTCTTCACCTTCCAATATCCATCCTAATGTTTTATTGATTCTAATTCCCATGATTATCCTCTCTTTTATTGTTGACGTTTAAAAACTAAACTTATAAAATTATCTTCCTCTTTTATCGATTTTTCGATATTTTTTTCTAATTTGTGTTTTTTCATGAATCCTCTGGTTAAGTTTATCTTAAATTTTTGAATAAAGCAATCTTTGTCTTATTTTGAAACAATTTGACTAAAATAGATTTCATGCTATTATAGAGAAATGATTCCAGATTTTTTATTAGATCTTAATTTTCAAACTTTAAAATGGTTCTCAGCGCCATATTTTATGGCAATAGCATTTGTCGGTTTTTCATTTATGGTAATAGCTTTATATAATCCTTACGACATGAAATATTCATTTTTTTATTTCCCGTTCATATTCTTTTTCGGTGTTTTTTGTTTTGGAGTTGATATTTTCTTACAGGCTTATTCAAGCGGAATTCTTAAAAATTATTCACTTGGGACACAAAGTGTTATCTACAGAATGGGGCAAAGCCCAGAACCATCCCCAATTAAATTAAGAAAAATCCGAATTCTTAAACAAAAATCGGATATTGTTGGTCGTGTTGATTGTGAAGACTTAACTTTTAGAGAGTGTGTTTTAGAAATAAGTAAAGATAAGGATCTTTTAGAATAATTATTCAAAGATTGTAGGTCAATTGAATTGTTTAGAAAAGTAAAATCAACTGTTTGTGAAGATAAGAAGTTATAATCTTTCAAAGAAAAGAGGGGATTTTCCCCTCTTTATTTATTTTATCTAAAAATTTTAAATAGTTTAATTTTTATTCTTATTTTTTTTGTTTTAAAACCCAATCAACACCAGCTTTAAATGCTTTAATTGAAAGTGTTTTTTCAAGCCCGTCAGCCGTGTCTTCAATTTCTTGTTTTTTGACATAAGATAAGGCTTTTTTTTCAATGGTTTTGTCTGAAATTTTTTTTGAACTTTTTATTAAATCTACTATTTGATTTAATGACTCTTCATCTAAATCCAATTCTATTCCATTTTTTAAAAAAAATTTTAAATCTGAAAGGTTTGAAGATTCAACTTTTAAGTTCATTTGATACATAGCTTTACATAGATTCGCACATTCTTCTGGCGTTTTTCCGATAAAAACAGAAGGATCTAGAATTAGTCCAGTATCTTCTGGTAGAAGGAATAATTTCATTTTTTTTGTTTTACGCATTTATACCTCGTTTAATTTATTTATTATAAAAACCAGTTAAAACTTTATTGATATAATCTGGGTTTATTAAGTTTCCTTTAATGTGAACATCTTCAAAAAACAACTCATAACCCTCTAACTCTTCATAACTTATCGTAAAAGTGTTGTTAAAAATTGTTTCAACTGCTAAAACTCCATATTCTGTGTTTTCAATAAAAACCCATATAAACTCAGGATAAGTCAATGCTTCGCTTTGAATTAAATTTCCTTCATCATCAACTTTTCCTGTAAAACACATTCCTTTTTGTAAAGGTGTTTTTTCAAAGTTTTGATCAAACCTAGAGTTTCGATAACTAATTTGGCCCAATCTCATCACGTCTCCTTAAAAAATCAACAAAACCTAAATGATTTATTTCTTTATTTATAAATTTATTGTCTCATATATTTTTTTAAAAGTAAAGTCGGAATGTCTCTTTTTAAGACACTCCGAATTAACAGGGTAGAATTAAACTTTTAAAATTTAAACAATTACTTCTTGACTGTGAATTTTAATAAAAATTTTGGAATATGATTTGATAAATTAAAATCTTTTATATTTTGAGAAAATTCTTTTAAAATAACTGATAATAAAATAAAACTTGACCCTATCAAAAAGAAAAGAGAAGTTGGGCTTATATTGATCTTTTGAAAAACTTCAAATATGAAAGAAACTGTGGCTATCCAAAAGCTAATCAAAATCATCAATCTTCTATTGTTTAAGAATATGAAAAAACCTAAATATGAGAAAATGATTGCGTTGTATAGAATAGATCCTGTAAAACTTTCAAAAGTTCTAAAAACAAATAGTGAAAAAAAAGACAAGAAAAGAACAATTCTCTTAAATCGATCATTTACGATAAAACCTTTTGAAAATTTTAATAAATATTCAAGACTTCTCCCTTTAAAATCTTCAATCTTTAATTCAGATAAGTGAACTATGAAAATCATAAAAAGCGAGAAGGCGAAGACTATAAATTTTAAAATATTAAAACTCATATAAGCTTCAAGAAGAAAAGAAGTAAGGCTAACAAGAGATAGAAGTAAGATAGTTTTTGTAAATTTCGAATTTAAAATTTTTTTATAGTAAATAAAACTATAAATCGACAAAACTAAAGATACAAAAACAAATCTATTATCTTCTATTTTTTCAAGTTTTAAAAACTCATAAGCAGCATGAGAAAGATAAGACATTCCGATTATTTCTAAAATTTTAACAAAATTTTTATCTTCATTTACTATTTCTTTTGAATAAAGCGCTATAAACACGGCTCCAACTAAACCTAAAAAGCCTCCGATAAAAGAATCAATTTTGTTTACTTCAAACAAAATAAAAGCACTTAAAAAAACAACACCGATATATTTCGACCAATCTATAATTTTATTTAACATAAATAACCTCTATTCTCTAAATAAGAAAATGATTTGTTAATCTTTAAAATAGAAAGTTAAATAAAAGTTATTTTTTGTAAATAAAGTAAAGAATGACTTGAACAAGGGATAAAAATGCGCTTAAAAGCTGATTAACAATGACTGGCCAAGGTTTTACTTGGTTGAAGAAAAAAAGATAAATTGCAGACATTAAAAGAGCAATTGTGTAAATAATCCATGTCGAAACTGAAATTGATTCAACGTTTTTAGATTTGATCGTTTTTAAAATTTGTGGAATTTGCATAATTGCAAATAAAAGAAATGATCCCCAACCTAGAAAATCTAACATACTATTCTCCTGATATTGTTCTTTTAAATGAGAAATGATTAGTTTTAATCTCAATATCATGAAAAGGATAAGTACTAATTGAACAAACAAAAACATTAGTATCTAAAATTTTATCTTCAATTTTTAATTTAGCTTTTTTCCCATTCACTAAAACACTCGCTTTTAATAAAGGAACTGTTTTGATATCTAAAACCTGAATCTCTAAATCAATCAAATCACTTAAATCCTTAACAGCCTCTGCTACTTTGTCTTCTTCAAATTCAATAACTTCTTGATTAAGATCTGAACTAAATTCAATGATTCCTTTTTTGGTTGATTTAATGGTCCCAAGAATTTGCGAATTTTTAGAAAAAACTCTATAAAAATTCATATCTTCATTGATTGCCTCTAAAATTAAACCTTTTTTTTCAAATAAACTTTTCATAAATTTCTCTTTTCTTATTTTTAAATAGATTTTTATCAAAAATAGAATAAAAATTGAAGCAACTAGTTGATGACTCGCTAAAAAACTACTTTTACTCGCAAATTAAAAATAAGAATTTTAAAACATATTTAAAAAAAGGAGGAATTATGAGAAAAGTTCTTGATCTAGGCTATGGAAATCCAGCTGTTTTACAAAAAGAGCTAATTCCACTAACAATTATCGCAGAGCCAGAAAAAGCTCCCTATTTTTTCGCCAAAAATCCAATTGATTCTTTAAAAAAAACCATCTACAAACTTCACTCAGAACATGGTAATGTTTCGATTCAAGACAAATCTCAAATCGTTATAACTGTAGGTGCGGTTCAAGCAATTCAGGCATGTTTATATTTTTATTCAAAAAAAGGCTTTAAAAAAGTCTATATCCCTAAACCATTCTGGGGTCGTTTTAAAGACTTTACAGACCTTCTAGGCTTTGAGATTGTCGACAAACCTAGCGAAGACTCAATTTCTCTTATCACAAGCCCTAATAACCCAAATGGAGCTTCTCAGGCTCATTTAAAAGCAGATATTAGAGACGCTTGCTATAATTGGACTCATTACACGGATAGGGTTGAAAAATTTAATGATAGATTTGTTCTTTTCTCATTATCGAAGCTATCCGGACACTCCTCTTCAAGAATTGGTTGGGTGGTTTGTCAAAGTGTTGAAGATTCCCGAATTGTTCAAGATTTTGTTAATATCTTCACTTCAGGGGTCAGTATTGAGGCTCAAATGATTGCTACAAAAGCGATTGAGACAATTCCAAACATGATTTTCTCAAAATGGAAAAAAGCGATACAAACCAGAAAAGACCTCTTAAATATGATCATTTTAACAAAATCCCTTCCGATGAAAACAGAGTCAAGCGATGGAATGTTCTGGTATGGGACAGCAGATATTGACTTTATTCGTTCATTAGATATTATATTTGTAGAGGGTGCGGATAGTTTTGATCCGCAAAGTGGAAAGGTTCGGCTTAATTTAGCGGTTAGTGATGAGGTTTGGGAAGAATTCATCTCACGCCTTTAAAAAAAAGCTAATTTTTTCACTTTTTTCTATTTAAAAATAGAGAGGTTTTAAATGGATACAAAGTCAAAAGCAATATCGATGATTTTAGCGGGTAATATCCGTTTTTATTTACGTGGAACTAATGAGATTCGCGGAGTGGTTGATCATCGCCAATTATCTAATAGTCAAAATGAATTAGAATTTAGCGTAGCTCGAAGAAATTCAGCAGGAGCTTGGGTTAATTCTAATGATTATGGCTTTTTTAATGATGTTTATGGTGAAGTTTTTGAAAATGGTTATGTTGGTGAAGGTGAAGAACTTTTGAAAATAATCGAAGACGAGGCACGAAAGAAACATCCAGAACTTGTCGCTTATGAGAGAGTTAAATACGATCAAGCGATCACTATTTCATTATCGGATCTTTCTAAAATGAGAGCTAGGCTTAAAAGAGCGAATCCGGACGTTTTAAGAGGCTCTTTGATTAAACAAATTAAAAAAACTGATTCAGACCAACTCTATAGAAATAGAATTAAATTTTTAGAAGATCAAGAGTATCTTTTAAATTCGGATGAATCGATGCAATTTAATGATATTCGCCTATTCTTCAATACATTGGATGAATCTGCGGAGAGTGATTCTGCTTTTGAATTTTTAAAAACATTGCTAGGCGAGTAATAAAGATTTGTTATTTTAATAGAGGGATTTGTGGAAGAAACTTTAAGTTTTGAAGAAATCAAAAAAATCATAGAAAAAAATAAAATTCAAGATTTAGACGGAATTCGAAATTTTATAAATTTTAACATATTCAATCAAATCGTTGGAATGATATGTTTAGAAAAAGATCCAGCTCAGATAACAAATAAATTACAAGGAATGATTATTTCTGATGAAATAATTAGAGATGTTATTGCTATTCATAAAGACAGATGGTTTTTTCCCTACCTTTTAGCAAAAACAGAGCAGTTTGCATATCTTTTATATGAAAACAGTTGCGATTATTTGTCTAAAAATATAATTGAGGAAATTCATAATAATCAAGAATATCTTTTTAAATTAGTTTCTTTAGGTTTTTTTGAACATGATGATTTAATTTTAATTTAATTAAAAAACTTTATGAACCAAATGTTGATATCGAAAAATTTATTGATGAAATAAAATCAAATCCAAAGGAAAATATCTCTTTTGTCGAACCTCAAATTGGAGAAAATATCTCTTTCTTTAAACTTTATGAAAAAATAAAATTTGACCAAAATCAGTTAGATTCTTTAATTTTATTTTTAAATGAAAATTATAATGACAGATTAGATATTCTTTCAATTAAAGGACAAATAGTTTCTTCAAATGGAAGCGTGTTTTATTTTATAGACTTGTTTGATCTTGTGAATAGTTTGAGTAAAAAAGAAAATCAATTTTCTAAAAAAGTCGTTAATTCAATCAAAGAAGAATCGATTTCTTCAATTAAAGATAAAGCTGTTGATCTTTTAGTTGATTTTAATCAGACAACAGCTAATTTTTCTATTTCAGAAGAATTTATAAAAGGTTTATTTAAGGTTTCTTTAAATTTATTTGAATCAATTGATAATGAAGAGAGTATTCAGAATCAATTAAATAGGTTGGCGATTAGTTTTAAAGAAAGCGGATTTTCTACGATTGAAGATTTTAAAACAAAACAGGCAAGAGATGAAGTTAACCATGTGTTTGAAAAACTAGATATTAAAATGCTTGACAGAGAGCCACTTTGTCGAGAAATCGCAAAAAAATCGATACTATCTGTTAAAGATTTAATAAATAAAAATATAGAGGTTTTAGGTATAACTGAAATTGATAAAAATAAGGATTTAGAAGAAAGGTTATTTATTATATATAACTTTTTAAATAATAAAAAAGGTATTAAATAATAGAGGTAGATTTATGGATATTTTTGAACTTTTTAAAGAAAATAAGATAGAGTCAACTATCGTAAGTGGAAATAGAAATGAAATTATTTACCAAGAGGTTTACAAAAATTTACCAAGTCTTTTAAAATTAAATGAAGAATATGAATCAGAAAGTTTAGAATCACAAAAAAGTAATAATTTTGAAAAATTAAGAATAGCAAGTCATCTTATGAGAAGAAAAGGAATGCAATCTTATTTAGAAGCTTTGTATAGGAAAGATATTAAAAAAGTCGATAACTTTTTATTTAAAACAATGGAAATTGTAGATAAAATAGATGACAATTTATCTGTTTTATTAAAAGAAGAGAATGGATCTAAAGTTGTTAAAATTTTATGTGAAAATTCTGAAATTGTTCAATTTAATTATATGTCTATTTTTGAAATAGTCAAAAACATAACTGAAATAAAAAATAATTCAAGTCCGGATTTGTTTTTCAACTATATTCGATATTTTGAACATGAAAATTCAGACAGAATCGTTTTATTTTGGTTTTTTCATTTATTAAAGAAAGAAGATTTTTTAAAAATAAAAGAAATTCAAAAAAAGAGCGGTCGTATAAGTTTAGATGTTGCTGTTGATAAAATGTTTGATTCTTATTTAAAATCTATTAAGAAATAACATATGGATATTTTTAAATTGTTTAAAGAAAATAAGATTGAGTCAACTATCGTTTATTGTAATAGAAATCAAGTTATTCATGATGAAATAAAGAAAAAACATGAAGAGTTTTTATCTGCGCTAAAATCAGAAACTTCAGAAAATATCGAAAAATTAAAAATAGCCAGCTCTCTTTTAAATCGACAAGGAATGAATACGTATTATAAGAGTATTTATGTAAAGAAATGAGAGTAATAGATACTTTTTTCTTAATTCTTTAAATCTTTTAAAAAGAATAGATCAAAAACTAAGTTTGTCGATTAAGTTAAATTCGGTTGGAGAAAAAGAGTTTTTATTATTATGCGATAAAGTCGAAATAACAACTCTTCCATTTATTGAAACAAAAGATATATTTGAAAAAATTTTAAAAATTAAAGATCCAGAACTTTTAATGATTTACTTACCTTTTTGGAATCATGAAAATGAACAAAATCTTCAGCTTTTATGGTCTATTCAATTTTTGAAAAAAGAAGATTTAATGAAAATCTTTAATTATAGAAAAAGCAATGAAATGATTTCTCTTGATGAAATGGCTGAAGCTATTTTGAACAATTATAAGAAATAATCTAAACTCCTTTGAAAAGATTAAAAACTTCAACTGGATTAAATTTTTCGTTAGTGTCTGTAAGTTTTTTAAATTTTGATTTAAACACCGATCCATTTTTTTTAATTAAAAGATTCAAATCACCACTTTCAATAATTAAATCATTAGACTCTATCCAAAAACACTTCTTGTCTTTAGCTTTGAGATTCATAAGTTTTTCAAATAAACTTTCTCCGATAAGATTATCTAAATTTAAAGATTTTTGATTTAAAGAATTAAAATCTTTTAAATCATTTAAATGAACCTCGAAGCGAACAATGCCATTATCTAACTCTCTTAAAAATAAATACATATTTTCTTTTTCTAAAGAATCAACTAAAAATTGAAAAGTATCTGGAACATAATTTAAATAAAAAGACTCTTTTTTCGATAATGTATAAATTAGTTTAGAATCTGCAGATTTCCCATAAGTTATAAGATGCTCTTTTCTTTTTATAGAACTTGTCAATTCTTTAGCTATGTTTTCAAATAAAATGCTTAAAAAATCGTCTTGAGATAATTTTTCTAAAATCTTTTGTTTAATCATTTTAATCCCTTAGTTGAAATAATAATTTTTTCTTTTTATAGACATTAAAAACTTTAACGTCTTGTTTAACTGTGTAGACTTCATTTTCTTCGATTAAATTTAAATCTAACAAAGCCTTAAGAATTTTATCAGGCGTAATTTTACCGTTAATCTTGATCATATCGATATGATTGTATTGAACAGTTCCATTAGATAAAATGACTTCTAAAAGCTCTAGTTGAGATAAATGTTCCCCACCACTCACTTCAAAATGAGTATTTTCAATTTCTGGAAATTTTTTCTTCACCAATTCATCAATTCTGTTTAATTCTCGGGCTACAGATCTAGCTCCTCTCATCCATGTATCGACAAGTGTTTCGTAAAGTCTAGCTTCTTGTTTTTTCACAATTCTAGAGTCTCGACGAATCTGTTCTGCGTCGACAAGGGCGGAATTATCTAAATTTAATTCAACCGCTAAATAAACCCGATTTGGGCCTAAGATTTCAGTTTTTAAATCTAAAACCTTATCTACGCTTTTCATAGATTCGATAAATTCACGAATCTCCGCTTCTCTTTCCGAGTCAGTTGATTTCCCTAAGATAAAGCTTAAATTATTTTTAAATAAAAATATAGAAATAACACTAAGCATAGTTCCAATAACAAAAGCTGAAATAATATCGGGAAGATTAGAATTAAGCATTTGAGAAAGTCCAAGCCCGATTAGAGCAATAAAAACCCCAAATACAGCAACAGCATCTTCTAATAAAACCGCGATAAGGGAAGAATCGTCAGTTGTTTTAACAAATTCTAAAAACCTCTTATCTTCTCTTCTCATTTTATTTAAAGTTGCCTCTAGTGCTTTAAAAAAAGAATAACCCTCAACAATTAAAGAAATCAATAAAACCGCTAAAGCGATCCAAACAGTCTTAGAGTCAATTGTTCTATCTGGCTCTGATAATTCCTTAACAGCATGAATAATCGTAACTAATCCCCCGACAATAAACACTCCAATAGCTGAGAAAAGATTGAATAAATACTGTCTAATCCCTGTACCCCATGGGTGAGTTTTTGAAGGGACAATTGTTGTATATCTGATCCCTAAAAACAAAAGAAATTGATTAAACGTATCTGCGAAGGAGTGGAGAGCTTCTGCTAACATTGAAGGTGAAAGGCTTACTAAATAACCACCAGTTTTAAGGATTGAGATTAAAAGATTTGAAACAAGCGCAGTTAATATAGCTTGAGTAGATTCCTTTTTTTCTGTTATAAATACATTTTTTTCCATATTAAAATTTTACCATATATTTCTTTAAAAGACTAAAAATAATTATTTTTGTATATTTTTGAGAAATTGTATCTATTCTAAACACTTCTCAACTAAAAACTTAATGGATTCATTGTTTGGGAGATTTTCTGCGAAGTATACAGATAAATCTTCATTTTTTGAAACTTCACTGATTAGTTTTTGTTTTCTCTCATAAGTGCTTAAAATCAATTTATTTAAATAAGGATCTTTACATCTCTTCTTTATAGTTTCGTTGAGAACTAAAAGTTGGTCTTTTACATCGATAAAAGATTTTGTTGTCATTTTTTTAGCTAAAATCGCTAAATTGAGTTCTTTATCCATTTTTAAATAAAGATTTGTCGCATTGATTAGTTTTTCATTTCTTATCGATTTGATAGAATTGATTAAAAATTTTGTAACAGCTAAATCAAAGCTTAAAATTGAGAAAAATACTAAAAAAATTATAATTTTTGTTTTCATAAGTATATCTTAACATTTTTTATAGAAAAGAAAAGTTTTTAAATAATTGTTTCGATTCGATACATTTTTTATTTTAAAGCTTCTAAAATAGCTTTTTTCTCTAATAGATTTTTAAGAGTTGTATAATAATCAGGATTTGGCACTATTCTAATAAAACGGTAAATATGGGAAGAAGTATTTGGATTTGTTTCTAAAGCTAAAAGACATAAGTCAACAGTTTGTTCTCTAATATAAGGAATTGTAAAAGCATTTTTTATAATAGCTAATTCACAAAGATAATTGTTTTGATTTTTTATATATTTTATACAACAAGGGTCTTGGTTAATGGATGTTTCACAGATTTTATTAGTTTGATTTTCAATGACTGAAATAATTGAACCATCTTTTTCTAAATATTTACACACATCTTCTTCACTTAGTTGATTTAACCATTTTTTAAAAATACTCATTTCTTTTGTAGAGCATTGAATCCAACCAACCCACTCATCAAAATTTGGACTTTTTCTTAAAATTTCTTCAAATTTTTCTTTTATTTCACTGTTTGTCATCGAAGAGCCTCTAAAATAGCTTTTTTCTCTAACAAATTTTTTAGAGTCGTCTCATAATCTGGATTTTGGACAATTCTAACTTCTTTAAAACTAGAATTATCTAATTCTAAAGCTAAAAGACATAAATCAACGGTTTGTTCTTTGATAAACATTAAGCTAAAAGGCTCATTTGAAATAGCGATTTGACATAAGACTTCTTCTTGTTCAGAAATATGTTCTAGAAGCATTCCATATTTTTTAACTGCTAAAAATCTTAGTTTTTTAGTTTGATCCTTTACAAATTGAATAACATAAGGATTTTCGATTATAGCTTTTTCCCAAAATGATTCATCTTTATCTAAAAATTGAGCTATATTTTCATCTTTTTTTAGATATTTCAACAATAAATGATCTTCAGCCGTTTTTAACCATGATTTAAATAAATCAAAATCTTTATAAGAGCAGATATTGTATTTTGGCCAAAATTCAAAAGATATCGAATGATTTTCAATATATAGAGAATCAAAGTGTTCTTCAAATAAAATTTGAATTTCTACATTTTTCACGTTAAAGCCTCCAAAATGGCTTTTTTCTTTTTAAGATTTTTTAGAGTTTTTGAATAATTTGGATTTGAAACAATTTTTATTTCTATATAAACATCTCTATGTAACCCTAAAGCTAAAAGGCATAAATCAACTGTTTGTTCTCTTACATATTTAATTGACCAGGGATTTTGGTTTACAGATAGTTTACACAAATCTATGGTTTGATTATTTATATATTCAATAGCAAAGCTATATCCAAATTTAATAGCTGAAACACACATTTTTTCTGTTTGATTATTGATTGAACCTAAAATTGTTGGGTCTTTTTTAATGTATTTTATAATAGATTTTTCACTTAATTCATTCAAAAATTTAATGAACATATTCATTTCTTCTTTTGAACAAACATATAATTCAAGCCAATTTTTAAAGTATATTATTTCTTTGTTTTCTAATTTTTTTTCAAACAATAGTTTAATTTGTTTGTTTGTCATTTGAAAGACTCCAATAAAGCTTTTTTCTCTAACAAATTTTTTAGAGTTGTTTCATAATCTGGATTTGGTACGATTTTTATTTTTTCATAAGAAAAAAAGTGTCCCAGTGTTCGTTTTTGAAGATTCGCTCCCATAGCTAAAAGACATAAATCAATGGTCTGTTCAGGAACTGAGCTTATTAAAGAAGGTTTTTGACTTATCGCTAAAGTCCAAAGCTCTTCTGAGGGATTGGTTAAATAGATAACAATGGACGCACTACCTTCATTGGTAATCGCTTTTTTAATAAAAAAATCACTACGGTTCGAATGATCAATTAAGCTAAAAAGCGTGAAATTCTCTGAAAAAGCTTCTAAAAGATAATCGTCATCTTTTTTATTTAAATAAATAGAAAGATCGTTCATTATATCTTTTGAAATATCAAATTTATCAAAATCGGAAACATTTACTTTTGTAGCTAAGAAAAATTGAAAAGCTTCTTCCATATTCATAGATCTCTCTTTTCAAGAAATTCGTTAATTTTATCTTCAACTTCTTGTATATCTTCCCAATATAAATCCTCTAAATTGAAATAGAAAAGCTTATTTTCATAGGTTAATTGAGAAATTATAGAAGTTATTTTCTCAAAATTATCAAGATCTAAAGTAAATTCCGCTTTTTTATAACCTTTCTCGGTTAGTATTTTTACAAAAATGGGCTTTTTTGAAAATAAACATTTCAATAGTCCTTTTGAAATAACCTGATCAAAGCATTTTTCTATTAGATTTTGATCTTTCCCAATAAAAGAATTTGATTGAAACATTAAATTTTTATTTTCCATTAAAGAATCATATATTTCATCTACGGTATATATTTTGTTATCTTTTTTTAATTGAAAATAAACTTTTTTATCAATACCTTTAGCTATAGATTTATTTTGATAAGTCCAAACTTTTGTTAAAAATTGAACACCAACAACTTTAAGAGTATCAGATAAAGATAAAAAACTAGAATTTTTCGAAGAAATAGGCCAATCAATACATTCAATAACTATACAATTGCCTTCATTTGGCTCACATAAGTTTTTTAAATAATTGTAGAGATCTTTTTCTCCAATTAAGCTATTAAGATTCATTTAATAAGTTTATCATTTTTATATTAAAAAGCAAATTTATTTGTCTCAATTTTAGGCGTTTTTTGATTATTTCATGTTTTATGATAAGATTTATTTTGTGAAATACTCTTTTGTTATTGATCAACTTTACCAATTATGTCCAAAACTTAAAGAAATGGACGATTTTGTTATTGCAGGTGGAGCTGTTTGTAATTTAATTTATAATCATATTCATAATAAAACAGCTCCAGTTAATGATATTGATGTTTTTCTTCTATCTAAAGAAAAAGAAAGCAATCTTGATGGAGCGGTTGATAGCTATAGATCACAAATTATTCACTCCACTTATAAAATTTTAGAAACAAGCCGTGACGGAATTTTAAACTTTGTAAAAGTGGAATCTAATCAGCCAAATCTTTTCGAATTTGGAAATTCACTTATTGAATCATTTGATATAAACGCATGTAAGGCTTTTATTGTTTTTACTAATAATGAAAGATATGTTTTTACTCATCGCGAATTTGAAGAATTTTTATTAAATAAAACAATTAAAGTTAATAGCTTTAAAACCGCTATCAAATCAGTTTTAAGAGTTATGAAGAAAAAAGAAGAATTAGATTGTTTTTTAGATAAAAGCCATATTCTTTATTCTTATCAATTCTCTAAAAATCAGAAATGTTTAATTGTTGAAGAAAACTATCATAAATTCAAAAAACAAATCGATTCCTTGATTGAAGATAATTATTTAAAAGTCTCAAAAACCTCTCGAGGGCTTTATTTTTTAAAACCTATCTATCCATTTATTGAAATGAGTAAAGTGGAAGACAAAATATCTCGTCGCTTTCCAGATTTATTCGATAAAATTCTTATTTTAAAAACCTCAAATCCAAAATCTTATCGGAAGTATTTGAAAATATCAAATTTTTACAAAACAACAATCCATTGCTTGACTTTTGGACTCGAGGAAAAGACAAGACTAGATTTTAATGATCAAAATCTTTACTTAGTTGAAAGAACTCTTCAAAGAATTCCTGAATTTTGGAATAAATTTAAGAACTTATCTTTAAATGAAATAATTCGGGTTTGTATTGAAATTTATAGTTTAGAGAAAAAGTTTGGATTAGATCTATGCTTCGAATATGGAGCTTATATGGCTTCATTTGATTTAAAGAAAAACTATAATTTAAAAGAACAATTTTTAAAAGAAATTAGCGATAAATCACAAAATTTGGTTGATCCAATTAAACACTCTTTTAATGAAATTAAGGAATTAAACTCTAAGAAAAAACTTAGCTTAGAGTCAAATCAAATGAACCATTGTGTTTCTGGATATTGGAACAGAATAGGTCCAAATCATAGAATTTTTTCTATAAAATCGAACCAATCCAATTCTACTTTAGAGATTGTTTTTAAAAAAAATAAGTGGATAGGTATTCAACATCGAGGAAAAAACAATTCTTTTCCATGCGATCTTAATCGAAAAATTGCTATAGACTTTTTAAATTTTTTAAATAATCAATGATTTGTATCGATTTGAGTCAAGTTTGCCTATTTTAAATAGAAATGATAAGATTCTTTTATGGAAATTTTTCATTCATCTTTTAAAACTAGGGACATTATTTATTGTTTAGAAAAAACAATGCAAGCAAAACATGTCGAAACACAAGTCTTTAAAGACACTCCAGATATGATGTTCATTTATTTAATTATAGATTTAGTTGCGGTTAAGATTATTTTTTTCAACGGAGTTGATAGATATTCGTTTCGAGGAAATTTAATTAAAATTGAAACAAAAAATGAAGAATTATCCGATTTAATTAAAGATAAAATCACAAAATCTTTAGGTGGAATCGTTTCATTAGGGGATTATACGGAGTGTTTTGATAAGCCGTCAGTGGATAATTCTGAATTTCTTTTAAATAGACTCTTACTTAAAGGAATCGATGAACAGTCTATTTGTGATCATTTAGAGAATTTAAATAAAAAATTAAAAGAGGAGAAAAAAAATGATTAAAGTTGGAATAAATGGTTTTGGTCGAATTGGTCGAATTTTCTTTAGAGCTTATCTAGATTATTATAGACGTTGTAAAATTATGAGAGTTCAGCCAAATTTTGTAATTACCGCAGTTAACAATCCTTTAAAAAAAGGGCAAACCGTTAAATCTTTTACACATCTTTTAAAATATGATTCTGTTCATGGTAAGTTAAGAAACAATATAGAAGCTTTTGATTCCCATTTTATGATTGATGGATTAAAAGTGGATTTCTGGAAAGAAACAGATCCGGCTCAAATCAATTGGTCAGATAGTGGAGTTTCTATTGTTGTTGATTCAACAGGTGTGTTTAAAACAAAAGAAGCTTTATCGAAACATTTAAAAGGATCTGTAAAAAGAGTTATTATGTCAGCCCCTGGGGAAGATTTAGATGGTACTTTTGTTATGGGAGTGAATGATCATGATTATGACCCATTAAAGCATGTGATTATCTCAAATGCGTCTTGTACAACGAATTGTCTAGCTCCACTCGCTAAAATTTTAGATGAAGCTTTTGGAATTGAACACGGGCTTGTTTCAACTTGCCATAGCGTTACAAATGATCAATCTTTAACAGATAATATCCATGATGATTTAAGAAGAGCAAGAGCGGCATTTCAAAGTATGATTTTAACAAAAACAGGTGCGGCTAAAGCTGTTGGTGAAGTTTTACCTAATTTAAAGGGTAAATTAGACGGTATGGCGATTCGAGTGCCAACACTAGATGTTTCTGTGATTGATGCTAATTTTATTTTGAAAAAAGACACTTCCGCAGAAGAGGTCAACAATCTTCTAAGAGAAAAGGCAAAAGGTGATTATTTAGGTATTTTAGGGGTTGAAGATGAAGAATTGGTCAGTGTTGATTTTGTAGGCGATACGAGAAGTTCAATTGTTGATTCTAAATATACAAAGGTTATGAATAAAAGGATGTTAAAAGTTATGAGCTGGTATGATAATGAAATGGGTTATTCATCTAGAATGGTAGATATGATTAAAATGATTATTGACAAAGGAGTTTAGTGAAAGATTTGTCATTTTTTCAAAACATTATATTAGAAGAGTGTAGAAATGATTATTCAGGCATTTCCATTGTTCCTTCTTTTGAAAAAAATGAAACTTTTTGTAAAGAAGCTGTTTCAATAAATGGAATGGCTCTTGACTATATAGAAAATTTTAATCAAACCGTAGATGTTTGTTTGTTAGCATTAGAAAAAGACCCTGAATCCTACGATTTTGTAAGAATCGTTCCAAATCAAAACTATGAAACAACTTTAAAAAATCTAAAAGAGAAAAAAGCGATATTAGAGGCTCTCAAATGACAAATGATCAAATTCAAAAATTATTTGAGAAAAAAATAAAAAAACTAGATTCAAAGTCAAAAATTTGTTTCTTCGATTGGGTCGAATCAGGTGTTTGTTTAAAAGAAGAAATGGATATTTTTGCGGAATGGTTAAATCAAATAAGTGAAGAACTTCTTTTATCATATATAGAAAAAGATGGAACCGTTTTATCTGTTATCACGAATCAAACCGAGTCTTTATGCAAAGAATCTATTTTAAAAAGTTCATGGAATATTTTCAAGATTAGAAATGTATCCAAAGAATTGTATGAAATCGCGATTGATAGAGATCCTATGGTTTTTTTAGCTATACAAAATCAAACTGTTGATTTGTGTCTTTTCTTTTTAAAAAGGTCTCCTAATGCTTTTTCTTTTATAAACATAGTTGAAAGCCCAGATTATGAAACAACTCTAAAAAATTTATTAGAGAAAAAAGCTATTTTAGAGGCTTTAAAATGAGAAATGATCAAATAAAATTTTTATTTGAAGAAAGACTTTTCAATACTTTAACTAATTTTGAGTTTTGGGAAATTTCGGCTAGATGTAGTTCTGAAGAAATGAATCTATTTATTGATTGGTTAAATTCATTAGATGAAGATTTGGTTTTTAATTATTTAAAGGTTGACATATCTATTTTTCAGTTTTTAAACAACCAGTCAGACCTTCTCTCTGAAAAAATAATTAGACACAATCCTTTAGCTTTTGTTTATTTAAAAAAACAAAACAATCATTTATGTGAATTAGCTGTTAGTGGAAATCCGAAATGCTTAAAATATGTATTTGAACAAACCGTTGATTTGTGCCTTTTAGCTTTGAAAAAAGATCCTTATTCATATCCATATGTTAAATTGGTTGAAGGAGATTGTTTTGAGACGGTTTTGAATAAGTTAAAAGATAAAAAAGAGATTTTGGAGACTTTAAAATGAAACTTCCAAAAGATATAATTAAAAATAAAAAAAATAGAATTGAAAAAAAGATGAGCGAGATGCTTTATGAGATAAAACTTAGAAGAATGAATTCTATTCGCAAATCTTTTATTTTAGATTCAAAATCTCATAATCTTTTCTTTAAAGACTGGATTGAATTAAATGTTTGCAACAAGTCTGAGCATGAAGATTATGTTTTATTTTTGAATAGTTTAAGTTTAAATGAATTAAAAAGTTTTGTAATGAAAGACCCTTCTTTTTTAAGCTTTGTGAATGATCTACCTGAAGATTTTATAATATCTCTTATAAACAAGGAATCTTACCGAGGTGAACATTTTAAATACATAAAGGATCAAACCGTAAATATCTGTATTTCAGCTTTAAAGATAAACCCTGAACTTTTCTTATATGTAAGAATTGTTCCGAATTCAAGCTATGAAGCAACTTTAAAGAATTTATTAGATAAAAAATCTATATTGGAGGTTTTAAGATGAAAATTAAAGATCTTATAAAACAATTAAATGAATTAGAAGATCAATGTAAAGATTGGGAAGTGGTTATCGCAGAAGCTTCCCCTTCTTTTGGACCCTCTTCTTCTGTTGAAGTTAATCAATTAAGAGTGGGTTTTGATTGGAACAGTGGAAAGGTTTTTATAATTCCTAAAAAGCCTTTATTTAAAAAGGAGAATTTATGATTGAAAAAATTAAACATTTCGTTAGAGAATACAAGATCTATATTAAGATATCCTTACAGATTGTTTTATTGTACTTGTTTTTTTCAAACTTTAAATTTCTATGGTTAAGCCTTGTTTCGCTGTTTATACCCCTTATGAAGCTTTTAAAGACTTCTCAAGAGGTCAACATTGGTTTTTCCTATTTTCTTCTCGTGGTGGCGTTTTTAAGCTTAATTATGGCTTCTTTTGCGCCATATAAGGCAGGAGATTGGTCTATTTTGAAGAAAAAGGCTCAAGATTTGTTGAAAAAACCAAAGAAATGACTCTTTTCGAGAAAACTGCAGCTTTTTGATTGATTTTTTCTTATACTTGTTCTATGATTGTCTAAAAGGATATTTATGGAAAAAATTAAAGAATTAAGAGAAAAAATTGAAAAAGCCGCAACGAGACGTGTTGAAATTGAAAGAACTATTGAAATTCTTAAACACGAACATAAAATGCTAGGAAATTTAATCGCCACGACTGAAGACGAAATTGATGATGTTATGGCGAAAAGAAGAAAAGAGAAAAATGGTGGATAGCTATTTTTCTCCAAATCTCTACTTACTATGGGATTCCGCACTTCTGCTCAGTACTTCAGTTCTGGTCAAACTTTATTTAATGTTTGCTATTCTTTCCCTTGTTTTATCGATTCGATTCTTTAAATATCATATTTTTAATGGATTTGTTTTGTCATTTTTTAGTTTATCAATTTTATCTTTTTTAATTTTTCCTTTAATGTTCATCTATTTTTCTTCGAAAAGTTTAGAAAACAGTCCTTGTAATGTTTTAAAACTAGATATAAACCAGTGTCAAAGCTATATTAAGTATGATTTTAATAGAGAAAATTTAAATTTTTCTTTAATCTTAATTAAACAAAATAAAAAAAATAATTTATTTATTTTAAAAGATTCAACCGTTTCTCAAGATCCTCTTAACTCTAATGGGTTAAAAGAGTATTTAAGAGTTGAAATTTTTTCTAAAAATTTAAGTGAAAAAGAAGCTAAGGATTTTCTTTTAGAGAGTAAAAATTTAAATCTTTTAATTTTAGAAAATAAAGAAGCTATTTTAAATAAGTATAATGAATTTAAGATGGGGGATTTGTGATCATTGAAAGCCTCGCTATATTAGCAGATCAGTATTTTACTTGGTGGATTTTGTCTTTAGGTTGTATATTTTTTATTTTATTTATGATTGATTCAATAAAGCAAAGTAAGTCGTTTAAAAAAGGAGCGGTTATCTTTAGCCTTGTATATGTTTCTTTTTTTCTTTTTTTAGTAAAAAATAATGCCGATTTTAAAATGAATCTTAACGAGCAGATGTGTCATAAAATTGGTTTAAAAATAGAAAATTGTACTTTTCTCTATTCTTTTCATCAAGACGAAATGACCGCTTTTTTCTTAATAAGTCGAGATAATAAAGAAAATGATTCTCTTTTTTTAGAAGGAAACAAAGTTTCATTTAAAAGAAAAGAAAACCTTAAAAGATATTTTAAAATCTATTTAATGAATAAAAAGCCAACATCAAAAGACGATCTTGCCGATTTATATGAGACTCGATTTTCAAGGTTTTTATCAAAATATGATTTTAAAAAATTTGCTACAGACTTTGTCAACTATCAAGACTCTTCTGGAGGTAATTGATGTTTTCTTCGATAGATCATATTTTATTTAATTTAATAAATCCTTCATTGATTTTTGTTATTTTATTTGCAACTATTTTTATAGGTTTGTTTTTCGTAAGGAGCTTAGCTTTAAGTTTTTTAATAATAATAGCTTCAATTATTATTTCTTTCATTTATTCAACTGTTATCACAGAAATACTTTCTGACAGGATTTGTTCTTATTTTGGAGGAAAAGAGGAGTGCTCCTTTGTTCAATTATATAAAGAAAGACAGTCTTTTGCTAAAATCGTTTTTAAAAATGAAAAAAAATATAAAGAATTTTACCTTAAATCGAGTAGCGGAGATTTATCGAGCAAAGAAAAAAATGAAGATTTGATCATAGAATTTAAAGTTGAATATAATTTTAATTTTTTTGAAAGAAATGATTTTTTAGATAAATTAGAGAAAAATTACCAAAAGTATAAAAATTTGCAAAAAGGAGATAAAAATGTCGATTCTTGATTTGTTTCCTTTTTTTATTTTATTAGATAAGTACTTATTTATTTTTACATGTCTTTTTATTATATTGATTTTTTCAAAAATTCAAAAAGATATTAAATCAAAAGTAAATACATTTTATTTTGGACTTTGTATTTTATCTATATTATCAAATTCTACATTTGTTTATAAAAACATTGAAAAAAGACTATGCGAAATGTATTCGGTTCAATCAGGATCTTTTGACATTTTAAGGAAAGACGGTAAAAGCTTTGTTCTTAAAATTGTTAGAGAGAACAAAAATCAATTCGAAAATGTATATGATGAAAATGGAAAATTATTAAGAGCTTCTCGAAAAACAGACAATCTATATGTTGAAATTTTAAAAGAAGAAGATATTTGGTCTTTTATAAAGCCAAGTCATTTTCTGGAGTCTTCATTAGAATCGAAACGTTCAAAGGTTAAAAAAGAAATAGATTCATTTTTAAATTATGAAATATGATTTAAGAAGCCTTTTTCTTACAAAATTCTTCATATAATTCTCTAAATTCTTCATTAGGTTTGTACTCAATGTTGTAAGGAGGTTCGATAAGTTTGGCTTTAGGAAAATCTTCATTGAATTGAAATCTATAGATTTGCTCTCTTAAAAAAGGCAAGAATGTTGTTTTTGTATACTTTTCCTCAAAACTTTTAAGTTCTTTTTCTTTTAAAAAATAAACAGGAATTCTTTTAATGACATCGGAAGTAAAGCTCATATAATTGATTTTCCACTTTAATTTAGGATCAACATCTAATGCCATTCGATATCTACAATTTGCGTCTGATAACGCACGAGCTATTCCTTCTTTTACAAAACTTTTCATCGATTCAAGTTCTGGGAATTCTTGTATAATGATTGAATAGAATTCTTCTTGAACTTCATCGTTTTCTTTGGTTTTTATTAAAAACTTAAAATCAGAGACATTAAAGTGTGCATTATATACTTTACATTTTAAAAGATCGATTTTATTCATTTTTTCATCAAGATCTTTATTTGGGAATTCTTTTTCCATAATTTCTATTAAATTTAATGAAAAAGCCCCATCGTACATATCATGCTTTATGTATTTGTTATGCATGTCAACTCTAAAATCTGGAGGAAGATCTTTTTCGGTTCTTAGCAATTCTTCATTTTTTTTAATCCGATCATTTATCTTGATATTTAAAATTTCTTCTAATTGTTTTGCGTTTATCATGAAATAATTGTATCATTTCTATTAAAAAAAGCAAAAAACGTTAATTTTTATCAAATTAAAACAATTCTATCCATTTAAATTTTATGATAAAGGGCCCAGAGCAAAGAAAACTGCTTTATTTAGATTTGAAAAACTTGTTTCAAAATGAGAAAATTATTGATTTTTATCAAGAATCAGATACTGGTCAAGGCATGTTTGAAGTTGAAATGAAAAAAATTTCTTTAAATGAAATAACAGACATGATGAATGCTAAAGAAAGAGAAGAATATACACATTTTAAAGAAAAATATGCTCAATATGAGAGCATTGTTAATTTTTGTGATAAATTTTTTATTAAAAGTGAAAAAATTAAAGAAGAATTGGATAAAGACCATGTTTATTATGGGAATAAACTTTTAAGAGATAATCTTCAAAAATTTACAAATGATTTAAATGAAAATCAGGTTAAAAAGATTGATGAATTTAAAAGTATTTTTTTTGATTTATTTAGACTTCATTTTGAAGACAAAAAATCAAACGAACCTATTGTTCGATTTGAAGATTTTACGAAAAATTCTTATCAATTCATGGTTGATCATGCAATAGAAAGCTATAAAGCAATTTATACATAGCTTCGTATCAATACGGAACAATTATTTTTATCGATTTGACTAATCTCATTAAATATAATAATCTTTTAATGAGGAGATTCGTACATGGAAAAAATCAAAGGAAAATTCAGTTATTTTTTCAATAAGTTAAAAAACTTTAAAGTTGGAAGATTTTTAAATAATTACAACAATAATTATTTTAAATATGGAATTGGTTGTTTAATTGTTTATTTTCTTTTAGGCTTTTTAGTTGATCCTAAACCTGTAAATTTCGATCATCTCTACAATAAACTAAAAGAAGGTGGAGAAGTTTCAACTCTTCAATTGTTTGAGTACTCAAATTCTTCTAAAGTTTATGTTTTTAAATTAAACGGAAACCGTTCAATTTTTAAAATGTACTTAGACGACGTAACGGACCAGACTAAAAAACTAGAAGATCTTAAAGTCAAACTTAGTAAAGAGGAAATGACTTTTTTAGAAAAGAAAAAATTTTATTATTTTGTTGATTTACTTTTATATTTAGGTGTTTCTTTTTTAGCTTTAGCTTTTGCAAGTTGGCTAAAAAATGCTACAGGAAGCAAGCAACAAGTTTTAAGAGAAAAGTCAAATGTTAGATTTAAAGATGTCGCGGGTATTGATAACATTTTGGGAGATGTGAAAGAGGTTGTTGATCATTTTTTCAATTCTGAGAAAGTTAAAGCGTATGGTGGAAAAACATTGTCTGGAATTATTCTTCATGGATCTCCTGGAACTGGGAAAACTTTAATCGCAAAAGCTATTGCAGGAGAGACAAATTCTAACTTTATCGCAGTTACAGGTTCTTCTTTTGTGAATATGTATGTCGGAGTTGGCGCTGATAATGTCAGAAAATTGTTTGATGAGGCAAGAAAAAATGCTCCATGTGTAATTTTTATCGATGAAATTGACGCATTTGCCTTAAAGAGAGGGTCGGAAAGATCTCATAGTGAATATGATCAAACCGTTAATGAAATGCTCGCTCAAATGGATGGGTTTCAAAATAATAGCGGAGTCCTAGTTATTGCGGCAACAAACAGTTTAGATAAACTTGATGACGCATTGACTAGACCTGGACGATTTGATCGAAAAATTAGAGTCGATAAACCTTCTTTCGAAGGTCGTAAACAGATTTTATCTTTATATATTTCTAAAAGTCCTAAGATGAGTCCTAATTTAGATTTAGATCTTTTAGCAAAATCTACAGTGATGTTTGCTGGAGCGGATCTTAAAAACTTAGTTGATGAAGCGATTTATTTAGCTATTAAAAGCAATTCTGAAACCGTTCTAATGGAACACTTCATGAAAGCTAAAGATAAAATTCAAATGGGCGCGGAAAGAGACTTGATTTTAAGTGATAAAGATAAAAAATTAACCGCTTATCACGAAATTGGTCATGCCGTATTATCATATTTAGCAAATCCAACTTCAGTGGCTCAAGTTTCGATAATTCCACGAGGAAACGCTTTAGGTGTTACGCAAATGGTTGAAGATGAGAAGACTTCTTATAGTCGAGAAGATTTATATAATAGACTTCTTATCTTAATGGGTGGAAAATGTGCTGAATGGGTTTTTTGTGGAAATCATCAATCCACTGGAGCAAGTGATGATCTTAGACGAGCTACAGATATTGCGAGAAGAATGGTTTGTGAGTTTGGTATGGGTGAACTTGGTCCTGTAAATTTATCTTTTGGAACTCAAGAATACAGTCTTTTATCTGAACAGACAAAGTTTATGATCGATTCAGAGGTTATCAAACTTTTAAAAAGATGTGAAGAGGAAACCACGCAAATTCTTAAAAGCAAAAGCTCAATAGTTGAAGCTTTAACGAATCGTTTAATTGAAAAAGAAACTATTCATGCTCAGGATTTTGCGGAGCAGATGAGTTCTCTAAAGGAGCAAGCTTAATGCTTTCTCCTTTGAAAATAGCTTCAAAAGAGGCTAATTGATCGATTTCTTCTTGATTTGGTTTATTTTCTTGATTTTGTCTCATAATGAGACATATCGGGAAAAAAGATTATATTTAAAAAAAATGAAGAAAAGAGGAATTTATCCCCTTTTTTAATAAAAAACTCATTTAATCTATATGGCATTTTATCATGGTCGATCAAAGTCAAGACCTTATTTCGGGAATAGAATATATATTACCGACTCTTTAAGCTATGCTTCATTATATTCTGATTCTGATTTTGTATATGAAGTTGAAATTTTATTTGATATGAGTGATGTTTTTTCAATTAAAAATGATACTCACTTTAATAAATTAAAAGGAATTGTTCCACATTTAGATAAAATAAATAGAGATGAAGAACTTGACTGGTCAATGACAGATCTTTTGTCTAATGATAATTTCGAATCTGGACTTGATCTTATCGAATCTTTAGGATTTAAAGGAATGTTTCTTAAGGAAAGAACAGGAATTGTCTCAATTCTAGTTTTTGATCAATCAAATTGTGCTCTTTCCAGCAAAATCAAAGTTTAATTAAACACTCATTCTTGCTTTAATTGAAGGGTGGTATTTATAGTTAATGATTTCAATGTCATCAAATTTAAAACCCATCAATCCTTCAAATCCTTTTTTAAATAAACGATCATTGATTTTAATCTGAGGTGTTTCAAATGGTTCTCGACTGATCTGTTCGCGACATTGATCGATATGATCTTTATATATGTGGGCGTCGACAATTTGATGAACAAACTCTCCAGCCTCTAATCCACAAACTTTCGCCAATAGGTGAGTTAAAAGGCTATAGGAAAAAACATTTGCGGGAATTCCTAAAAAGAAATCTCCACTTCTCTGTAAAAGCAAGAGATTTAATTTTCCATTTTCGACTTGAACTTGAAAAAAAGAATGACACGGAGGAGGGTTTGTTATAAGAGCTTCCGTGGGATGAAAAGAATTTACAATGATTCTTCTGCTATTTGGCTGATTGGAAATCATCTCCACTAAATTCTTGATTTGATCAAAACCATCATTGTTGAAGGCTCTATTTACAAATCTTTTCTTATTTTCGCAGTATTGGTCAAAATAAGTGTTTTCCATTTTTTCTAAAGAGATTTGTTCGCTGCTTTTTTTTGTAGCATTAAAATTGCGCCATTGATGTCCATAGATTGGCCCCAAATCATTTTCTTCTCTACCCAATTTTTCGCACTCTTCCTTAGAAGAATTACCGTCCCAAATGTGAACATTTTTATTTTTTAGAGTTAAGTTATTAGTGTCTCCACTAAGCATCCAGATAAGTTCTTCTGTAAATGTTTTAATAGCTATTTTTTTAGTTGTAAAGATTGGAATTTTTGAATCGGAAAGGTCGTATCGAATCAATGATCCAAAAACTCGAAAAGTACCAGTTTTAGTTCTATCACTATGTTCAGAACCTTGCTCTAAAATTCGCTTCATTTCTTCGAGATATTTTTTTTCCATTATTTTTAAATGGAAAAAATAAATATAATTTAATTAACAGATAAGTTTAAAGATTTTAATTTATTTGATATAAATTCTTTAACAGAATCTTCTTCTTGCTCATTTAATGATTCTTTTGTCTCTAAATTGAGTCGAGTAATTTGAACACCGTCAGAATCGATAAAATTGATTTTAAAATAAGTAAAATCTTTATGTTCTATTTTTACTTTATAGACAACGTCTTTTCCATTGAAATCTTTTTCTTTTAATAAAGATTGATTATATTCTAGATCTAAAATTTGCTCGAAACCTTGGATTGTGTCTTTCATAATAACCTCTATTTGGTAAATAGGTTTTTTATAAAAAAAATCAGTTTTTTCAATCTTTTACCTATTTAAATTAAAAGGAATTTTTATGATAAAAGAATTAAGAGAAGGTTTAAAAGATCTTATCTCAATAGAGCTAGAAGAATATGGTGTTAATCCTGATTTAATTAAAATTAGTGAAGAAAACCTTTTAATCGTGGAAGATCATGATTTAGATGTTTCGAAGTTTTTTGAAAAAACAAATTTTTCTCAAAAAAAATACAAATTTAAAGTTTATTCTTTAGAAAATGGTCGATTGATCTTTATGCCAAAAGAGCCTTTCTATGAAGAGTATCGAAATGATGAAAAAATAAGTGAAGAATTAGAAGAAATCAGAGAAAAAGCTAATCTTTTAATTAAAGATTTTATATTTAAATTTTTAGAAGAAATTTTAGATAAAAATTTAGATATTCCTCTAGAGAAAAGATTTCCAAAAGGGTTAGAACAAAACTTTCAAAGAACTGATCTTTTCGATGTTAAAAATTGGAAGGCAATGACAGTCCTAGCTAATTCGAAAGGAAGCGATGATCCAGATATTGGAGAATTTGGACCTGTTGGATATGTTATGATCGGAATAAATTCTGGAATGATTGTTCCCATTTCTAGAAGTGATGAGCATAGAATGGGTTATGATTTGATTTATCACTATATTGATAATAATTTGATTGAACAAGATCAGTTCTATCCTATTTTTTCATTTGGAAACAACTATGTTGATGGAAATGATCCTGTTGCTTTATACGCTTTTAAAGTTTGGAGAAAACTAGGTGGCCAAAATTTAGTCGTGAACAATTCTTCTCGAGGCTACAATAGTGGCGAATTTAAAATAACAATGGATGATTATATAGCTTTAAATGGACAAGTTGAAATCATAAAAGGGGAACTTTTACCTATAGGTAAAAATTTAATTAACCATTTAACAAATCTTTCAACTCTTATCATGGAAGCTCGAAAGAATCCGATAAAAGAAAAAGCTGTCTACAAAACCGCGCTGAGAACTTATCTTTATTATTTAAAAAATGTAGAAGTGTATTTTTCTGAAGAAAATTTAGCTGAAATGACTCAAAAAATAGAAAACGCTCAAGCCACTTCTGGAGAAGAAGGATTAAAACTTTTAGAGCAGTTATTTTTCGGATTTGATTCTTTTAAAAACAAACTCCATATTCAGTTAAGAAAAGCCATATCAGAGGAGAGATCTTTGTGTCGTCGAGACATGGATGCTCTTTTTGGTGATTTAGAACTAGCCAATCATTTATTGGGATCTTTATAATCGTTTAAATTAAAATAGTCAATAACTGTCTCAAATCGAAACAATGCTTGACTGTTCCATTTTATTCATATAAAATAAGATATGTTTTTAAACGAAGATAATTTAAACATTATAGGCGATATTGGAGGGCTTGAACAAGCTCGAAAAGATCTTATAAAAAAAATGCCAAAAGCTCGAAATGTTTATTTAGGTGATCCAAATGACCGAGGTCTTGAAACAAAACAAGTCATTGAGTCTATAATGAAAGATAAGGAAAGTATATTGATTCACTCAAATCATGCTCATATCATGATTGAAACGTATAATCATTCTAAATATCCTTTTGAAAAGCCTCGATATTATCAAAAAGACTTGTGGTTTCACAATGGGGGGCAAGCGACTCTTTTTTCTTATGATAAAGATTGGGATAAAAAAATCAAATATCAAAAAATTCAAGTCGGAGATAGCGATTATTACTATTTATTTGAAGAAGCGGAACTTCATCATTTGATAGATTCTTCTCATATAGAGTTTTTAGAAAAATCCCCAATGTTTTTAGAAACGAACAGATTTGTTTTAACACATGCTCCAATTATTCACAATCGAACAATTGAAGAGTCTTGCAATTTAGGTCCAGGATTTTTTTCAAAAATAGAGCAAATCAGTGATAGTTCTGTTTTATGGAATCGATTTCCACCAAAGCGTGAAAATAAGTTTTTTAAAAAAATAAATATATTTGGTCATAATACTTATTCAAGTGTTAAGATTTTTTCTACAAAATACCCAAATGGAATAAGCGTTGATGAAAAAAATTTTAATGAAGTTTATTTGGATCAATCCATTTATTCAAAAGTTTTTGCTATATCTTTAGATACGAAAAAATACTTAAGTGGATTAAACACTGAAACAATGACTCTTTTTCAGGTGGAAAAATTATGATTAAAAAATGGCTAAAAGAGAACAATGTTCCTTTTGAAAATTGGACATTAACTTACTCTGTTAATGATTCAATTAAAACTTTAACTCTAGAACAAGCCATTGAAGCTACTGAAGAAAGAATTAAGACTGTGTCTCCTTTAAATTTAATTAAAAAAAAATATCAAGATAACAAATCGAATTATAATTTAAAAGATGTTGATTTTTATTTAGATCTTAAAGATTTTATAAAAGATATGAGTGAGTGGAAAGTTTGGGAGAAAGAGATAACTTCTAAATTTAAACAGAAAGGTTTTGAAGATAGTTTTGTTAAGTGGATTTGCAAAGAGCTTAAAATTTCAAAAAATCAATTAAATTGCGAACACGATTTTAACGATCAATTCTCTTCAGATGGACGTTGGTATAATTCAGTTGTGGTTTGTAAGAAGTGTTTGGCTTCAGGAGATTTTGAAGACATTCCTAATTTATCTCTTATCTATAAAGCTTGGAAAAGTAAAAAATAACTATTCTAAATAAGCTTCTTCGATCAACTTTTCAATGTATTGCGAAAAATCAAGATTTTCAATATTAAATGATTGAAAAACATACCTAAGCTCGCAAGCCTCTTGATAGGTTATATTAAATTGATCATGGAAATCATGTAAAACTCGATTATTTATTGAGTTAGATATAGAAAGAGGTGTAATTCTAGGATTACGAACCACCGTTAAAAGAGGAGATCTCTTTATGAAAATAACAACTTTTTTAAATAAATCTTCCCATTCTTTAGGTTGTTTATAATTTATCATAAAAGCTCCTCTGGGGCTTTTTTAAGATCTTGAGGGTGAATCATTGGCACAGTTCTTCCATCATAAGTACAAACGATACAATGATCTGAAACGTTTGGAATTTCACAAAGATAATAGACAATTTCTCCTTTTTTCAATGGATGCGATTCTTGATACTTTTCAACTTCCTCATCCCACCAAGAGGGATCAAATAAAACAGCTTCCCCCATTTTAAAATAATCTTTTCTAGCTGTTCTCTTTTTTTTCTTTGCTTTTTTCTTATTCATTAAAGAACCTCGAGATTGATTGTTTTTGTCTTTTTTTCTTTCTTTCTAAAATTATAAGATTTTAAAGAAAGCTTTTTGTCTTTTTTAAATAAATTTTTGTCGTATTTAACTTTTAAAAAATTCAAAACATTTTCAGCTTCTTTCCAAGCTAAAATTTCTTCATTCAAAATAGCGTCGTTGATAAGAATCTTTTCTTTACGCATTAAGCCTTTGTTAAAATACTCAAAATAAACATTTGTATCTGGAAATGAGTCTCGAATTCTTAAAGCCTCTTCAGCTAAGATAAGTTCTGATTCATGTTTTGATCTATTGATAAAATGACCAATTTCATGAGCAAGAGTTATAATTTTTTCTTTTAATAACAACTCTTCGTTTATAACAATTATTTTTTGAGGGAATAAGTACATATTTTCCGCAGTTCCCATTTCAAAATTAGTCGCATGAACAACCGCATTCACGCCGATAAGTTTAGCAAAGTCTAAAAGCTTTTGACATTCTTTCATTTTAACCAGCTTTTTTATTATTTAAAGGTTTTTCTTTTAAAGATTCCACTTTTTTAGATAAAATACGAGCTTCATTGCTAGTCGCTGTATCCATAACTAAAGAAACATTTCCAACTTCACTAGGGTCGTAGTCAGTTTCAATAACTAGGGTAGTTATAAATTTTCTTTTGTTTTTAAATTTAACAACATTACTCATGATTTACCTCTTTTAAATATTTTATCATAAACAAAAAGAAGTGGCAAGTTTTTAAAGAATTGTATCGAATCGATATTTTTAGTTTTTAGAGTTTTTTCCTTTTTTTCTAAAACTCCACTTATCAAAACCATGTTTTGAGATTTTGTCTTGATCCGAGATTTGGACTGTCTCATTTTCTTTAGATTTTAGGACTCCACTAATGAACATGTATAAATCTTGATAGCACTGATAAGGATCTTTTATTTTCATAAAATTGATTTCTTTTAAATTTTTATTTAAGACAATTCTATCGTTTTTGTCATTAAGCTCTATAAAAAATATAGGAATGTTTTTATCGTAAAATATATTTTCTAATTTAGGTTTGTTTTCAAAAAAATAACGAATCGAATACTCTTCATCTAATCTGACGTAAAGAGAAGAATTAAACAATTGTCTATCTTTTTTAACTTTTAAATTTTTAGACTCAATAAAAGAAACAAGGGATTCAGCTGTCCAGAAAAAAATACTATCAATTTCAATATAAGGATAGATATTTCCACAAAAACCTAGATAACCGAGATGAATCGAAACAAAGGGAGATTTTAATACAGAGAAATAAGCAGATCTAACAAAATCTTTGCCATGAGGAATTACAAAATGCTCTTCTTCTCGAACATAAAGGCACTCCTGATCAAATCCAGAAGAAACCACAGAATCGTAATAATCTTTAAATGAAGATTTAATTTTCATCTAGAATTCCTTTGATTTGATCAAATCGAGACATTTTTTTACCAATTTTACAAAAGCAAAGAAAAGTATTATAGGCATCGTCTAGAGCATCATGGGGTCTTCCGGAAAATTCAAGATTTAAATGATTCATCGCGCTTGAAAGCCCAGAAGCCACAGATTTGTTGTTAAAAGCTCTATAGACCTGATAAATCATTTTAACGTCCCAACTTCTTGTTCTAAAAATAAACTCAGCCCAAGTCAAATTAAGCTGTTTACGGATCTCGTCATGATCCCCTCGACTATTAGGTCCTCCATCTCCCCATTGAACCACTGTTCTTGTCGGATTGTGTTTAATAATATCTTCACACATGATTTGGTAAGCTTCGGATAGATCTATTCCATTTTTAATAGATTCTTCACTAATCCCTGTAAAATCACAGATATGAACCATTCCTTTATCTGTTTCGACAAATCCTAGTTCTTCTTTTGGATTTACAATTAAGCTTTTTTTCTCAAAAATTCGACCATTTCGAATATCTCCAATAACATATCCTATTTGGATAATTTTATTAGAAGGTTGATTCATTTCTAGGTCGAGACTAATAACTTTACTCATATTTACCGTCTTGTCGTTGTTCCACCAGCAATCATTGTGGTATTGGTAAATACGTTTTCACTTAATTTTAAGTTATCTTCAAATTTAACATTGCTAATTTCAGTTTTAACTTCTTTAAGGGGTTGATTAGATTTATAAATGACAAACCCTAAAAATACAAAAAAAGCGACTAATCCAGTTTTCATAAACACCTCAAGAATCTATATTATATGACCTGTTTATAAATGTCAAATCAATAATCTCAAATCGATCCATTATTGACAAATCTTTAATTTTTAGATAAATTAAGTCATGATCCAGCTGATGGCTCAGGCTCGGAGATTCTAACCTTTTGAGAGGCGGTTCGATCCCGCTCTGGATCACCATTTTTTTATTAAAAATAAGATTTTAAGATCTTAAAAAGGTATTTAAAAGATATGAAAAAGTTGTAGATTGCTAAAATTCTAATTCCATATAAAAAATTCTATCCTCCATGAATTGTTTCTTTTCTTTAATAATCAAGAAACAAAAAAACTGGAGGAATTATGAACATTGATAAATACGATATAATCGAAGAGTTAAACACCAAAAACAAATTATCTATTTGTAATTTTATCGATATTGAGATAAACCAATTACTAAAAGATGAAAAAATTGAGCTTTATTTTGAAATAGAAAAAGTTGATCTTTTCGATCTTTTAAACTTAACTTTAAGAAATCTTCTTTATTTAAGATCTAAATACAAAAATGAATATAAATATCTAGAAATTAAAAGAAAATATAATCGATACGCTGATGAAGATTATCAATATATTTTTGTCGGAAAGCGTTTAGAGAATGAAGATGAGAAAAATAATAGAATTAAGGTTGTTGAACAATTAAAAAAAGAAAAATTACAAGAATCTAAATTAAAAGAAAAGAAAGAATACGAGTCTTTTCTAAAATTAAAAGAAAAATTTGAAAAAAAAGAAGGTTAAAATGAAAATAAAAGATTTAAAAGGAATTTTATTAAAAATAGACGCAAAATTTGACGAAACTGAAATTACAGCTTCAATTCCTGTTGGATGTTGCGGAGAAATTGAGTGTTTAGAAGATATGGATATTGATTTTTTTGAAGGATATAGAGATAAAGACGCAACTTTTCATATTCACTTTTCAAATAAATTAGAGGGACACAGAAGTTGTATACAAAGATCTAAAACTTTAGAAGAAGAAACAGAAACTTCAATTTTAGAAGCTAAAAAAAAGTTAGGTTGGTAAGAATGGAGTGGAAAGATCTTAAATTAAAGGATAAAGAATTGATTAGACAGATTCTTCAACAAGCAACTTATGGGGGTGTGATGATTCGGGTTGAAGATTCGGGATCTGTCATAGACATTGATATTGATTGCTTTGATTTAATTGGTGTTATTGAGATTTATCAAAAATTTGGAAAAAAAGGGATTTTGTCTTGGGAGAAAATAAAAGACAGCGATAATTTAGATTTATTAGAAGAATCTGCTCATTTTATATTAAAAGATAAGAAAAAGTTTTATTGGATTAAAAGGTTTTCAAAAAACAATTCATTTAAAGAGAAAAATTATGAAACATTTTCTTTAAATGAAATCGATCAAGTTTTTGATTTTTTTCAAGATTTTAATGTCAAGATCGAACTAAACATGAATGATACATTCGCATGGGGTTCTTCTTGGGGAGTTGAGATTGATCCGTTTAGCATCAATGCGATAGTTGATTTATTTAAAAAATATGGAAATAATTCAACAATTGCTTGGGCGGCGGTTAAAGAAAAAGTTTTACCTATAAGTAAATCTACGCTAAATTCGGAAAGTTTTAAAAAATCATATAAAGAGATTATTGAAAACAGATCTTTTTATTTTAAAAAGGATATATTATGAAAAATAAAGATTTAATTGAAAAATTACAAAAACTAGATCCAGAAGCTACAGTCGTTATTGGAGGCGGATGCATTCACTTTGCTTGGGAACTACCTGGTTATTTCGATGGTCATTATGAAGAGTTGATTTTGGATAAAAGTAAAGAACCTTTTTATAGTGTAAAAGGATTAAGATTTAGAGATGATGGAACAAAAATAGTTTTAAATCAGTTAAGTTTAGAAGATATTATTTGGAATTGTGAATCTTTACAGGATTTAAATGAATTAGAATTTACATTTAACAAAACGATGAGTTTAGAAAAAATAAACTATTTAAAAAATAAAATAGAATCTATAAAAAGAGAAGTTATTAAAGAAAAAGGACTTTTATGAAAATTTTAATTGAAGATATTGATAAAATAATAATAAATGAAACATATATATATTATGACCAACCACTGGCCTATTCATTTTTTTTAAATGAAAAATTATTTTTTGCTTATGCTTGGGGCTATGAAGAAGAATGCTTTATTTTTTTGTTTATAGAAACAAATCAAGAAAAATTAAATCTTTTAGTTCAAAATAAGATTTGTATTAAAAGTTTTATAAGAGATTCAACTTTAAATTCAGAGGCTAGTGAATTTTTCTTTAATAAAGAAAAAACAAGAGTTGAATATAAATTTTGGAAAGATTTAGAAAAAGATTGCTATATTAAAGAAAACATTTTTTTAATGGATTAAGCGATTTCTTTTTTTTCAAAAATTAAATCAAAATCGTCATGATCTATTTTTTGATTAAAGTTAAAGCAATCAACTATACATATCGATTTTGCTTCAATTCTATGAGATAATAGCTTTAACTCTTCACAATTTGTTATTTCAACAACACCTTTAACGATAAGTTTATCCGCAACTTTTAATAATCTATGAAATTCTTCAATTACCAAATCTCCATGAACAATAAGTTCATTTGCTATTTTTCGACATCTTCTGTTTTTTGATAAAAACACATCACCTTTTACTTCAAGTCTATTAAAAGTATGGATAAAATTAGTTTCTTCTATTTTTAAATCCTTATTGACAACAAGATTTTCAGGAATAGCGTCATTAAGAAATATATAGTTTCCAAAATAAATAGAACATATGTTTTTCAAATCATAAGAATATATTCTTTCAAATTTAAACTCATTTAAAAAATCAGCTATATATTTGTGGTATTTAGAAATGACCGCTAAATTAGCTTTTCCTTTTATTTGACAAATTTTTGAACGAATCGTGTCAAATTCAATCGTACAATGAGGCTCATTATTTTGATCACGAAGAGAGTATATTTCTATGTCTTTTTTTTCAAAATAAGAGTAAACACAATGTCCCATTTTAACACCTTCAAACATATACGCTTGCTCTTCTTTAAGGAGAACAATTTTAAAACCATCAGGAAACTCTTTAATTATGTCAACTCCAGCTAATAATTTCTGAGTTTTTAGTTTTTTCTCATTTTTTTTATTTAAACTATCACTCCACTTGTTAGCAACTAAAATAACTGCAGAAACAGGCATTTTCCACAATTTAGGAAGATATTCGGCACCTTCTGTCGAATTCATCCAATCTAAAATATGGTCATAAACGCTCTGTTCCAATGGAGGGTTGGTTTTTAGATATTTTTGATAATTATTTTCTAACCATTTATTGATATATTCGTTCATAGCTTAATTATCGGACTATTTATAAAAAACTAAAGCTTTTTTTATAAAATTATTGATTTTTTATCTTTTTGATATATAATGGATTTAGATGATTATTAAAATTTTCTTGCTTTTCATAAATTTAACATTCGCTAAGGTTAATATAGCGGTTGTGGATAATTTTGAAACACAACATGGTGAACAAGTCAGTTCAATCATTTCAAAAAAATCAAAAAACTCTTTAATCACCCAATTTCATGTTGATTTTAAAGATTTCTCTAAATACTTAAACATTTTAAAAGAAATTTCGAATAAATCTTTTGATATTTTAAATTTAAGCCATGGTCAAGTTGATTATTCTTTAGAAGAGTCAATTCTTCTTCAAAAAATAGCTCAAAATGGAACAATAATTGTTGTAGCTTCTGGAAATGATAATTCTAGAATTGATAAAAAAAACACAATCTATCCATGTCAACTTAAGATAAAAAATTTGTTCTGTATTGGAAGCTCAGAAAATATGACGAAATCTTCTCTTTCAAACTTTGGACCAAGTGTTTCATTTTTTATCAGTGGTCAATTTTATGGAAAAAACGTGTCTTCATTTGCTGCTCCAAATTTTTCAGCTCTCATTTCTCATTTTTTAGATAAAGATATTGATTTATTTCTTAAATCTTTATCTTTTCAAACGATGTATCGAAACGAGTCAATTTTTTTAGTTGATTTTGATAAAATCATAGAATTGATTAGATTTGAGAAAAAGTTTAAAAAACAATTGTAATTTTAATAAATTATGCTATAATATGTTATGCTTTCAGATTTATTAGGATTAAAAAAAAATGAGCTTGAAAATTTTATAATAAAGCAGCAAGCTATATTTGACAAAGGTATTGTTGTTAAAATTATAACTAAAAGATCATTTAAAAATTTTCCAATAACTAAAATCATAAATGAAACTTTTAAAAAGATATGTGTTTTAGAAAAAGAAGAATCTCCCGCTTTAGAAACTTTATGTAAAAATTTGTATAGATTTTCTCATAAAGAATCTTCTTATCATAGAAAAAATCCTTATATTATAAAAGATTCGGAAGTTTCTGTTCATTTATTAGACGATTTGAAAAATCCAACATTTAATGAAATTGTTAAAAAAGACTTAGTTTCAAATCTATATATAGATTATCCTATTTTTCAACAAAATATAAAAGAGTTCTTAGCTGACCCAGAAAAGGTTGAAAAAATAAATGAAAAAAAGAGTTTTTATTTAATTTTTCAAGGATTAAAAAGCATCGATTGTCCAGTTGACGCAACTGCATCAATCGCCTATATTCATGAAGAGTATATGTCTAATGCTAAAAAAGACTTTTCTAATACTTTCAAATATATCGAATCAATTAAAGATAATTCTAAAGAAAATTATAAAATTTATAAATTAGGTCTTGAAATTAAAGGGCTATTTGATTCAATGATAAATGAATCAGAAGGTCTTTTTTCTTATTATTTCTCAATTGATCATTATAGAAGACTGGCTTATAAATACTCAAAAAGCTTTGGAAAACCTTTTTTAATAAAAAAAATTAGAGAAAAAATTGAAAAATCAAGAATTGAATCTAAAAAGGTAGAAGATATATATCCTAAAGAAGATATCATAACTTTAAAATACATCACTTCAAGTTCAGGATTTTATTTAGCATATGAATCTAAATTTCAAAAAGATTCTTAACAATTTCGATATGTTTTTGTTTCAATCCTTCATAAAAAGAAATTTTTATAAAGTTTTTTTGACATTTATCGTTTAAATTAAAGATCCACTCATCATCAATTACACAAAATTTTTCTATTCTATATTTTTCAAGAATTTGATGAATCGACTCTCTTTTTCCTACCTTATAATTGATTTTACCACAGACGCGATTTGTTTGAAGTCCATTTTTTTCTAAAAGATTTCTTAGTTCAGTTAAAGTTTTAGTATCTGCCCATGAAGAGCTAATAATTAAAAAGATTGATTTATCAAATTCTAAAATTTCATTAAGTAAAAGAATCGTTGAAGGGTCAATTTCAGGGTTGTTTGTGAATTGGGTTTTTTGATTATTTAAATCAAACATATGAGAGTTCAATACCCCATCTATATCAATAAATATAATCTTCCTATTTTTAATGTTCATCATAAATATAAATAAAGGGATTTTTTTAAAAAAACTTATTTTTAAACCATTTAAAAAAGGTATTTAGAAGACATGAAGTATTTAATTGTTTTTTTATTATTTTTAAATTCATGTGCTAGCTTTAATCAGAGTGAAGAAAAAATTAAAATGCCCCTAATCGAGAAAAAGTTTGAAAAAAATAATTCAGATATTATTTCAGAAGCTTCTAAGAATAAAGTTCGAATCGGTGAAAAAAATGGAGCTATATTTGACTTTTTCTATGGACCAAATGGCTCTTATTTTATTGTCATTTCAGCTAAAAACAGAATAGATCTATCTAATTATGATATTTCTTTATTTGTTCAAGATCCAAAAGGTGTGAATCCAGAAACTATCAGCTTAGCTGAAGAGGATCAGCAGGTTTTGTCGGGTTTTGGCGAAGCCAGAGAGGGTGAGACTCAATTTGAATTGGTTTTAGACCCAATCGATCCAACTTTATCAAAAGCGGTTAAAATGCCCTTTAAAGTGTCAATAAAGTCGTTTTTTTAGAAGTTTAAAATAAACCAAAGTTTAATTTTATCTTTAAGAGTAGATTTGCTTTTATCTTTTCTAATTTTATCGATAGATTTAGAATAAAACTGAGGATTGAATTTTCTATAATTTTTAGCAAAAACCGCTAACTCTAAGATATTTAGATTTTTACTAAAACTCTCCACGCATTTATTGGGTTTATAGGCAAATCTTTTCGTAAAGTCCTCAATCTTAAAGTCAATTAAAAATAAAGAGTGAACAGAATCATTTTTCAAGATTAAGTCTTTTACTTTCTCTTGATCTTTAAATTTTGAGATCATTACTTTTAGAGCATCAACTCTACTAAAATAAAGACAATCTTCAATATGTAAAGTTTTAACATCAATTTTTGAAAAGATTTTTTCAAATATAATATAAGAAACGTTTGAACGAATCAAGTTAAGAATTTCTTCATCTGTTAAACTTAATAGATTAAATCCGTTTTTTATCATAATATCTATAGCTTCGAAGTTGTTTGAGAAACAAGCCTCTTTAAAAGCTTTTTTATTAGAAAAATCAAAAACAAAACCTTCCTCAATCAATGATTCAAGTCTTGAATTGTTATGCTCCTCAATTAAAGCGCATAATAGATCACCCAATGAATTATCTTGATAAGCGCCATTTACAAATAGATGTTCAAATAAAAGTCTTTTTTTGTTTTTATAAGCTTCAACTATTGCTTTTTTTCCGTTAATTTCTTTATTTAAATCAATGCCAATTTTAATCATATCATTTATTGCGTTTGTACATTGATCGTATTTTGACAAAATCATAAAAACATCATAATTGATTGAATTAAATTTTTTCTTAATTTCTAATAAATTTTGAGTATAGAGATATATGTTTCCTTTTCTTTCGATAATTTTTTGGCAAGAGAAGTGTTCTTTAATGGATTCTGCGATTTCTTTAGATATTTTTAAATAACCTAAATTTTCCATGCCAATGTTTTGAATAGAAGTTTCGGAAAATTCTAAAAAATCAAGAATATAATCAATATATTTATGACTAACTTTTTGATTTCCAAATCCAGAAATTTGAATAGCCTCATTGTATCTTATCTCTAAAGAAACATGAGGAATGTTTTGATTATCTCTTAACGAATAAATATCATGACTATTTTTGTAAAGATCAGAACCAAGACAGTTATTCATGTGAAACCCTTCCCATTTCTTAGAGGCTTCATCGATAAGTTTTACAACTTTAAAATCTTTAAAATTTTTCACAACTTCAACTTTACCAGATTCTAGATTTTGAGAATTTTTAAAATTGATCTCGGCTATCCAATTACAAGCTTTTTTCTTAGCTTCTTCATATGAAAAATTGATAGATCTCTTATTTGCATAGTTTGCTATTAAAAAATCTTTAACAAGAAGGAAGTCTTCCTTGTTTTCATGTTTTTTTAAAAAATCTTCTATTTTCATAAATCTCCATAGAATTTAGAAATATCAATTATTGATTTAATACAAACCTCTTTTTTGTCAATAATTGTATTTATGACTTTAGAAGAGTCTTTAAGTAGATCATCTTCATATTCTTCTAAAAGTTTAAAGTATTTTTTTAAATTTGTATATTCTTTCAAATAACCTTTGTTAATATCTTTTTCAATAAGTTGAAAAGTTTCAAAAAAGTAAAAGCCAAGATTTTTAATTGATTCTTGATTGTTTAATTGATTTGAAATGTTTGATAAAAATTGTTCATTGAATTTGGGGTCTAATTCAAATTTTGAATCTTTTAAAAACCAACTTTCTTTAATTACACCTGTTAATAAAAATGCTAATTTTTCTCCAGAGTCTAAAATAATTGGATTTGTTGATTTATAGTTTTTTTCTAAAAATGAATCAATTTTATTTACTTTTTGTAAAACGGAGTGTCTAAAATTTAAAATTTCATTTATTCTCTTATCAAGTCTTTTAACACTGTCATCAAATGATTTAGCTACAGGGTTTCTTTTTAAAAGCTTAATAAAAAGTTTAAAATCTCCAACTTTTTTAATTAAAATATTATCATCTTCAATAAAAACAAATCGAATCGTTCTCCAGTAATAAAAAGATAAAAGATCGAACCTTCTCGCAGATAAAATGGTTTGTCCGAGAAGTGATTTTGAGACTTCAAATTCTCCTTCAAAATCATTTGATAGATTTTTGATTTGTTTTTTAAAAATAGATTCGCCTAATGATTCAAAGCTTAAAAAAATACCGTCTACAAGTTTAGATTCAACTAAAGATTCCGTTTCTTCTATTATTGATTTTTTAATATCTAATAAATTTTCTAATCGCATCGAATCACCATGTTTTCTTTATTTTTCCAATTATTATTAAGAGGTATGGTGTATTCTGATATTTTGATTTGTTTTGATATTGAATCGAAAAAATATGGTTTAAAATAATAAAAAATGTCATTAAAATCTAAAATAAAGCTTTTATTGTTTGAGATTTGTTCAACTCTAAAATTAAACTCATCTTCTTTATCGGAAATGTTTGATTCATTGATTGAATTGAAAAAATTATCATTTATTTTTATATAATTAAAAAAATCTATATATTTGAATTGAATAAATGACTCTATTGTTATTGATTTTAATGTTTGAGAAATGATTGATTCACATCTTTTTTTAATTGTATGTTGAGATAATTCTAGATATTCTTTCTCCATCAATTTTCGTCTATTTCCTTTTGCGACAAGCCTAAGCTCAAAACCATTCGGAACAGCTCTAATGCTGATTAGATCGTCTTGAAATATGGGAGAAAATTGTTCTCTTCTAATCCAGTCTCGAATAGATATCATGTAAAGTTTTAAAAAATTTTCATTTAAAAGTCTAGAAGATAAATCAGTTCCTTGAGAGAATGATTTATCTGTTTCAACAATAATTCCTTTTGATAAATGAAATAGTTGATCTTGATAAATTTCGTTTTCAATATCAGGAATTATTCCTAATAGTTCGTTTAAATCCATAATTTAGCTTATCATGAATAGGATAAAAGTCAATTTTGAGATTGTTTCAAATCGAGACTAGTCAAAAGCTAAAATCTCAATTATTTGAACTAAATATAATACATTTTTAGTTTTAAGATATTGAGATATTTTCGCTTCTAATCGACTAAAAATAATAGGCTTTATATGATTGTAGTTATAAAAAGCTTCTTCAAATTTTTCTTTAAACTCTTCTAACAAACAGATTTCTTGCCAGCTTGTTTTTAAAGTTGGAAAATTGTCATTTAAAAGATAGACAATTCTTTCCTTAACTTCATTCATTTCTTCATAAGAAATGTTTTCAAAATAAGACAAAAAATCTTCCGGTTTTTGGTGTTCTTTAATCAATTTTATAGACTCTATGTTATAAATTTGAAAACTATGACTTTTCGAAGTGATCAATCCTTCTAAGTCAGCTAAAGAATCCCGAACAAAGTTTTCAAAAACATCTGCAGTCATTCTTTCCGGAGCTTTGTTTAAAGGTTTTACCTCAATAATATCATCAGGAAAAAGTGGGATATATTTTGAACTCGCACAGCTTAAAGCGTTTATAATAAATTTAGAGTCATTTGTCCAATATGAAAATAATTGAGCAGAATTTGTTATTTTTATTCTTGTAAAAAACTCAATAGAAGGGTAAAGTACAGTTCTTTTCAATAAATCGCGATTACTAATAGCAGATTTTACCGTATCCATACAGACCATGTCTAAATCTAAAAGCTCATTTAATTTCATCCTATAAATTAAATAGCGGTTATCTGCAGTTAAATCTTATTTTTTTAAATATAAATATAATCTGTCAAGTTTTGAATCATTCAAATAATCATAGATCAGTCTAAATAGGTTCGTTTTTTTCAACGTTTCGTTTCGAGACATTGTAAAAAAGACAAATTTAATTAAATCTAGCGGTTTATTTGTCGAAGAATAGATTTGTTTTACAAAATCAAGATCAATTTCTGATTCAAGTCGGTTTTCAATAATCAATTTATCAAATCTATTCGTTAACTCAAAGACAAGTTCTCTTTCATAGTCTTTATTTGTTAAAGTTTTCATAAAATCTAATAAATTATCTTCTGAAGATGATAATAACTTTATTTTTTTCTCTTTTCTCAAATCTTCAATAATCATTTGTCTTATTGAGAATTGAATCGGATAAATTGAAGATTTACCTATTTGTAAAAAATGACCCTGTTTAAAAACAAACCCATCTTTTAAAACTTGATTTATTGACGAAGGAGTGAAGCGAATCGTTGAGTTTATAATGAGATTATCTAAATTTTCAATAAATTTATTTAAATAAACATTAGAAGAATTTTCTAGATTAAAACCACTTACCCATTGGTATTGGAGAAGATCTACCTGATTTAAGATTAAATTTTCTTCCCAATATGGGTTGTATAAGATTTTTTTCATAAAATTAAACTATCATATGTTTAGTTGTTTGTCAACAATTAAAGTCTGACCTGTCCTCCAATTTCAATGACTCGATCTTGTGGTAATTTAAAAAAGTCCATAGCGGATTGACTGTTAGATGTTAATAATTGAAATAATCTTTTCGATAAATAACTCATCGAATAGTTTCCATTTGGAACAATAAACTCTCTTCCTAAAAAGAAACTCGTCTCTGGAATTTTAGCTAAAAACCCTTTTTCTTCACATAGTCTTAAAATTTCTTCAACATCAGGTGTTTCCATATATCCGTAGTGAGCGGTTATTTTATAAAAGTTTGATTTTAAATGTTGAACATCTACTTTCAAATCACTAGGAACTTCAGGAACATTTTCTGTTGTAATAGTTAGTATTGCGACCTGTTCATGAATTGTATTGTTGTGTTTAAAATTATTCACTAAAGAATAAGGAGCAATTTCTTTATTGATGGCCATGAAAATAGCGGTGCCTTTATTTCTATAAACATCTTTTTCACTCACTTTATCAATAAAATCATCTAAATTAACGGAATTTTTTTGAATATAGTCGAAAACAAAAAGTTTTCCCTTTTTCCAACTAATCATAACCCAAAAAATAACAGCCCCAATAACTAAAGGAATCCATCCTCCATGAGCTATTTTAACAACGTTTGCTCCAAAAAAAGCAAAATCAATCAATAAAAATCCAGCAACCAAGCTGCCAGCTTTTAATTTAGACCAATTCCATTTTTCTCTTGCAACAATGTAGAAAAGAAGAGAAGTTAGAGCCATTGTTCCAGTTACGGCAATTCCATAAGCTGCAGCTAATTTTGAAGATTCTCTCATTGTAATAACTAATAGCAAACATCCAATCATAAGAGCTGTATTAACTTTTGAAATATAGATTTGACCTTGAGATTCTCTGGACGTGTGAGTAATCACGATTCGCGGTAAATAACCAAGACGCATCGCTTGTTGAGTTAAAGAAAACGCGCCTGTGATTAACGCTTGAGACGCGATAATTGTCGCTAAAGTCGCAACAATAATTAAAGGATAAAGCATCCATCCTTCTACTAAATTATAGAAAGGATTTGATACAGCACTTGCTCCTTTTTCTAAAAGAAGAGATCCTTGTCCAAAGTAATTCGCCACAAGTGAAGGATAGACGACACAAAACCAAGCACGACGAATCGGTTCTTTTCCGAAGTGTCCCAAATCAGCATAAAGCGCTTCTCCACCTGTTACGACTAAAAATACAGAACCTAAAACTAAAAACCCAATCAATCCATTATTTAAGAAAAAATGATAAGCATATATAGGATTGAGAGCTTTGAGAATTTCTGGATTTTTATAGACCCAATAAATCCCTGTGCTAAATAAAATACCAAACCATAAGACAAGAATTGGACCAAAAAAAGAACCAATTTTTTCAGTTCCATATTTTTGAACTAAAAATAGTGAAAGTAAAATAACAAGAGTGATAGGAATAACGAGATTTGAAAGAGAAGGAGCAATTTCTTTAACCCCTTCAACTGCGGATAAAACAGAAATAGCTGGAGTAATGATTCCATCTCCGTAGAGAAGGGCGGTTCCGAAGATTCCTAAAACAACCACAAGCGGAATAGACGCATTGTTTGGTTTTTTAACAAGAGAGAGAAGAGCCATTATACCACCTTCTCCATTGTTATCTGCGTTAAGAATAAATGCGACGTATTTAAAAACAATCACTAAAGTCAAAGCCCAAAATATAAGAGAACAAATCCCGTAAATGTTAGCTTGAGTCAGAGCTAGTCCATGCTCAGCACTAAAACACTCTTTTAATGCGTAAAGAGGACTTGTTCCAATATCTCCAAAGACCACACCTAGAGCGCCAAGAGCTAAAGCATTTTTTGACATTTTTGAATGAGCCATTTAAATCTCCTACCCGATTAGGATAGATTATTTTTGACAAAATAGCAAGTGATGTATCGAAAAGATTCAAAAAAAAGAGAAGAGGCTTAAAACCTCTTCCCAAAATTAGAAAATCGAATCTTTTAAATAGAATTGATTAAAAAAGTCAAAATAAAGATCGAAGCAACCACAGAAACAAAATAACCAACTTCTTCTTTCGAGATTTGTTTTTTTTGCCCAAATAAGTACTTATCAGTGTATTGATATTTTTTTAACATAGAATTCCTCCTCTATGATTCAATTTTCCTAGATTTTAAATGGAACTTATCAAAAAAAAGGTCAAATATAATAAATTTAAACTAAATCAAATATATAGGCTTTTAAATGCTATTTATCACTTTTGATAACAAATGGACCATTGTTGTCTCCGACGAAGCATTTATTTAAAGATTGATCAGTATAGAAACAAACCGGAAAAACCTTCTTATCAACTAATGGATCTATTTCATGAATAACACTGATTGTCGAATCCAAAATGGAACAATCCGTATTGACAACTTTAGGACTACTATCTCCAATACAAACCTTGTATAGTTTTAGTTTTTCTTGCCAAAACATCACTTTTCTTCCATTATATAAGACATTAAACACAGAATCTCCTCGTTTTATCGATTCTACATGAAGCGAAATATCTCTTTCTATAAGAACTGGACTTTTGATCTGGTCAGATAAAAGAAGTAAAGCTAAAAAAACAAATGTTAAAAGAATGGCATATCTTAATCTCATAGTTTTATTTTATTTGATTTTTCAAAAAAAGTCAAAAAATAGTTAAATCCTTATTTTTATTAGGAAATAATTGAATTTATTGAAAAAAACCATTTAATAAATATGGGATTAAATTCATGGATCGATCAAATCTTTTTTCCAAAAACTGAATCGAAAGAATTCAACTTTAAACGATATTTGACAGAATTAGAAAAAGGTGAGTATCGAGATAGATTTGTTTTTGGTGTTTCAGAAAATGAAGCAAAGCTTCATAGTGTTGATATGTTTAAAGCCCCAAATGCTTTATATGTCGGAGCAATGGGTAGTGGTAAATCTAAAGGTGCTGTTTTTTCAATCATGACATGGATGCTCGCGAATAGTGATCAAACAGTTCTATTCATAGTTGATCCAATGAAGGGCGCAGGGGATTATTCTGCTCTTTTCGACAAAGCGGGTAGATCTAAAAAGCCTTATAAACAAGTCTATGATATTTTAAGCTCTGAGCAGGGTATTTTAAAATTGATCGATCTTTTATATGATGAAACTATGGCGAGAAGAAATACGTTTGCGGAAGTTAACGCCGAATCTTTACCTGCTTATGAAGCTAAAACTGGAAAAAAAATTGCTCGAATCATAACTGTTATGGAAGAGTTTCATGCGATTCCTTTAGCGATTATGAATTTCTATCCAGATTTTAAAACTGACCTCACCACGGCCAATAAATTCCACACTTTGATGAGAATTGGTCGTTCATATGGTATTTGGTTTGTGGCTTGTACACAAAAATCGACAAAATCCGACATTCCCACAGAAATGACTCCAAATTTTGTCAATAGAAACATTTTTAGAGTTTCTCCAGCAGAATCCAACTATCTTTTAGGTGATCCAAGAGCTTCTCAAATTAAACCAACTCAACAAGGTCGTTGCTATACTGAGTATGGTGCGACTCAATACCCGCTATTTGAAACGAAAGAATCAGATACAGAAAATAAACTTTTAAAAAAATACATGAAACCGTTAAAAGCGGAATGCGTCTATTTAAATGAAAAAATTATAGAAGAAGTTCTGAGTGGTCGAGACTCTAAAGATCAATTAAAACATAAAAAATTAACAGAACTTGTTCAAGCCATTGAAGTCTACAATGCTGACCTTGTCGTTACGTTATTCCATGAAAAACAAGGACAAAAAGTTGAACAGATCGATTCTAAATTAAACCAATTCCAAATGAGTCATATTATTGACTATGATCATGATATTAAAGCAGCAGTTTTGACTCGTTGTAAAAAAGATCATAATCAAATCACAACAAAGCATCTTCTTCGCTTAAAAAATGGAATGGATAAGTATGAGTGTAATCATGGAATCATATATACCTCAAAAACAATGATCGCACCAGCTCTTTATAAGTTAGCAAACAGTTTAGACATAGAACTTGTCGATCATGAAGATTTTGTAAGAAATGCTTACAAAGTTGAACAAACAGGTGAGAGTATAGATCCTGACAAATTAGCTGATGAAACTAAAGAAATGGCCTCTAGAATGGCTTCAATTGAAAGTGATGATGATTATTCAGCTGGAGTTTTGGATTTGGATAGTTTAGACTCTGGATCTGGAGTTGACCTTTCTGAATCAGAAAATAAAAAAGAAGATACTAGAAAAGAAAAAATTGAAGAAAAAAGCTCTTCTCTGGTTGATTTATTAGGAGAAGATTTTTTAGAAGAGATTAAAGAAGAAAACAAAAAAAGTGAAGAGGATTTGAAAGAAGAAATTATTGAAGAAATAAATCAAGAGTCATTCGAAGCTTATGAAAAAGAAAAAGATAAAAAATTTCAAGAAACTTCAACGATTAAAGAAGAAGCTGTTGTTAAAGTTCCAACTGAAAGTTCTTTTAAAATTGATAATAGTTCAATGTTCACTCCTAAATCTGGTAAATCGGTAAAAAGAGAGAAAGTCACGAAAATTTTTACAGTTAAAAAAGACGACACCCCATCATTATTGCTTCATGTTATGAGAACCGAAGAGGGTGAAATTTTCCGTATATTTTTCATGGTTTTAGATAATACTAATTGTAAACATAAATTTTTTATTGACAAGAAAATAAATAAAAACTTCTCTTTTAAAGAAAAGCAACTCTTAGGGGTTGTAAATACAGAAGAATGGAACTCTCAAAAAGAAACTCTAAATCAAGAGGATTTCGATAAAGAAATTTTAATGTACATGGATAATTTTTCTGTTTGTACATTTCCTGTTCACTCGATTTGTTGGCAAAATGACGAAGAATTTTTTAAGAAATACTTGAAACAATGTAAGTTCATGATTTCAAATCCAACAGTTATTGAAAAACACACTTTGGCATTTTTTAATACAACAGAGACTCGTGCTGATCTTATTAAAAAAATGGATATAAAAAAGAGTAAAGTTGGATTTTTCAATCCTATTGAGATTGATTTTGAAATATGGAAAAATACCAATTAAAAGAATCAAAATGAGTCAATTTGACTATTTTGTTTAAATTCTGTACAATTCTTATATGGATAGAATAATTTTTAAAGTACCAAGAGGAGAGTCTGATTCTTTTACAGAATTCTTTTTAGATTTTGTTAAAGAAAAAGACCCTTTATCTAACTTTTTAAATGATTCTGTGGCTATTATTTCTAAGCAAGATAAAGAGTATGGACCTTTTTTTAAATATCCAATTAAAATCTTTAATTCTTTAGTGTTTAATTCAAATCTATTATTAAAAGATTATGAGAAAAAATCAGTAGAAACCGTCATTTATCTAAACGAAGGATTTAAAGTTAAAAGGTCAAATCTTTTCTTTATAACCTATAAAGTGAAGGTTGTATTTCCAATGTGTAAAAGGTTTATAAGAATTGTCGAAAAGGATATTGGTGGGGATTTAATAAAAAAAGAGAGTAATAGCTTTATTTTTGAATTTGAAAAAACTTTAGATAGAAATTGGAAAATGATAAGTTTTCCAGAAAAACTAAATGACTCTTTTTTTAATTTTGAGATTTTAAATGATTAAAATCAATTTAATAAATTTAAATTTTATTGACTATTTTGAAGAAATGCTGGATAGAATTGATTGTTCGAATGGTTCTTTTCGTTTTGAAAAACTTTATAGTGTTGAAAAAAATGAGATTTTAATAGTTTCAAAAAAGAAGATTGAAATTCCATATTCTCACTTTAATGTCAAATCTTACTCTTTAAAACAAGCTAAAGATGAATTCGGATCTATTGAGGTTTTTTCGCCTTTTTTCTATTTAAAAAACATAGTTTATGTAGATGTCGATAGATTATCTTACATTATTGCTCGAGATTTTGAAATTTTGATAAAAAACAATCCAGAAAATATTAAAAATCTTGTTAAAATTTCAATTTTAGATTTTAATTTTGAAGAAGAATCTGAGATTTTTGTTTCAAAAGAGAATGGAACTTTTATTTACTTTAAAAAGGATAAAAATGGCTGAAATATACTCTTTTATATTAAATTTATCTTTTAAAGAAGAATTTTTGTTATTTTCAATAAAAGAGATAACAAAGAGTAGGGATTTTTTTATAGACAAATTGATTGATAATGAGATAAAAATTTTAGTCATAGGAGATTTTAATGAAAAATTAAAAGAACTGATATCTTGTGAAGATGTAGGTTTTGAAATAGTTTATTTCAATGAAAAGTGTGAAAATTTAGAGGAAGATTTTTTAAAGCGATTCAACCACGCTATTGTTTTGCCAGATTTAAAATTTAAAAAATCAATAGAAGAAATGAAGAGTTTGTCTTTTGGAACTAGAAAAAGAGAAGCTTTATTGAATAAATTAAGGGTGAATATAAAAAATAAAGTTATAAATTTAAACGACGTTCTAAATTTCTCAGAGAAATATCTTTCTAGTTTTATCGGTAAAGTTTCTGTTTTAAAAGAAGAAGATTTGATTAAAATATTATATACTAAAAAAAGATATGAAATTTCTAATGATTTTTTTGCAGAACAATCCATTTTTAAAATTGAGAAAAAAAATGAAGATTGATAAAAATAAAGAAACATTTATGGATGTTTTAATTGGAACTGAATTTTTAGAATGCATTGAAGATTCTCGTTTTACAACTAAAGGAAAAAAATATAGAGTTATTGAAAAGATAGGTTCTGGAAAATCTCAAGCGATTCGAATTTGGTCAGATCGTGGCCGGAAAGTTTTGATGGGAAGAGGTTTTTTTAAATAAACCTCTTATTTGATCTCTTTTAATTTAGATAAGATATTCGGCTCTTCTTCTATTGAAAAAATATCAACTTTATTTATAGATTTCCAAAAAATTTCAACTCTAACAACTTCATAATCGATAACTTCTAGAGAGCGAATCGTTCCTTCTAAACCAGTTTCTCTATCATTAAACTCACCAGTTAATTCAACTAATTGCCCTTCAAATAAATCTTCTTTTGTCATTTTCATACAACTCTCCTTTCTTAATATTTAAATGGAAAAAACTAAAAAAAACTATTGAATTTGAGAATCTGAGGTCAAAACTGGTTTTAAAAGCATATCGCGGTACTCATTTTTCATAATTAGCTCACCATTTGAAAAGCGATAAATGACTATGTTTCTATCATTTTCTTGCCTACAAGCTGGGTCCAGATTTCTATAATTGATAGCAAGCTGAAAATTGTAAGTTTTAATCAAGTCAACCGTTACTGTATTTCCATTAGAATCTGTAATAGTTGTAGGTGTCGATGAAGTGTCAGAGGTCGAAGATCCAGTATTTGGATTATAAGGTGTAAATACATTATATCCGCTGTCAGAGCTTGTCGTAGTTGATGTTGAATCAGGCACTGTAAAATTTCCTTTAATCCCTCCACTACAAGTGTTATAGACAAATTGAGGCTCTTTATATCCATTATAGAAAAAGATAAAAGTCCCTTCAGCGTCTGTATATTGCGAAATTTTAACTTGCATCGTTCCATTGACACCGACCCAAGCTTTATTTGAGTTTTCTCGAGTTGCTTTAACTTGATAGACGACGTCAAAGAAAAGACCCGTGTCTTCGACTGTGTCATTAGTTTTGGCACAACTCACTAAAATTAAAGAGATTAAAATTAAGCTATTTTTTATAAAGCTTATCATAACTCCCCCTTAAATTTAAAAACATTAAAGCTTCATGGATCAAGTTCTGCCAAACATAATCATCAACGCCACTATCTCTTCTCTCATAAGGATTTAAGATATCTTCCCCATTAAACAATTTAAAAAGGATTCGTTCGATTTCAACTCGATGATAGTACTTATTGAGGTTTCTTTTTGAAACAACCAGCTCGATTTTTTCCACTAAATTTATTAAAGGAAGACCTTCATCTCCATAAGTTCTCATGTCTTTTAAATGGATTTTATATGATTTAAAATTCATTATTTTTGATTTGACTCGAATCGATTCTTATGTTAAGCTTAGATGTGGTTAAATTATTGGTCTCGATTATATTTATAACAATTCTAGGCTGTGCGGGGCCGTCAACAGCTCCAAAAGCCCTATATCTGCAGTATTTAGGTGAGGTTAGCCCCGATTTTCAATCAAAAATAACCTATGCGATTGGAGAATTGAATAAAAAAGCAGGCTATGAGCTTGTTTCCCTAACTGAAAAAGAAAATAGACGACCACTTGTTTTTCTAAAAGTTAGCTCTTCTGAAATGTTTGCCCATGCGGAATATCTCGATTATAGATGTTTAATTCAAATAGACGATTCTAACACAATTTCAAATAATTCTTCAAATAACTACTTAGATCTTCAATATATTCTTCTTCACGAAATAGGTCATTGCTATGGATTTCAACACGTTTCAGATACAACCAATGTGATGTACCCTGATTATACAGGAACTCAAGTTATGAATGCTTCCCAGATTTCAGCACTTATCTCTAAAATGTCTTCATTTTTAGCACAAGTCTCCCAATCTTTATAAAAAAAACACTTTTTTTTTAAAAAATACATTTAAAAGACATGAGAATATCAGAATTGAACGAAAATCAAAAAGATCGAATCAAAGAATCTCTCGAATTAGATGGATTTGTGAATGTTCAAGTTCACAACACTTACATATCTTATACGAAAGGTTATCGAGACTTTGAATTATACTCTTTAGACTTAACCGCCGATTATAATACAGATGATTTTATAAATATCATATTAAGAGAGCAAGAGTTTTTCGCAAATTATAGAAATGATTCTTCTCATCTTTTAGAAGAGTCAATTGCTCTTCAAAATGAAATTATCGCCTACGAAGAACAGTCTCCTGGAAATTTGTTAGAAGATGTTAGAATTAGACATACAAAATCACTTGCTCAAAAACTTTTAGAACAAAACTCAGTCGATGATGCGATTGCTTCTATTCCAGGCTGGAGATTGATTAGTACTGAATCTTTAAAAGATATAACTAAGTTCTACACAGAATGTTATTCAACTGAATTGAAGCATATCAAGATTAAATCAAAAGATCATATCGCGATAAATCATGGACCAGATAATCATTTTATAGTTTATGAATTACATCCAGATGTTCTTTTAGCGGTTATTTGTGAAAATCCAGATAATTTAGTTAAAACTCCTAATTTTATTAGAGTTGTTTCAGATATAAAGTTAGAATCTTCTGATTTAGCTTAAGCGCTTTTTTTTATTTCTTTAATTTTAGAGCTTAGATTTAATTCTAAGCTTTTTTCTTTTTGGGTAAGTTCTAATTTAAGTTGATCAGCTATAACAAAAGCTGAATCAAAGTTAGAACAGAACTCTTCTGCTTTAAAAAGTATCGATTTTTCTTTAAATTCAATTGATACTTTTTTATTGTTTTTTGATAAGCTTTTAATGATTTGAACGATAAGTTGAGAAAATAACCCTTTGGAAGTTGAAATAGATATTTCATTTGGTTGATTTTCAAGGACGATAGCTGATTTATTTTCTTTAGCGATTGGATCAATAAATGAAAAAGATTCTTTTATTAAATAAGGAAGTTCTATAGAGGCTAGTTCTTTATTTTGATCATAAAAAGGAGCTAAAATGTCGTTAATTTTTTCAACACTATTTTTCATACTCAATGAAACTTTTCCGAGTTGTTCGTTTTGTTCTTTTTTAGATTTAATCGATAAGATTTCTTGATTTAATTGAAGAGATTGCATCGCATTATTTATTTCATGAGAAAAAGACATGATAATGTCTGAATAAATAGCACTTTTCATTAAGCGTTGGCTTTTAGAAATCTCTTCTTTTAATTTGGCTTCAATTTCTTTAATAAAAATAGAGTCTGCAATTAAATACAAGAAAAGACTAAAAACTGACGCAAATCCGAAAGCGATATTGAAACCAATAAACAGTAATTCTCTATTACCTAACATAAGAGGATAGTTTATTAAATGCAATACATTAACAGCATAAGTCAAGATCATAACTTTTTCTAGTTTATTTGTTTTTGTCCATATTGTTTTAATGTTTGAAAAAACATAGTGAATGTAAGGGATTATGCAAACAATGACAAATCCAAATATATATTTTTCATAACTCATAAAAGGAATAAGAAGAGATGACGCCGCAAATCCAAAGATTGTCAAATTTCGATAAAACTTATCATTAGGATCTATTTTTAACATGTAGGAACAGCTTTTAAGAACTGAATAATTAGTTAAAGCGACTAGCATTATTCCTAAAATGTGAAAAACCGTTGGAAGAGTTTCTGAGTGGCAAATGGCGTGAACCAATCCAGCAACCCAATAAGTCATTCCCCATTTATAAACTTGATGATTTCTTGATCCAAAGTAAAAATAGGCATTTATAATAATGTTTGAGATAATCATCGCTAAATAAAGAATAATCATTGTGTTTGACATATATAGATAATATCAAATCTTTATAAAAAGTCAAACGTCTCATTTCGATAAAAAAAAGGAGGGATTTTATCCCCCCCTTAGTCATTTTTTATATTTTTACTTTTTTAAAAACTTTTATGTTTTTCAAATTAACTATTATTTTCTTACTTTTACAGCTTTCATTGAGCTTATAGAAGAAAGTATTATCGCAGAAGCGAAAACCATCAAAACTAAAGATCCGAAAGTTGCTAAAGCACCAATAACATTAACTGAAGAACCAACTGTGTTAAAAACTTCCATACTAAATCTCCTTTTGTTATGACTATTATTTAAATAGAAAAAGTGCTTTAAAATGTTAAAAAAATGACAAAAAAAGAATCAATTCTAATATATTAGAGATAATTGAACCAAAAGGATACTTTCTTTTAAGGTATTATTATAGAGGAATTTGACTTTTTATAAGTTATATTCTAAAATAAGAACACGAGGTTTTTATGAAGCAAATCAAACTACAAACAAAAATTATTCTTTTATCACTAATAGGATCTATTATTTTGTCGACAGGATCTTTTTTCGCTTTTCAAAATTTTGCGAATAAATATGAAAGTCGAGTTTTAGCTGATTTAGGCAATTCAGTTAGTGATTTAGCTGACAAAATAGGAGCGCAGTTCTATGAAAGATACGGAGATGTTCAAGCCTTTGCTGTTAACTCTGATATTAGAAGTTTAAATAATTCTAAAATGGTTGAAGTTTTAAATGATTATGTTCGATTATATGGAATTTATGATTTAATCGTAGTTGTTGACACGAATGGACAACTTGTCGCTTCAAATGATAAAGATCCAAGTGGCAAAACTTTCGATAATCGAAATCTTTACTCTTATAACTATTCAAAAGAAGAATGGTTCAAAAAAGTAATAAACAAAGAGTTTACAGAGGATAAAGAAAAAGGATTTTTAGGTACTTACTTTGAATCTTTAAAAGAAGACCCAATTCTTTCTATTTTAAATAAAAAACAAACCACAACGTCTTTTTCAACTCAAATCACGAATCAAAAAGGTGAAGTTATCGGTGTGATTTCAAATAGAGTCAATAATAAGTGGTTTGAAAATGAAATAAAAGAGATGTCCGAATCGATGCATTCTAAAAAATTTGGTAGTGTATCAATTCTTTTATTAAATAAAGAAAATTTAACTATATCAAATGCTGACTATACCGACAAAGTCGAATTTAAACCAATAGGTGAGAATGTCTCTAATTTTTTTAATGAAAAAATTGAAGAAAAAAATAAAGCATTTGAAGATTCAAAAAAAGGAGAAGCTAACCTTGTCGGATCAGGAGAAATTCAATCTCCTAAGTGGATCAATTCGATTGGTTGGAAAGTTGTGATTTTTAATGAAAAAGAAGAAGTTTTAAAATCAATCACAGAAGCTAAAACTGTTTTTTACTCTGTAGCTTCTATTTTAACCTTGTTGATAATCGCAGGTTCTTTTGTAATTGCTCGATCTATTGGTCAATCAATCTTATCGATTAGTCAAAAACTGATTGACAGTTCACACACTGTAAATGACTCTTCCTCACAAATGGCAGAACAATCCGTTCAACTCTCTGAAAGCGCTACAGAACAAGCTTCAGCCCTTCAAGAGACAATGTCTGCTATTGACGAGATTAGCGCTATGGTTGATAAAAATGCTCATTCCGCTGAAGAATCTAAAAAAGCAAGTGAGGAGAGTCAAAGCGCTGTCGCTATGGGTAAAGAAAATGTGGGGCAAATGATTCAGTCAATCAATGAATTAAATGAAAATTCTTCAAATTTAGAAGCCCAACTTGATAAAAACAATGAAAAACTTGAAGGAATAATTAAATTGATTGCTGATATTGAAAATAAAACAAAAGTAATCAATGATATCGTTTTCCAAACAAAACTACTATCTTTTAATGCTTCTGTAGAAGCGGCTAGAGCAGCAGAGCATGGAAAAGGATTTGCTGTTGTAGCAGATGAGGTTAGAAAGCTGGCTGAAAAAAGTGGAGAGTCTGCGAAAGAGATATCTCAGGCTCTTTCTTCTTCTATTTCAAAAGTAAATGAAATTATCAATGATTCTAAAAAAGAAATGTCATATCTTATGGAGGAGTCTAAAGAAAAAGTTCAAAAAACAATTAGTGTAGCAAATGAGTGTCAATCTTCTTTTGATTCAATTGATCAATCATTCACATACGTTTCTCAATTAGTCAGTGAAATCGCAACAGCTTCAAAAGAGCAGGCTCAAGGTATTGGAGAAGTTTCAAAAGCGGTTAGACAAATTGAACAAGGGACTCAACAAATTAGTTCTGTTTCTAACCAATCATCTTCAAATGCTGAAAAATTAAGACAAGAGTCTAATCAACTCAATCAAGTTTTAAATAATTTAACTATAATAGTTAATGGTGAATTAAGCGATAATCATTTAGAGTCTAAAAGTTTTGAAAAAAAGCCTAAATCTGAAGTTAAGGTTGTTAGATTAGATTCTAGAAAAGAATTAAAGAAAAAAGATATAGACCACGATAAACCACCGAAAGCGTCAAGCTCAGGTTTTGGAAAGGAATAGTTATATGAAAAAAATGTTGATTTTATTTTTTGTATTAAGTGTTTTAACTGGATTGGGATTAAAATATCTAGATTCTAAAAATAAAGAAGCTAACAATTCAAAGCCAACAATGAAGATGGTTGATTTTCAATGAAAAAAGAAGATTTTATTTCTTCATTAAAAAACTTATTTGCTCAAGTAGGAACTCACGAGTTGATTTCTTATGAATCTGGTCTTTTTAATTTTGACAAAACATATTCTAAAATGAACTATTCACAAATGATGTCTTTATGTTATCATTTAGCAGAGAAATGTTTTATGTACAGAATTGAAAGTAAAGAAGCGAATGATTTGAGAAGTTTTTTAATTCATGTATATACAGTTGATGAAGGAGATACGTTTTTTGATTAACAGGTTTTTAATTTCTTATGTTAAAAATGTTTGTGAGGAAACTCAAGTTGCTAATTATTTTTCAGAGTTTGATGTAAATCCTGAAGTTTATTTAAAAAACAATATGTATTTTGATAAATTAGAATCAAACATTTTTGGATCTTTAATTCTTTTATTATCTTTGTTTTCTACAGTTTATTTTGTTAATAATAGTTTTTCAAAATCTTTTATTATAATTTCAACTTTTCTACTGACTTGCTCTTTATCTTATTTAATTCTTTTCTTTAATAAAAATTTAATTAAAAAAACTGATTTTTTAAAAGAAGGTTTAGAAATTTTAGCTTCGCCTTTTTTATATTTTTTCTATAAATTTATGGTTTATCTTGTTTTTAATTTAAGAAACAAAGAATCGGCTTCAAGAATAAACTCTGTATATAAAATCATCAATTCCGGAGTTAAAAATCACAATGATTATTATCCCAAAGATAGAATGTCTTTAAATGAAACGGAAGATTTTAAAAATTTAATCAAAAAAGAACTATCTTTAGATCCTAAATCCTTTTTTTCAAAACAATTCACTTATTCTCAATCTTTATATAGAGCTTGGGTTGAAAAAGTTTATATCGATAATTCTGTAAATGATAATTTTTTATTCCACTCTTTAATGATTCCAAGAAAAAGAGAAATTCCTGTTGAGTCTTTGAAGCTGATATTTATAGCTTTGGCTCAGAAAGAATATGTCGAGTTTTATTACAAAAATTGGGAAGAAGTTGAAAATATATCTAAAAAATTTAAAGACATGAGTCTTTCCAAATTAACCGCTCTTTTTTTAAGACCTTTTGAGTCTCAAGATTTTTATATAGCTATCTCTAATAATACAATTCCAAATGATTCATTTAACCACTTTTTTCAACTCAATACAAAAGTAACTTTAAATCCTTCATTGGAGAATATAAAGAACGAACAATTCGAGATTCGGTTGCTAAAAACTAAAATGGATTATTGGAAGGAAAGTAAAAACTTTAAAAATTGCTTAAATTCTCATTTTTTTGAATCAGTAGATGATATTTTGGTGTTTTATAAAGATAATAAGCCATTTGCTTGCGTCAATGTTGATAATTATGAAAACATTGGGGAAATATCTGGTGTTTCGAATGAATTTGTTCATTTTGAAGATCAATCAAAGATTCGTTCTATAATTTTAAACTGTTTAAAGGAAGGTAAGAAATGATAAGAAAATTTAAACCAGGCCAATTAGTTTCCTATTTTGGAAAAAAGCATAAAGTAGCAGATAGTCAGTATTTTTCATCTCTTCACGATAAAATGAGAAAAACTAGCTCGTTTTTTGACAAAATGAGAAAAGAAGAGTTTGGAAATTTTCTTTTAAATCAAGAGCTAAAAGAGAAATGTTCTCTTTGTGAAGATCATCACGCAGCTTATACTTTATTGGAGTTAGGAGAAGGTGGAAAAATTGTTTCTCAAAAAAGCTCGGTTTGCGAGAAAACAATTAAATAAGGTGTTTTATGAAAATTCAAAAATATCTATCCTTAAAAGTTAAAAGGTCTGCCAAAATTTGTTTTTTTTCACTTCCAGTTGTGGCAATTTCGATGTTTGCTATATTATCAAATCTTGAGTTAAAAAATGGATTTTGGGGTGTTTTATTTGTCATTTCTACAACATTTCTCATGATCTCGACTCAAGTTTTTCATAAAATTGTTAGCTTTGATGTTGATGATATTATTATAGATCCAAAAGATAGATCAGAATGGATCGTTTCTGATTTTAATCATAAAAAAGAAATGGTTCAGCTTAAATCTCAAAATGAAACAAAAAACGTTAAACTCGATTCATTAAAATCATTTGAAACTTTAAAAAAAGAGTGATAAAATATATTTAATGAAAGATTTAATTATTGGGTTTGTCAAATTTTTAAAAAATTTTAAATTATCAAATCCTTTTCTATTAAAAGCAACTGATCAAGACATTAAAAATTTAACAGTTATAATGGAAATTATCATATCTCAAAGAAAAGTTTTAATCTATAAAAATTCAAACAGTTTAGATCTAGTCATGTCAGTGCTTGAATTTGATAAAGCTGTTCGACAATTTAATGAAACATTTCGTGATGATTCAATTTATTTAATGGAAGTTCCTAAGTCAAATGGGAGTCTAGATCAAACATTTATGACAAAAATAAGAGTTTTATCTTTCTGGCAGGAAAAAACTTATCGTTATTTAAGAGATTATTTAGCGGATTGATAAGTTTTGTTTCATTTTTCCTATTTAAAATATATGGAAAAAGATAGAATTATTCAAAAAGAAATCATTTTATATAAAGGAACTCTTTCCTTTTTCGCTTTAATCTCAAATATGGCAATTCTCATATTTTCATTGTTTTTTTTAATGAAAATAGGAGCGATAGGTTTTGAGAGAGGGGTGCTTGTTTTATGTTTAGTTTCAATTTATTTATGGGTTGTTCAAAAAAGCTTTGTTTATCAAATTAGAGAATCAAGTGTTGTTTCAAGAGAAGGTCTTTTTTCTCAAAAATATACAGAGCTAAGCTTAGAAAAAATAGAAGGAGTTAGAGTTGAGCAGTCTATTCTGGGAAAGTTCTTAAACTACGGAGATATTCATTTCACAGGATCAGGCATTATTGAGACATCTTTTTCAATGGTCGATGACCCTATGTCATTTCGAGATCATGTGATAAGTATTCAAAAAGATTTAAAGAAATAATAGAAAATGTTTGATTTGAAATTAAAAATAAGGTAATATGTATCTATGAAGAGAAAAGAAGAAAAAATAGCTAAGCTTTTTGACTGGCTTGGTGGAAAAAGATGGTTAAAGGAACAATTATCAGGACTAGTTTCGAGTTTACTCTCTAAAAATAAAAATATAAAATTTTATATTGAACCTTTTGCTGGTGGATTAGGATCTTTTGAAGCCGTATCAAAAGAACTCAAAAAATATAATATCAAAAAAGTTTATCTAAATGACGTCAATTATGTTTTAATCAATTTTTATCGTTGTGTAAAAGAAGATCCAAAGAAGTGTTTGGATCTATTCAGCGTAATTGAAAAAGACTATATAAAAACATTGACTGAAAAATCTAAAACTTTAAATAAAACTAGAGATAAGGAAGAGATGAGAAAAGAGCTGACAGAAGCTTATGGGTTTTATATTAAGGTCAGAGAAAATTTTAATGTTCAGAAAAAATTAGAAAAAAATCTTGATTTTGAATTAAGCTCTATGTTTTTATTTCTTCAAGCTCATTGTTTTAATGGAGTGTATAGAGAGAATTCTTCAGGTGAGCATAATGTAGGATTTAATTGGGATTCGAAAATTATAAAAATTGAAAATAAAGAAAAGTCTTTAAATCACTATCATCAATTATTTAAAGAATTTGATATAGAATTTGTTAATAAGAACTATTCTGATTTTTTGTCAAATTTTGATAAATCAACTCTTGATAACTCTTTGATTTATTTAGATCCTCCATATGTAAACTTTGAAGAGAGAAGTTCTGAGAATAAATACTCAAAAAATCCATTTGGATTAAAAGAGCAAGATCATTTATTGTCTTTTTTTAGAGAAAATAAACATTTAATTTATAGCAATCATGATATTGAAGATATTAAAAAGAAGCTAGGTGATTGTTCTATATTGACGATAAACAGGACAAATCATATCTCTGCAGGTAAAGATAGAGACGCGGAAATGCTTGAAATTTTAGCCAGTAAGGGTTGAAACCCACCCTTGTTTTATTAAAAACAATCATTTTTTAAAGTTTTTCCATTTATTTAAGTGGAGGCTATATGAGTGATGTTAAAATCAAAATTGAAGCAAAAATTCAACTTAACGAATCTCTTCAGGAACAATTTAAGGTAAAAGCAGAAAGTATCTCTTTAAAAGGGATGTTTCCAGTTAAAGTTTCAGTTGATAAAGAAAACATCTATTATTTAGGCTCTGAATCTTTTAGAGAAGAAGATTTAGATCATTTCACAACTGGTCGAGGTGATTCTCTTAAACTTTACGATGAATCCGATAATGTTATTGAAAAAAATAAAGAAATTATATATGATCTTCTAAAGTCTTCATTTCTAACAAACCTTAATTTACAAATCAATGAAGGTCAATACGATGATCAAATTAAGGAAAGATTTAAAGATAAAAAAGCGATAAAAGTAAAATTAGCCGATATTCAACACGGAAGACATAGAGCTTCTCCTCAAAATTCTGGAAAAAATCACAACTGGGTTCCGACAGGGGAGATGAAAGACGATACTATTAAAATTCCAAAATTTTACGCAAGAGACAATGGTTCTGGAGAACTTGTAGGAACTTATGATTCTATTCACAACGCTTGTGTTGATATTACAGGTCTTTCAACTGGAAATGTTCGCTTATGTCTTCGTGGAAAAAGAAAAACAGTTGAAGGTTATACGTTTGAATTTGTTGATCCAAATAGTGAAGAAGTGTTGGACTGGCTAGAGCAAGCTGAGATAGATTCTCAAGTTTAATCAAAAAAATAAATCTAAAAGCCTCTTAAATAAGAGGTTTTTTTATTCTTGACTTTTATTGAAAAGAATCCATATTAAGGATATGGAGGATTTATGAAAAAAAGAATTATAGGAATTGACCTAGGAACAACGAATAGTTGTGTAGCGATTATGGAAGGTGGGGAGCCTATTGTTTTAGTTAATGAAGAGGGAAATAGAACAACCCCTTCTGTTGTTTCTTTTAATAAAAATGAAAGATTAGTTGGCCAAATCGCAAAAAGACAAGCTGTTTTAAATCCAGAAAATACAATTTTTTCAGCGAAAAGATTTATAGGTAGAAGATTTGAAGAGGTTAGTGAAGAACTTAAATTAGTTCCCTACAGAGTTGTTTCAAAAAATAAAGGAAATGATTCAGCTTTTGAAATTTCAGGAAAAACAATATCTCCAGAAGAAATAGGTGCTGCAGTTTTGTCAAAATTAAAAAAAATTGCTGAAGATTATACATCCAGTGAAATAACTGAAGCGGTTATTACCGTTCCTGCTTATTTTAACGATGCCCAAAGGCAAGCTACGAAAGATGCTGGTAAAATTGCTGGATTAAATGTTTTAAGAATCATCAATGAGCCAACCGCAGCAGCTTTAGCTTATGGATTTGATAAAAGAAAAGACCAAAAAATTGCTATTTATGATTTTGGTGGAGGAACTTTTGATATTTCTATTTTAGAAGTTGGCGAAGGAGTTGTTGAGGTTAAGTCAACGAATGGAGATACTCATCTTGGAGGAGATAACTTTGATAGCTTAATTTTACAATTTTTAATTGATTCTTTTAAAAAAGAAAATGGAATTGATCTTTCAAAAGACAAAATGGCAATTCAGCGATTAAAAGAAGCTTCGGAAAAAGCTAAAATAGAACTTTCATCAATGAATGAAACAGATATTAACCTTCCATTCATTACTGCTGATAATACAGGGCCTAAACATCTTCAAGTTAAATTAAGTAAATCAAAATTTGAGCAAATGATTTTTCCTTTAATTGAAAGATCTATAAAATGTTGTGAAAAAGCTATGAAAGATTCTGGTTTTGAAAAAAAACAAATCGATGAAGTCATTTTAGTTGGAGGATCTACTCGTGTTCCTAAAGTTCAATCAATGGTTAAAGATTTTTTTGGAAAGGAACCAAATAGAACTGTAAATCCCGATGAAGTCGTTGCTTTAGGCGCAGCTATTCAAGGTGGCGTTTTAGCTGGAGAAGTTAAAGATGTGTTGTTATTAGACGTTATTCCTCTATCTTTAGGTATTGAAACAATGGGCGGAGTGATGACGACTATTATTGAAAGAAATACAACAATTCCAACAAAAAAATCACAAATCTTTTCAACCGCTGTTGACAATCAGCCCGCTGTAGATATTCATGTTCTTCAAGGCGAAAGAAAAATGGCAAAAGATAATAGAACTTTGGGAAATTTTCAACTTCAAGGAATTTCACAAGCTCCAAGAGGTGAGCCACAGATTGAAGTTATTTTCGATGTTGACGCAAATGGAATTATAAAAGTTTCAGCTTTGGATAAGGGAAGTGGAAAAAATCAAGAAATTAAAATCACGAATCAAACCGGATTAAGTGAGGCTGAAATTTCAAAAGCTTTAAAAGAAGCTGAGATGTTTCGTGAAAAAGATGAAGCTGAACAAATACTTGTTTCAAAAAGAAATGAGCTTGAACAAGCTATTTATTTAGCGAAAAAACAAAACATTTCCACAGAGTCTGTAGAAAAATTTTTAAAATCTCAAAATTTAGAAGAAATTGAATCTGCTCTTAATCTTTTAAAAGAAGAAATTTCAAAAATGTCTCAAAACGATACAAAGACTCAAGATCCCGATGAGCCGATTGACGCTCAATTTAAAGATGTAAATTAAAAATAAGAAAGACCTCCTAAAAACCAGTATATGCTTTTAGGAGGTTTTGATAATGAAACGTTCATATTGGATCATTGGAATCGCTTTAATTTTAGCATTAGCTTGGTATTTTAACGCTTTTAAACACGTCACAAACTGGATATCAATGGAAAAACAGGAAAATGTAGGTCTTAGGTGTCAAATCTCAAAATCGACAAACAGTGAAGCTTATACGCTGTCTATAGAGACAGAAGCTGAGTTTCAGTCTAAAACAAAAGATAAAAAATCAATCTGTTTTTTCTCTTCTCGAAAAGACTTAGTTGCTTCATATAAAACATGTATGATCAATTCTTCAAATGTTGAAACTCCTCAAGGAACAAGACTATATCAAATTTCAAACTTTTTGCCAGAATCTGAGTCTTTAATGTATATAGCTTATTTAGCAGAATCAAAAGAAGAATCTGATAAAAAGTTTATGAAACAATACTCCGATATTGGTCAATTATTAAGTTCATTAACTAAAGAGTCATTTGGCTCATTTATTTTAACGATTCAAACAGAAAAATGTGAAATCAAATAAAAAGGAGATTTTATGGATTTTTTAGTTCAAGATATTGGTCCAGTTCAGAAAAGAATTTTTCAATTAACTGAAGTTTTAGAAAAATCAATGTTGTTATTTGCTTTATTTATGGGAATTTCTTTTATTTCTCATAAACTTTCAATTGCTTTAGGTTTAATTTTTATTTTATCTATTTTTTATAGAAAATTTATTTTATATAAAATTTCTAAAGAGCTTGTTAAAAATGGTTTTAATTTTATTAAAAATGACTCTTCTCGAGTATTTAAGGGTGAGAGAGTATTTAATTTTAGTTTTAACTATAATCATTCAAATTTAAAATTTTCTCTTATCGAAAACATTTCCGAGAAGTATTTGCCTTTTTCTCCTTTAGATAAAAAGCTGATTGATTCAGAAAAAACAACTCTTAAAATAAAACTTTTAAAAATTTTCGCGATAAGTTCAGCTGTTGTTTTTGTATTGATTCCATTATCTAAAATGATTCTTCCATTAAATATAGCTCCATATGCTAAAGCTGTCATTTTTTTAATGTGGATTGTGGGAAGCGTTGAGTTGTTTAATCAGTATTTGAAATCGATGAAAAAAAATGGAATTGTTCTTAAAAAACACAACTTTTCTCTACCAAAAGAAAGTGTGGCAGAATATAAAGGGATTTTGTATCATTTCGAGAATACTTCAAATGGTGTTATTTTAGTTAAAAAAGTTAATTAAATTTTGATAAAACGCCTATTTTTAGATATTGATATTTTATGAGTAAAAAAATAGGCATTTGCGAACGGTTTAAAGCTCCAGTTGTTATCGAGCCTGATTTAGATTTAATCGATTTAAAAATTTTAATTCAAATATCTTATTCTTGCTTGATTTTAGAAGGTTGTGATCCTTTAAGTTTTCGAGAAGCTTTTTTAAAGGTTAATTCTAATAAATTTAAAAAAGAAGAAATCGTTAATTTATCGATTTCTTCTCTTCATTTAATCTATAAGAGTCAAAAGAAAGTTTTATCTCAAATTTTACTAAAAGAGTTTAGTAAAATTATTTATTGATAATGCTCCTCTATAATAATAACTCCAGAACCACCATTGCCTCCAACATAGCCTCCAGAGCCACCATTTCCACCTGTTCCTACTGAATAAGAATATGAAGCGCTCGGGTTTGAAATCATAGCCTCAATATAGCCACCAGCGCCGCCGCCGCCACCACTATTACAATTTGAAAGACCTGGTTGAAAAGAAGCTCCACCCCCACCAGACCCAGAATTGGTAATTGCATGAATTGTTGTTGTATTGCTTCCATTTCCACTAACTCCGTTTCCACCGAAAGGACTAGTTGCTCCTAACCCACCAACAGCCTTAACATTGCTTCCATCAGTCGCATAAAATCCGCTTTGACCAGAAGATCCATTGATAGAAACAAGTGAAATAGCAGGAGGATTAACAACTACTGAACCTCCAGTTCCTGCTCCGCCTCCTTGCCAAACGAGTCCACCAGACCCCCCACCAGCGGTTAAAAGAGAAGTTCCAAATGTTGTAGAAGATCCACTAGATCCTGCCGTTGTTGAAACATAAGTTGTTCCACAGTAATAAGAAGCACCTCCACCGCCACCACCAATCATTTTTATTTTTAAATAAAGAGGATTGTTTGTTGTTGAAAAAGTTCCAGAACCTGCAGTTAATTTTGTAATTTTTGGAATTTTAGCTGTAGCAGCTGAAGATGAATATAGAACTATCCAAGAAGATCCATCACAAAACTCAATTGCTCCAGAATTGTAGCGAATTAAACCAGCAGTAGAACAAGTTGTTCCACTTACTGTCCCGATTTGTACTCCACCAGTTAATTTAGAACCAGATAGTTCTGTAATATCAGCATCTGCTACTGTTGATTTTGTAGCTAATGATCCAAGACCTGAAACCGCTGATGACGTGATTGCGATTGATTGACATTGATAACTGTCAGTTGCAGAAACGTATTGAACTGTTTGCGCAGCTGTACAATTTAGCGATAATTTTGCTTTATCTTGTGGTGTAAATCCTAAATATGTTGTTATATCTGTTGATGTTAATGAAGATTTTGAAGCAAATGAACCCGCATCGCTAATTTTCGCTAATGTCAAATTTGGAATGTCGCTAGCTAAAAGAGTCGATTTAGAAGCTAAACTTCCCGCATCACTTATTTTCGATAATGTCAATGTAGGAATGTCAGAATCTGTCAAAGAAGATTTCGCCGCTAAAGTTCCAAGACCAGAAACCGCGCTTGATGATATAGAAATATCAACACAAGAAAAGCTATCACTAACTGAAGTATAAATTAAAGTTTGAGATGATGAACATGAAGCTAAAGAAGATTTTGCTACTTTTGCGTCAAGTGAAGTTTGTAAATTTGTAATATCACTAATCGAATGAGTGTGAGACCCTGAAGCAAAACTAGGAACTCCACTTATTTTACTCCAGTCAACATCTAAAATATCTGAATTAGAAATAGAGTTTTTAGTAGATAAAGAACCAAGACCAGATATTTTAGAATTAGAAATTGTTCCAGAAATATCTGTTTCTGATATATTTGACTTAGCTGCTAATGAACCTAATCCTGAAATTTTAGATTGATCAATTGTTCCTGAGATATCACTTTCATCTATACTGTTTTTAACCGCTAAAGTTCCAAGACCTGTTATTTTAGAGTTAGAAATTGTTCCTGTAATATCTGTTTCTGTTACATTTGATTTCGTCGCTAAAGATCCTAAACCAGAAATTTTAGATTGATCGATTGTTCCAGAAATATCTGTTTCTGTGATATTCGATTTTGAAGCCAATGTTCCAGCATCGCTAATTTTTGATAAAGTTAATGTTGGGATGTCTGATTCAACTAATGAAGATTTATCAGCTAAACTACCTAATCCAAGATTAGATTTTGCTTGAGAGATATTTGTTAGATCAGATAAATTATTTGCAGGATTTAGAGGTGCAAATCCAAGAGCAGAAATAACTCCGCTATTTGATACAGTTGGAGCAACAGAAGACCATTGTGTTCCATCGCAAATTTCTAAAACACTTCCGTGATAACGAACAGTTCCTTCATCTGAATTAGAGCAACTAACTGAGTCTCCAACTTTTAATCCACCTAAAAGCTTATTTCCACTTAAACTAGTTATTTCATTATCGCTAACAGAGTTTAAAACAGCTAAAGATCCAAGACCAGAAATTTTAGATTGATCAATTGTTCCAGAGATATCATTTTCATCTATATTATTTTTAACAGATAAAGAGCCAAGTCCTGAAATTTTAGTGTTTGAGATAGTTCCAGAAATGTCATTTTCATCAATACTGTTTTTAACTGCTAAAGAACCTAATCCTGAAACTTGGCTTTGATCAATAGCGATTGATTGACAGCTGTAAGAATCTGTAATTGAACTGTAAGAAACTGATTGATTTGAAGTACAGTTTAGAGATAATTTAGCTGAGTCAAGTTTTGAATTTAAAATTGGTTGCAAACCAACAATATCAGAAATTTGATGACTATGCGCAGAAGGGTTGAAAGTTGTTGGAACATTTAATAGTTTTGAGTAATCAAGATTTGTAATTTCGCTATCACTGACTGAATTTAAAACTGATAAAGCACCAAGACCTGTGATTTTCGAATTTGAAATCGTCCCTGTAATATCCGTTTCTGTTACATTTGATTTTGTAGCTAAAGATCCAAGACCAGAAATTTTAGATTGATCAATTGTTCCAGAGATATCATTCTCATCTACACTGTTTTTAACCGCTAAAGCACCTAATCCAGAGATTTGGTTTTGATTCAAATTAAGAGAAGTTGAATCACTAGGTTTAAGATAAAGCGAACTATTTCCAGAAGTTAAATCTTCTACTGAACTTTGAGAAACAGAACCTTGATTTTGAATGAAATCAGAACTTGTCTTACCATTTAAGCGTTCCGAATTTTTTGCCATACTTGTTGCGCTTAGAGTTTGTTCGGCAAATTGAGAAAAAACAGTGTCTCCAGATCTTTTAAATGATACAAGAACAGATCTTTTATCATTGTTTTGAGAATTATACGTTGTCAAATCTTTACAATTTAAAGAACTTGTCCCCCATAAATTTTCAGCATTACCGAAAAGAGAGGTTCCATTTCCTAATTTAATCGAAAAATAACCTTTAGAATTTGATAAATCTAAAATGTGGGATTCTTCATATCCGACACAATTGCTTCCAACTTTGACTTGAATGTTTAACTCAACATTGGCTTCAGTTAAGGGTTGATTTGACATATCTAAAATTCTTCCCGAAACTCCTATTTTTTGAGGAGAAGTTGTTGGAGCTGAATTTGCTATTAAAGAACTTGCTAGGATTAAAGGTATTATTACTTTTTTCATTTGTTATTCCTCTATTAAAATTAGTTTATAACCATTTGGAGATTCAACCATTGCGGCGGAAGAATCTATTTTAAAAAACATCTGATATTGGCCATTTGAAACATATCCGCCATTTTCAGAAGCAAAAGACTTCTCAGATTCATTTGGGTTTTGTGAAGTGTTGGGTTGATTAGAATCATTGTTTTTGTTTAAAACAATAGATTCAGAACATCCCGATAAAATAAATATGATTAAGATTAGTTTTTTCATTCCTTCAATAAATGGAAAAATAAATAGTTATTTTTAAAGAAAAAATAATTATTTTAATGAATTTTTCTCCAAATATATTGAATTTTTTGATTTGATAATGAAATATAACTAGCAGAACCACAGTCTTGATTCATTTCAAAGTCAGCATTTGACATTGAAGCATTTGATTGAATTTCAATGTCAAATTGCGACTGCTCTGCAGGAATCACATTATCTGTCAATCCACAAGTTAAGTTCATGGATTGAATAGATCCATCTAAATTATATATAGCTTCGTATTGATTCCAAGTTTCTACGTTTCCTGGGCAAGAATTATTTAAAACATTTGGAGAAACTGAAGGAATTGATTGGCATTTTAGAGTTGATTCAATTTTACTTTCTTGACCAAAAGGTGAGCAAGCCTGTAGAAAAGTTAAAAATAATAGACCAATCAATTTTTTCATAGAGATGTCTCCTTTTGAGACAAATACCATTTTTCTTAAAGCTAATTATTTAAAATAAGCCTAAATCTTGTTTTTTTTCTCAAATCCTATATAATAGAGAATATGGAGTTCCTCTATCCTGAACAAATCTCTTTTAATAATTTTTTAAAATTAGCTAAATTTAATATATTCGTTTTTACACCTGAAGGGTTGCGGATCAGTTATGTTGTAGATAATTTCTACTATCCTAAAAAAATGAAAGAAGATTTATTTTTAAAAGATTTAAATCAAATCTATGAATCTATTGATCATAAAAGATTGAATGAATCTTTTCAATACGCTTTAGCTAATATTAAAGTGATTGAAAAAAATGAAACAAGCTTAGATCTTTTATCTCATTTTTTTAAAATTGATGATACGAATTGGTTGTTTGAGCAATGGTTAACTTATCAAAATCAGGAATGATATTTTTTTACAATCTTTTTTATTCCAATTTCAATTCCTATAAAAGAAAAAAATAGAAGCATAACTAAAATAAAAAACCAAGCTTTTTCAATACTAGTTCCAATGTCTGATCTTGATAAAATAATCGAAAATAAAATAGGAGCCGAGTAGTACGTAAAAACCTCTATTTTCTTACACTTTCTTTTCATTTTTTTCAATAAGAAAATTGGAACGATAATAAGCCAAAGTAAAATTCCAGAAAAGTATAAAATATTTAAAAGAAAAAAACCAAGAAATGAAACAATGTCAGTATTCATAAAAACCTCATTTTTAAAATATCTTAATTTTTTTAAAAATAAAAAAAATAAATGTATTAAAATGAGATTTTGTAAAGATTTTGATAAAATTGAAATGGATCAATTTCAGATAATCCACTTTGTTGACCATCATTAACTTCAATTAAAATCCACTCACCATGAACAGTTTCAGCTATGTCGATTACAAAAAAGGTTGTGTTTTTAGATAAGATGTTTGCACATTTTTGCGCAAAGTCAATAGCTTCTTGAAGTAGGCTATTTTTATCAGGTATTTGGCTTGATTGACTCCAATAAAATCCAAAATCAACTATTTTTTCTTTTAAAAAAAAGAATCGCCACTCATTCGCAAAGGGTTGTTCGTTTATTCCAATTTCTAATGTTTTTAAAGGAACAAATTCTCTAAAAATAATACCTTGATCACCAATAAGTGAATCTTTTGAAAGATCTTCATAAATCTTTAAAGCTTTTTCTTTATTTTCAGCAAACATCGCACTGTTCCATTTGCTTTTTTTTGAATTAGTTTTACCTTTAACTATATATTGACCTTCAGGTATATTTGTTGAGAAATAAGTTCTTGGTGTTAAATTTTCTAAATCAAAATAGTAGTCAAAATTAGCTATATATTGGTGTTCAAGCGTTGAATTTAAAAGATATGAATTTTGAATCTTTAAATCTTCGTAAAGTTCTTGATAAAAAGGTAAACAAGCGTATCGACCAATCACTGTTTTATCTAAAATTCCGACTCGACTAAAAGAAACATCAAAACCCGCTTTTATCGCAGCATCAATTTCTTCTTTTGGAGTTAAAGATTTTCTAAACAGGATTGTTTTTGATTTTTTCATAAAAAAAATATACCGTTTTTATAAAAACCTTATTTTTGTTTGATAAAATTCGTTTTTTTCTTTAAAAATAAGATAATTAGAAAATCAAGGCCCATTTAATAGGTATGAAAAAATCATACATATTAAATCTTTTATTTGCTTTTTCTTTAACATTAACAGGTTGTGTAAAAGGTGGAGTTTTCTCAACAAATACACCATTTGACAACTTAGCCGACCAAGAGGTTGAGATTAAAATTAGTGATTTGATCGATTTTGACGGTCTTTTACTAAATCCAACAGTGGCATTTACTGAAACTTCAATTTCATTTTCTCCAATAACTTCACCAAGAGCTGTAACAAAATCAGTTGTTATCAAAAACAACAGTGCTGTTTCAAAAACTTTAAATTTTGGTATTACAGGAAGCTTCTTTAAAATGCAACTTAATCGTTGTCCTTCAACTCTTGAAGCTGGAAAAAGCTGTTCTCTTCTTTTAGGTGTTTCAACTACAGGTTTTCCAAATGCTACATATATGGGAACTTTACAAGTTTTACCAACAAACGGTGAAGTAGCTCTTCAAGCAACTGTAAGTATTCCTGGAAATATCTCTCCAACAAATGATGGTTCTGTTAATGAACTTCAAATGACTCTAAATAATACTTACCAAACTTATACAGCTGGTTCAAATCCTTTCAGATACATAACTGTTCTTAACACTACAAATAAAAATGTAAACACAATCAATTACACGATTTCACCAGATTTTTCAATTCTATTGAATCGTTGCGGAAATACAATCTCAGCTGGTGCGGCTTGTAAAATTTTAGTTTACTACAAACACTACAGAACTCCAGCTCTACCTGTTGCGAATAATTCAAATTTAACTATGACAAATGGCGCTGATACGAGAAATATCAATTTATTTGCTGCTACCTATGTAGCGACTTACTCTCCATATACTCCAGCAACTAATCCATACACAATCGCTTGTGAAGGAACTACAACTGGAACAAGAACAATTACAGCTTGTCAAAGAGCTGATAATTTACAAAGCGTATCAATTTCTAATTGTACAGACGATAATGCGTCAGTTGTTTACAATTCACCAGCAGGTGAAAAATCAACTTCAATTTCAAATGGAACTAAGTTTGAAACATGTGCTTTGGGTTCAACAGTAATTACAGCGACTCGTTATGAGTGTAATTCTGGATTTATTCTTGGCGGTACGTCTAATACTGAGTGCGTAGCTTCTAGCGCCCCATTTGCTATCGCAGGAAATCAATCTACTCAAGTTTCTGGATCATATAAAGCAATTATCAATATGGACTCTTCAATGACTCAATCATCTAGCGGTAATTATAAAATTATTTATTTGAATCAATAAAAATGTTTTTTATTTGATTTTTTCATTAGAGAAGGTAGAAATATCTTCTCTTTTTTTGTATCAAAACGAGACTATTCTCAAATCCATACGGTTATAGTCAATAAAATTAAAATCTTAACATTTTTTTAAAAATTGATATTAGAGTTGTATGAAAACTCTAATTTTAACATTAACAATTATTAGTTTATCGGGATGTTTTAATTTAAATCCACTCGGATTAAATTCAAATATCACAGATTTACAAACTTCTACGAGCATCATAAACTCAATGGTAGAACCAGCATTGAGCTTTAATAAAAGCTTTTTAGCTGGAAATAAAGAACTTTCCATTAAAGGAAATAACTTTACATCAAAATCGACTGTGAAAATTGGAGACAAAGATTGTTTATCACAAACTTTTGTCTCAAGTCAAGAGATAAAATGCGTGATTCCAGCAGTTTCTTTTCCTCAAACTGTTTCAATTTCTGTTTCGACTCAAGATGAGCCAATACTTGTATTTACAAACGCTTTATTTTATAAGACAGACTTTTTCGATAAAATAGAGACAATTTCTGGATTTTTATCACCTATGGGTGCTGATAATGGTGTTGGAAATTTAGCTAAATTTTATAGACCAGTAAAACCAATTGTTGTCGGAAATAATTTATATGTGTCTGATGGTGCTAATCACACAATTCGTAAAGTCGATTTAACAACTATGACTGTATCAACATTAGCTGGAAAAGCGGGCGAAGCTGGAGAAGCTAATGGAGTTGGTGAAAATGCTAGATTCAACAATCCTGCAGGAATGGCCTATTTAGATGGATATCTGTATGTAGCTGACGCAGGCAGTTGCTTAATTAGAAAAGTTAATGTATCGACAAGATCTGTTTCAACAATTCTTGGAGTTGGAAATGATTGCGATAATCCAACAGACGGATTTGGAACTAATGCCAAACTTTCATACCCGCAAGCTTTAGAAGTTGATTCAAATGCTTTATATATAGGTGAGCAAGGATCTATTCGTAAATATACATTCTCCTTTGATCATTTAGAAACTATTCTTCTTCAAGATGCAAGTTATCCAGATTCTGTTCTTGATATGAAATTAGTTGGTTCAGTTCTTTATTTAATTGATTTTAATGACTTAAGTACTTATACTTTTAAAAAATTAGATCTAAACAGTGATCCAATGATGATTGAAACGATTCGAACATTGCCAACAAAAACGATAAGTTTAGAATTTGCAAATGGTCTTTTCTATATGTCAAATCTTAATAAAATTATATCATATAACGAGTCAACAAATACTTTATCTGATGTTATTGGATCTACAACGAGAGGGAACAGTTTAGGAATTGGAACAGCTGTTCAAGAATATATTCCTGGTGGATTGTGGGTTTCTGGAAATGACCTTTTCTTCACTTCACTTGGAAATAATAACATAAAAAAAATGAACCTATCAACAAAACAAGTCTCTGCTATTGCTGGGAGTGATTTATGAAAAATTTTAAAATTATAATTTTATCTCTATTATCTTTAAATTTAAGTGGATGTTTTTTTGACATTAGTATGCCTCTGGTTGGTTTAAATGAAGAAACTTCGTTAACAAGATTAACTGGAAGTGAAAACGTTCTTTTTAAAGCTTTATATGATATAAAAAAATCAGGATCTACAGCAACTAAGATAGAAAAACTAGATTTAACGTCAGGAATTCAACAAGTTATTGTAGGAACTTCAACCGCTGGAACTTCTGATGGAACAGGAACGTCAGCCACATTTACTAGAATTAGGGCAATGCTTTTATCGAGCGATTCTAATTATTTATGGGTTGCAGATAATTGTGCTTTGAGAAAAGTCGATTTGTCAACACTTATTGTATCTACGGTGGCTGGAACTGTTAATACTTGTGGAGAAGTTAATGGATTTGGAACTTCTATTCGATTCAATCCTATATATGGATTAGCTGAAAAAGATGGATTCATTTATTTAGCGACTTCAGCGATTATAAAAAAATATAATATCAATACAACAGAATCTACAGATTTTGTTGGAACAACTCTTGGCGACATTGATGGAATTGGAACTGCCGCTAAAATTATGCCAAAAGCAATGATTAAATTTGGAAATAATCTTTATATTGCTGATATAAATCAAAAAATTAAAAAAATTAACTTAGATACTGCTCAAGTTTCAACAATCGCAGGGGCAGGAGTTAGTGAATCTGTTGATGGAATAGGATTATCAGCTAAAATTGATTTTACAGACCCATTAACTTCTTTTACAACAGATAATTTAAATGTTTTATTTTGGACGGAAAAAGACAAAATTAGAAAAATGAATCTATCAACGCTTGAAGTGGAAACTTTGCTCTCAACCGACCTTCTTCAAGATAAAGATGGAGATTTATCTCAATCTAAAATGTTCAGACCTTCTGGTATTTTCTTTAATACAAAAGGTCTTTTCATCTCAAATCAATACAATATAAGAAGATTATTTTAATGATATCTCAAATTTAGACATTTTTGACTATTCTCTAAAAAAGGATATTATATCTTTAAAAGGGAGTAGTTATGAGTCTTAAAAAAATACTTTACGTCGATGACGATACAGATATTAGAGAAACAATGAAAATGTACTTTGAACTTCACGATTACCCTATTGAAGTCGCTGAAGAAGGCAGAGATGCCTTGTCTAAGCTTGAAAAAGAAAAATTCGATGTGGTAATTACAGATATTAACATGCCAAATGGAATGGGTGGGATTGATCTTATTCAAGAAATGTTTAAAAAAGGATTAGAAGTTCCAATTTTAGTAGTTAGTGGTTATGTCAACAATGATGAAATTGTGAAAAAAATTGGTAAAAACGTTCTCTATTTCAACAAACCTATTGATTTTGATAAACTTATTGAAGCAATAAATAAAGTTTAAAGGTTTTTATGAAGACAAAGAATTTGTTTTATAAAAAAGATGAAGTTTTTGAAATACCTAGACTAGATTCAAGCTTAGAAAACTTAGCTATTGTCTTTGGTCCTCAAGAAAGTTTCTATTCTTCTTTGTCTAAAAAAATAAAAGAAATAAATCCAAATATAAAAATTGTAGGTATGAGTTCTACTCAATCTTTTTGTGATTCTAAAACTTTAATTAAAGATATGGCGGTCGCGTATTTAAGTTTTGAAAAAACAAAAATTAAAACTTTTATTCTACCAAATGAAAGTTATTCAACTTCTGAACAAACCGGAACAAATCTTGTCAATAAATTAAAATCGCAAGAAAGTCCTGATTACCCATTATGCGGAGTTATGATTTTAGCTGAAGGTCTTAAAATAAATGGAGCTGGGCTTGTACGAACATTTAAAGATTTAAATATTCCGGTTTTTGGAGGTCTTGCTTCTGAACCAGAACTAATTTTTGACTATACTCATGTTTTTTATGAACATACAGAGCTTCCAAATCATGTTATTGCTGTTGGATTTTATGGAAATAATCTAAAAATACAAAGTTTAAATTCAACTGGATTAAAACCTATTGGTGTTTATAAAAAAATAACAGAATCTTTTGAAAATACACTGATTAAAGTAGACAATATGTCGGCTTTTGACTGGTATCGTTCTTTTCTTAAAAATAAAAATGTAGAGTATGCAAATTCTCTTGCTTATCCTATAGCTATTTTTAAAGAAGAAGGAGAAATAGATGGTGCCGCTAGAACACCAATTGCTTTTGATCAAACAAAAGGTACGATAACATTTACAGGAGAAATTCCAAAAGATTATTGGTTAAAACTAATGATAGCTTCACCTTATGAGCTTATATCTCAAGCTGAAGATATGATTGATGAAAATAATAAGAAAAATAAACCCGAATTTTCTCTTTATTTTAGTTGTGCTTCAAGAAAGCTATTTTTAAATCATCTAACAGATCTTGAATATCAAAAAGCTAAAAATTGTATAGGATCATATGTTTATGGAGAGATATCATCTATAAAGGATACTCCAACTTTACTTAATCAAACTTTAACTATTATCAATTTAAAAGAGGTGATTTAAAATGCCTAATACACCTTTGATTAGAAAAATTTTAGATAGACAAAAAGATTTAAACGAAGACATCAAATCTGATATTTTAAAAGATATCGCAAGTCTTTTCAATTACCAAACAGAGTACTCTAGAATGCTTGAAGTTAGTATTGATACTTTGACAAAAGAAGTTGAAGATTATAAGAAAAAAATGGAAGCGAATCAATCTTTGCTTTTAGAGAAAAGTAAAATGGCAACAATTGGTGAAGTAACTGCGACTCTTTCTCATGAAATCAATAATCAACTCATGGTTATGTATGGAAACTGTCAAATAATCGAAATGATCAATAGTAAAAATCCAAATCCTATCATTACAAAATCAATAGAGACAAATATAAAAACGCTAGAATCAATGTCAAATTTAATTAAAAACATTAAAAAATTCTCATATCACTCAAATGATAATATGGTTGTTTTAGTTGAAGACTCTCCTTATAAGCTATTAAATCAAACCCTATCAGTTTGCGATCACTTTTTATCAAAATCGAAAGTAAAAGTTTCAGTTTCGAGTTCTTTGCTTGAGAGCTTTACTTGCAAAATGGCCCCAGCTGAATTAGGTCAGGTTATTTTAAATTTAATAAAAAATGCTTATGATCATGTTCATTTATTGGAAGAATCTAAATGCTGGATTCAAATAAATCTTTTAAAAGATAATTCTAAGGTTAGATTTGAGTTTTTAAATGGAGGTGAATTACTTCCTGATCAAGTCTCGAGCAGATTGTTTTCTCCATTTTTTACGACAAAAGAAATCGGAAAAGGTACAGGAATTGGTTTGTCGCTTTCTAAAAAAATTGTAGAATCAATGAATGGAACTATCTCCTACTCTCCTATAAACGGGGCTATAGCCTTTGTCATAGAGCTTCCATGCGATTGTCAGAATAATCCATCTTAATTTTTGAATAAATATAATTTTAATTTATTAAATTTTTCTCAAATCGATACATTTATAACTTGACTTATCTATAATTAAATGCTAAATTTATTTTATAGAAAAGAGAGGTTATAATGTTATTAGATAAACTTCAACAAGTTTTACTTCAAACCGCAACTCAGAAAAAAACAATCACTTACTGTGTTTGGGGAAAACATGGAATTGGAAAGTCGCAGGTTGTTGAGCAAGTTGCTAAATCTTTAAATTATGGGTTTCGAAATGTTCGTTGTTCTCAAATCGACCCTGTCGAGCTTATTGGTTATCCAAATAAAAAACAAGAAGAAATAACTTATCCAGATGGAAGTAAGGAATTGATTGAATATCTAGATTATTCACCTCCAAAGTGGTTCGTTGAAGCGCTCAGAGGAAACTATGTTATTTTTTTAGATGAGCTGAATCGTGCTAAAAAAGACGTTCAACAAGCCGTGTTTGAACTTGTAAATGAAAGAACATTAAATGGAAGAAAATTGCCAGATTCTGTTTTAATCGTAGCAGCTTGTAATCCATCTTTAGATAAATATGACACTATTGAGTTTGATGACGCACTTGTGGATCGTTTTTGTCACGTATTAGCCACTTCTAATTTTGAAGTTTGGACAGATTGGGCAAGAACCAAAAACGCTTTAACTGGAAGACAAAGAATTTCAAATGATATCGTTTCATTCCTTTCTGAGGACTCTTCTCGCCAAAGCTTTGATTTTATGCAAGCAGAAGATCGACAATTTCCAGTTGAATGTAGACCTACTCCTCGCGCTTGGTCTAGAGCTAATGAAATTTATACTTTAAACTTACCAACTGATATGAAAAAAGAGTTAATGTCTGGAGTTGTAGGATTAGAATTAACTATGAATTTTTTCAATTCACTTTCTTCTTCAAGAAAGCCTATCTCTTTAGAAAGCTTATTTGAAATGAATGAAAACGACGAAAATGATCCAGTTATTAAAAAAATAAAATCTTATTCAAGAGTTGATATTATTGATGTTAATACAGAAAAATTAGATTTAGAAGAAGATGTTAATGTTGAAATTGCTTTATTAGATTATACATGTAAAGATTTTTTAATTGAAGAAAATACAGAATTAGTGAAAAGAAATTTTTCTAAAGTTTTTAAATTTCTATCACTAGTTCCAGCAGCTTTAGCTCAAAAAACTTTAAATGCTTTAGTTAAAACGAATCGATTCAAAAAAGAAATTGATTCAGAAATTTATAAAACAGTGGATGGTCGAGTTTTAACTATGCAAGAAAAGAAGGATTTGAAAAAAGAAGATCATTCCATTCTAAAATGGCAAGTTTTAGTTTCAAACTTGACCGAGCTTCATGAAGCGAGAAGAAATTCATCTAATCGTATTTTGAATAAAAAAGAGGAATAGGAATGTTAGAAAAAGAAATAACCGTTTTATTAGCAAATGATCCATATCTTGGCGTTTTATGTCAAAAATGTAGAATAAAATGGTCAGATAAAATTCCAACCGCTGGAGTTAGAATTATGCCTAATGGCGTAATTGAAATGATTGTTAATCCAGAATTTTATTTTATAAAAACAGCAAATGAAAAAGTTGGTTTGATTTGGCATGAACTTCTTCATTTAGTCGCTGATGATATTAAGAATAGTTATGGATTAGATCCGGAAAGAGCGAATATCGCTATGGACGAAGCTAATAATCAATACATTAAAAGATCGTTTCTACCAAAAAAAGCTATTTTACCGGAGTATTTTAAACATGAGCGAAACAAACCTTTTGAATACTATTACAATAAACACATGAAAAGGGACGATTCCGCTAAATATCAGCAAAAAAAGAAATATGAAGGTGGACTAGACGATAAAGATCAAGAAAATAGTTTAATTGATCAAATTAAAAAGGCAATGGCTCGTCAAAAAGAGGTTCATGAAGAAAAAGAGAATGTTTTATCTAAAATAAGTGAAAAATTGGTTTAAATTTTGTAAATTTATGATAGAATGAATTATAAGGAAATGTATGTCTAAAATTGAGAATTTTTTAAAAAAACATAAAGAACTATCAAAAAAGCAAGATCTTTTAGAAGATAAGCAAGAACTTCTCAGTGAAGCGCTAGTTTCTGCTGGAATGGAAGATTTAGCTGAAGTTAGCGATGAATTGTCGACTAAGCAAAAAGATATGAGAAAAAAACTTGATAGTCAAGTGGCTCAAATAAAAGAAGGAATTGACCTTTCTCAAGAACAATCCACTTTAGAAGAACTTCAAGATTCTCAAAGACACATTCAAGAAGAAATTGAAAAAGCGCTAAATCAATTAAATGAAATGAAACAGAAACAATCCTCTAAAGGAAAAGGGGATAGTCAAGATCAATCAGAACAAAAGGAATCCTCACAAGGACAAAGTGGAAAACCTTCAGACCAATTAGGTTCTGGACAATCCGAAGAAGAAACTCCTGAAGTTATTGACAATCATGATATTTGGCACACAAGCCCTTCTTCTCAAGAAGAACAAAAAAACACATTGGACGCCGTCTTATCTCAAGCTTTAGAAGAAACTGAAAGAACTTATGGAAAAAGCTCTGTAGATAATCATTTAAGAGGTCTTTTAGAAAAAACATTAACAAAACCAAAAGTTAATTGGAAAAATGTGGTAAAAAATTATTTAGGAAGATGTATTAAATACGATTCTTCATATTCAAGAAAAAAACCTAATCGTAAATACGGATTTGACGCTCAAGGAAAAGTTCACGCTTTTGGTCCAAAGGTTTTATGGATGAACGATATATCAGGCTCTGTTCAAGAAGCTGAGTATTTAGAGTTTTTCGCAGAATTTAAAGGTATGGCGTCTGAATTTCAAGAAAGTGTTGAAGTTGGTTTTTTTGACTCAACTGTTTTAAAAGAGACTTTAAAGCTTGATGCAAACATTAAAAAACCGCCTCAAAGACCTGGGGTTGGTGGAACTGATTTTCAACCAGTGATTGATTTTGCTAAAACGAGAAAACCAGACCTTCTCATCATTCTAACAGATGGTGCGGCTCCAGTTCCAACAAAACCAAAATTTCCCGTTTTATGGGTTATTTGTGGAGGTCGAGACAACCCTGAACTATTCGGGAAACGTGTTCTTTTAGAATTAGATGGATCGAAAAAGAATTCAAAAGTATTAGGAAGCGATTAAGTCGCTTCTTTTTTATAAAGATTTTATTTTACCAATGGAATTATTATTGGATTTTTATTAGATTCTTTTACTATTTTTTTTTTAATTTTTTTAGCTTCTTCAAGTGATTCGAAAACTCCAACACAAGATCTATAATAAGTTTTTCCGTTAATTATTTTGTTCCAAAGAAAAATTTCTCCAAAAGATTTATATTTTTCAGCTTCTTTTCTCGAATCTTCTATTTTTTCAGAAGAATAAACTTGAATTGTATAAATTTTTTTACCAAGATCTAAGCTTAGTGTTAAAATAGGAAAAAATAATACAATTAAAAAATTAAAAATTTTCATATTTAAAATAAAAATTGATCCACAGGTTCGTTTTCAAGCCAAGAAACGTTTTGTTTTAATTCTGAAGATAAATTATAAGGAAAAGTTAAGAGCGTTTCATTTGAATAGTTAAGATTAAATCTGCTCCAAAAAGTTTGAATATCAGAAACGGATTTAAATTTTAGACTACTTAACTCAACTTTTAAATTGTCTTTAAGAGTTTGATAGAAATCTTCAGGATTGACTTTGGATAGGTCTGTGTTAAACAATTTGGCTCTTTCTATAATAAGTTCTTGACTCATCTGTTTTTTAAATAAATCAAAAAAGTTTTCATTTGAAAGTTTTTGTTCAAGGTATTTGTCTGTTTCAAAAATAAAAGAATTTTCCTCATGTCTTCGACGATTATCTCCTCTACCTTTAAGTTGAATATCTAAACTGAGCAAAACGATTTGACCAGATTGAGGAATTTGACTTAAATCTTTTGCGGGTACTTTTAATTCTTTAAATAATCCTTCACCTTTAGATATAACTTTAGAACCACACTTGAGTTGAAAAAAAACAGGATCATCTCCATATAAAGGAAAAAGCTCATAAATTAAATCTCGAATAGATAATTTTGACTGTGCTCTTTTTGTAATAACATTTGCTAGTGAACTTTGAGATATAAAATAATTTAAAGGTAAAAACTCTAAATTATTTGAAGAAAATTCAAGCTTTTCAAATTTTGAGCTAGATTTGTTTTTATTTTGAGAATTATATTGATCAATAGCTTTTTTTATAGCTTCAACAATTTGCGGATTAGAGGATAATTTTTCTGCAGTTTTCATCCATTGCGAATAAATGATTGGGATTGAAAAAGGTTTTTCACTAAATCTTTTTAAAAACTTAATATAAGCTTCTTTTTCTAAATCTTCAAAATTAGAATTAACCTGAATTAGCTCTTTATACTCTTTTAAATTTAAAAGACTCATCTTAACCTCTTTTTCTTATATTTAATCATATTTTCATTGAAAAGTCAAAAATTAGCCGCTTTATATTTAAAATAATATATTTAATAGTTATGAAAAAGATAATTTTAGCTTTATTCGCCGTTCTATTAACAAATTGTGCCTCAAAACAGATATATTCGCCTGATGACGAAAAAGCTTCAGCTTGCTTCGATAAAAGCGAAGAAACGACCCTTTGCGACCAAGTTAGAATCAATCTTGACCCTTATAGATTTCATAAATTAAGTGATTATCAGAAAAATAACCTTCCTCCAATTCCTGATTTGCCATAAAACGACTCAAATCGATGCATTCCTATTTAAAATAATACTTTTTTTCTCAAAAAAGGTCATAAATAATTTTTTTTTCGCTATTGACTTATAAATAATTCTCTAATACAGTATATATAAGGTATAAATAACTTAAATATAAAACAAAGGAGAAAAATATGTCAAACACAACAACAACAACAAACCCAACGGTTGGAACAACTCAAACCCAATCAACTGATGGAGGTCAAACTCTCACAACAACCCCTGTGAGTACAGTGAAGGCTGAGAAAAAATCGAAGATCACAGATACAATTGTATCTATTCTTCAGCAATTACCAGATGGTCAACTTATGACTATTTCGGAAATTTCTCAAAGAATGCCTCATGTGAAAAGACAAACGCTTCAAGCCACTCTTTCACAAATGGTTGGAAAAAGAGTTGTTAAAGTTGCGACGGGTCTTCGTCAACCTGGTTATAAAGCTATGGGTAAATAAATTTTAAATAAAATTAAGATAAAAAAAGTAAAGGCTGGAAAACCCAGCCTTTTTTATTTTGTTTCGCCAAAAATATCTATAGATAAAACATCATGAGGAATCCTATATTCCCATATTTTAAATAAATTTTTAAAAAACATCCATTCTTGCTCAATTGAATCGATACATTGTGAATATGGATAAGTTTTGTTTAAATTTTTTCCCTCTCTTTCCATATCTAAACAAAAATAATAAATCTTAACCATTCCTAAATTCCCACTTGGAGATTTAAGTTTATGAGCATATTTGCTTAAATTTTCATAATCTTTTTTTCGCAAATAATCTTTCATTTTTGATATCGAATCAGCATAATCTAATTCATAGAGAGTACTCATTTCAAGTAAAATGTTCTCTCCCAATGAATCTTCTAAATCTTTAAGATTTAGGAGTTGTTGACGATCTATTCTTGTATTTTTCATAAAGCCTCCATTTTGTTTGTTCCCAGAGCAACTTCATTCTTTCAATGAAAGAAAATTGAGGTCGATGGGTGAAATTTTCTGCCCAATGAGCAGAATTAGGTAAAAGACGATAAAGGAACCTGTTTAAAATTCTTCTCGGAAAATACCTTTTCAAATAACCAAAAAACTCAGCATCTAAACTTGCTGGAATCCAAAGAGGTGGATTTTTAGTTTTAATAACATCTAAAACCAAATCAGCAATGCTTTCCGAAGTTGCTAATCCTTGCTTCATTCTTTTCTCAACATAAGGAATCATAGATCGATAAAGATCTGTGTATGGTTTGTTCAGTTCTATCGATAATCTGGATCGAACCGACATTTTTGTTTTTTCAAAACTATTCGATCTAATAAAACCTGGTTGAATAATTGATACATTTATCCCAAAAGGTTTTAATTCAAACCACAACGATTCACTAGCTCCTTCTAGAGCATGTTTTGAAGCCGAATACGAAGCCATTGTTGGCATAGCTAACATTCCACTAACTGAAGATACATTTATAATTTTTCCTCTCCCCTTATTTCTCATATAAGGTAAAAAGTGCCTAATTAAACTCATCGGACCAAAATAATTTGTTTCAAGCTGAATCTGTTCATCTTCATAACTCATCTCTTCAAGAACTGATCGATAACAAATCCCCGCGTTATTAACCAAAATATCCACTCCTCCGAAATTTTCTCGAATCGATTTGACAAGTTTTTTTCTAGAATCTTCGCTTGCTACGTCAAGTTCCTTTATCGAAAAATTTTCATTTTCAACAAATCTATTCTTAAGAACCCCTAAACTTTTCTCCCTTGCTGTTATGATGACTCGATATCGATCTAAACGATACAATTTGTCGGCTAAAGCTAAGCCAATTCCTGAAGAACATCCAGTGATCAAGACGATTGGTCGATAAGTTTGGGGTGTAGATATGTTGAAAAAATATATCCATTTATACATATATCCTCCTTTCTTATTGAGAAAACCGATTTAAGACGCGTTCTATAACTTCTTTTAAAATATCCATTTTAATTGGTTTTGTCGCAAAATCATCCATACCAGCCTCAAAACATTCCTCTTTTGACTCTTTAAGAGCATTTGCTGTTAAAGCAATAATTGGCATATGATCTTTATCTTTTTCTAAAATTCTTATTTGTCTAGAAGCTTCATATCCATCCATTTCTGGCATTTGACAATCCATTAAAATCAGGTCGTATCTCATTTTTTTATATTTCTCTAAAGCTTCCACTCCATTAAGAGCTGTGTCGACTTGATATCCAAGCTTTAAAAGCATGGTTTTAGCGACAAGTAAATTAACTTGATTATCTTCAACAAGTAAAATTTTATTTTTTCCATCTTTTTTAATGGAAAGGTTTGCTTGAATCTCTTCTTTTTCTTTAAAAAATATATGATCTAAATTTTTTCTTAAAATTGGCAATCTAACATATTCATATTCTTCTAATCCAGCTTCTTTAATTAGCGTCATATTTTGAATATGATGAGGTTTTATCATAAAAACTAATTTTATGTTGCTTGATTTTATTTCATTTATATATTTTCTATCAACTTTTTTAATATCTTCAAAGTTAACGAAAAGATATGAATTTTTTACAAGAGGAGTTTGAGCTTCTAAAGCGTTTGGCATATAGAATTGAATCGCGTCTACAATCTCCTTATCTTTTGAATAGAAAAAAACTTCGGGTATTTTTGAAAGATTTGATTTTTCTTCTTTAAAAGGTAAAGTGATGATAAATTCAGAGCCAATAGCTTCTTTTGAAACAACTTTAATACTTCCTCCCATTTTTTCAATAATTGTTTTTGAAATAGTTAATCCAAGACCTGTTCCTCCGTATCGTTTTGTATCAGATAAATCGGCTTGATTGAAGGATTCAAAAATTTTATTTATTTTACTTTGAGGAATTCCAATTCCTGTATCTTTAACAACAACGACTAGCTTTGAGTCGAATTGCTCCGCAGATAAAGTGATTGTTCCTGTTGGAGTAAACTTAATCGCATTTCCTAAAAGATTAACGATAACCTGCTTAAATCTAACCTCGTCTCCCGTATAGTGTTCATTGAGATTGTCGTCTAAAAACACATTAAATGCTAAATTTTTTCTATAAATAGCCATTGACATTGTTTCAGCTACATTTTCTAAACATTTCTTTAAATCAAATGGTTCTTTTTGAAGTTCGAAACGACCCGATTCAATTTTAGAAAAATCTAAAATATCACTGATAAGCTCTAATAAAAATTCTCCTGATTGACAAACTATTCCGACTTGTTCTTTTTGAGTGTCGTCAAGTTTTGATGTTTTAAGAATATCCATCATACCTATTATACCATTAAGAGGAGTTCTTAACTCGTGGCTCATATTGGCTAAAAATTCACTTTTAGCTTTATTTAATCGTTTCAATTCTTCTTGCTTTAAAAGTTCTTCTTTAATCTTGACTTGGTCTTCTTCAAGTGCATAGGCTACGTCAAGCTTCATTTGGTCAACGTAAATATAGCAATGAATATTTCCTGCTGGATTTGTAATTGTTGTTTTTTGAAGATTAAATTTAGATAATGACAGTTTTCCTTCAATAACCCGAGGAGGTGTTATTGTTATTTGTTTAAATTGAGTCTTTAAAAAAGAAAGAGCTTGCCCAGCAGAAATGTTGATAATTTCTTTAAAAGTTTCTAAAATGTTTTCTCTATTTTCTTCATATTTTTGATAAAAATTAGAATTTTCAAAAGAAATATCTAAAAGATTCATTGCTGTTTTTTTATTTAATCCAATTAAAAGCTCTCCATATACTTCACCTGTGAAAAATATAGAAAAATAGATATCTTGATCTTCTTCTAAATGATTTATTGACTCTATTTTTTCTTTAATTTCTGATTGAATAGAAAATAGAGAAGATAGAGTTTTTTGAATAGAACCTGAGTATATTTTACAACTTTGCTGAAGAAAGTTGTTGTCAACAGTTAAATTGTTTGAATCACGATAATCCTTTTACTTTTTTAATTAAATCAATAATAGGTTCAATTCCTGAATTTATGGAAAGATTATCTTTATTTAAATAACCTTTGGCCCCGATTTTTAAACAAGAATCAATAGTCGAAGGGTCGCTGATTGCTGAAACCATGATAACGTTTGCTTTTTTATCAAATTCCATAATTTTCTCCAAACATTCCTTCCCACTGCAATTAGGCATTGTTATATCTAATAAAACAAGGTCTGGTTTTGTTTTTTTATAAAGATCAAATCCTTCGTTTCCATCATTACCAAAACCAACAACTTCACAAATAGATTCGATTTTTCTATTTAAGACTTTTTGAATTATTTTATTATCATCGACAATTATTGTTTTAATTTTTTGATCAAAATTTACTTTCTAAATCTTTAATTTTGGATTCAATTTCTGAAATTGCTTCTTGATAATTGAAAAAAACAGGATTTAAGATTTTTTCAATTTCTTCAAAATTTGAAGATTTTTCTAAAACAATTAGCTCTTCAACTCTATTTAAAGAATTATAAAATTCAACTAAGCCAACGTTGAAGCATCCAGATTTGTATTTATGACAAAAAGAAGCTACATTGAGTAAGTTTTTTTTATCTAATTCTATTTTAATTTGAGCAGGATCAAAGCTTTTAATAAAAATTTTAGAAACATTAACCCAAAGGGGAGAGCCTTCTGAATCTTTTAAAGAAATCATATCTTGTATAGATTCTTCATTTAAGTGTTTAAAGTTATTAAAAGCATTTGTGATTCGAGTTTTTCATAAAAACCTCTTTGTTTCTATTGAATACCGATATTTGAACTTATTTTTTTATCCAGTTATATAAACCTTTATAGTCGTCTTTTTTTGATACAACTTCTAGTTTTTTATTCGGATTTAATTTTTCACTTATATCTAAGAAGTGTTCTTCAACAAAGCGAGTATGAGATTTTTCAGATATAATTTTAATAAAAAAAGAATTATTTTTATATGATATTTTAAAATCATAAAAAGCCAAATTAGATTCAATCGTACAATCATGAAATTCTTTTAAAATTTTGATTTTCATCAATTCAATGTGTTTTTCATCTTTTTTAAAATGAGGACTTTTGTTTTCAAAAAACTCAATTGGAACATTAAAAGAATTAGCGATTTCTTCTGATTTTAATAAAAAATCTTCATAATTGATTTTAAAAGTATTAAATTCTTCACCTAGCTTTAAAAGCTTATTAAATTCAGGGAAATCATTTATATTTTCAACATCTAAAGTGAAGGATTGGTTGTTTGGTAAATCAACTTTAATCCAAAGTTCGTTAAAATAAGCTTGTTTTACGCTTTCTATTTCAAAAATTTCAACGCCAATTTTTAATACATGAACAGTTTCATTGTCGATTAGAAATTTTTCTTTAATCGCTAAAGGGCATGGAAAGATTTTCTCATTTATTAAACTATTAAGATTCATATGTTTATTCTATTTTATTTTTTTATTTGAGTCAATTGTCTCATTTTGAATCATTTCTGTTTGCTTTTTATATATTAAATGTTAAGATATAAAAATGGAAAACTTTAAAAGAGACACAGGTCTGTTAGTTAAAGAATTAAAAGAATTATTAGATCCATCATATTGCTCTATTTACACAAGTTATACTTTTAGAGGAATGATTGAAGTTTCTATTAAAAATCCTTTTTCGAATCAATCCTATCTTATTTCTTTTATAAACGCTCCTGAAGGAGAATTTCACAACGCATTAAAACTTCCTTCTGATATTAAATCAAAAAAAGTATATGAATCTCCAAATCAGACAATTGTGTTTGATTTAAACTTTGAAAATTTAGATCTTATAATGTGCTCAGTTAAAAATGGAGAAGATTCTTTTTTAAATAAAAAAGTTGATTCAATGGATCAATATAAATTTAAGAAGATTTATGAAGTCTTTTCTTTACTTTCAAATTATTGTTTTAAAAAGAAAATTAAAAATTTAAAAATCAATTATAATCAGCTATTTTTCATGAAATTATTTTCAGATATTTTCAATCAAAAAGAAGATTTTAAAAGATACATTTTTATGTTTTCACCTCAAGAATTTAGATTTAGACACAATAATGAAGATATAGATAAGTTAGTTCTTGAAGAAATGCTTGTTAAAATAAAAGATACTTCAGCTTTTTTTATTGAGGATAAACATGGAACTTTTTATTTAGATCATGATTTAGGAATTTTCTATAAAGATAAAAAATATATTTATTTAGATCAGTCCATAACTGAGAGAATAGAAGTCTCTAAAGATAAAGAGTATGATTTAGTTTCATATTCTAAAAACGAAGAACCAATATATTATAAAACTTGTCTTAAAAAAGGTGTTGATTTATCTAAAATCGATAAAAGAAGTTATTACAAAGCTTATAATATGGTTTTTAAATTAAAAAAGAGTAAAGATTTTTATTTTTTGTTTGATTTAAATGGAAATCAAATACCTTGCCATCATTCGGATTTAGAACTTTACGTTTTAGGAAAAGATCCTCTTATTTAAGGAGGATCTCTTGAGTCAACTAAACTGCTTTTTTTAAAGTGGTTGAATCTTCTGATTTTTGTTTTTCGATTTGTTTTATTTGTTTTTCTAAAGAATTTAAATCTTTTAATAAATTAAAAACTTTTTGTTTGTCATAATCTTTGTAGTAGAAAGATTCTGAGATAGAATCAAGTGTTGAAAGGTCGATTTCTTCATTTTTAAGAAAAGATTGAAATGAATTATCTTTTGCAGAAAACTCTTCCCAAGAAATATCAGGGTTTTCAAACCAAGAATTTAGATATCTTTTGAACTCTAAAGCTTGAAAGCTAATCATTTGATTATAGACTTTCTGCCCCATTAAAAGCTCTTGAAGCGATATTTTGATTGTTGAGATATTGTTGTAGTTGATTTTTTTCATAAGCACCTCTAAATAACAAATACTGATTTTAAGCTGTTTTTCTTATTTCTGTGTCAACTTGAGACATATTGTGAAAATCTCTGCAGATTAGACGAATCATTTTTCGATCAGATTCTTCTAATCCAATATATGAAAGGCCATATTTAGTGTAATTCTCACTATCTATAATTTCTTTGACTTTAAAGATATTTTTTGTGAACCCTTTTTCTTTTAAAATTGGAATATCTATTCTAATTATTTGATCTTTTATAAATAAATCTTTTGAAGCATTTAATGAAATCCCTATTTCATTGATTGATTGTATTTTAAAATTAGAATAAATAATAGCACAAGATTTTTCTTGAAAATCAGGCACAGGATATTCGAACCATTTCTCTTCAATTGTCCATAAACTTTTAATTTTAGATTTAAAAATTTCTCTATCTAAAGGCTTAATAATGTAATCACTTGCTCCGAGCTTAATCGCTTCAACTACATCAGTAGAAGATTTTTTGCCTGAAGTCATTATAGTTGTTATTTTTTTATTAGATTTAAGAATATATTTTAAAAGATCAAATCCACTCGATTTTCCAAGATTTATATCTAATAGAATTAAGTCAAAAGTGTCAGATTTTAATTTTTCTTCAGCTTCGGAAAGAGATAAGGCATGTTCTGAGCTTATTTTAAGATCAAATAAAAGTCCTTTAATCAGCTCAGCATCTGTAAGTTGATCTTCAACGATAAGGGCAATTTTGTTTTTATCTTTTACGACGCCCTTAAATTATAGTGGTGAGATTTTATTGATTCAATTATTTGCTTTGAGGCTTTGTAGGGATCTTTATTAGAAGATTGAAAATGTTTATTTCCTAAAATGCATTGAACCGTGAATTCTTCATGATCTTTTGAAATTATCCATCTCGCATTTGGGGTTTTAAATCTGAATCGATTCATTTTTTGTGAAATAAACGATTCTAAAGACTCACTTCTATCGAGGTTTTTGAAAAAATAAGAATTATTCATAAAATCTCCTTTTTTTGAATAGATTCATTTTAAAAATACCAAATTTTGAAAAAAAAATATAGAAATGACTCGATTCGATTCAAAAATTATCAAAAATAAGTTTTTTTAAATATAATATACCATTTAATTTTATATAAAAATGGAGAAAAAAATGAAAATTGTCAGTTTTCTAACAACGATTATTTTATCATATAATGCTTATTCAGCTTGCTCAAATTGTAATCAGTCATTTGTAGCATCCTCAAATTTAACAGTCGTTGGAACTGCTCAACAAACCTCAAGTGTTGATTTAGCGACACAATCAATTCCAAGCTTTACGTTTCAATTTAAAAACAACACCAGTTCTCCAAAAGACATTCAATCAATTCAAGGAACCGACTCTGGTTCTTTTATTTTTTCTGTAAATAGATGTACAAATGTTTCTCCTGGTAAAACATGTCAAATCACGATAACGTCTAAAACTAAAAAATTAGCACCAAAAACATATTCTGCTACAATCAATGACGCGGCGATTCAATTAACAGTAGCTGATTCAACGACTCAAACTCAAGGAACGAGTCAATACGGATTTGAACCAAGCAATTTATCAAACATCGCATTTTCTTCAGGGGAAAGAAGTAAAACAATTACAATTACTGTGAAAAATTCTGGAAATGGATCGGGAATTCCTCAATTGTCGATTCAAAACGCTTCTTCTCTTTTCTTTTTAATTAACCGTTGTGAAAACGTATCTCTTGGCGCTGGTAAAAGTTGTTCTATTATTTTAACAGCAAAAGCTCCACCAAATGGACAGCCAATTTCTGATTCTCTAATTTTAAAAGAAAATAATATCGTTAAAACTTCTCTTCCAGTCGCTGTAGCTCCGCCACCTTCTCAAAACTTAACTTGTACATTTAATGGTCAAACTTATCAAAATGGAGCTTCTATTCCAGGCTTTAGTGCTAATTCGGTTTCTTTTGGATCACAATGTTCAAGTGTAGCCGTTTCAGGAACTTGTCAAAACGGCTCTATCACCAATGCTCCAGCATATTCGAGTTGTAGTGTACAAGTTGCGGCTAGTTGTACTTTTAACGGCCAAACAATTGCTAGCGGAACTTCTGTTCAAGCGTTCGCTTCTGGAAGTGTGTCTTTTGGCGCAAGTTGCGTAAGCGAGCAAAGAACATGTAATAATGGAGTTTTAAGTGGAACAAATACTTTTGCGGCGTGTTCTGTTGGTCAAGCTTCGAGTTGTTCATTTAATGGTCAAACATATAATCATGGAGATTCAGTTCCTGGATTTAGCTCAAATTCTGTAGCTTTTGGAAATTCTTGCTCGTCTGTTTCAACTTCAGGTCTTTGTCAAAATGGATCTATAACAAATCAACCAGCTTTTGCGACATGTAGTGTACAAGCTGCGGCTAGTTGTACTTTTAACGGCCAAACATTCTCACACGGATCTTCTGTTCCAGGGTTTAGTTCAAGCTCTGTAGCTTTTGGTGATTCTTGTTCAAACGTAGCAGTTTCAGGAACTTGTCAAAATGGATCTATAACAAATCAGCCAACTTCTGCGACATGTAGTGTACAAGCTGCGGCTAGTTGTACTTTTAATGGTCAACCAGTTTCAAGCAGCTCTTCAATTTTAGCTTATCAATCTTCAAATGTAGCGTATGGATCTAGCTGTGTAAGTGAGCAAAGAACATGTAATAATGGAGTTTTAAGTGGATCAAACACTTTTGAGTCTTGCTCAGTTTCAGCTCCTGCTTCATGTACTTTAGATGGTCAAACAATTGCTCATGGAGCTTCAATCAACGCTTATTCGACAAGAACTGCTTCGGTTTGTACAGCTGAAGTTAGAACTTGTGATAATGGAACATTGTCTGGTGTTGTAAATGCTCAATACTCAAGCTGTCAAGTTGTTATTCCTCAAAATTATGGATTATCTTTTTATCAATTCGTAGAGTTTTCACCAGGTACAAGTTTAGTTACGTCTCCAGGAACTTGTGTTGCTTATGGAATTGATCCTTACAATGGATGTTCAGGGTCTCCTTTTTCTCCTCAAAATGTTGATTTAGGCTGGGGAACTCAATACGTTTGCGCATCTAAATCATATATAGATGGAAACAGTTGTTATGATGCCGTTGTTTCAAGCGGTGGATACAATTTTGATTTTTTCCAAGGAACAGAAAGCTATGTTGAAAATAGCACTACGTTCACAAAAACTGCTTATCAAAATAAAATTTTCATGACAACAACTTCTGGAGGAAGCACAAATAGAAATATGTCTGTCGCAACTTCTTCTGGATGGAGTTCTATTGATTTTTTCACAACAAGTGATAATAACTATCCAATGATCAAAGACCAAGCCCCAGTTGTTAAAGTTGGAACAAACTATTTTACAATTGGTCAATTAGGAAATTGTACTTCTAATTGTTCAGCTCTATTAAAAATAGGTTCTGGAGCTACGTCAATTTTTTCAGCACATGATATAACAGATCTTTTCACAGCTAATGGATATTTATTCATTATTTCAAAAAATACTACAGACACTTATTATAAGTTTAAAAAAATAGATCCGAATTCAGGCGCTGTTTTATCAACATCTTCTTTAACTTTATCGACTTCCTCTTCTTCTAATTTTAGATTAGTTGATATGAGTGGTTCTATTTTTGTCGTTCAAAATGAAATTTTTGTCAAAGGTAATTTATCAAGCAACTACTCTTCACAAGGATCTGAAATTTTCAAATTAGACCAATCAACTCTTGGACTATCGTTAATGTTTGATTTAAGCCCAGGAAGCGCTTCGACTTATCCATTTGCTAATTCTAATTCAAACAACAAAAATAATGAAAACTTCATAGAATTATCAGATGGTTCGATTGTATCGTTAGTTTCTGTAAATACAAATTCTTCAGTTCTTTATAGATTTACTTCGACAACCGCAACGCCTCTATCTTTTTATACATTTTCAAATACAGGCGTAAATATGAATTTTAAATTTACAGAGTTAAGCCCAAATAAAATTTTAATCTTATCTTCTTATAACTCACATATTGGAATTTATGATTTTAATCAATCCGCTTCTTCTCAAAACACTTATTCTTACACTTTACTAAATGATAATGACTCTTTTCTACCGTCTCCATTTATTCAATCATTTAGACAATCCTTATCAATTTTTGGATCAGGAGCTTACTCATATATTGATTCAAATAGCAATTTTGTTCAAGGTTGTTATTCAATGGGTGCGGCTCAAAACATTAACATTGGATCTCCTGTAAAATATAACGATTTTGTTTATTTTGCGATAAGCTTCGACTCTAATGATCAAACTGGAAACTGCGGAAGTAATAAGTTTAGATTTGTTTTTGTTGGAAAACTAAACTTAACAACAAATCAACTTACAATCGTTGATAAATCTTCTTCAGTAATGCATTCTTCAGATATTTCTATTTCAACAACGGTTAATTTAGAACTTATGAGAAAAGGATCGGATGTTGTTCTTTTCGGACAATACGATTATTCAAGCTATATGAGTCAAACCCCACAAAAAATCGTATTTAATCGATCAATCAACTCAAGCGATCAAATTACTACACATGATTCGGTATTATCTTCGAGTCAAATTAGTGATTTAAATAACGCTTTATTTTTTGGAATTTATCGTTTCTCTCCAAGATTAGATACAGAACCTTTTATCAATTTATTTAATACAACTAATCCACAATATGGACAAGAACTATATCAGGTTAGATTCTAATTGTATCGTTTCGATACATTTTTGACGAATCTATAATTTTAAGCTAAGATTGAGGAGTGTTTAATTTAAAAACATTCCTCTTTTTTTTAATATCTATTTTTGGGATTTGTCTATCAACTTATCTCTACGAAGAGTATGGGAGAGTTGAATCAGTTTCTGTTAATAAAAAACAAATCGGTTATTTCAATGAAATTACAAATACAGTTTATCAAAAATTTAATCATAAGTTTTTATGGCTAGAATCAAAAACTGGTCAAGTTATTTATGAATCGCAAGCTATTAAAACTGATAAGAACTCAACGACTCGAATCATTTTAAAAAATGGATCAATTATTGATCTTAAAGAAAATTCAATGGTTGTTCTATCAATGGAATCGAATCAATTAAGTTTAAATGTATTAAGTGGTGATTTTTTATTAAAAGTTAAAGAGAATGAAAAGTTAAAAGTAGCCAACGGAAATCAAACAATTGAAGTTAAAAATAATTCTACAGTACATCTTTCAAGAAAAGAGTCGAAATCTTTAATTCAAGTCTTAGAAGGATCTGTTCAAATCGGAAAAGATTATATTGATTCTGGTAAAACCGTTGAGTCAGTTAAAAATGAACCTCTTCTAATTAAAGAAAACACATTTAAAGATATAAGTCCAGAGATTGGTTCTTTTAAAACTTTTAATGAAAGAATTGTTTCTTTTTATTGGAAAAAAAATAATAAAAACAAAACAAAACTTTTAATTGGAAAAAATTCTGAAAATTTAGAAGAAATTGAACTCTCTACAAATGCGTATAGTTCTAAGTTTACAGAAGGGATTTATTTCTGGAAATTAAAGGATTCAACTGAGGAAACTCCAGTTTTTTCTTTTAAAGTTGAAAAATTGAAAAGGTCAAATCTTATCTATCCAACAAAAGATTTAATTTTATTTGAAAATCCTTCTAAAATATCTTTTAAAGTTGAAAGTTTTGATTCTATAGAATCTAAAATAGAAGTTTCTAAAGATAAAACATTTAAATCAATTCTTAATTTAAATGAATTCTTTGAAAAAGGAACTTATTATTGGAGAGTTAAAGATTCTTACTTGGATGAATCGATATATTCAGATCCTATCTCTTTTCAAGTTGAAGATAAGCCTAAAAATGTTGAAATTTCTTTTATCTCTAAAAAAGAAGAGATATATTTAGAAAAACCTAGATTCGAATTAAAATGGGATTCAACAAATCAAGGAGCTGTATCAAAATGGGTAGTTGAAATTAAAAAAGACGATTTTTATAAGAAAATTCAAACCACAACTCCAGAATTGGTTTTAACCGAACTTAACGGTGATTTTAAAATAAAAGTTAAAGGGTTTGATCGATATGAAAATACTTTGGGTGAAAAAGAGGAAATGTTTACTTTAACGAAAGCGCCTGAAGCTCAAATTCCATATATTGAATCGTATAGATCTGATTCTAATGGAAACGTTTCAATTAACTATAGAAATGATTATGAAAGTTGTGAAATTTTAATTTTATCGAATAATTTTAAAACTTCATGTAATTCTACAATAAAAGATCTGCTTCCAGGTAATTATCCAATTAAAGTTATCGCAAAGGATCGTTTTGGTCGAACATTAGAATCAAGAAACCCAGCTTCAATCATAGTTCCTTTGGAAAGCTCTATTAAAGCTCCTAAAAAAAGAAAGGTCAAGGTAAATACAGATGAGTAAAGTAAAATTTCCGATTTGGCTTAAATTGTCTATTTTAACTCTATCATTAGTTATAGCAGTTGCCTCATATATAGGTAAGTCAAGCTATGAATACTTCGAAACAACCCTCTTACAGAGAGAAGAGTTTTCAAACATAACAGAGACTCGTTTTAAAAATAATCAAGCCGAACAACAGATTCAAAATTTAATTGATAGAGCTATTTCAATAGGGAAAGATTTAAGAGAAAAGCCTGAATATGAATTGACAGATAGTGATATTTTAAATTTAGAAGTTTGGAATTTAGATTCTAATAGCATTGAGAGAAAAGTATCAAACCTTTCATTTTTAGATAAAAATAAATTAAATCAAGATTTTTTTCAAAAAATAAATAAAAATTGGAGTAAGCGATTTGAAATAAATAATGTTAGCGAAGAAAAACAAATGATTGCACAAGTCTCTATTCCTTTTATAAAAAATGAGCAAAATCAATACACTCATTTTATTGTTTTTAATTTTAATTTAATTTCTTTACAAAAAAACTTTTCCATGGAGGATAGATCTGGATTTATTCTTAACGATAAATATCAATTTTTAGCGAGTAGTGATGAAAAAGATCTGTTAAAAGTAGAAAATAAATCAGCGCAAATCAGATCTTTTCTAAAAGATAACGTGAATGAAAAACAATTTTCATATAAAGAAAATGGGCAAGAATATGTTGGATCTTTAGTTATTTCTCCGCATTTTGGGATAAAAACATTTATTCAAACCAACAAAAAAGCAATTTTAGAGCCTGCGATAAATGTGAGAAATAAAATTATTTATATGACTTCTGTTATTTTTTCAATAGCTCTGTTTTTAGTTTACTTCTTTTCAGCTTCACTGACTCGTTCTATAACTATTCTAAATGAACTTGTTCAAAAAGTTGCGCAAGGTGATTTTAGTGTTAAATCTAAAAACTCTATAAAAACTTTTTTAAAAGACGAGACTACGGAGTTAGCGGAAAATTTTGATAAAATGACCACTGGCTTAACGGAAAGAGAAAAATTTAAAAACATTATTCATAAATTTCATGGTCAATCAGTTAGTGAAGATTTAATGAATAAAGATAGTTTAGTTGTGGGTGGGGAAAAGAAAGAGGTATGTGTATTTTTTAGTGATATTAGAGGATTTACCGCTTTTTCAGAAAATACATCACCGGAGCGAGTTGTTTCAATGCTTAATGAGTATTTTGAAGTTATGGTCTCAATTATCACTAAAAGAGGGGGAATTGTTGATAAATTTATCGGCGATGCTATTATGGCAGTTTGGGGAGCGCCTCAAGGTAGCGAAAAAGACGCTTACAACGCAACAATGGCTTGCTTAGAGATGCGACAATCTTTAAATGAATTAAATCAAAAAAGAATAAATCGAGGAGAATCTCCAATTATGATAGGAATGGGGCTTCACACAGGATCTGCTATTTCAGGAATTATCGGTAGTTCTGAAAAAATGGAATATACAGTTATTGGTGATACAGTAAATGTTACGTCTCGGCTTGAATCTTCAACTAAATCATTTGGAACTGATCTTTTAATTAGCTCTCAAATTATGGAAAAGATTAAAGATCATTTCATTATATCAAAAGCAGGAGAAGCTTTAGTTAAAGGAAAATCGGAACAATTATCTTTATATAAAGTGAATGGACTAATTGAAAATGGACAGCCTAAACTGATTCAAACACCTTATTCTTCTTATGAATCAGAAGAAGCCGATAAAATTAAGAAAATTGGTTAATTTTGTTAAAAAAAGAATTAAAAATAAGAAAATAGGTTTAAGTATCGATATTTAAAATATAGAGTTAAGGAAAAAAAGTGAAAAATCTATCTATCTATCTATCTATCTATGTCTTTGCAGTTTAAAGAACTGGTTTTTAACTAATTTAACGACTCAAATCGAATACAAAAGAAATAAGCAAAGCTCGAAATTGATGAATTTTGGGCTTTTTTCATTTTTATCAATAAAAAAATCATTAAAATTAAATAAAAACCGAAAGGAAAAATATGAAAACTAAAGCAATATATGGATTGCTGATGGGATTGGTAATGTCAACGACCATGAATGTGTTCGCGGCACAACCACTAATGCTGTCGGGACGATTACTCAATAATACGACGAGTCTTCCAATTGAAGAAGCTGGAGTTGAGTTCAACATTAGAATCAAAATAGATGGTTGTACTGTTTATTCAGAGACACAAACTCAAGATCTGAGTTCGTCAAGTGGTTATTTTAAATTAGTGAGTGGATCAGGAACTGTAAGTTGGGGAAGCTTAAGTTCAGTATTTGATGACGGAACTGCGACATGTCAAGAAAATTCTTCAACGCCTTCGGTAAACTCTTCAACTGTTCGTAAAGTTCAAATTTCTGTTAAAAGATCTTCGGAGTCTTCTTTCACAACATTTAGTGAAGAAAATTTAAATTCAGTAGCATTTGCGAAAATAGCAGAATCACTAGATGGAAAGAAAAAAGAAGATTTTATTCAAGTCGCAGGATCTGTAACTCAATCAATCATGAGTCAGGTCGCTACATATTTTTCAGCATATAGCACTCAATTGTTAGATTTAGTGAATGGAACATCAGCTTCATATGTAAAACCAGCTGATTTATCTTCTGCTCTAGGGACTAAACAAAACTCATTAGGATATGTTCCACTAAATCCTTCAAATAACTTATCAGACGTTGCTAGCGTTGCTCAAGCTAAGACAAATCTTGGATTAGGATCACTTGCTGATAAATCAGCTTTAACCGCTAGTGATATTCCAAGTTTGACATTATCGAAAATTTCAGATGCAGGATCTCTTGCTTCTAAATCAAGCGTTGCTGATTCAGATATTAGTGGAGTCTCATGGAGTAAAATCAGTGGAGTTCCAAGCTTCGCGGCGACTTCTCACACTCACGCAATTAGTGATATTACAAGTTTACAAACATCACTAGATGCAAAATTAACAGCAGCAAAATTATCGCTAAACTGTACAGCAGCACAAACAGTACAATACGTTTCTGCGACTGATAGTTATCAATGTCAATCAATCGCGATTGCTTCTAGCGCAGTAAGCGGATTAGGATCTTTAGCTACAAAATCAACAGTTGCAGATTCTGATATTACAGCATTGAGTGGTTCTAAACTAACTGGTGGAGTTTTAGTTGGGACAGTTTCTGGAACGACTTGTACAACTGCTGGGTTGACTCGCTACAATTCTGGTGCTTTAGAATTTTGTAATGGCTCTTCTTGGTCTACTGTTTCTTCAACAAGTTCAAGCTCAGTCCCTATAATTTCAAGTTGGACAAAATTCACACCAACAACTTCGGGTATAGCATTAGGAGCAAACGACTTGTATTGGAGAAGAGTTGGAGATTCGATGGAAATAAGAGGTGTTTTTTATATTGGAGGAACGTCTCCGAATCCATTAACAATGACTTTGCCAAGTGGAGTTTCAATTGATACTAGTAAAATAAATTCAACAACTGGAAATATTACGTTTGGATCAGCATTAAGAAGAACTTCAGCAACATCTTCATTAACTACAGGTTCTGGAGCTGATATTCGATGGGTTCTTTTCTATAACGGATCATCAACAGCTTTTGGGTTTTCTCGTCAAATAGTTTCTAGTGCTTTTAGTTCTGAAAATATCGATAACTACTCAGTGACTGGCGATAGAATCGAAATTCAAACATTGTCAGTTCCTATCTCCGGTTGGTCAGCTTCTACTTCTTCTTTCGTAGCTTATTCAGCTCCAGTGAATTTAAAATATAACAATGTAGCTGGAACAACAGTTGGAACTTCTCTGACGGCAATTCCATTTGCGACTCAAATATATGACAACTCTTCAGGAGCGTATAATCCAACAACTGGAGTTTTTACAGCGCCTGTAGCAGGAAAATATAGAATCACAGCAAGAATAACAAATAATGCCACTTTTATCACAGAGATGTATCTTCAGTTTAGAAAAAACACATCTCAATGGGCTATAAAATATATGAGCTTTAGTACAGCTATAGGTAAAGGAACGATTGATTTATCAGATACAGTTCCTTTAGCAGTTGGAGATACATTGTCTGTTTACGCGTCTGCGACTTCTTCTTACACAATGATCACAGCTGTTGATTATAATTCTTTAATGATTGAAAGAATAAGTGACTAATTTTAATTTTAAAATAAAAAGGAGGTGCTGAATTATTTAAAAAAAGATCCTTAAAACTTAACTACTAGGGAGAGCGAAAACTCTCCCTTTTTTTATGAAAAATTTAAAGCGATTAAACTTAAAGTCATAAATAAAGATCCAATTATTGTTCCATAAAAAGTACTTTTCTTTCCTCCAATAAAATGAGCTTCTGGAAGAAGTTGGAAAATTGATAAAAATATCATTATTCCACTGATTAAAGAAAATATAACACCTAAACTTAAATTAGAAAAAACTATTTTAAACAAATAATAACCAAAGAATCCTCCAATAGGTTCTGCTAAAGCAGAAACAACAGTCATTATAATTGCTTTTTTTCTATTTTTTTCAATTAAAAAAATTGGAAATGAAATCAACAACCCTTCTGGAAAATTATGAATCGCTATTGCTAAAATTAAAGGCCAAGAAAACTCTTTACTTTCCATTACAATACTGAAGGTAGCCATTCCCTCTGGAAAGTTATGAATTGTCAATAATATAAAAGATATTATTCCAATTTTTTGTAGTTTATTTTCATTTTTCTTTGCTAATTTATGTATAAATAAAACTAATAAAGCTCCTATTGTAAAAAAAAGCAATGAATATAAAAAACTATAACCTAATTTATTAAAATGATTTATACTTTTAGGAATTATTTCGAATAGAGATAAACAAATCATAACGCCCGCAGAAAAACTTAAAGCTAGAGATGTTATTTTTGGATTATCCTTTTTTATTAAAGTTCCAAAAATTCCTCCAATTATTGTGGTTGAAGCGGCTAATGTTGTTAAAAATAAAGCAAATATCATAAAAAACCTCTTTATAATAAATACCTATAATTAAAGCTAAAATTATAGATTTTAACTATATTATTTTTCTATATGATTATTGATTTTTATTATAACTTAAAGATTTTGCTAGTTGCAATGATCACAAGTACAAGAAAATGGGTGTTTATCGTTTGATTTAAAATGAATCGGACATCCATATCTGTTTACATTACAATTAGAACCTAAGCTACATTCGTAAATCAAATAAAGATCTTTTAATTTTTTTGATTTACATCGAGAACAAATTTTAGATTTAGAATCAAGCCAGCACTTACAATCTTTACACTCTTTTCTTAGAGAAATAAGAGTTTCAATTTGAAATTTATTTTTTTCTTTTGTTTTAAAAACAGACCCAATTGGTTTTTCTTTGTATTTTTTAGGTAGTTTATACTTTATATCCATAAAAATCTCCTTACAAACAAATTGTATCTTAATTTATTTAAAAAAGCAAATTGTTTCAAAATGAAATTTTTTAATTTTTTATACAAAAATTGATATAAGCATTTTTTGGACGATTATCTGAGCCTGTTGGAACTTGATTTGCCGCATTAAAAACATATGTTCTTCGACCAGCGCCACCGCCATCATTGTGAACTCCAGCCGCTCCACCGTCTGTAAACGCTCCTGAAGACCCACTATAAGCCGCTAAATTATCTAGAGTTCCAGTTATGTTCCGAATCGCATCTCCTTGAATAGAACCGACATTATTGCCTGTATTTCCGCCAGTATTCATCGCAGTTCTAGAAGCTTTATCTGGATCATTTCCAGCAGTTCCATCAACCCCTCTTAAAAACCTTCCACGATAATCAGGTAATCTAAAAGTAGTAATTCCATCTCCTGATCCATGGCTTGAGCTAATAACCGAGAATAGATTAGAATAGGTCGTTCTAGATACAGCGCTACCATCAGCTAACAAATAACCAGAAGGACAATTTGAACCAGCGAACGGAATTACAGTTCCTGTTGGAACCGAATCGCCAACAGAAGCGCAACTATAAACTCCTCCACTTTTCGTTAAAAAAGTATTAGCAGGACAATCCGGAACATCGCTTTTTAAGATGTAATTAGCCAAAGTAGCGGCTAAATCACTAATTCTCGATACAGATATCGAACTAACCTCTGCGTCGCCTACAGAACTTTTAGTCGCTAAAGAGCCTAATCCAGAAACAGCCGTTGAAGCTATAGATATATTTGCGCATTGAAAAGAATCACTTACAGAGATATATTGAGGAATTTGAGATGTTGAACAGCTAAACGCGGTTTTATCTAATTTGTTATTTAATTGAGTACTTAACGAAGTTATTTCACTAATTGAATGAGTATGTGATGAAGGTGTGAATGTTGTTGGAATACTGGTTAATTTAGACCAAGCTAGAGATGTTATATCACTATTTGATACTGTACTTTTCGTCGCTAATGTTCCAAGTCCTAGATTTGTACGAGCCGAAGCGATATTTGTTAATTCACTTAAATTATTTGCTGGATTGATAGGCGTGTAAGATAAAATGTTTTGCTTGTTAGCTAATGCTACATCAACAGAGGATTGTTTCGCATATGTTGTATTTGTTCCATTCACTAAATCAATAATGTTTTGTCTTTGATTAAGAATCGAATCCAATCCAGATTGAGTCGATACAGAATTCACCTGTAAAAAATCAAGAGGGCCTTTTCCTTTTAAAAAATCAGCCTCGCTCGCATAAGGCGTGGCATTTAAAGTATCTGATCCAAAATCAACAAAAGGAGCTGAATCAATTTTAACCGCAACTGCCAATTTCCTTAAATCACTCGATACAGCCGTCCAGGTTGTTCCATTTTGACAATTGTAAGTTTTTGCTGAAAAAATATCTGATCCATTCGCATTATAGCTAGAAGTTCCATTAAATAGGGCTGTTTTAAAATAACCATTAGACGCACTCATATCGATTGTTTGAGTCTCTTCATAAAGAACGCAATCAATCACGTTTGAAACTGTAAACTTAAAAACAACGTTTGAAGATAAAACAGGATTGTTGGAAGTATCTTGAAGCCGACCAGATAAGGAAATTGGTTTAGACGCAAATGTTAAATTTGATAGTAGAATTAACAAAATAAAAATTAGTGTTTTCATCTCTTTTTAAATGGATATTTTCTCTTTTATATCCTTTAAATATAATAATTTTATTAAAAATAATAAATTAAAATAATCCAGTTAAGAATTTAGATATAAAAGACCAAACAATTGGCGCTTTTTGATAGATAACTGGAATAACTTCAACTGAAATAAGTAAAATCACGACAAGCTCTAATCGATGCGAAGTCGCATTTCTTTGAGTATCAACCATTGAATCAACTTTATCTTGACACATTTTTGAGATATTTGATAAGGTTTGAATTTTTCTAGACATTGTCTTTTTTAACTCATCAAAACCAAAACGTTTATCGGCGCTTTTTAAAATTTTAGCTAAATAAAAATCACCCACCGTTTTAATCGAGTTATCTAGTTTTTCAAAAAAATCAGAAAACTCCATATGTAAATGGTTAGATTCTTCAGAAATTTTAGAGTAAAGATCTGTAATTTTATTATATTGCTTGTCTTCTAAAGAGTCATAAAGTTCGTCAAGTTTTTCGTCTAACAATTCATCATAAATTCTAAGCTCTAAAAGTTGGGCTAATGAAAACTCTAAAATATCAACATAATCTTGGTATTCTTTTTCTTCACCCAGATCCATAACTAACGCACTGTTCCAGTCCATAATGAGAAGATCGTGTTTTGTGTATTGGCTATAATTTGATTGAATCGTTTTGTGAGTAGATTCGGAAAGAGTTTTATTTGGTTCCGCTAGTAGAAGCTCAGCAATTCCTGTTGTTTTTAATATGTCTAATGGGTTTTTAATTTTTTTCTTTTTTAAATTATTCTCTTTATCTTTTTCTAAAACATTTATTTCTTCAATCAAATAAGTCGTATAATCTTCAAACAATGGATGCGTGAATGGTTTCTTTAAAGATAGAGCTATTATTTTTGAAATTTCATCACGTTTATCGCAAGCCATTGTGTCAATAATTGAATTATTGTCAAGAACTGATCCAATTTCGATAAGATCTCTCCATGAAGTATCTGGATTAAGCTCAATTCTATAACTTAACGATAAAACTCCATAGTTCCATATTTTTATTTCTAAATGATAGTCAAGTTCTACTTTTTTACCATTAACTTCAAAAGATAATCGATCCGGTCTTTCCGATAAAATAAGGGGTGGTTCTTTGAAGTTGATTGATTTTAATGGATCTTTTCTTAATTTATAACGACTCACCATGTTTGACGAATCTTTTCTATCAAGCAAAGACTTTGCCCCAAGTAGATTGATTTCATGGGCTATATCGTAAAGCCTGTAAGCATATATCGCACCCTTTGTTATTGATAGATTTTGACTTAACATATAAGTATCTTGCCATAAAAATAATAAAAAAGCAAATAAAAATAAACAATTGTATCAAATCGATACTATATTGATATTGTTTTATTGAAAACATGTATTTATAGATTGTGAGCGCAAAGATTTGGATCGAAAACGAAAAATTATATATAGTTCATCCATTTGATTTATCTCTAAATGAGAAATATCGACAGATGTATTTTATTTGGAATCCAAAAGAGAAGAGAAGAGAGAAAAAAGTATCAAAAATTGACCAAAGATCTGCTCATTTTTTAAAGAATCATTTATTGACAAAAAAATATAATTGGCAAATAGATCCTAAAGTGTCAGCTCTTATATTAGATAAATTAGGAGAAGAAGATCGTGTAGGTAAAGGATTTGGAGAGATTGAAAAAATTCCTGAGTTTAAAGTGAGTGATATGGATTTTTCTTCTCTAAAAATTCCTCCATTCCACTATCAAAAAGAAGTTATTTCATTTATGAACTCAGCAAAAGGCATTGTTCTTTTAGGTTGCGAAATGGGAACTGGTAAAACAGGAATGGTTATTGCCTATGCTTCAATTTCTGGAATTTCTCAAACCTTAATTGTTTGTCCGGCTTCTTTAAAATATAAATGGAAAGATGAAGTCGCTAAGTTTACAGATAAAACAGCACAAGTTTTGTCAGATTTTGAAGTTAACGATTTAAATCCAAAAATAAAATTAGCCGATTTTGTCATTATCAACTATGAACAATTATCAAAATATGAATCTTACCTTTCAAAAGCTAAATTTGAATGTGTCGCTCTAGATGAATCGCATTATTTACAAAACTTACAATCACAAAGAACAAAAATTGTTTTTAAACTTTTCAAAAAAACACCGAAAAGAATTTGTATATCTGGAACTCCTATAAGAAATCGACCTATTGATTTTTATGCACAACTTAAATTTTTAAGACCAGATATTTTTGGCAATAAACTTGATTATGGAATCCGATATTGCAACGCTAAAGAAACACCTTTTGGCATTGACTACAAAGGGGCTTCTAATCTTGAAGAGCTAAATAGAAGAATTTCTTCTTTTTATGTGAGAAAAACGAAACGAGAAGTTTTAAAAGATTTACCAAAAAAAACAGTTTCTTTAATTGAATTAGAAATGAATCAATCTCAAAAGAAAGATTATCTTTTAGAAGAAAATGATTTTTTTGAGATGTTATCTAAAAAAGATACTCCAATTTCTAATAATGATTTAGGAAAAATGGTTAAAATGCGACAAGTCTGCTCTCGACATAAAGTTGAAGCGATTGTTGAATTTGTTGAAAGATTTTTAGAATCTTCTGAAGATCGAAAAATTGTAATTTTCGCACAATTCGTAGAGACTCAAAAAATTCTTCGTGATAAATTTAAAAATGTAGGAGTTTCTCTATTAGGCTCAGACAATGCTGAGAAAAGGCATGAAGCTGTTTCTCAATTTCAAAATAATCCAGATAAAAGAGTTTTTGTCGGATCTTCGATAGCGGCTTCAACAGGTCTTGACTTATATGTAGCAGATACTGTTCTTTTCGCAGACCTGATGTGGGTTCCAAGTGATCATCAACAATGCGAAGATCGTTGTCATCGGGTTGGTCAAATAAATCCAGTTTCAGTTTATTATTTTATTTTTAAAGATACAATAGAGTCTATGATTTGGTCAGTTGTTGGTAAAAAGCTATCTATAATAAATGAAGTTTTAGATAAAAATATGGCCGAAAACACGTTTCATGCTGAAAAAGTTATATTTAATCAATTTTTAAATAAGTTTAAGGATAAAAAATAGTCGCTAGAATTGAAAAAACCTATTTAAGAGAAGTGTGGAGGACTTATGAAAAAAACACTTATGCTCTTATCTTTGGTGGTCTTGTCGGCTTGTTCTAAAAAATTTCAAGCAGAACAACCAACAATTATTGATAACCCAGCAGATTTAGCGACAAGAATGACAAATCAAAACGCGACAAGTATTGATTTTATAACTCTTTCACAAATGACAAGTTCGATTCCTAAATTTCAGCATTTAGCTGATATTAGTTCTCCAATCGTCGCAGGGTATAAGACAAAAGCTACGGCAATGCTTAAATTAGATAATCGACTACTTATCGCTTATAACACAGAAGGTCCAGTTGTAGCTGGTGGAGTTGATATTGTTGACATTTCAAATCTATACTCTCCAGTTCTAGTCGCTTCATGGCAATCAACTGTTTATGAATTTAACGATATCAAATCAAAAGGTCGTGCTCTATACTTAGCTGGATCTAAAAAAGATGTCGGTGCGGTTGTTGTTATTATGGATATTGCAAATATGGCAACTCCTCAAGTTATGAATGAACTTTTAGTTCAAGGTCAAGTCGCGACAAGTATTGATGTAAGAAATGATCGTTTATTTGTATCTTCTTCACTTAACGGCGGGATTACTCGATATGAAGTTTCATATAGTGATGTCCTAAATCCGACTTATTTACAATACAACGCTTTTCCAAATGCTTTATATGTTAAATCTTTATACAATCCATATGAAAATTTAAGCACAAATCTTGAGCCAATGATTTTAGGTGGAAACGCAGATACTCATCTTTATTTTATGGATAAAGAGCTTCCACTAGCGACAGCAACTTCAGTTGCTCCTTCTCGCTTTACAACTCAAGGTCCATTAGTTTATATCAATAGTTCCGCAGGTGGATTAAAAGTTACGGAAATTTCAAAATTTTACGATGGTCGTGGTTTTGAAGGATTTGTATCTTCACTTGCTTTGCCAGGAACAGGAAATGGCATCGCGGAAATGGATCAAAGATTGTATGTTGCTCGTGGTGAATCTGGAATTCGTTATGTAAACGTTGACGAACCAGGTGCTCCAACTGAAGTTGGTTATTTCGACTTTGGTGACGGAGGTTCTTCAAACAATGTTTGGGTTGAAAGATATGCTTGGACATTTAAAGTTATTGGAGTTGCTGATGGTGCTGGCGGTGTTCGACTTGTTTTAGAAGATACAACTGCGTTCAGAAATGCTGGTGATTGGATTCAAATCTACGCAAAAGGAACTCCAGCTGTTTCAGTAAATCCAGTTATGGAAGTTTATGTAAATGGAGCATTAGTTAGCTCACAATCAGTTTCTTCTTCTGATTGGAGAATTTACCATGTTAATTTAGCTTCACCAGTAGCTTTCGGTGGAGAAGTTAAAATTAGATTCGCTAATGATTTCGCAAATGCGATAGATGATCGAAATTTATCAATCGGTTATGTTAAAATTGGTGATGATTATTACTACCCTTGGTGGAATAATTACTATCTAGATGCGGGAACTCTTGTTTTTGGCCCTCAAACAGATAACTTAAGAATGCCTTGGAATGGTTATATTAAATTGATTAGATAAGATAATATAAAATTTAATTTAGAAAAGCCCTTAAATGGGCTTTTTTTATTTTATAACTTTATATTTTTTTAAAATACAAACAACTTCTTTTAATACCTCTTCTTGATTTTTTTCATTAACATTTATCGATTCGTTTTCTTTTACAATTTTCATTTTTTCATTAAATGATTGAATCGATTTTTGATAAGAGGCTTCGTCATTTTTTATATAAGGAAAAGGAACTTGCAAAGAAGGATTGTCTAATCTTTCCTGAAGCCTACTCATTAAAACTTCACTATTCGCTTTCAACTTAATAATTAGAACTTCTCTTTCTATATCAAATCTATCTAAAGCGATAACTCCATAAGTTCCAACAGATTCGAGTAGAGAAAATTTTTTAATAGATTTCATCCTATTAACAAAATCTCTTCTAAGCTCTTCCTCAATTAAAAGGCTCTTCTCTGTATTTTTAGCGAACCTCTCTTCGTCTATATTAAAAAATGTCCATTTTGGTTGTAGTAAAGGTTTTAACGCATTACAAAGCGTTGTTTTACCAGCGCCAACATTTCCTACAATCCATATAAATTTAATCATGACTATACTTTATTATATTTGGGATTATATGTCAAACTAGTGTTTTTAAAACATATTTAAATAGAGATGAATAAAAATAGGCTTATTTTAATTATAATTTTGTTAATTTTAGGATCTGTATCGATCTGGTACAAATCTAAAAGTGAAAATCTAATTAAAAGCTCAATAGGATTAAAAGAAGGAGCCTGTTTTATTCAATACAATACATGTGAATTCTTGGATCAACCCTCTGAAAAATGGGAAAAAAAGTGCGATTCTATTTATAAAGAAGTTAAAATTGCCAATGTTGGTAGAATTAAAGTCGTCATTGAAGAAAAAAATGGAAATCAATCTATCTATCCTAAAGATTTTTTTATAGAAAAAAAACCTAAAACATCAGACCGCTCAATTGAAAACTCAATTTTATTCTATGAGGCGAAATGTAGTGAAAATTTTGATAAAAAAAAGGAAATAAAAATTGAAGAAAATCTAAAAGAAGTAAATGTTGAAAAAATTGAAGCATTAGATAAATGCTTCGCTCTATTAAATGATTGTGAAAATAAAGAACGCTGGCAAGTGGATCAAAAGTATTGTCATCCTTATCGAAAAGTTGTTAAAATTTTAGAAGAAGGGCATTCAAATTTTAGAGTTGTTTTATGGAATGGAAATGGGGAAGTTTTCAGAAACAAGCCTCTTTCTTTAAGAGATCAACAATATAGTCTTTTAAAAGATGAATTTTTTAAATTAAACTATAAAGAAGTAGATTGTTTCGAACAAATGAATAAATATAAGGATACATTTAATCCTTTAACTGGAAAATGATTATTTTTGACTATTTATTCATTTATAAAAAGAGGTTGATATGAATAAAATTTTAATTGCGACTCTTTTTTTATTTTCTTGCTCTAAAAGTGTAGAAATCAATAAGCCAAGAACTTTTCCTTATTCAATTAAATTAAATTCAACCCTACCAACAAATGGAAACGTTTCTGAAAAATTTCAAGCAGCTTCTGATAAAATTGTATATATCGCAGACGAATCAACTGACACTGTCGATGATTTGTTTGTTGTAAACGTTGATGGATCGAATAGAAAAAATTTAACTAACCTATCAATTGGAAAAAAAGTGATTCAATTTGTAATTTCTCCAGATAAAAGTAAAATCGCTTTTTTAGCTGATATCAGTACAACTGGTTTTTTTGATCTTTATATGATCAATTTAGATGGAACAAATCTTACAAGAATAAACCAAGGGTTAACAGCTTCGAGCCAAACGGTTAGTTCTAATTTTAGATTTACAAATAGTGGAAATAAAATCATATACGCTTCAGATGAGATAGGAAGTGTAAGAAACATTTATATCGCAAACTTAGATGGAACGAGCCGCACTAGATTGAATACAACTTTAGGAGTATTTAGTTCTTTTCAATTAGCAAATGATGATTCTAGAGTTGTTTATAGAAATGTTTCATCAAATCCAAACGTTTATTCAGCAAATTTAACAGGAACAATTGAAAATCAGCTTAATTCAAATTTTAACTTAACAGCTAATCCAGCCGCTGGAGTTCAAGATTTTCAAATATCTCCAAATAGTCAAAAAATTGTCTATAGAGCAAATCAAGACGATGGAGCTATTTTTGAATTATACACTATAAATTTAGACGGGTCAGGGGCAAAAACTAAAATCAATGGTTCGATTATAACTGGAGGATTGGTTTCTTCGAATTATAGATTTAGCCTTGATTCGACTAAAATTGTTTATATCGCAGATTCTCAAATCGATGAAATGTTTGAATTATTTAGCGTTAATCTTGACGGAACTCTTCTATCAAAATTAAACGAAACTCTTCCTTCGTCAGGCGATGTTGATTCATTTAAAATTTCTGAAGATTCTTTAAAAGTTATTTATATAGCAAATCAAACCTCTTCAAATAAAGAACTCTACAGCGTTAATATGAATGGTTCGAATCGAGTCAAAATAAACACTTCTCTTCAAGGAAGTGAAAGCGTTGCTCAATTTTCTTTATTGGGAAGTAAAATTTTTTACGCATCTGATATCGGTAATAGTGGTGTTTTTAACATTTATATGAATGATTTAAGCGGCTCAAATCAAATCAAGCTAACAAATGCAACTTCAGGCGTGGGTTATTGGAATAATTCTCTACAAACCGACCAATACTCAACTTCTTCTTCGATATTTATAGGAGCTAATCAAGGATCTATTCGAGAGATTTTTTCTTTAGATTCAAATCAGATCGTCTCTGTCCAAGGAGGTTTTGGTGTTTCTTTAGCGACAACATCTTTAGGGTCAAGTTTTATAATTGTTGGAAATTATGTTGTTTATAGATATCAAACAAATAATGGATATGAACTTTTCTCTTCTTTAATTAAATAGAGGTTTTTATGAAAATTTTATTAACAGCTCTTATCATGTTTTCAGTTAAATCATTTGCTGGTCAAAACGAATCAATGCTAGGGTTAAGCGTTGGTCAATCGTTTCTTTCTAAAAGTGAAGATGGTATTGATAAAAAAGGGTTAAACTATGAAATTAAAGGGATATACTCAATAGATCGAGATTTCTTTAACTACGACTTAGGAATTGGATATCAAAGAAATGAGTTAAAAGGTGATTTAAATCCTGGAGATATTAAGATTAAAACAAATTCAGCTTTTTTAGAAGCTGATGCTAAGTATAAATTAAACCATAACTATTTTGGTTTAGGTGTTAAAGTTTTAGGCGGAACAGATTCGTCTTTTAAAGAAGTTCAAGGAACTTATTCTCCAAATACAGAGATTGGCTTAAAGTACCAATACGATGCTTTAAAAAGTGAGGGATTCAATTATAGATTGGAAGCTTCTGTTTATACAACAATGATTGATCCAAAAAATATAACTTATCAAATCGGATTAAACATAGGAAAAAAAGAAACTAAAATTATATCACAAATGGAACCACCTCTTAAAATTGAGGAAGTGTCTGATATTAAAATTATTATAAAATCTGCTCGAGTATTATTTGATTCAGCTGCGTATAAATTAGAAGATTCATTGAAGGAAAAATTAGCTAATTTAGCTAAATATCTTTTAAAAAACAATCAACTTTGGGGAAGAATTAAAATATCGGGACATACCGATAATCGTGGTTCATATCAATTGAATAAAGAATTATCCAAAAAACGAGCAGAAGAGATTAAATCTATTCTTGTTCTAAACGGAGTTGATGAGTCAAAGATAGAAACCGTTGCTTACTCTTTTTCAGTTCCTATAGAATCAAATGAAACTGAACAAGGAAGAGCTAGAAATAGAAGAACTGAAGTTGAATTTTTTAATGTTAAAGATAGAGAAGAATTAAATAAAAATATCGTTAAGATTTTAGAGTAAAAAAAAAAGCTCCTTTTTCAAGGAGCCTTTTTCTTTAAAAAGGAATATCACCATTGTCGTCAAAATCTGGCTCATAGCCATCGTTGTCGTCATAAGAAGACTCTTGCTTTTTAGAAGAAGCTTTTGGTCTTGAACTGCCGCCACCAGAGTCATCATTGTTTTTAGCAGATAAAAACTGAAGATCTTTAGCTACAATTTCAGTGCTATATTTCTTCTCACCACTCTCAGTTTGCCAACTACGAGTCGATAATTTACCTTGAACATAGCAACTTGATCCTTTAGATAAATACTTAGCAGCAACTTCCGCTAACTTACCCCAAACAACAACTCTATGCCATTCTGTTTTTTCCTGTTTTTGACCTTCTCGATCTGTCCATACTTCAGACGTTGCCAATGAGAATGTAGCAACTGAAGTTCCTTGTCCGACTTGTTTTAACTCGGGATCATTACCTAAACGACCCAATAAAACGACTGAATTAACACCTTTCATACTTTTACCTCTTTCTTTTCTTTTAAATAAATATACCGAGAAAAATAAGTTTAGTCAAATTTTAAAATAAAAGTGTCGAAACGATACAAATCTATTAAAAATAAGTATTTTTTTAGTCTAAAACAGTATTTATCTTGTATGAAAATTGTTAAAACCGAAAAAATTGAAATTGAAATTGTTGATGATATTCTTTGTGATAAATGCGGAGAATCTTGTAAATTAAGAGATTCTTCCGAATTTGGTGGACTTATAGAAGCTCGCGTTTGTGGTGGTTATTATTCGACTCATTTAGAAGATGGTGAAGATTTCAATTTTTCTATTTGTGAGAAATGTTTATTTGAAATGTTTAAAGATTTTAAAATAAATCCAAGAAAAGGATAGGTTTTAAGTGAAAAGAATAATTTACGTACTTTTATTTTTATCTGGATGTATTTCTTCTCCTAAAAAAGATTTAAGTAAAGAAGTAAGTGTTGAAAAAAAAGAATCAAAAATAGTGGAAAAAACGAATCTATACGATCTTTTCTTAAAGTATGAAAAAGAATACGCTTTTGAAGAAAATGTGATAGTTCAAAAAGTTAATGAAGATTCTGTTGAAGTTCTTTTAAAAACTGGGGAAATAGTTTCTTATCGATCTAATTTTATTCTTCAAAAAAGTGATGTTGTTTTAGAGGAATCTTTAATTAAAGGATTAACTCCTGTAACGTTTAGTTGTGTTTTTGATAAATATGGAGATGAAGCTTTTTTAGGTAAAGACTATTATCTTTTATCGGAAAATTCTAAAATTATGAGGCTCTACAGTAAAGATCAAAAATATGAATTTTTAGTCAGCGTTGAGAATTGTAAAATTGAAAATTAAAAAGATTCAATTTCAAATAAGATTGAAAAAGTTTGTCCGTGAGGAATTCCGTAAACTTTTAATTTGTCTCCATCAACTAGATCAATTTTTCTTTGGCAAGTTTCATGAGGGACGAAAACACTTCCTTGTCTTTTAAAAGAACAAACATATGTGTCATTTACATATAAATTTAAAGAAGTTATTTGTAAATTTTGAGAAAAAGATGACTCGATTGAATCCATAATTGTGAAACGTTTGTTTCCAACAACGGAAAAATGAGTGGCCATTTCTGTTTCTTCATCTCCATGATTAGCGAAGTCAATCGATTTGTAAATGATTTCTTCAGTTGCTGGACTTCCAATTTGAGGAGGAGATATTGCGTCAACATGAGAAGTAGTAACTTCTTTGCTACAAGCACTAAGGCTTAACCCTAAAATAGCTACACCCATCATTTTTTGAGCATTTTCCCAATTTAACACTTGTTGTTTTTGAAATGATAAGTCAAAGTTTGGTATGATTTTTTCAACTCTATCTAAAGCCCTTACAGCAATTTTATCATGATAAGACTCGATATAAACCGGAATCTCTTCAACTTCAAGTTCTTTAAAGGATTCTATTATTTTCGGATCTATTAAATAGACCAAATTTTTATTTATTAAAAAAATGTCTAAAAACTAATTAAAGAAAATATAAGCAAATATCAACAAAAATAAGCGCATTGTTATAAAAAAACCATTTATATGAGGTGAAATCAAAGACAGCAAGGACGATTCGGTCATCAAAACATTTTTTCAAAAAAGACCTAAACACTGGGAAAAGTGAAAACCTTGTGTTGTTTTTAAACGAATGTAATCGTGTTTTGAAAATCATGATTGATCATATTTGGCATGAGGGAGTTTCTTGGGAAGTCATCAACAAAAAAACAGGAATTAAGACGACTAAAATCTGTTGTCCAAGTCGCGGTTATTTTGACACACCTAAATATTTTGATTATAAAGTCTTAAAAACAAAAACTGATCTATCAGCAAGAGCGTTAAGTTCATTGACATCAATTGCGATGGGAATGATTTCTTCATCAGTCAAAAAACATTCAAAAAGATTGTATCGGTTAGAACAATTGAAAAATGATCCAATGCCAGATTTGAAAAATATCGCAAGATTAGAAAATAAAATCAAAAAAAATCGACCAAAGATTCCGACTATTCGAGATGTGCCAATCGAGTTATCATCAAAATGCGCAATGCTAATCGAAAAAGATGGAGAGTTCAATTATTTTCTAAAGCTAAAATCGATTGGAAAAGCATATGGAAACATATGGATTCCAATTAAAAAACACAAACATTCAAATAAGCTTTTGAATCAAAACGGAAAATTGTTAGGATCATTTCTGATTTCGAAAGATAGAGTTGATTTGAGATGGGAAATTTCCATTCCCGAAAAAAAAGAAAATGGAATTGTTGTTGGTGGCGATACTGGAAAAAACACATTGCTCACTTTGTCAAATGAGACTTCGACTGATCAAGTTCGTGATCTTCATGGACACGATTTAAACTCAATCATCGAAAAATTAGCAAGAAAGAAAAAAGGTTCAAAATCTTTCGCGAAAGCTCAACAACACAGAACTAATTTTATCAATTGGTCAATCAAACAAATCAATTTAGTTGGAATCAAAGAGCTAAGATTAGAAAAAGTTTCAAATGTGTTTTATAAAAACAGTTATTCAAGAAAAATGTCGCATTGGAAAAATGCTGAGATAGAAAAAGCGATAGAAAAGGCTTGCGAGTCAAATGGCGTCCTTTTGATTTATCAAGATTCTACCTATCGTTCTCAACGTTGTTCCAATTGCGGGTTTGTTCGTAAAGCTAACCGTAAAGGTAAATCTTATAAGTGTAAGTGTTGTGGTTTTCATTTAGATGCTGATTTAAATGGTTCAAAAAATCACGCAATAACGCTTCCTGATTTTCCTGTTAGTTTGCGACGTCTAAAACTTAACCGTAAAGGTTTCTATTGGAAACCGGAAGGTTTTTTTAATTTAGATGGTTCGGAGCTTAGAGTCCCGAATTCCCCAAAAGAAAAATTCCTGTCATAAATGACTATGGTTTTTCTAACTCTTAAGCCTTTTATAGGATCAAAAACTATTTGAAGCTTTTCAGTGTTTTTGGATTTTATCTAACAATGTTAAAAATTAAAAATCATTTTTTTTAGAAAAAGATTTATTAGATTATTCCTCTTCTGTTTCTTTTTTGATGCCTTTTACATTTTCATTATAAGCCTGAGATTTTGTTCTTTTCGAACAATTCGTACACTGTCTATAATACCAAGGCTCACCCATTTTTGAGTAAGTGATAATCTCTAAATGACCACTTCCACAATCAAAGCAAGTCCAAGTCTTCTTTAAATCATCAATGATTCTATTTCCGTCTTGAACCTCATCGGTTCTAAGTTGTTCATCAATCATATCTCTTAAATGAGAGTATCTATCTAAATCTAATCTGGCGATTTGTTTACGAAGTGAAGCGACTTGTCTTCTTAATTTTGCATTTTCAAATTTAAGCTCTTGTTCTCTAGATCGTTCCTTGTGTCCTCGTGTATTTTTACCCATGCTGGCCTTTCAATAGATCTTAAACTAAATATACCAGCCTTTTATATTCTATTCAAGGGTAAAGCCCTAAAATCGAATTAAAGCTGCTTTATTTTATCTTAAATGTATCTTTTTAAAAGTCCAAAAATAAGTTTTGGTAAATATAAGATTTTGTCTAGTTTTGATACAAAAAAAAGGAGAGCTTACACTCTCCACACCTTTTCAGCGTTAGCATCAAAGCACTCACTTTTTAAATAGGTTTTTTATTTAAAAACCAATGGTTTTTCTGTTTTTAGCGAATTTAATAGTGCTGTTTCGTTGTTTTCTAGTTTTTTAAAAATATCTTCTCTACATTCTTTTAAATTTTTATATTTGTTTTTTAAACAGTTTAAAGAAAATAACTTTTGGATTTTTTTATAGTTTGATTCATTTTTAAAAGATGAAACATCTTCAACTTTTAATAAAAAAACTGATTCATTATCAGAAAAAGACGCAACGATATAATCTTTTTTTAAAGAAAATGAATAGTTTACATTATTAAATAAAATTCCTCCAACTGGAAAGACTGCTTGAGATATAACTCTAGAAACATTATCGCTTTTTGTAAACTGTGAAGAAGTGATTCCGTTTGATATAATTGTTCCAAAAATTATCAAACAAAAATTACAAAAGAAATAACCAAAATTCCACAAACTTTTTTTAATTTCAAAAGAACCTTCAACGACTATTGATTTTATTAAATAAAATAAAGAAATTGAAAGAAATAGTCCAGAAAGTAGATAAGAGTATAATTTTTGTTCTAAAATTATTTTTCCAAAAAGAGTAATTGTTTTAAAATTTTCTTCATTATTAAATAATGATCCAATTGTTCCTCCAATTAAAAGACAAAACAATGGAATCATTGGTTTTATTTTTTTGATATATTTATTCATGTAAATCCTCAAAATCATAATAACGTTTTTTTAGTCAATAAACAAAATTTTATTATATTTAATATAATTGTTTTAAAAATAAGATTTGTTAAACTTCCATTTAAAAGATATGAAAATCTATAAAAATGTTAAAGAAGCTGTGAATGAAATGTTTTTTAAAGAAGTCTTAGGGCTTCCAAAACCTATTAAAATAAAAAAAACAACCAAATTAAGCGACTTTTGTCAAAATAAAGCATTTGAAGAAGAAATGGTTGATCTTTACGTTGATAGAATTGAGCGAGTTTTTAAGGTTAGTATTAGAAAAATGAAAAATAAACCGATTAGTGAAATTTTAATTCTATTAGAAGATAAAAAAAAGAAACATTCAATTTTTGGATCTTAACTCTAAGGAAAGCAACTTCTATAGTTAGTATTAGAATCTTTAACAACGGCTTGGTCGATATTTCCAGTTATACAGTCTTGGACTGAGAAAAAAGTAGAAGAATCAATCAATGGTAATATAGGTACTGAGTTAAATGTTGAATCATATAAATAGGTAAATTGTCCAAGTGAAAAAACAGCAAACTTAGAAATAATAACTCCACTAAAATCTCCTCTATATCTTGAATCAATTCTTGGAGCATTTAAAAGAATTCGACTAAAACTAGCAATTCTTGAGCCAGAATTTGCCGCATCTTTTAAAAGAGGTGTGTTTGAATTGTCTTTTATTTTTAAAACATCACTATCCATGGTTGAAATTAAAACTCCACCATTATAAGTCGACGTATCTCTTGTTTTTCGGTCATTGATTGAACTTTGACCCATTCCTAGCATAATTCCTTTAGCTGAAGCGATTTGAATGTTTGAGCTAGCGGTTGGATTAACAAAACTAATCCCTGCTCTGCTAACCGAAGCATCTGGAGCTTCTATAAACACGGTTCCTGTCGCATATATACGACATCCCGTTGAAGTTGATAACTGAAGGTCTTTTAAATAAACTGGACCATCAACAAATAAATCACCCTCGCAACTCATTACTTGAGTAGGATCATTTCCATAAAAATTGCCATATCTCAGTCCAAAGTTTAAAAGATCAGAACTACTCGCTGTCCATTTATAGTATTTATATGAAGATAAAAAATCTAGAAAAGAAATGATTTGATTTGAAGAAATAGAATTGATCGAAACATTTTTAAGCTCTCTAATAGAAATATTATAAGGGTTTATTCTGTTATCTTTTGTAAAATTGATTGAAGAGTAGTTAGTGTTTGAATAATTTTTTAGATAAGATAAATAACTCGCGGTTCTATGAGGAAGAATTGAATTTAAATAATCAGCGATTGTGTTTAGAACTGTAGGAGTTGAAGAGTCATAGACTCCATTTAAGTTATTTACTATTAAATTTTGAACTTTAGTTTTATCACTACTTACAAAACTTACTTTAGGTGTAAAAATAGTTCCTTCAATATAGCTAGTTCCAAAAGAATTACTACCATTGATCCCAGCCCATTCTGTACTTGCCGAACTAAATTGATCACCAGTCCCTGAATTGGTCGGAGTCATTGAGGATAATTCAGCTAAATGATTATAAGAAGCTGAGCTGTCTAATCCAAAGTCAGTTATGATATTTCCTTTAATGTTTGAATGACAAAGAACACAAGCCATGTTTTTGATTGCTAGAGCTGGTTTAAAAGATAAGAGATCATTAGAAATATCAGAAAAAGAAACAGCTCTAATTGTTTGAGAAAATCCTAACGAGTTAGCTAAAAGTTGATCATTTCCAGAATTGATCGATCTAATATATATATTTGACGAAGTTGAATTTCCATTACTAATTGTTGTAGATGTTATTTTATTTAAACATGTCGAATCATTAAAGAAAAGAATTGATCCGCTTGTTGAAGATAAATCGATACTTGTCGATTGTGATACATTGACTAACGACCCATTGTCAATTGCTGTAGAGATTTGATAAGGGCCAGCACAGAAGTATTTTTTTAAAGAATATGTTGGATTTGACCAGATTAAATCAGAATAAGTCATTGGAATTACCAATGCGGTTGATTCAAATTCATATCCAATCGTTAAGTTCTTAACTCCAGCTCCTATTGAAGAAGTTCTTGAAACAGAAACACTCACATTACAACTTTCATTAACATTCATTGTTTGAGGGCAATTTGAAGAATTTAAAGAATAAGGAGATTCAACACTTACCGAAACTCCATAAGCAATTGCGGGACCAGAATTTGTTATTGTAATTGTTTTAAGAATTGAACTATTTGAAGAACCATCACTAAAGTAAAGTTTTGAAAGATTTGAAGTGAAGAGCGGCTTATTTCTACTCGATAAAAGAATGTTGCTTAAATTAGCCGAGTTAACTCCAAAACTTGTCGAAGTCGCATTGATAGATAGGTTTAAATCTTGATTAAGATTTGGCTGTGCCCTAACTGTGAAAGTACAAGACTCATTCGAAGTTATTCCACTTTGACAAGTTCCTATGTCTTTTAAAATAAGAGGAGAAGACGGATTAAAAGTCAATCCATCGGCTCGGATATTTCCATTGTTTGTCAAAGTGTAGACAAAATCTTGAGGGTTTTCAATTAAGACTTGTCCTAAATTAGTAGGACCTGAAATTGATAAAAGAACGCCTTGAAATGTGATGTTGGAAAGTTTTGAAAAAGAATCAGTCGATATAACGATTGATTGTGTTCCAATTGAAGAACTAGATGTTATCGCATTCCAAGTAAAATCAGCGTATCCATTTGAAGTTGTTGCGATTAGGCTTGAAAGAGATCCCGCCGAAACAATCGCACTCACAACATTACCATCAACAACAGGTAATCCACAACTATCTAAAACTGGACCGACGCGAACAGAAATTTTTTGACCATTTTGAGCATAAATTGAAGACGTGACAGTTTGAGTTCCAAACTTATAAAAATTAACAGGAAACTCACCACTTGGTGGTCCAGCTTTTGAACTTCCATTGATCGAAAGAGAGATTGAAGGCGTTGAATCAGCATTAACAAGTCCAATAACAGGAGCTGGAGTTGTCATAAGTGTTTGTGGATTAAAATCAATAAAGACTCTACATTTTCTTCCAGCTGGAAAAACATTTCCACAATTGATAATATCTGAAACATTTTGACTAGGATTTGGATCTGCAGGAGGTAGTCTTAATGTAAAATAAGATTGTTGTCCAACAACTGTTGAAACTGGTTGGGTTAAATTAACATTTTGTGCATCAAAACTACCCGTGTTGGTTATATAAATTTCTCGAGAAGAAGATTCTCCACAAGATATTTGATCAAAGCTAATAACACTTTCTGAAGGAACTAATCGAGTTGGTTCAACATTTGATACAAGCAACGGAATGTTGAGAGAAGTTCCTGAAAAAGTGCTAGGCTGTGAAATTATTTGAATAGTTCCATTTTGTGTTAAAGAGCTTGTCCTTGTATATGAAACTTTTATAAAACAACTCTCCTGACTTTTCAAACTACCTCTTTCATGACAAGATCCGGAAATTTCCGATTCTAACACATATGGTTGGTTTGTTGTGATATTTAAATTTGTAATAGGCAAAGATCCTGTGTTTTTAATTACAAATTGAGCTGTTCTTGATTCGTTTAAAGACATTCCTGTGAAATCTCCACCGGATATTAGCTCGATTTTAGGTTTAGCAAGTTTCATTGAAACGTTTTTGATTAAAGAAACTCCACTAATTCCTTGAATCGCCGCAGATGCGGTTAAGTCATTTGTCGTTCCAGAGGGTTGATATGAAAAAAAAGCATAACCATCCGAGATAGGAACTGGATTTTCGGAAAGAATCAATCCTTCACTAACAGTTAATTGTATTTGGCCATCATTTAAATTATTTCCAAAAGAATCTTTAATTGGACCAACGGATAAATAAGTGAGTTGATCAGTTGCTGAAGGAATAATCCATGATTCATTAGAGTCTTTGATTCCATTGTATGGAGATTTATCTTCGAAAAGCTCGGATTTGATATCTGAGATAACTGTAGGAATCCCTGTCTTAACTTCAATATAGAAACGAGCCGATATGTTTTTTGAAAAACTAAAAGAAAGAGAAGGATCTATGATTGGGTATACAAAAATTTGATAAACACCAGGTGTTGTATTGGGTTTGACTGAAAACTTGACTTTACCACTTAATGAACTAACAACAATATCTTTCAACCAAAGAGTTGAGTTATCTGATATAAGCAATGTTGGAGATTGTACTCTAAAAAATACACCATCTGGAATTGGATTTTTTTTATTTGTTAAAATAGGCATTGTTTCGACATCTTGGAAAAGATCTGAAGCTCTTATTGTCGTTGAAGTACCTAAAATAGAAACAACTTCTTCCTTAGTCTCTACGACTTGAGGAGGGGTTTCGTCCTTTTTCTGACAAGCCGATAGAATGAATAGAAATAAAAATAAATACTTCACTTCTTTTAAATGGAAAAAAAATCACTTTTAAACTCAAAAATAATGTTTTTTTCGCTTTTTAAATTGATTATTTTTATTTAATTTAGAGATGGAGGGAAAATGGATAAAATGCAAGCTTTTATAATAACTTTAATTATATTAGGAGCCTGTTTTTGGGCGTCAAAAAAAAGAGTTGAGAGACAACAAGAAGAAAAAGAGAATAAAGATAAGAAGGATTGATTTTTTGAACCTATTTATCTGATATGAAAAAAATTATGATATCAAAAAACATGACATTTATCGGTTTAATCTTGTGGATGATTCTAATCATTTTAGGATTTCAATCTTCAGCTTTCCTTGGAGTTTTAGCGACAGTTGTTCCAGTTGCTGCTTTAATAGGGTTTTCGAAATAAATATAATGATTTTTTAATGAAAATACCTTTTTTATTAAAAAATCCATTTATTTTATAGAGGCAAGTTTTGTTATGATCGATATAAAAAGTATTAAATCAATTCTTAAAAAAAAGGGAGGTTTACAAATCTCCCAAATACTTTTTAAAAAAAGCGCTTCAATAAAAATAGATATTCCAGAAAAACTAAAAAAAGATTTTATTCCTATAAATAAAAAATGGGCAGAAAAAGATAGAACAAACTCTTTTAAAAATCAAGACAGTTTATGCGTAGCTAAATATCAAATTAAAGATCAAAAAATTTTCTTAGATCTTTGTGAAGATAAATATATCACAAGACAGGCTATTTCTGAAGTTTTAGGATCTATGGGGATTTTAGAACAAGACGTATTGCTATCAGAAATTTTAAATCAAAAAGTGAAAGTTCCAATTTCTTACAAAATAAACATTGGGGTTATCACTAAAGATAATAAACTTTTAATAGTTAAAAGAAGCTCCAAAGTTTCAACTAATAAAAATAAATATGATTTTGGTATTTCTAAAGGTGTAAAACCAGAAGATTTTTCAAATAAATCATTTCAACCTTTAATGACTTCAATTAGAGCTATTGAAGAAGAATTAAACATATCTTTAGATTTAAAATCTGTTGTAAAAAACGACGCTTTTGTTGTTAAAGAATTTTATTTAAATAGAGAAATTTTTTCTTTAGGATTTTTATGTATTTTAGATTTAAGAAAATTGGAAGATTCATATACGCTAGAGTTGATAAAAGGCAGATCAGAATCTTCAAAAAACTCATGGGAAATGAGTGAAATTTTAGGTGTAGATTTTAATAAAAAAAGTTTGGTTTCATTTTTAAAAAAAGAAGGAAACAAAATAACAAACTATTCAATTTACCATATGCTTCAAATTTTAGAAGAATTAGATTAAGGGTTTTTATCTAAAACTTTATATTTCTTATCTTCAATCGGAGCCGCGAAAAACCCTCTAAAATTAAAAGAAGGATCTTGACTCACTAAAATATCTCCTTCATTTATTTCTTTGTAAATTTCGCATTTAATCGATATAATTTTTTCTTCAAAATCATATTTGTTTTTCTTCATATTCAAAAGAGAAGGTAAAGCACTTTGATTGTATTCTATAACTCTTATTTTTTTCGAACATTCTCCAAATGATACATTCAATGTAAATAAAATCATGATTAAATTCATAAATTTTAAATCAAAAAAATAAAATAAAAGCTCTAAAAAAATAAGCTTTTTTTTAAAAATTGATAAAAAAATGATATTTTCTTAACACAAGGAGCAAATATGAAGAAAATTCTTATCGTGGATGATCAGTTTCCTTTTACAAGCGTTTTAAGTGAATGTTTTACCGATTTAGGCTATATCTGTGAAACCAGAGATTGCGGCTGGGACGCAGTTGATCTATTAAAAGAAAAAAGAGACTACTTTGACTTAATTATTTCTGATTTTTCAATGCCTATGGGAAATGGAAAGTATATTCTCGAATCGATGAAATCTGAAAATATCAAAACGCCAATTGTCTTTTTAACAGGGGATAGTTGCACCGAATTTAATGTTGAAATGATCATGTTAGGCGCATTAAGATGTTTTCCAAAGCCTTTTGGATTATTTAAATTTATCAAAGAAATTCAAAACATTCTTATCGAATTAGAACAAGACAAAGAATCATTAAAAGCTGCTTAAATTATTTTATAGAATCCATAATCAAATCAGCAATTGAAAAAGTTTCGACATTTGGATGATAAAACTCTCCAGTACTATTCGTTGTGTAGATTTTACATCCAACTTTTTTCATAAAGTTATCTAAGTTATCTTTTTCAAAGATAGAGAAAAAAACGGGATGAGTGGTAAAGACTGAAATTTCTATAGCTCCAGCTTTTTTATATGACTGAATAGCGTCAATTATTGAGCTTCCGGTTCTTATCATATCATCAAAAATGATAACTCTTTTTCCATTAACGTTTGCGTTAATTCCTGTAATAGCTGTTGTTTTTTCATCAATTCTTTTTTTAAAAACAAAACAACCCTCGACGCCTAATTCGTTAGCTAAAGATTCTATCCATTTAGCTCTTCCAGAATCGGCAGATCCAATAACAAGATTATCAGTGTCTTTTATAGAATTTAAAAACAGTTTTTTTGAATAGATATGATTAAGTTTTGATCCATTTTCAAAATAATAAGGAATTCCTTCTGAGTGCAAATCTAAAGAGTAAAAAAAGTTTCCTAATGGAGCTTTGGGAATAGAAGATAAAATTAAAGCTCTTGTTTTTGCTTTAACAATTTCTCCACCATTAACAGCTCTTTCCATTGTTTGATATCCATAAAACGGAATCCAGACATGCAGTTTTTTTGCCCCCATTGATATGAATTGATTCGCAATGTCAAAAAGTTCGATAGCTTCTGAATCACTCATTGTTGAACCAATCAATAAAACTTCCATTCCTTTTATTTTTTCAAAAGGCTCAATGATTCGATGATAAACTTCTCCGTCAGGAAATGTCTTTTTTTCAATTTCGCAATTTATTAAATTTGACTTAGATATAATTTCTTTTTTTAAAAAATCGTATCTTTTCATACTGCTAATTATCATAAATCCTCATTTCTATCATCACTATATTCATCGGGCAATCTTAAATCTCCTCTAGGAGAAAGAGATAATCCAATTTTAACTCCTGGTGGAGAGCAAGTTCTTTTAAATTGATTCTGTCTAAATCTTTTATATGTTTTTTCAAAAACTTCAAAAATTTCTTCGCTTTTATACTTATCTTTAAAAGCTAAATTTGCTAAAAAACATATTTTTTCATTTGAAAACCCATTTCTTAAAAAATGATAAATATAAAAATCAATCAATTCATAAGGTCCAACGATTTTTTCAGTTTCTTGTGTTATTTTTTGATTTTCATCAAAAGGCAATAATTCTGGAGAAATTGGAGTTTCTAGAATTGAAATGATTGTTTTTTTAACTTCTTCTGAGCATTTGTAGTTTTGCAAGATAAATTTTACCAAAGTCTTAGGGACAGAACTACTCACATTATAGTTAGCGATTTGGTCTCCCCCATAAGTACAAAAACCAATAAAACTTTCGCTTAAAGTTGAAGATCCTATCATTATTCCGTCAATTTTATTAGCATAGTCTAATAAAATTTGAGTTCTCTCCCTAGCTTGAGCATTTTCATAGACAACATCTATTTTTTCATGATCAATCGCTTTTAGATGAATAGAAACACTTTCTTTTATATCAATTTCTTGAAAAGACACGCCAAAAGCTTTTGCTAGTTTTTTAGAGTTTTCTCTAGTTTCTTGAGTTGTTCCAAAACCTGGCAAAGATAGTGCGAAAATGTCAGAAAATGGCTTATTTAATTTTTTACAAGCTTCAATGGCTACAATTAAAGCTAAAGCGCTATCTTTTCCACCACTTAATCCAAGGACAATTTTTGTTTTTTCACTAATAGAAAGAATCCTTCTCGCAAGCCCAATAGATTGAAGCTCAACAATGTCTTGAGTTCTTTTTTCTAAATTTTTAGAATCTATTGGAAGAAATGGGAATTTACTTACATTTCTTTTTATACTTTTTGTTTCTTCAAATGAAAAAATGCTGGTTTCAATTTTTTCAAATTCATTAGATTGAAAAGTAACGTTTTTTCGTCTTTCATGATTTATTTTTTGAATATCAATTTCTGTTTCTAAAATTTCGCTATTAAATGAAAAATTTCTACTCTCTGAAATCACATTTCCGTCTTCCGAATAAATCATATGTCCTGAAAAAACTAAATCTTTTGAAGACTCCCAAGGTCCAGCGGAACAATACAAATATCCACAGGAAAGTCTTGAAGAAGTTGATTTAACTAGCTCTCTCCTAAACTCATCTTTTTGAATAAGTTCATTTGAAGCGCTTAAGTTTAAAATTAAATGAGCCCCACTTAACGCTAATTCGGTTGAAGGTGTTTTTGGAGAAAATAGATCTTCGCAAATTTCAACACCAAAAATTAGGTCATTTAGTTTAATTAAATGTTTAGGCCCAATAGATACTTTTTTATTGTTAATATAGATAAAATCGTTTACACCAATTCCTGAAGAAAACCACTTTTTTTCATTAAATTCTTTATTATTTGGTAGGAAAGATTTTAAATAAAAATGGATATAATCACCCTTGTAGATAACACAAGCTGAGTTGTATAGTCTACTTCTATATTGGATAGGAGTGCCGACGATAATGAGTTGATTATGTTTTTTTGAAGAAATTCTTAAATTTTCAAGCCCTTTTATAGAATTTGAAATTAAACTTTCCGTTAAAAACAAATCCTCACAACTATATCCCGTAATTGATAGTTCTGGAAAAAGAATAATTGAGTGTTCATTTTTAGATTTTTCTTTTATTTCTTCTAAAGTTTTTAAATGTTCTTCTACATTTTTTTTAACATTTCCTAAATGAATTTTAGGAGAAACTGTAAATAATTTATAAAATCCTAGTTTTTTCAAAATAAACTCCTTCCTTTTAGAGTTTTTATTTTTTCACGATCTAATCGATAATAAGGAGCAGGTTTTCCCGCTTTGTTTTTGGAGATTTTACCAGTTGGAATTAAAATATTCAAGCTTTTAAGTTTTGTTCTGAAATTATTTCTATCCAATTTTTCACCTAAAACAAATTCAAAAATTGATTGGATTTCTGGAATTGTAAAAGATTCAGGAACGAGTTCAAATCCCACATTTGAATAACTTATTTTCCCTCTAACTCTCTCTACGGCTTGATTTATAATTTCTTCATGGTCAAAAGCTAAATCAATATCTTTAAGTTTTGAAACAGGAAACCACCTAACATCTTCAGCGTCGCTACCAGCAACGGTCTGAACTTTTGTATAGTCGATCAAAGCGAAATGAGCAATTGACCAAATTCTCAATGGCATGTTTGAGATTGATTCACGAGGATCTCTGTTTTTTTTAGTGTAAGTAAATAACTGCTCTAAATAAGCATCAGTTTGAACACCTGTTTCTTCAAATAATTCTCTTTTAGCCGCTTCTAATGCGTTTAAATCTTTATCTCCGTCAACATATCCCCCAGGAAGCGCCCAATGTCCCGCAAATGGATTGTCAGGCTTACTTTCTCTTTTAATTAAAAGAACGCCTAATTCATTATCAATTATGGACATGAGCGCGATATCGACAGTACAAGAAAAGGCATTGCTTGATACCCATTTTTTCGCATCATAGATTTGGCCACTTTTTTTGAGTTTTTCAACTTCTTTTTGAATTTTATTCATTTTTTACCTCAATTTTATTTATACTTAAAAAAGGAATAGCTCCTTTTGGAATTTTATCAATCTCTCCATTTGCTTTAACTTGTGTCGAACTAACTTCGGATACGCCCCTAATAACGATTGGGGCTATTTCTAATTTTTTAAGCAAAGGCTCAAATCCTTCTTTTGGAGAATGTCCTTTTCTTTGAAAAATAATAAATTTTTCTTTTTTTAAAAGATCCCAATTTTTCCAATTTTCAATTCCCTCTAAGCAATCAGATCCGATAAGAATTTCTGGTCTTGGAACTTTTAACACTTTTTCAATAGTATTAACCATTTTTAAAGTAGAAGAAGTGTCTATTTTATTTGCCCAATCTAAAACTAAGACTCTTCTGTTTTCTTTAAAAGTTTCTTTACAAGCCTTTATTCTTTCCTTTAAACTAAAAAGAGGATTTTTGCTTTTATTTAAACAAGGCATGAGAATGACTAAATCGTAAGAGTGTAAAATTTCATTGACTATATTTACATGCCCTATATGAATTGGATCAAAACTTCCTCCAAAATAAGCAACTTTATTAACTCTTTTCAATAAGATAACCTTAGTGGAATCGCAGGTAAAAAGAGTTATCCAATCTTTTAAATCAATACTCTCAAAAGGATATACATGTCCAAATCTAAAATGATCTTCTTGTGCTTTTTTTAAATCACCAATAGTGAAAATTTTGTTTTTATATTTTTTTAATTTAGCATTCGTATTTACAATTTTAATTTGATCAAATTTTTTCAATCCAATGAAGTGTTCCAATGATTTAAAAAACTTTACTTTATCTTTAATTCCATCGTACTGAGGATTTGGAGTTAATCCTTTTGGTAAATAAAGACCTAAAATCCAACCGACTCCTTGTTCACAAAAAGCCTCAAGTGTTCCTTTTATTTTAACATATGTCGATTTTTTTTGATTTTTTTTCATAAAATTCCTATTTTCTCTTTAATCATTTTTAAAGTAGACTCATCTCCAATAGCTTTAAAAGGTTCATCGCTTATTTTTACAACTGGTTTTTTGTTAACACTTGTCATTTTCATAACTATATTAAGAGACTTTGGACCTAAGTTGTTAGTTAGAAATGTACCAATTCCATAAAAGTCTTGACATACAGTTTCTGCAGTTTTATGAATTTCAAGAGCTTTATCAAAATTTAATGAATCACTGAAAATTACAGTCTTTCTTTTAGGATCAATCCCCATTTCATGGAAATGATTTACAACTTTATTTAACCATTTAATAGGATCGCCACTATCTTGACGAAGTCCTTTGTATTTCTCACTTAAGTCTTTATTGAAGCTCTTTAAAAAATCTTCAGTTCTATATATATCTGTAAGAGCAATAGCTAAAGTTTCTCCATAAAAATTAAACCAATCATTTAAAAATTTATCTTGAAAATTGAAATAATCATATTTTCCTTGGTAAAAAGCGAAGCATTCATGGGGATGTGTTCCGATAGGTTCTAATTTTAGATCTTTAGCAAATAAAAGATTGGAAGTTCCGATCATGTTTGAACATTCTTGTTTTAAGATTTTAATAACTTCTTTTTGCCATGAATGAGAGAATCGACGTCTTGTCCCAAATTCTGAAAATTTAAGAGATGTGTTTTTAATTTTTTTAATTTCATTTTTTAAAAAACTTCTTCCATTTTCATAATTTGGATTAGGATCTATGCTTTTAAAATATAACTCATTAACTATCGACAAGATATATATTTCAAAAAGAACAGTTTCAACCCAACGTCCAGAGATTTGAATTTTTAAATTGCCTTCTTCATTTGTTATTTTTACATTTTTTGAATTTAATCTAAAATTAGATAGGTAGGATAAAAAATCTTCTTTAAAAATTCCATTTTTTACTTTTCTTAAATAATTTATTTCTTCTGTTGTAAATTTTAATCGACATAAATGATCTATTTGTTCTTCAATTTTTTCTTTCAAAAATCCAAGATTAACAGACTTATTTCGGCAATAAAAATCATATCTAACATGATCATTTTTAAAATTAAAATAAGCAAACTGCATCACAGTTAATTTGTAAAGGTCTGTGTCTAACAAAGAGTGAATAATCATTTTAAACCACCTTCACGTTTTTTAAAAGAAGCTCTTTTATCGCTTTTTTATAGTCATCTTTATTTAAGTTTACAGCTTTTGTCGCATTATAGATTAAAGTTGTATCAAAACCTAGCTCAACGCTATCTAGAGCTGTTGCTTTAACGCAATAGTCCAAAGCTAAACCAACAACGTGAATTTCTTGAATCTGATAAGCCTTTAATATATGAAAAAGTTCGGTTTGATTTTTTCTTTCATTATCCCAAAAACCACTATAAGAATCGATTTCTGGGTTTTTTCCTTTTTTTACAACTTCATGAAAAAGATGAGAGTCCAAGTCTTTATGAAATAAAGCTCCTGTAGAATGCTGAATACAGTGATCTGGCCACATAATTTGATTAGTTCCATTCAAATCAATAAACTCTCCAATTTTTTTATTATTGTTTGACGCAAATGAATTATGATTTTTTGGGTGCCAATCTTGCGTTGCGACAATCAAATCATAATTTCCATTTTTCATTAAATCATTCACAACTGGAATGATTGATTCAGCTTCAGGGACAGCTAGAGGTCCTTTTTCACAGAAGTCATTTTGAATATCTACGACAATTAAAGCTTTTTTCATAAAACCTCTCCTTTATTATATCGGGAATATGATTAAAATTCAATCATATTCTATTTTTAAATAGGTTTTTAAAGATATAATTTAAATATTTTTTTAAAAAACGCAATTATATAATAAAATCAAATGCTTACGTCTTGTTTTTTATTATATTTATTTTTTTAAAAGATAACATTTTTTGAAATTTCACAAAAAAACCAAATTTTTCTATTTAAAAATTATAAATAAAGAGGCAAAAATGGCAGCAAAAGCTAAAGATGTTAAAAACTTTTTAAAAACGAAACAAATCGATACAAAAAACATTAGAGTATCTACGGATAGTTCGATTCGTGTAAAACTTTTAGATCCATATTTAGATTTAGAAAAAATAGAAACAATCCTTCAGGAAGAATTTGAATCTTATCAAAGAGATGAAGCTACTGGTGAGATTTTATCTGGGGGAAATACTTTTGTTTTCGTTGAATATGATTGGGATTTAGTTAAAAGAGTTCAAGAAGAGCTTCATGGAACGATTAAACCATTTTTGGAGAAATGTTCAGGGAACTGGAGTATTCAATTGTTGGTTAATCATTATTTAGAACAAAAACTTTTCGACTATAATGACCAAATTATAAAAAGAGCTGTTAGAGAGTCTTTTTACTCTTTTTTTAGACATAATGAAAATGAAAATCCAAACTTAAAAGTTGAAGGCTGGAATATCTAAAAAATACTTCTTTAATTCAAAGGATCAACGGGTTGTTTTTTATATTTTTTTACAGGTTCTTCAAGAGGTTCAAATAATGAGCCTCTTTTTTCACTTCTAGGCTGTCTTATGTTCATTTCTTGCCCAATTTGTGTTTTATAGTTTTGAACAGTCTTTACTTCTTCTTTTTTTGAAATTTCTTTAAAAGTGCTAACTTGAGCTTGACAAATGGAAAGATCTTTATCTAAAGAATCTTTTTCATTTTTAAGTTTTCCAGAATTTTCCAATAAATCAGTTATTTTATCTTCTAAAGCTTTTATTTTTTTATTAAAATTATCGACTTGATTTATTTTTTCCGATTCTTTTTCTAATTGAAGCGATACTATTTTTGATTCTAAAGAATCAATAAGAGAGTCGTCTCGAACAATTTTGACTTCACTTTTTATTTGTACTTTTTGATTTGATAAATCTTTATTTAAAGATTCATTTTTCTTTAATACTTCTAAGTATTGATCCGAAAGATATTTATATTTGGATTGAGCATCTAATAAGTCTTTTTCAAGAAAATTTTTTTTATCTTTTAAAAGATTATTTTCATTCTCTGTTTTTGAATTTTTTGATTTAAGTTCAATAAGCTCGTCTTTGACTCTATTGTATTCAGCCGTCAAGTTTTTTGTTTGATCTTCTTTTTTACTATTTGCGATCATTGATAAAATTTGATTTTGTTGTTTTTGAGATAACTTCTCATATATTGCGCTTCCAAAAAAAACAATAGCCAACACAAGAACGATTCCAATAAGTAGGTCCAAAACTTTCATACAAAACTCCTTAAAATTATTTTTATCAAAAAAAGAAAAAAAAGTCAAAACTGTATCGTTTCGATACAAAAAAAAAGTCGATTTGACTTTTAAAGAAATGAATGTTATTCTTATATTATGAAAAAACAGATCATATTATTATTTGTATTTATGCTTAGTTCAAACCTATATTCAGCAGAAGCTGAAATTTCCGAATTTGAACAATTTGAGTCGATTCGTTTAGAAGTTCTTGGTGGGACTTCAAATGTTAAATCAACAAATAAAACAAGTAAAGTTTTAACCGAGTATGATTCTACAAAAAATATAAATGTTGAATTAAAATATATGAATCATTGGTCAGAAGATCATAGGTCATATTTGGGTATAGATTTTACAGATATTGCTTATAAGAATGGATCGTCTGTTCAGCAAGGTTCTGGGACTTCTTTTAACTTAGGTCATTACTGGAGCGCTTCAAAAAGAGTTTCACTTAATTTAAAAGCCTCAAGCCATAGTTACCCTCTATTTAATAACTCGAACAAGCTCTATATGGATACGGCGATTGTTTTAGGTGGCGGATATGATTTTTCTCTTTATCATAGACCATCGGTTAGAGTTGGTTTTGGTCAATCTTTTTTAGTTGGTGAAAATTTGTTAGAATATGGAGCTGCAGGTTTTGTTAGAAAAATTTATAGAAAATTTTCCATTGAGATGTCTTTGTCTTATACTAAAGGATTTTGGAATAATTCAATGAGTGAGAATAATTTTTCAAACATTTCTCTTCAAAATAAAATATCTATTCCTCTAGATTAGATTTTAAATCTTCTTTTACACACTTATCAAAGTTAAGTGATTTTAAGGTTTCCATCATTTGATTTAATGATGCGTTAACATTTTCATTTAAAAAGTTTATGAATTGATTCGATTTATTTCTTTCCTCTAAAATAGAAGTTAGCATTTTAAGCTCTTTAAGTGATTCATATGATTCTTTAAGAAAATCCTCTTCGCAACGAGACTGACTCATATCTCGAATAATTGAGTTAATAAAATTATCTGTTTCTTTTATTTTCTTAGTGTATTTTACACAATTAGGGTCATTATCATATTCAGCGTAATCACAGAAATGTCCAAAAATAATCGTTTCTTTTAATGAATCAATCACTTTGTCTCTTTTTTCATTTATAGATATTTTTGTTTCTACATATTTTTGATTATTTGAGAAACTTCTACTCACTAAAATGCCTAAACTTAAGCTTAAAATCAATAAAAGAGTTGAGGCAAAATAGATCGTTAAAATTTTCTTTTTCATATATTATAAATAGCTTTTTAAAACGGTACTTATCTGTATGAAAGTAAAAATTCGAGAGTTTTTTAATAATAAAATGGTAGACCCTTATACTTACCATGGAGATGAAGGATCTGTTTTACATTTTTTAATTGAAAAAAATAAATATAAGATTTTTGAAAAGGTCTTAAAAAATCAACCACACTTCAACTTGCTCATTGGAGAGTCAATTATAAACCTTACTAACAAAGAAAAACAAACCCCTCTAATGATAGCTTTAGCGAAACAGGAGCTTAAATTTGTAGATCTTTTATCTAAATATGAAGCAAATTGGTTAATCTCTGATCAAGAAGGTAAAGATTCTTTCCACTATAAGGAAATGTTTGAAGATTCTCCGGATTGTTTGAATAATTTAATTTTAGTTAAAAAAAATTCAAATAATAAACTGGGATTGATTTTTACCAAACATAACGTGACAAGTGAATCAATTCAAAAAATTATTGATTATTGTGAAAGAAATAATCTAAAAGTAAGTTTTATTAAAATATATTCTAAAAATAATTCATTTGATTATAATCTTTTAAAAGAAATAAAGCTTTATTTTGGAGAAAAAGAGTCAGTAGGAAGGGATTTATATTTTGAAAGATATTTAGGAAAATTTTAATTTTTTATTTTTTTCTAAAATTTCTAATTTTTCTAAGAAAAAGTTAAGTTCAAATAAAACCCTATACACAGAAAAAATTTTTGTATCTTGATCAAATCCTGAAAATACAGTTATTTGTCTATCAAAAGATTCAAAGTTTAGACATTTAAAATGAATATATTCGAAAAATAAATTATCTAATTCTTTTATTGATAAGTTTTTATGACAAAAATCTTTAAATCTTTCAAAATTAACACTTTTGTTTTTGAGATTGTTTAAAGAAAATGAAATTGAACTTTCTTTAATTAAAGAAAAAATTTTTTCATCTATTTTTGTTAAAAAAAGATTTTCTCCATTAGTCATTTTAAGCAACCTTTTTAATAAAATCTTCACTAACCTCACCAGCGTAAATATGTTGCCCTCTCAGGTCGTCCCAGCTAATGATTTTAATGTTTTTAAGATTTGTTCCGATAATTACATTTTTTTGATCAAAACCAATAACTTCAGGAAACACATTTAAATTAAACCAGTCCGGAGGAGTTGAAAGCCAATAGGTTTTATTAACAGCTAATAGCGCTGATTCCATTCTTGTTCTTGGGTCTTTAGAAGTTAGTTTTTCAAAAGCTTCTTGTAGAGTCATTTCAATTCCTTATAAGTATAAAATACCTGTTTTTATAAAAAAAATTAAAATTTTACTGTATTGATTTGAGAAAATGGTAAATAAAATTTGATTTTTTAAACTATTCCATTTAAAATGAGCCAATGAAAAACAAAAAAATCATCATAGAGATTAAAAAAGAAGAACTATTACCAAAAATAAGAGCTGGGGTTATTTATTCAAAAATTGAAAAAGATAAAAAAAAATACAATAGAAAGAAAAAACATAAAAAATCTAAAAATGAAAATTAAGCTGATTTTAATTGTTTCGAATAGTTTTTAAGACTATCCATCATTTCCAAAATGTTATAAGGTTTTGTTATAAAATTATTAGCCCCTAAATCATATAATTGCTTAGAAGTGATATCGGCAAATCCAGAGACCATAATAACAGCTGGATAATCTTTGTTTTTTGACCTGATATGTTTTAAAAGTTCTACCCCGTCTAATTTTGGCATTCTAATATCTGAAATAACTATCGATATATCTGGATTTTGGTCAAAAACTTCAATTCCTTTTAAACCATCTTCTGCCTGAAAAACTTCAAATCCTGATTCAGTCAAAATATAGCTTAAAATTTCTCTTAAATCTTTTTCATCATCAACAACTAATGCTTTTTCTTTCATATCAACCTCAATATGTAAATACCTAAAATTATTGTTTTATTTTAGGACATTGTTAAAAAATTATGAAAACTTATATTTGTTTAATGAGATTCAAGGAAGCTTCCGTTCTATGCTCTGGAGTTAGCCCATTCGCTTTAATCGCCTCAAGGTGAAGAGATGTTCCGTAGCCTTTGTGTTTCTCAAATCCATAAGCTTTGTATTGATCTAATGTGCTTAAATCTCGCATATATTGATCCCGACTCTCCTTGGCAAATAAAGAGGCAATTCCAATAACAAAAGATTTATCATCCCCTTTAATTATAAGCTCAAAATTGGTTAAAGAAGGACTTTTTGGATTTCTATTTCCATCAATAATTATAGCTGTTTTTTCAATTTCTGGAATTTTAGAAAGTATCGATTCGACCGCAAATCTATAACTTTCAGCTAATTTATGTTTATTGATGTAATTACAACTTGCCGTTCCTAAAAAACATGTTAAAAGAGGGCAGTTCTTAATTTCATTAAAAAGCTCAATTCTTACTTTTTCACTTACTTTTTTACTATCTTTTATTTTTTCAAAAAATGGATATTTCTTAACATTCTCTTCATAGTTTAAATAAAAATCTTCACTCAATAAACATCCTCCAAGCATTACAGGTCCTGCGACACAGCCCCAGCCAACTTCGTCAATTCCAAGAATGTATTTTTTTGTAAATTGTTTGTCAAATTCAATTCTTTTATTCATTTTAAACCTAAAATAATAACACTGTTTTCTTCAGTTCTATTTAAATCCATTTGAATTGTTAATTCTTTTATAAGATCTTTTTGATTTTCTAATAAATCGAGATTATCTAAAAGAAAAGATTCTTCTTTTTCTGAAAGTTTATATATGATTGAATCATTTACTTCAATGTTTAAGATTTTTTCAACAAAATTAGAAAACGGTTTTTTATCTTTATTGAACCAATATATTTGAGTAAAACTTTTTTTAAAAACTCTAAAATGTTTAACGTCTATTAAAAATAAAAAATAGACAAGTATTTCTTTAAAATTTTCACTTCGATTCAAGGTTTTTGATTCTATGAAATTTTTAATCGCTAATAATCGGTTTATTTTATTTTCTTTTATTTTTTCTAAAAAATTTAAAAAAGACATAGATCCAAACCCTAAGACTAATAGAAAAGAAACTAAAGCAAATGAACTTTTTTCATATTTTAAAAAAAACATTCCAATTGTTAATAAAACAATAGATACTATTAAATAAAATTTAGATTTTTTTTGAAACATTTTCTCTCTATTCATTATTTTCCTTTATTTCTTCAATAAAAGCTGCTGCAAAAGAATGACCACCTCCACCAAATTCCTTAGAAACAATGCTTAAATCGACACGATTTGATCTTAATGACCATTTTTTATAAGTTTTATTGTTTTGTTTGTAGATATTAAAAGTTGCACAAAAATCATAATCTGGAAACTTTTCAACTAAAGCTTCAGCTATTTCCCCCATAAAAATTGAACAATTCACTACAGGAACTTTGTATTTTCCTAATTGACATATAAACGCTTTTTCAATTGCGACATTTATCTCATTTCGCTTAAATCGAAGCAAGCTTTCCCCTTCTTTTTTTAAATTGGAAATCTTAAGTTTATTCCATTGATTGAAATCTCTATCATAAGACTCTAATGCACAAATTATCTCTTCACATTTTTTTAAATTAAATAAAGCTAAATCTTTATCTGAAATATAGTCGATAAGTTCATTTTTTTGATTAGGAAAAAACTCATCCCAAGTTATCTTTGCTCCGGATCTATTTAAATCAAACCTGTATTGACTCGCAAATTCGATGTTTCCAATAGATGCTTTATGGTGGTCGTAGATTATAATTTCAGAATGGCTCTTTATTTTTAAAATTTCTTCTTTTTTTAAACAAAAATCTAAAACATAAACAATGCTGTCAAAATCAATTTCTGGAAGAGGTTCTCCATAATTGATTGGAATATAAATCGCTTTGTCTTGAAATTTTTTCCAAGCACTATAAGCTGCCCCAAAGCCATCTGTACAATTTTTATGATATAAAATATAAGTTTTTTTCATTTATAAGTCCAACTCTATGATAATATCTTAAAAAAACGTTAAAATCAATAAAATGAGAATTATATTTATTTTTTTTGATTTAAAAGATATGAACAAATTAAACCACAACTTAAATGATAGTCTCAATATAAAACAGTTATTTACTTTTTTTGACGATATATGCTCAAAATCACCAAGCGATTCGAATGTGTCTTTAGATATAGAAAAATCGAAATCAGGCTATTTGGCTCGATTAAAGATATCGTCAGCTAATTTAATGTTAGATAGTGGAACAATTGAAGAAGGTTCATTTCCTTTGATAATCGTTGCGATAAGAAAATCATTTAACGATTCTTTAAAAAGCTGGAAAAGAGAGTATTCTAAAAAAAATTAAGCACTCATCTGGACAAATTCTATAAGAGCTTTTTCTGTTAAGCTTTCTTTTGCTTTTTCTAAAACGGAAATGAGTGATTTTTCTTCTATTTTTTCAGTAGACAATATGTGATTGTCTCTTTTTAAAGCTAATGTACAAGTATATGAATTTTCTTGAATTTTACAAATTTCAGCGATTGTTTCGAAATAAGTAGAAGATATGTCTTTTAAATCAAATAAGTGCTTTTCGATTTCAACTCGATTATCTTCATTCAATGGAATGTTTGAAAGTTTAACCTTATAGTCCATATATTTGTTAATACCATTTTTTTTCATTATTTTTATATTTTTTGCTAAAAAATAAAACTTTTCTTTTTAAAAATCCATTTATAAAGTCAAGTTGTTTCAAAATGATAAAAAAGGAAATATATGAATAAAAAACATTTACAAGAATTTGCTGATAAGTTAGAAAAAATGAGATTAGAAGGTCAGGCTTCTTTGGCTGAATTGAAAGATTCTGAAAGTACTTTGGAAGAAAATAAAACAGTTGGTGATGATGTTGATCAATCAACGACTAATTCTGAAATTACTCGAATTAAAAATTTGAAAAGACAAGTTGAAGTAAAATTAGTTCAAATCGATTCTGCTCAAAAAAGACTATTAGGTGGTTTGTTTGGGGTTTGTATTGATTGCGAAGAAGATATTCCAAAAACTAGACTTTTAGCAAATCCATTGTCAATTAGATGTTTAGAATGTCAAGAAGATCAAGAGCAAGCTGATAAAGAAAATAAAATGAAGTCTAAGCGTCAATCTTCTTATGACAATCCATTTGAGGAATAATTTATTTTAAATTTTATTAAGAAAAAAAAGGAAGATCAAATCTTCCTTTTTTTTAATTATCTCGATATCTTTCTCTATAACCACTATAATCATCTAAATTGCTTTTATATTTGTCTTCTTTTTGATTAGTTTTTAACTTTTTTCTAAATTTAGAAGAATCTTCTCTATATTTTTCTTCTTCATATTTTTGAAATTCTTCCCTACTCTGAATTATAATTCGAGGATTTGAACTTTTATACCCACAACCGCGACATTTCAAAGCAAATTCTCCAACTTTTGTAGCTCTAAAAAATTCAAAACCAGTTTTACGAGGGTTCGCATAAATAGAAATTGGGAGTTTATCAACATTGATTGAAACATTCGTATCAACAGCTTTTAGAAAAAGACAAACCTTGTCTCCTTCTTGTAAATAAATAACTCGCGGTTCGATATATTCTGGAGAAACGGTTAATTCTACTTTTACAAAATCATTTCGTTCACAATCTTTTTCACTATAAGCAAAAGATAGGGACGATAAAGTTAAAATGGTAAACATCACTAATTTTCTCATAAATTCTCCTTTTAATGTAAACTTTCTTCTAAAACAAATCTATAATTTCCAAAATCAGTATTTTCCTTAAGCTGTTCTCTAATCATGAGCATTAAAGCGTCTAAGACAGCTTGAGGGTTTTGTTTGAACTCTTTTTTCCAGAACAGCTCTCGATCAAACAATAGTTGTTCTCGATTTAATTTAAACTTTTTCTTTAAAAACTTATCAGGAATCTCCAAAATAGAACTTGCCTCTTTTTTGAGAATTAAGTCCAATAAAACTTCAGGGTTTTCTTCCATGTATTTAAGTAATAGCTTTGATTGATATATAAACCATTGTTCTTTCATAAGTTAAATATAACCTATGAAAAAAAATAAGTCAAATCCGTCTTAAAACGAAACAATTAGGATGCAGATTTTTGTATCATGTATTTTTCCATATCTAAATTAAAGATTCTTCCTAAAGCTAATATATACTTAGGATCAAGTTTTTTTCTTGAAGAATTGTACATGTTTTGAATAATGATTTCTGGAGAGTCAGGATATGGGTTAAAATCAGACTTTAAAGCAAGCTGGCAAAACTCATCAGCGACACGAACCAACCTCGCCAATGGGTGGATAGAGTTTCCAGACAAGGCTTTAGGGTATCCAGTTCCATCCATATATTCATGATGTTGTTCAACAATGTCTATAATGTTAGAATCAATATCTTTTGATTTTCTTAAAAGTTCTCCACTAATTGTCGGGTGTGATTTATAGATTTTTAGATCTTCACCCTCCAACCAAACGTGAGCTTTTTTAACTAAATCTTCAGGCATTGTACGTAGTCCAAGATCTGAAAACATTGCCCCTAAGCTTATTTTAAAAATAGTTGTTTCAGTTTCAAATCTAACCTGCTTACCAATTAAAATAGAATACATCGCAACAGCGAGCGTGTGTCTATAAGAGTTCTCATCCAGATCATTAAGTGATTTGAGAAGATCAAAAACGTCATCTTTTTCTGATATGATCGACATTGACGCGTCTAAGATTTGTTTTGAAGACATAAACATTTCTTTTGAAATTCCATCAGCTACGATATTATCCATGATCATATCTGAAGTTTTAGATAAGAATTTCATTTTAACTTCTTTTGAAAGATTCATCTTGTTTAAATTCAAGGAACTTTGAGTCATTTTATCTAAATACTTCGCATACTCTTCTTTTCTACAATAGATCATGTATACACCTTTAGATTTAACATTATTTAAAACATCGGTTGGAACTAAAATTCCCTCTTTAGCAATTTTCAAGTATTTAGTTTCATTTATTTTCAAGAAATAATCAAAAGGTGCTATTTTTAAATTGATAATATCTTCAATTTTTATTGAGCTATAAAGATTGCTGTTTAAAAGATCTTCTCCTTTTTTGTAATCGACTTCAATTTGAGGAATGTGTTCCTTTATTTTTTCAAAAATTGAAGAAAAGGAAAAAGGCTTTTGTATTTTTTGAGGTAAAAAAGAATCTTCATCTTCTTCAGATAAGTAAACAAAGGGTTTTTTAGAAGTATCAATAACTTTGATCAATTCAGTTCCATAATTTTTTACAGAACTGTCTATGATTACAAAGTCTACAATTGAGTTTTTAATGTAGTGTCTAAAGTCATTTAATTCTTTGGCGATTTTTATTGAGCAATTTGAGGCTTTAAAATAGCTTTGAAAATTAGCTTCGTCTTTTCGATTGTCAATCATCAGTAATATATTTTTATTGCTCATACTGAAAAATACCGAATTTCGATATTTTTTAAAGAATATGTATCAAATCAATACACTTTTAAAAATCTAAAGGATATGTCCAATTAAACATTGTTTTTTCACGATTTATTGAAAAATCAGAATCTCCAAAATTTGTATGAATCTTAAAACTTATTCTTTGTTCATAAGCAGTTTTGACAAGAAAAGAAGAAACTGATAAAGCTTCTTTAGGAACAACTTTTTTTATTCCACCAACAATTTTATCGCCTTGATTTTGAGCTACTTTTTTCGAATTTAAATAAGGAGAGCAAAAAGTAAAAAGATAATCCGTTTCTGCTGTTTTATTACAAGATTCTACGATATTATCAAAAATTTTCTCATCTCTTGTTTGAGCGCAATTGCCACAAATCGCATATAATAGAGTTGATATAAGTAAAATCATTAAAAACTTCATGGTCTTTTAAATAGGTTAATTAAATATAAGATTTTTGATTTTAATAGTTTTTAGCTATAAATTTATCCATTTATAAAGCATGAAAATAATTATTTTATCTTTTCTATTATTTTTAACAGCTTGTACAGATAAAGGGTCTGGAACAACAAATGAAGAAAATCCTGCAGGACAAAACCCACCTACAGTTCAAAGCCCAACATTCAGCGCTCAAAGTAGTTCTTTATTCATAAAAAATCAACAATCTTTTACATATTTTACAGTTCCAAATGAACCTTTAAAAATTAGCGTTATTGCGAAGGATCAATTTGGAAATTTAATGTCAAATATAGCCTCTTCAATAAAGGTTGGGATTAGATTTGAAAATGGTCTAGAAAATTTAGCAGTTCTTGAAACTTCTTCAGGAAACTATAGTTATGATTTTTCTATATCTAAACAAGGAACTTACGAGGTTTATTTAAAAGTTAATGGTGTTGAACAATTAACAACAAATTTTAACGTCTCTTATTGTAATGCGAACGCTTCCCCTTCAGCTTCGCCTTTTCATTTACAAACAGTCATTGACTCAAAGTCTTTTTTTGTAATATGTAACTCAACTCAGTTAAGCCATGTTTCTGATTCAAGTTCTTTAAATAAAAATTTTATCCTAGGATCAAACATCGATTTAGAAAACTTTTATATAGATTCAGATTCTAATCAAATTCCTGATAATCAATTTAAAATTGGTCCTTTTAGTGGAGAATTTAATGGAAACGGTTATGCCATAAATCATTTTAAATATATAGATCTTTCGCAAGATAATATCGGACTATTTTCAGAAGTTTTAAATGGAGCTTCAATTAAAAATTTAATAATGACAGGTTCTAAAATTAGAGGTCAAAACAATGTTGGAACATTTATTGGTAGAATAAATCTAAACACTGGTGAATCAGTCAATATGTCAAATCTATTTTCAGCAACTCAAGATATCGAGTCGAGTGGAAATAACTTGGGAATGATTATAGGTTATGCGAAATCTTTAGATCAATCCATAAATTTATCTAGTCTTCAAATTTATCAAACTCTAAATTTTTCAAATCCAATAAGTCAATCAAACATTGGAGGAATTATCGGTTATGCAGAAGGCGTGGTTGGATCGGGATTTTCAGGGAATTTTACTGTAAATCAAACCTTGTCTTCATTAACGAATGTTGGGTCAATAATTGGTCAAGTGGTTAATTCTACAATTTCAAATTCTGGCATTTTTTCAAATCTTACAATCTTAGATGCTTCAAATGTTGGTTGTTTATTTGGAAATGCAAATAATAGCTATATTCATTCATTCTTCTCAGGAATAAACTGCACACTGAACTATTCAGGAAATGGTTCTAATCTAGGCGGACTTTTTGGAATAATTCAAAACAATTCTTCTATTGTTAATATAAACCCATATATATCAATGACGTCTTCTTTAAATTCAGCAGGGTTTGTTTATGAAATTTCAGATTCTTCAATTTCAAGATCTTCAATCAGTGGATCTTTAAATTTTTCACAGGTTAGTTCTGGATTTTTCCAAAATTCTAATAATAGTTCATTTGATAAAATATCAAATTATGCACAAATCTCGACAAGCCGAGAAGTTTCTGGCTTTGGCTATTTTTCATCAAATAGCTCTTTTAGTCGAATAAGCAATAAATCAACTATTCAATCAACCAGCGAAAATGTATATTCATTTTTAGCAAACGTAGATTCTAACATAACAATTGAAAATATATATTCTAATTCAACCATTAGCAGTATTTCCGATGCTTCTTTCATAGGATCAATAAAAAATTCTTCAGGTTCTATATCAAATTCAATGATTTTTGATTCTATAAGTTCTTTAAAAGCTTTTGGGTTATCTGAAACAATTCAAACATCTTCAATTCAACTATCAAACTTGGCAATAATTTCAAACTTAAACGCGAATGTGAAGTCTTCTGTAAATCAATCTCAAAACTCAACTATAAGCTCTTCAAACCTTTTTAAATTGTCTAAAAACACAGGTCTAAACGATTGCTTATCTGGGGATAGCTGTAGTGGTATTGTTTTAACCGATACTTCCACAGCTTCTAGTTTATCTGTAGATTTATCTTATTATAATAATTCTCAAAATTCACCTATGAATAATTGGGATTTTTCAACGATTTGGACCTATGGAAATCCTGTTTCATTTTTAAAACCTTAAATCAAATATATTCGATTTAAGGTAATCTTTTTTTCTTTATATTTAATTTATCTTTTCAAGATTTCACCATTTAATAGGTATGAAAACGATAAGAATTTCAAAAAACAAAAAGCCTTTATCAAGTGGATTATTTGGAAAGTATTTTAGAATTTCTAAAAATAGAGGTGTTAAAGTTTTTGGAAAGGGTCATCGTAAAATTGAAACGATTTTTTCAAGACCTAAAACTTATTTGAGCGCTCAAAAAGAGTGTGAACTTTTGAAAAAAGCGGAAAAATCTAAAATTTCACCTAAATTTGCTCAATTAGTTATTGTCATTTACAGAAAGAAATTCTATCCAGCAATAAAAATGCAACATTTCGGTGGGGATATTTTATATAATCATGATCGCTATTTAAAGCCTTCCTATGCTTATGTTAATAGATTTGGTGAAATTAAAAAAAACAAAACTATAAAAATGAAAAGTTTTATTTTAAATAAATTAAAAAAAGCAAAAATAGTCCATATTGACCTTCATTCTGCGAATGTTATGGTTAATTCCCAAGGTAAAGTTCGAGTCATAGATTTCTCTCCTGAGTGGATTAAAGAGATTTGACTTTTTGTCTTAATTATGATAGGTTAAGGCGGAGAGGTTTTATGAGTGAACACAATTGGACTTTATTTAAAAACAAAAGAGAAGAACGCGTTATTTTAGTTTCCAGTGAAGATATGGAAAACATGTTAGATTGGTATTATAGATTGACTCGAAAAAATCCGTTTTTAAAAGATCAATTCACTTTTGCTAAATCATTTATAGAAGATTCAACTCCAATAACAGAAGGCAAGTTTGAAATTGTAACGACTGTGAAAAATTTAGAGCAGATTAAAAAAATGTTTTCTATATTAGACGATAAAACTGAAAAAGATAAAAATGTATTTAAAATAGTAGAAGAAGCGCTTAATCCGAAAAATCCAGAAGTTAAATCTTAATCAAGTTCTTTTTTCTTTTCTCATGCTGCTTAATTGAAATATCAATGATATTTCCTTTATTCTTATCTTTGTTAAAAAACGAATTAACATTAACTACAAGATAAAAATCAGAAGATCTCTCTAAAATTTCTGGATTTAATTTTAAAACTGTAAATTCTTGAAAAAGAGACATCATTTCATTTTTATTTTTTTCATCAATTAAAATTTCGATTTCTTGAGAACCGATCAACACAGCTTCATTTACTAATTCTAAAGCATTTAACATAAAACCTCACTTTTTTTTATTGTATCAAAAAAAAAGAAAAAGTCAACGATATGTCTCGATTTGATATTTTTATTTGAAAATTTGATTTTCTTATACTTTATGGTAAGATTTGAAGATATGTTAAAGTTTTTATTTAGTATTTTAATTTTATCTATAATGTCGTGTAGTAAAAATATGACAGACTCCAATTATACCCCGACAGGAACAACAACTGATCCGCAAGTTGTTAATGCAGAATTGACGCAACTTGTTCAAGCCTTTTCAACTCAATACGGGGTATCTGTTTCTTATTCGGTTAGCTTAGACAGTGGTGGAGTTAAAACAGGGACCACAACTAGTGGAGGAACAATTATTGGGCTTTGTGAAATCTATTCAGATGGCTCTAGATATGTATATATCAATCAAGATTGGTTCTCAAGAAGCTCAACTCTTTCTTTTCATAAAAGAATTTTAGTTTATCATGAATTAGGCCATTGTTCATTTAATAGAAGTCATGATTCAAGAATGTACACAAAACCAAACTCTTACGATAGCTACAATGTTCCATTCAGTATCATGTATCCTTCCGTCAATCCAATCATTTATTGGTACAATACTTATTCTAGTTATTTTTTACAAGAACTAGGAGATTCAACTACTGCCGGAACTCTATCTGGATTAACTCAGGCTCCATTGATTGATTTTGGTAATTTAAATAAAATTTCATTTCCAATGACTTTGGATAATGAAGGAAATATAAATTGTGAATAAGAAAAGAGGATTTATGAAAAAAACACTTGCAATGTTAATTTTTTTAGTATCGATAAATACAAAATCTGAAGAGGTTGTTCAAAAAAATGAAAAAGATTTGAAATTCAATTCAATAAAAGCGCCTAAAAATTTTAATGAATCGGTTCATTTTCTTGAATCAAATCTATACTTTATTAAAACTCAATCTCAAAGTTTAAAAAACACAAACGCAACATTTCAATACTCTTCTGCGGCATATGATCCCTATATCGAGTTAAAATACTCATATAAAGCGGATCGAAACAATTATTTTAAAGCTTCACTTATGTATGGGAAAAAGGATTTAGATTCAAACGATACTAGTTCAATCTCTTATCCTCAAAAATCACCAGTTCAGTATAGGCTTGGAATTTCTCATCTCTATAGGTTCGATAGAGATTTATCAATCGAATCAACTTTAGGCTTAAAGAGACAAGATTTGGGTCGAGTAAAAACATCAACTATTTATTTAGTTGATTCATTTGACCTTCCCTATGCTTCAGAAAAATTGACATATATGTTTCTTAAAGGCAGTCGGTCGGTTCTAGGTGTAGACGCTTATTTTATGCTATTAGCTCCTGTTAATACTTCAAAATATAGTGGAGAGAGTGAAGATATAAGAGGTTCTTTAAATTATGGATTTGGTGGAATGTTATTTACTGATAGATATTATTCAAGTTTTAATCTTAAAATAGGGGCTGTTTTTGAGTCTATTCGAATCAATACAAACCTCTATAAGCAAGAAGAGTATGGAACTGGTCTTTTCATTAAATTTTTAAAGCCTTTTTAATAATTTTTATCTTTTTTTAAATAAAAATAAGATTTTAAAGTTGTTTGAAATCATTTAATATATGGTTAAGTGTGGGGATGAATCGAATAATTCAGCACCGACCTCCACTTTTGCAAAAAAACCAGTATATTTAATTTATGAGAAAATCTTTTCAAAAGTTTAAAAAGCTAATTCCATACGTGATCATTCCATTTATTTTTACAGAAATCTTTATGAATATATCCGCTTTTATAACGATTCATAATAAATCTTCGCTTCTCGATAAAATATACACCTACGATAGTAGAATTAAAGCTAAAGTTTACGAAACCCCTCGCTGGAGTGAATCAAACATCCAAACCGCTCTAAGCTACATTAAAGATCCGAAAGAAAGCTCTATAGTTGAGAGAAAAATGAGAGAAGAAAAATCGACGCGTCGATTCTTTTATTTAAATCAGGACTATACGGAAATTTTTATATCTGCAGAAAATGCTGGACTTCCCAACGGTTATTGCCGAGTTTTTGCCAAAAATAGCTCTATTTCGATTAAATTGATAAATCTTATCGGATTGGATAGTTCTTATAATGGTGTAAGCCATGAAGTTGATCAAAATCTATGTAATAGTCTTTATGGCTATGGAAGTAGCAAAGTTATTAAATAATCATTTTTTAAAATAATTCAATAAAAATAGAAATACTCATTCCTATTTAAATTAGGTGAATGAGATAAAATTAAATCAACAATTAAATGAAACTGATTGGAAATATCTGTTTATCGAAGGCTCAAGCTTAGGTAATACAAGTTTCTTATTTTCATTTTTAAAAAATGTACTTTTCATTCATAAAGATTTCTCTTCAGCAATGATTGATAGATTGGTTGGAGAAGAAATAAATGTTTTATATTTACGATCTAAGCCTTTAGAAAAAAATAAAGAAGAAATTAAAAAAATAATAAGTGAAATTTCTCAAAAAGTTGATATAAACACTGTTTTTACTGAAGAAGCTTTCAATTATAGAGATGTTTTGAAAATTTTATGTAATGATCGATATTCTCATATTATTATTGACGATGTTCGTTCAGAATATGGAAATGAGCCTTTTTTAAAGTTTAATGAAGTGATGAATTTTTGTGAAAATGAAAAAATCAAACTAATCGTTTCAACAACTCACAATAAACAACAAAAAATAGATTATAGCTATTTTCAAGCAAACCTTATATTTAATATCCACCCATATCTACTTCAGGGGATTTACAGAATAGAAATTGAGGATAGATTTAAAAATAATGTTTCTAGTTTTTTAATTGAAATGAAATAATAAAAATAAGAAATTATAGGGTTAAATGATTGTTTTTTTTTGAAAAAGTGAAAAAAATAAGGATACTATCTATTTAATGAGTATGAAGCTTATAATCTTAATTTTATTTATATTTGGTTCTGTACAATCAAGAGCCGATTCTGATTATATTCTTCGTCAACCTGCTGATTCCGATGGAATGATTAAAGTCATCCCTCCAGCAATCTCTAATCTTGGAAAAAAAAGAGTTGAACCTATAAAAGGTTGGGAACCAATAACCGTGAGTAAAGGCTTTATTTTAAGTAATGAACTTTACTATAAAAGATTATGCGCTAAAGTTTGGTCAAAACAAATCCCTGCGTTTAAAGAGAAAAATCCAGAAGTTAAAGATGTAGATAAGTTTTATCCTGGTGATAAAATTTTAATTCAAATCTGCGAACAGACATTTAAAAAGAAAGAAAAAAAAGAAAATGTGATTGTTCCTGAAATTGTTGAAGAGAAAAAAGAAGTTAAAGTCGAAACGCCTCTATGTCCACAAGTGGTTTGTTGCAATCAACCAGTAGAAAAAAAAGAAGATACTCTGCCAATTCAAGAAGATACTTCCAATAAAAAAGCTAAAGATTACGATTTAGATGGAATGATTTTTGCTGGCTTAGGGTTTTTATCAGAAGATTATCAAAAGCAACTCTATAATTATACATCTTTTAGATATGGCATTAAAAAAGACATCTATCAACAAATAGGATATAAACTAACTCTTGATTTTACAAAAGATGTTATCTTTGGATCAAATAAAATTCAAGTTAAAACAACCCCTGATAAACATCAATACTATTTCTCATTTGGTATGGGAAATCGTTTAGGATTAAAGAAAAGAGAAGATTTTAAACTTTCCGATAATCTAACAACTTATTCAACGGTTGGAGCAGGCGTTCTTTATAATTTTAGAGGAGTTGAATTTGATATAGAGGCTTACTCAACTTTAAACGCCAATTCAAGCACAAATTTTTCAGTTTCAGGTGTTAAAAAGATAAGTGAAAACTATTCCCTTGGTGCTTATTTTGATATTCAGTCAACCGATCCAAAAATTAACGACATTCAAGCACAAAGAAGTATGATTACTGGTGGAATTTTAATTCTTTTCTAAACTTATTGAATCACAAAATTATAAGAATCTGATTGTATATTGATTTTATAACTATCTTTATTATTGAATAGAGTGGGATTTTTTGAAACTTCTAAATCTAAATAATTGCCCCAACAATCACTACTTGAGTTAATATCAATGCTTCCAGATATAATTGTTTGATTTGAATCAATTGGTAAATTGGTTGAGGTTGAATTAAAAAAAATAGAACCGCAGTTTGATTTAGATATTAAAAACCCTTTAGGATAGAGCGTTAAAACGATTTCGCTATTAGCGATAAATTGAGAGTTGATAAAGTCATATTTTTGATAAGCAATGAGTGATTGATAATTGCTATATTTGGTATTAGACTGATTCGCACATCCTGTTAAAAATAAGAAAATCAAAAATAATGTTTTATTCATAAAAATAGATACCGTTTTTGTTGTTTTAAATCGGTATATTGAAGTAAATATCTATTTAAAAAGAGGAGATCCTTATCTATGTCAAAAATAATTATTTTAATAGCGACCTTTTTAACTTCATTTTCATATGCTAATATGAATGAAGACTTTTCAATGCTACCGTTAAGATTTGAAGAAACTATGAAGGTTGGAGAAACTAAGGAATTTACGTTAAATATCAGAAATGAGATGAAAGTTAAAAAAATGAAAGAATATATTCTTAAAATTTCTGAATTTAATCTAACCAGTGAAGGTGCTCTTAATTTAAAAGATTCAAAAACAAAAAACTCGAGAAGTTTAGTTCCTTATGTTCGATTATCAAATGATAAAATTGAAATTGAACCAGGTAAAGATATCAAAATTAAAGTTATTGTATCTATTCCTAAAGATTATAAGAAAGGCAGCGGATATTTTGTTTTCACTCTATCTAAAGATTTAGAATTGATCAAGCAAAGATATAAGATTAACGGTGCTGTTTTTATGAAAACTTTAACTGGATTTTTCGCAATTAACGTAGTTGAGAATAAATCATTGTCTGTAGAAATTTTAAAAGCTAAATATGAAAACAATCGATTAGTTATCAATTTGAAGAATACAGGTGAGTTTTATCTTAAGACAGCTGGTAAAGCTGTTATTTTAGATCAATCCAATAAAAAAATTGGCGTTTTTGAGTTGGTTGATTCAAAAAATAGAGCGGAATTCTTAAGTTTTCCTGAAAATGAGAGAGAAGTTTCTGCCGCGATTCCAGCTTCTGTTCTTAAAGGTTTAAAGAATTTAAAAGTGAATATAACAGTGAGTGATGTTAAAAACGACTTTATCTCAAATAAAATTTTAGATTTAAAATTAGGAAAATGAAATGATTAAATCAATAGGGGAGGTTGGAAAGATTAAACTTTCCAACTTTTAATGAAAATTTGGAGTTTTGTTATCATTTTACTGATATCAATGGTTTCTTTTGCAGAAACTATTACTCTTTCTTCTATTGATACTTATACAATTGACAATCAATCTAATCAATTAAATGATTTTTTTATTGGCGATAAAAATGTTGTTAATGTTGTAAAAAATGACAAAGGAAACTATGAGGTTTCAGCTGTTGCTCTTTATGGAAAAACTTATGTCGTTTTTTTCAAATCTGATGGTTCAAATGTTTCTTATTTTTTTGAAGTTGTTAGCTCTAGGGGAATTGGTAAAGAAAAAAAGGAAACTCTCCTATCTGGAACCCTAACTGGAAGAACCTCTTTTGATAAAAACAACAACCAAAATCCATATTCAGCTTCTCTTAAAATGAAAGCTAGGCTTTCAAAAAATACAAGCTTTGGTTTTTCTTCTGAAACTGTTCAAAAAAAAGGATCAAGTCAAATCGGGTATGAAATTTCTTCTTGGCAATATGATTTTTTCAATAATTATTTAAATTGGCAAGTATTTACAGAACCAACAGCTTCTGTTCCATACTATGCTTCGACTCGTTTTAGAGGATATAATTTAGGTCAAAAAGATAAAAATTATGAATTTTTTGTTTGGAAAGCTAATCAATATCTAAATGAAGAAGAAAATACAAGCTTCAAAGCTCAAGGATTTTCTGTAAAGCAAAATTTTAAGTATTTCGATTATAGTTTTGATTTAAATAATAAAGATAATAGATATGTTCCATTAGCAAGTTTATCTTTTGAGGCTTTTAAATTATATAATGGATTCAATTATTCTCAATTAGGCGAAAAGCGATTGTTTCAATATACAGGGTATAGAAATTTTAATGAAAATGTGGACACTTTTACTTTAAAAAACATATATATGACCTATTCAGTTGCTCCGAAAGGAACTTATTCATTAGATTCAGACTCCGAATCATTCAATCAAAAATTTGCTTTAGGAACAACTTTTGCCAATGAAGATTCATTTTCAAAACAAGACGAATCTAAAATTGACACAATTCCTGGAATAGTCTCTGCTTCAATTAGCTATGACAGTGATAACGTTAATACTTTCTTTTTAAATAAAACTAGATTTTTTGCGGCTTATGGAAAATCAGACTATTTAACTTTTTCAGGTTTAACCGAGTATGGAGTTACTGTATTGGATTATGCAAAATCTGAAACATTCATGTACTCTCCTAGATTAAGTTTTTATTTTTTAGGAAATAAAGTAGATGGTGGATATTATTTAAGAAATGAATACATCACAAACATAAATAAAAACTATTTTTTAAATCTAACTGAAGATTATAGAAACACACTTGGTGTTTTTAGAAGTTCGAAACGTTTCAACTATGGTTTGTATTTAGGAAATTCTCGATTTTTCAATGGAGATAATGATAATTACTCAAAAATTTATGGAGCGAGTCTTCAGTATTATATAAAAGACAATGTTTCTTCAGAGATTACTTTTGAAAAATCTACAACAGAAGCTGGAAGTTATGGAGAGAATTCTTCTGCACAGTTAAGATATTTTTCTGGAAAAAATTTTGAGTTAAGATCTAAAGTTGACTATTCTGAAAATTTTGATAATATCAAATCAATTAAAAGAAATAATATAAAAGGTAGTTTAGGATTTGTTTGGAATTTTGATTATGGGGTTGGTAATATATATGATAATACAACTTCAAAGTATAAAAAATTATCAGGTGAAGTCTTTGAAGATTTAAATTTTAATGGAATTAGAGATCCAGGTGAGCCTTTGATTGAAGGGGTGGAAGTTTCTGTATTAAAAGTTGGAGAGAATGATAAAAAAACTGATTCTAATGGATTCTTCTCTTTTCAAGGATTTGATAAAGATGAATCAGTCACTATCAATTTAAATAGTGATAAGTATTCCTCTGGTGAAGTTTATAGATTTAACATGAGTGAGAGTCATTTTGTTCAAATTCCAATGTATAGACATATAGAAAAAAAGGTTTATTTTAAAGATTCAATTACAAATAATTTAGATTTAAACGCTCAATTTAATTTTAGTTGTGAAAAAAAATCTAAACTAAAAAGAGAAATGTTTTCTGAATATGTTAAGGTTTTCTTTCCATCAAATCAAATATGCGAGCCTGAAATTTCAGAAAATAGCTCAAATCTGATGCTAGTTGATTTCACAGATTCTTCTGATAAAATGATTGTTCTATATAGACAGATCCCTAAGTTGATAACTTTTGTTTTTGATCAAAAAATAAAATCATTAAAAGTTAATGGAAAAAAAATTGAAGATAAAAATAAGGAAATTGTTAAAGAAATTGATGAATATCAAGGTTTTTTAGATATTCAAGTAGAAAAAAATTGCCAAATCACCCCTAATTTAACAGCAATTCCTTATATTTCATTAAAAAATCAAAATTTTTTCAAAATTACGTGTTTTTAGTTTTTTATTTTCCTATTTAATTTCTGTAAGTTGATTTTTAGTAAAATCAAACAAACAACAAAAACCCATAAAAAGGAGACAAAATGAAAAAACTATCAATGGCATTAGCAATCGCTTTATTTGCTACAAACGCATTAGCGAATGTTAGAATTGATGAAACACAATACGGCGCAGGTGTAGACGGTTCTATGAGATTTGATTTAGCGATCAACTCAACTTTCGTTTACAAATTGTTAAACGATAAAGCTGATGCTGACGCTGGTACAGCTGGTCAACAAGAAGCTCAAGATTCAGTTATTGACTTAGGTCAAATCACAGCTGGTATCCCAGTTGCTGGTAATTCTCATTCTTGCGCAGATCTAGTTGGTTTAACTCAAGCAGCTGCTTTGGGCGTAACTGCTCAAGCAAATGAAGCAGAAACTGGTATTCCAGTAGTTGCTGATTCAGCTTCTTGCTATGTTAACAAAGCTGGTTCAAATATCGATTTACGTATGGCTATCCCTATGCGTTCAATCCTATCTAAATCAGGTGCTGGTTCTTTAGACATCACTTACAGTTTAGCGGCTCAATCTGCTGATTCTTTCCAATCGTTCTCTCTTTGCGAAGGTTCTGCTGCCGCTCCAGATCTTTCTGGTGCTTCTTTACCAGCATGTCCAGTAGCAAAAGCTAACGTTTCTGCTGCGGTTCATGGCCACAGTGAAGCTATGCACGTTCGTTTAGAGGCGCGTTTAGCAGGTACTGGTTCAAAAGCTCAGTACGCTGATATCGTTCAAGTAGATATCGCTGATCACCCGTAATTATATATAAGATATATATAATGAAGAAGAGAGGGGAAACCCTCTCTTTTTTTTTAACTAAAAATCTCGGTATGTATTGATATGAGACAATTCTTCTTTTCATTACTATTTTTTTTCAGTATCAAATCTTTTGCGGTAAGTCCTTTTGTTTTTCAGCTAAAAAATACAGCAATTTCAAATGATTCTATCATTTTAGGATCGGTTGATTCTAAACTTTGTGCTTCTTCTTATCTTATATTTTTATCATCTCTAAGTGAAGGGTCAGCGAATGCGACGTGTATTTCTGAAAAAACTCCAAATTATTTAAAAATAAAAATGATGATTCCTATAAAAATAGAAATGATTTCATCTAGAGCTTTTGATATTTCTTTTTCAAAAGATAATGGATCGAACAGTTTTGAGTATTTTTCGTTTAGAAATTTAAGAAATAGTCAAATCGGCGGAGGATCTGAACTTTTAGGAACAACAATTTCTATGAACAACCAATCAATCAACGCAGAATTAGAATTTACCGCTTTAGTTGGCGGATATAATGTTAAACCATTTTACACAAACACAATTTTTATAGATATTTCGGAAATTCCTTAATTTTATTTTCCTAAAAAGTTAGTGATTTCTAATCCAAATATGGAATTTATTGATCTATCTGCGGTTTGAGAAGTTGTAAAAGTTTCCATTCCAAAATTTAAAAGAAATTTAAAATTTTGATTTTTATCTCTAATCGAATAATTTAAACCAACTGTAAAATCATTTCCATTTTTTGTTTCAACATCCCTAATTGAATGCTTAAGTAAAGAATTAAATTTAAAATCAACAGTCCAGTTTAAATTTTTATAAAAATTAGTAGGATTTTCTGATCCAAAATTAAACTCTTCCACTAAAACCTTATCAACAGATAGACGGCTTCCATTACTGAAAATGACCATTTTTTCGCTTCCTGACACGTTCCAGTGAAGTTTTGTTCTCTCAAAAAAATACTTTTCACCATATTTTATTGAATTTAAATAGATATTTTGATTAACAAATCTTGTATCGATAAAATTCAACATTTTTGATTCAGCAGAGAACTGAATTTTTCTAATTTTAGAAAGGCTTAAAGAATAAGATAAATCAAGCTCAGGATTTGCGATAGAGTAAAATTCTAACTCACCTTTATTTACTTTGTCTTTCGACTTATATTGAAATGTGTTGTTAAAAATTCCAAATTTTAAAGAATCACCAAACGATTTTGAACCTATAAAAAGAAATGATAAAATTAAAAAAAACTTAATCATGGAACCACCTGAAGAGATGATTCATTTAATGTGCTAATATAAATTCCATCAATTTTAGCTCGAACCTTTAAAGAAGAACCTGCTGAAACTCCAGAAATGTCAAATATATAATAACTTCCATTTTCTTTTACTTTTCCAATGGAAACTTGACTTGATCCATTGTAGATCTCAATAACTATAGGTAAGTTATGTTCAGTTAAATAAGATCCAGAAACGTCTCGAATATAAAGAATCCCATTTGTGGTTTGACCAATTTTAATTAAAGATTTTGAAAGCTGTATGAAAGAATTTGTATAATTTGGGAGAGTTGTTAAAACATTTATAGGATAAGATGAAGTTGCTACTCCAAAACCCTGAATTGAAACATTTAATTTAAGACTTGTTCCAACAGATTGAGCTGTTAATGTTGAAAGATATGTTCCATTTGATTGATAAGTAAATGAACCAATCGACGCTTGAGCGGTTCCATCGGTAAAGACAGATCTTAAATTTAAAGATGAATCATTAACTAAATTTCCATTAGAGTCTTTAGGTGTTAAAATAACTTGAGCGGTATCACCAACTAAATAATTTATTTTTGATTGCCAAATCTCTACTTTTAAAGGATCAATTTCTCCAGCTAAGATTTGAACTTGAAAAGATGTGTTTAAAACTTTGTTATTTGCTGTAACAAAAATTTTGCCACTTCCAACAAGGATTGGAACAATTTTTAAAAGATAAGTTCCATCCTGATTGTCAATCACTTCAGATAATTCAACACTACCACTTCCCTGATAATTGATTGAAATAGAAGCTCCTCCTCTTGTTAATTTAGATCCTTTAGTTGAATAAGTTGTTAAAAGAAAAGAATAGGTTGTTCCAGAGATAAATTGAGAATTTTCATTTGATAAAATGGATTGATCTCCGATATTTAACCAATCAATATATTCATTTGGATAATAGTTTCCTTGAGTTTTAAGCTCTCCTTTACATGAAGTTAAAATTAAAATAAGTAAAATTAAATTCTTCATTTTGCTAACTCACTAAAAGCTTTAAGAACTTCGGATAAATAAAGAGGATTGGTAGAAGAGCTGTCTAAGTCTAAAGATCCACCAGGTGAAAGCTCAGTTAAGATTTGTTTATATAGATTTATTCTAGAATCGACAGAAACAACTCCATCTGGAACTTTATGATAAGCTCTTAAAAGAACACCTAATCCATTGTTTGCGTTGTATGTATTGTTGACATTGATATGACTTTGAAAAGTTTTAGAAGAATCATCGTATAAACAACCTGAGTAGTTTTTTATTTCTAAAAGACCGTCTTGAAGGTAAATATATGTTTTTAATTTTTCATTATCTGTTAATTGTCCACTTAAATAGGCTTGAGCTAAGTTTAAGAAAGCATAAGATATATTTCGACAACTATAATTATTAGTGAAATATGCGTTATAATCTAAAATCCACCATAATTTATCACTGGCAAGCGTTGTTAAATTAAAGCTTGGTTTTGTATATGTTGTGAAATTAAAAGCAGAAGAGTTATATTTTAAATTCTGATAAGTCGCAAACGCATTTGTCGGATCTTGAATATCATCAAAATCATAATACCAATGATTGATCATAAATTTAGATAAATCAGCTAAATCAGAAGATTTGTTTTGATTCTTCAATGAGTCAAATAGAAGAGAAGTAGATTTAAGTGAGTTTTCAAAAAAATAATCACTAGTTTTTGTGTTAAGATTCATCGATTCAACAATGTGAGCAATGATAGATGATGTTTGTCCAGATATTTGATTAGAAGTGTCTGTACTTATAATCTTGAAGGAATCTTTAAATTGATTTGAGATTAAACTATAAGAAGTAATATCTGAGTTGTATATTTTTTTGTAATTTGAGTTAATTGTGTCAATCAAAGCTGGTGATAAATTTTTAACTTTACTTGTTTTTGATTGACTCCACTTTGTTAAGGATAATTCTAAATCATTTGTTGCGGAGTTATCTAATAAGAGAAAAGAATCATCACTTACATTAGATAGTGTGTTTTTATCATTTATAAATAAAAAATTTAAAGATTTATCTAAAACTTTCCAATTAGAAACAGGCTCTGTTAAAAAGTTTATATTTGAAGTTTGAAGTGTGGTAAAATTTGAACTATTCGTGTTTCCTAAATAAAAATTAGAGCCACTTATTAAAGCGTCGATAATAACGGCTTGACTTTCAAGATAGGAGACGTTAGTGTCAGTTTGCCAAGCACCTAAGTATTTGTTAGTTGATTGATTTGTTGATTGGACTTGTTTTTCAATAATTTTTTCAATTAAAAAATCTAATTCATTAAAATTGTAGGAATAAGCGTAGAGTGGAATATCTAATCGTTTCGATCCGTTAATAACTGATATAATTCCTTTATAAGCTTTAGCGGTAGAGCCAGAATCTAAAAATCGAATCGAAAATTGACAGGTTTGATTTGAGGCTAGTTTTGAATTATTACAAGTATTTGATAAAATTTGAAATTGACCATCTCCAATATATGTTGTAGCTAAGGTATAGGTTTCACTTGAAGAATTATTTGTAATTAGAATTGTTCCATTTCTTGAAGAATTAAAATCATTCAGCCCGAGGAAAAGACTTGATTTATCACTAATCACACTAGACGACTGAATCGTTCCTGGTTGAGTCGGAGTGGTTGAGCCTGTGTTTGAATTTTTCACACAACTCGATAAAATTAAGAATATGAGAACTGTCAATTTCTTCATAAAAGACCTCATAAATCTAATATCTTATTTTAAAAAGAAACAATAAATAAATATAAGATTTTATTGATTTCTTTTAAATATAAGCGGTAAATCTTCCATTTATACAGATATGAGACACTTTGTCTATTTTCTTATATTATTGACTTTATTTGGATGTAAAAACACAACTGATACAACCGATACAAGTTCATCTGTTCATGTATTTGATCCACAAATTCCAGGTGGGTCAATCACCTACAATGGAGATAGTGTTGCTGGAAAAGTTTTAAATTTAACAGCGGATAATTCTCAACTTGAAAAAATCACACTTAACTGGAAAGTTCCACCTGTTTATAAAACAATGAATTATCAAGTTATGATTTATAAATACAAAGGATTAGGATTTGCTCTTCCCGATCCTTCAAATGAATCTGCAGGAGCTGATTTTTATTTGTTAAAATCGTTAAGTGCTGAAACTTATCTTGACCAGAACAGTACAGATTCAAATGGAGATATTGTTTACAGTGTTGAACAAGGTCAAGACTATACGTATTGGGTTTATTTAAAAATTACAGCAAATAATAAAACAAAATGGTCCCCAGGAGTTAAAATAGAGGTTAAATCTAAAAATCCAACTGATACTTTTCTCATGCCAAGTTCTGCTAATTTTTGGAATAATTTAAATAACTCTCTAGGAAACGATCCTTCAAACATTAACGGAACATTATTTGTTAATTTATACACAATGGGCTATAACGCAAGCGCTGTACCAAATCAAGGCTCAATCGCAACGGCTTACTCAGGAAATGTTCTTTACTATTCAGATACTCCAAATAATCGAGTTATCATCTATACTCGTGGATTAGCGTATTCTTGTGATGCTTATAAAACAACAGATCCAGAGACATATTTTGCCTGTACTTATCAATACTCAGGAATGCCGCTTTCGCCAGTTGGAGTGATTGGTCAAGAAACTATTGGAACTGATCTAAACGATTCACTAAGTGGTCGAAGAAGTTGTGTTCAATATGAATCGAAATGTTCTCAAATAACGCAAGCGTCAAGTTGTAATCCGGATAGTCCTCAAAATAGTTCAATTTGTGAATGGGTCGCGGATAGTACAAATCAAAACGGTGGGTTTTGTACTGCTTATAAGAGATGTTTAACTGCTCCAACTAAATTAACAGTCGCAGATAATAAATTATTTATTTCTGACTCTGGAAACAACAGAATCGTTGCTTACTATGATAGCACAGATCTTACTAAAACTTTACCATTAAAAGGTCATGTCAGAAATGATGGAACTTCAACTGTCCAACAAATTGATAAAGGACCTGCGAGAGTTTTTGGAAAGAAAAATTTGTCGGATCAATCCACTTATCCTATTGGAAAAGCATCATTATCAAATCCTGGTGGAGTCGCTGTTAATGGAACTAATCTATACATTGCTGATACAGATAATAATCGAGTCGTTGGAATTAAAGATTATTGGTCAACATATTCGTGTGAGAACTCAGACAGTTGGGGCAATTTAGCGACAGATCCTGGATTTACCGGAGGAAGTTGTCAATTCTCATATCTTTTAGGTCAAAACACATTTTTTGAAAAATGGTCTTTAAAAGAAGGAACAGATGGTTATCAACAAACAGATCCTGGTTATGATGGAATTAAATGTACATCAACATCTAATTCGACAAATTGTGAATCTCCATATATTCTCTATAGCAATTTATGTCCAAATTTTACAGATTCGACAAGTTGTAATTCTAATTCGGCTTGTAATTGGATCGCAACGAGTCAAACCACTGGAACTTGTTCGTTAAGAAGTGAAGCTACTCTTAAAAATTATTTGGATACATCAAATCCACAAAAACCTGGATATATGATGTCTCGATATTTTAGAAAACCAAACACTATAAAATTTCAAACAATCACCGATTCGACAAATACGGTTTCAACTTATTTTCTTGTATCAGCTAATGAAGAAGCTTCAATAACTTCTCCACTGGGTAGTTCTCAAATTCAAAGTCGAATTTTAGTCTGGACAACAGATCCTTTTCCATTGACAGATCCGAATAGTATTGTTTTAGATAAGTGTAATGCTGGTAGTGGTTATAATAATTTTGAAGTTTCAAGTAGTAAATGTCATGCTGATTTTATTATAGGACAAGAAGCATTTAATAAAATGTCAGTCGTAGCGGGTAGTTCTAATTATAATTCTTTAAATTATGGATTAAAAAGTTTGTATTCTTTTGTTCTAAAAGATAAACATTTATTTGGAGTGGATAGTTCGAACAATACTGTTCTATATTGGGAAGACTTTACCGCTTTTGGAACTGCTGGCTTAGGATTCCCCGCTTCTGTAAAAGTCTCAAATCCTAATGGATCTGTAAATCCAAATACAGGAAAATATCTACCAATTCTTCAAAAAATATGGGATATTGATATAACTTCAAACAATTTAATTTATATATCTGACCCTGAAGGTCGGAGAGTTCATGAGATTCGAGCTTATAATTATGAAACTGCTCAATAAATTTTTAAAAAATAATTAAAAATAAGGAAATAGGAAAATAAAGCGATATTTAAAATATAGAGTTAAGGAAAAAAAGTGAAAAATCTATCTATCTATCTATCTATCTATCTATGCCTTTGCAGTTCAAGAAACTGGTTTTTTACTAATTTAACAAATCAAATCGAATACAAAAGAAATAAGCAAAGCTCGAAATTGATGAATTTTGGGCTTTTTTCATTTTTATCAATAAAAAAATCATTAAAATTAAATAAAAACCGAAAGGAAAAATATGAAAAATAAAGCAATATATGGATTGCTGATGGGATTGGTAATGTCAACGACCATGAATGTGTTCGCGGCACAACCACTAATGCTATCGGGGCGGCTATTAAACAATTCAACCAGTTTACCAATTGAAGAAGCAGGCGTCCAATTCAATATTCGAATTATTATTGAAGGATGTACCGTTTATTCAGAAACACAAACTCAAGATTTGAGTGCTTCAAGTGGTTATTTTAAATTAGTAAGTGGATCTGGTACAATCAATTGGGGAAATTTAAATTGGGTATTTAATGATGGTAATGCGACATGCCAAGAAACAACTAGCACTCCAATAGTAAACTCTTCAACAGTTCGTAAAGTTCAAATCTCTGTGAAAAGAGCAAGTGAATCTTCATTTACAACATTTAGTGAAGAAAATTTAAATTCAGTAGCATTTGCGAAAATAGCAGAATCTTTAGATGGAAAGAAAAAAGAAGATTTCATTCAAGTCGCTGGTTCTGTGAATCAATCAATTTTGAGTCAAGTCGCTACATATTTTTCAGCATATAGTACACAACTTTTAGATTTAGTGAATGGAACATCAGCTTCATATGTAAAACCAGCTGATTTATCTTCTGCTCTAGGGACTAAACAAAACTCATTGGGATATGTTCCTCTTAATCCTTCAAATAACTTGAGTGATGTTTCGAGCGTTGCTCAAGCTAAAACTAATTTAGGTCTTGGATCATTAGCAAGTAAATCTTCTGTTGCTGATTCCGACATTTCTGATGTTTCTTGGAGTAAAATCAGTGGAGTTCCTAGTTTTGCGGCAGGTTCTCATACTCACACTATTAGCGATATTACAAATTTACAAACATCACTTGATTCAAAAGTAGCAAAATCCTCTTTAGCGAGTTGTTCAGCTGCTCAAACTTTAGTTTACACTTCAGTTAGTGATAGTTTTTCTTGTGTTGATATTGCTATATCATCAAGCGCAGTAAGTGGTCTTGGATCTTTAGCGACTAAATCTTCAGTCGCAGATTCTGATATTACAGATTTAGCAGGATCAAAATTAACAGGAGGAGTGAAAGTAGGAACAGTAGCGACAGCTTGTGATTCAAATTCTGCTGGATTGACTCGCTACAACAGTGGAGTTTTAGAGGTTTGTAATGGCTCAGCATGGGGTCCAGTTTCTACTGCTGTTACTTCTGGATCTGTAACAAGCGCATTAGGTTATACACCGTTAAGTGCTTCGGCTAATTTAAGTGATTTAGCGAGTGCGTCAAATGCTCGTACAAATCTTGGATTAGGTTCTCTTGCTTTAAAATCTTCATTGTTAGCAAGTGATATTCCAAGTTTAACACTTTCAAAAATCAGCGATGCAGGAACATTAGCAAGTAAATCAACTCTTTTAGTTAGTGATATTCCTTCGTTAACATTATCAAAAATTAGCGATGCTGGATCTTTCGCAAGTAAATCTTCATTAACATCAACAGATATAACAACATATTTAGGATTTACACCACAAGATAAAGCAAAATTATCGCTAAATTGTACAGCTGCGCAAACAGTTCAATACGTTTCTGCGACTGACAGTTATTCATGTCAATCAATTGCGATTCCTTCAAGCGCAGTTTCTGGATTGAGTGCTTTAGCAACAGCAAGTTCAGTTAGTGATGCTCAAATCACTGATTTAGCAGGTTCTAAATTAACTGGTGGCGTTAAAATTGGAACTGTAGCAGGATCGACTTGTTCTTCTGCTGGATTGACTCGCTACAATTCTGGTGCTTTAGAATTTTGTAATGGTTCTTCTTGGTCTGTTGTTTCTTCAACAAATGGTTCTTTGCCTATTATATCTGACGAACAATCTGGAGGAACAATAATTATCGGAGCAGTAACTACAGCTCCAACAAAAGGGACAATTTCTTCAGATTCAGTAAAATATCAAAGAATTGGATATCAAGGAATTTTTTCATATTCTTATAGACAAACAAGTGCGGGAAGTGCGGGAAATGGTGATTATTTATTTTCTTTACCTGGCGGGTTATCATTCGATACTGGGAAAGTTTCTACATATACAGGAGCTATATCTGGAGCTTTGACAAACCCAGCGATTCATTCTTCGATGCTTTTAGCTACTGCATCAGCTACTGACAATACAAATGGAGCTGTGGCGTATGTTGTTCCTTATTCTTCAACACAATTTAGAATTTTAACAACATTAAGTTCAACCAACGGAACATTTCTTAGTTCATCAAACTCTCCTTTATCAAATAGCAACTTATCTTTTAAAGCGAATTTCATAGCTCCTATTTCTGGTTGGTCCTCTTCTACCAACGCTTATGTTGATTCCTCATATTCTGTTACAACGGGAACTATAATTTCTCATGGATCTTCAACTTGCCCAACAGGTTATTTACCAGCTGATGGAAGCGCTGTGTCAAGATCAACTTATTCATCGCTATTTACTTCAATTGGAACAAGTTATGGAACTGGCGATGGATCTACAACATTTAACGTTCCAAAACAAAGATGTACAACTGATTTGGACTGCGCACAAGAATTTTCAGCTTCTGTAAACACATCTGCTTCTGTTGTTAGAAGCAATGTTTCTGGGTGGATCACCTCATGTTCAGGAACAACGACTAAAAATTGTGTTTTTTCCGCAGGATTGTTTACAACAGCTCCTTCTTGTACTGTTTCTCCTTCTGGAGGGGGCGATACGTTTGTATGTGATATCGGATCAATAACAACAAGTGGAATTTCAGTTGCTTGTGCTTATCCAGGTCAATACACTTCGAACCAACCAATTGAAATTAGATGTCAAAAACAATCGCCAGACTACAAATCTTATCCAGTTAGAAATGCTTGTATTAAATTTTAATTTAAAATAAATAATAAAAGGAGGTGCTGAATTATTTAAAAAAGATCCTTAAAATACTTAACTACTAAGGGAGAGTGAAAACTCTCCCTTTTTTATTTAAACTAAACCAAATAATTTAAGAATTAAAAAGACTATTAAAATTTTTGGAAGTTCGACAAATAACAAGCCAGTTATAAATATCTCAATTTCAGAACTTATATTGTATTTATACTTACCATCTTTAAGCAATCCATGACTTATCGCAATTCTTCTTCGAAGCTGTTGTTTTCTAAAAAATCTTTTAATAAATTTCATATCAAGAAAATCCCATCATTCTATTTTTCTTTTCAGCCATTCGTCTAAAGTTTATTTCATCAGAATCAAACATTCTAATTAGTTTTTCTGAAGAATCAGCAAAGACTTGAATTGAGTCATTTAATTTTCTAATGTTTTTTAATTGCTTCTTAGAATTAACATAAGCATCTCTTAGCCCTTCAGTGATTTTATCAAATTTTTCTGATAATGCCTCATCAGCAATGTTGATTTTAAAAATACTTATCAAATAATCGACTTCGTATTGAACCTCTGAAGAAAATCCATTTATTTTTCTAGCTAAAAGAATAGCTTGAAATTTAGCATTTGAAGCTTTTAAAATTAAATCTTCAAAATCAGTGTTTTCTATGTATTGAACAGGAAACCCTTCTTTAAGCTTTATCAGTTTGTTATAATCCTCTTTTAAAGTTTTATTTATTTTCTGATATTGCTCTAATAGTTTTTCACAAAATTCTAAAGCTTCTTGTTCATTCATTAAATCTTCCATACTATGTGTCCTCCTCAAAAAGATCTTCATTGTCTTTTGTTATTTCTTTTTTCATTGATTCATCTAAATTAGCTGTTAAACTTTCGATTAGTTTTGATTTTGACAAAACCTTCTTTTTTCCAACTCCCGTTTTTGGCATTTTTCCATTAACTATATCTTTTAATTCTTCTTTTGAATAAAATTTATAAGTCTCATGAAGAGGTTTTATGATTTGAACTTCTTCTAAAATTTTATCTGCGACAGGTTTTGATTCTTTCTCACTTAAAATAAAAGCTTTATAGGTTAGTTTAGAGTTGACCGATCTAACATTTAACTCTAAATCTCGACCATAATTTATCGACATAAGGTTTATCTCTAATCTAGCCGCTTCAATCATTTTAGCTAAAACCTGCTGATGAGCGTTCCAGTTTAATTTTAAAAGCTTTAACCTACCATCTTTTCTGTCAATAACGTTGTATAGATAAAATTCCTTAGCTTCATATCTCCAAGATTCAGGATCTCCACTTTCTTTTATTTTTTTAGCCTCTAAGCACATCGGACAGTCTTTTGTTTTTAAACATCGAAAATTAGAACTTTTCTGATACATCGGGTGAATGAACCCTCCGTGAAGAACAAAACTTTCAAAAGGAGCTTCCTCTTCTCCTTCAATAGCTGGAAGGATTTTAAACACATAAGAGCCCTCTTGGTAGCACATTAAATAATCTCGCCCCTTTTTATTTTTATTATTCAAATTGTCTATTAAATTATTTAATTTAGCCACGAATTTCCTTATACTTCATATATATCTTTTAAATCGGTTTTTCCTTAAAAAAAAGATTAAACTTCTCGTTTAAATTTTAGATTAGAACTCTTCTCCTTATATTTAATTTTAAATTATGATTTTTTTATTTTTATTTTGAAAAAATACACTTTTTTTTGAAAAATGTCTCAAAACGATACAAATCTCGGTATAATTGTTTCAAATCGATCCACTATAAGGAGAAAAGATGCAAAAGCTTAAACTTGATAACCACGTTAAAAGAGCCCCAGACCGCAAAGCTCGTGAAATCCCTAAAAAGCCACTTACAGACGCTCAAAAAGCAAAATTAGGCGATATCAAGGGGACTGTGTGGAAGAAGTGTTTAAAAGCTTATGTGAACCGTATGAGAGCTTCTGCTTTATTGTCTGATTATGAGACAGAAGAAGATTTGTTCGGTGAAGCTTATATTGCGATGTGGAATATCTTAAATAAATTCGATTTAGCGGAATGCGGCGAAGTTGCGGAATATGATGTTGAAGGTCCAACAGCTCCTAAAACATTAGAGTGGTATTTTACGGTTTATTTTTATAGTCGCGTTAATTTTATTGCCTGTGAAGCTCGTGCTGCTAAAAAACAAAGAGGTATTGGACCAGCAGAATCTTTAGATGAAATTTCATATGATCCAGAAGATGAAAAAGCAGATTTTTCAGAACATTTCCACAAATATGAAATTACAGGAGAAATTTTATCTGAACTTAAAAGTAAAGATCCAATTTTTAAAAGATTTTTTGTTCAAATGTATCGATTCAAAGAAACTCAGCGTGAGCTAAGAGTTGAATACGGTGATCGATTCAACGTATTAAAAGCTCAAGCTCAAGACTTTATCCTTTATCTTAAAAATAAGCATAAAGTTTAACATTTTCCTCTCATAAGTATAAGCGGTTAGGATGGGCTTAGCCGCTTATACTTATTTATTTTAACTTTTATTTAAAAATCCATTTAAAAACATATGAGTAGAGAAGAAAACGACGACATAAAAATGGGAAAAAATTTGGATTCAGATCAACCATCGTTTGATTTGAAATTTCAACATGGAATCCTTAATTTAGCGTTAAGAGAAGATCATTTCTGCTCTCAACTAACTCGCTATTTAGGATCTGATAAAGATTTAGCTGAGTTTCAAATTTTTGATAACGTTCCGACTGAAAAAATCTTTACACTGATTTGTTCCTCAATGGAAAAATTTAAAACAAGACCAAGCGAAGGCGAACTTCGTCAATTGTTTACAGAAGAACCAGAAACTGATCGAAACAAGTTAAATCATACCCTTGATCAAATTCTATCTATGCAAGTTCACAATGATTCTTTTTATAGAAAATATATTGGAGCATTTGTTCAAAAATGTAAATTAGCAAAAGGCATGGTCAAGATTCAAAAATCTTGGAAAAAAGATGCTGGAAAATCTGCTCCAGATGTTATGCAAGATGTTATTGACTCGGTGAGAAGGGTAGATTTTGAACAACAAAATAAAGTGAGCATGAATAGTTTTGATTCACTTTATAATGAAAGAAAAACAGGACAAGGCTCTAAAATACCAACAGGTATTACTGCTCTTGATGAAGATCTTTTAGGCGGATTACCAAGAGAATCATTAGTTGTTGTTTTATCTGGAACAAATGTGGGTAAATCTATTTTCTCGATTAGTTTAGCTTGTCAAGCATTAAAGGCTCGAGATTTATCTGGTAAAAATAGAAATTTTAAAATTCTACATGTCAACCTAGAAGGTAGACACGATGAAGCCCTTTTTAGATATGTCGCAAATTACGCTCAAGTTAATTTAAAAGCAATCGCAACAGGTAAAATGACTCCTGCTGAAAGTGAAAGAGTTGAAGCGGCTAAAGTTGAAATTGGAGATAGACTTCAAATCATAAATATGACAACTTTTGGTGTCACCATTGAAGATTTAATCGCATATACAAGAGAGTTTTATAAAGAATTTAAATTCGATATGCTTGTTGTCGATTACGGACAACTTTTAGAGACAAGAAGAAAAGCGGAAAGTCATAGACTCGCTCAAGCGACTGTTTTTCGTGGATTAGATTCGATGAGTAAAGAATTTAAAGCAGTTGTTGTTTCTCCTGTTCAAGCCACTCGTGGTGCTCAAGAAAATCAAAACTTTAATTCATTTAAAAACAGAGGAAAAGCCGACGGAGATCCAATGCCTGTGATGAGAAGTAATGATATCTCGGAAGCATTTGAGATTGCCCGTGTCTCTGCTGTTATTTTATCTCTTAACAGAACTGATCAAGAAGTTGAACAGGGAAAATTAAGAGTGTTTTTAGAGAAGCAACGTGAAGGTGCTAAGAATAAAACATACGGTGTTTATACCAATTATCCAATGTCTGATGTTATTACGGGTCGATACTATGATCCAAAAGCGACATTGATGAAAGAAAATGAAGCTGTTGATAAAAAAGATACAGTCAGTATTAGTGATTATGATCCTGAAGTGAATGACTCAGAAGTTGTTGAAACTAAAAAAGAAGAAATCGATCTTTTAGTTGAAGAATTTAAAGATTTATCGGCTAAAGAAAATTCGAAACGTTTAGATTTTAACCAGGAAAGTAAAAAAGAAAATAAAAATAATGACATTATTGAACAATATGTTCAAGACTTAGAGAAGATTAAAAAGAAAAAAGTTGAAATCGCTAAAAAGGCTCAAGAATCTATTAAATTAGTGGACCCAAATGCTTCTGAAGCTCTTTTAAAAGAAATGGAAAAATCTTTAAAAGATTTACACAAATCTGGAGCTTCTGAGGCTCAAATAAATGCTCAAGAAAAGATTATAAATCGGTATAGATTAGCATTGAAGGGAAAAATATGAAACCTTATGAAAATCTAGAAAAATTTTTAGATTGTCGTCAAAAAACTTCTGATTTTGTAAACTTAATCGGTGAAACTTTAAAAAAAGAAAACGATATCGATAAAGCTTTAGAAGAAATTGAAAATTGTGAAAAAACTATTCCTCTTGCTAAAGACAACTTGGAAGGATTAGAGTTAAAAAATAAAATTTCAAAAGCAATCGATATTTCTCAGAAAAGATTAGAATTAAATAAAAAAGTTTTTGAATCTTTTAAAGCTAAATTAAATTCCAAAACTGAAACTATGGATGAAAATTTAACAAATCTTTTAAAAGGCTTAGCTTTTGTGGAACAACACGAGTCTGGTCAATGGGCCGAGATTCAGATTAGAAAAGAATCGAAAAAATTATACAGATTTGATTCCATAACTTTTTTTAATTGGGCTTCTATCTTATTTTTGTCTTTACTTTTATATTCTTATTTTAAGAAAAAAGATAACAAAAATAAGGAAGTTGACCAAAAATAATATAAAACTTAACAAATTGAGCTAAACTCATCTAAAAAACTCCATTTAGAGAATAGCAATTGAGGGAAAATATGGATAATATCAGACAGATAAAAAAAATGCAATCTTACATTGTGTTTGCTCTTATTTTAGCTGTTATTTCATTACTAGCCTCTATTGCGAAAAATATGGTCATTGAACAGTGGGCTAAAAGCAGAGATGTTGTAGCCTGTGTTCCAACAGAAATTGAAGAGCCTTTTCCAATGGTTTATGCTCAAACTTCTGCTCACCCAATAAAATCAGACGCTGCGCTTAAAAATTTTGTAGAACAATATATTCATGCCGCTTTCAATGAACAAGCTGTTGATTTTCACCAAATTTCAAATGATGGCAGATATGACTCTGTTCGATTAAGTGCTTCTAAATTAAAAGCAATTGAAATGTCAATGCCGGATAGTTTAGCTAGAACTCTAAATATGAAACGATACGCTGATTCTCCACAAACTTTACAAATGCTTAAAAAATGTAATTGTGGCTGGATCTTTAACATTGATGATATAATCGTAAAACAAGACGTTAATTCAGCTAAAACTTTTGTATGGGTTAGAGGAGAGTTTCAAGTTACTTATGACGACGTAAAAGTTCAACTTCCCGATGAATTATGGGGATATAGAGAAATTTCATTAGCTATCGAACAAGGTGTCCCAATGATTGATGCTAAGGGAAATAATTTAAATCGAGACGGCAGGTATGTTTCTTTTGAATATACTCGATTATTATCTTCAGACGATAAAGAAAAATTAACCGATAAAAAATATAACTTCTATATGAAGGGAAATCGATAATGAAAAAAACTATCATGACATTACTTTTAATCATGACTCCCTTTTTCGCAAAAGCTGGTATTACAGATTCTTTTTGGTTTGAACCAACACTTCTCTGCTTAGCTGGAGCAGGCGGAGGTTATGCAACCGCTTCTAAAGGTAGCGAAGGAACTAATGCCGCAATTGGGTGTGCTGTAGGTGGTTTGGTTGGTTATTTTATAAATGATCACTACGAAGATAAATTTACAAAAAACGCTCAAAAAGATTTACAAGATATGAAAAAAATTATTAAAGAAATGGAACTTCAACAAGCTCAAAAAGTTATGAGAGGTGAAGATGAATCTATTGGCGTTAGAGTGAGAGAAGTTATTCCAGGAACTCAACTACCCGATGGTTCAATTCAAGCTCCAACTGTTCGAGAAAAATTGATTCTTCCATCAAATGGAATTACTATAGGTGAATAAGATGCGATTTGTTTTTTGTTTAACTCTCATTTTAAGTTCTATATCTTTTGGAGGCACAATTAAGCTTTCAAAAGATGAATTTTTAAAAAGAACTTTAAGTGGTGATTTTAATTTTCAAAAAAATCCACTTTTTCCACTACCTCTAGAAGTTCATAACGCTTTAATGGAAAAATACAAAGGTCTTTATCCTTCATTTAAAAGTGCTTATTGGTTTGTACCGACTGTGAGAAGTAACGAATTTGTTTATACTTTGTTTTATGATTGGGTCAATCGCAAATGTTTATATCGAGTCGAAGAGATTGATATAAATACGAAACAATCAAAAAAAGAATCAATCGATGTGAACGGAACTAGCGTTGACATTAAATACTGCGAAAAAGCTTATGGAATTAAAATATAATAAAGAGAGGTTTTTATGAAAAAAATATCAGCAATCCTATTATCTGCAACACTTCTTGCGTCAACAATGGTTAAAGCAGATATGATGGACTATGTTAAAGACTATGGAATTCCATGTGCTTTAGCTTTAGGAGCGAGTAGCTTAGCTTCAAAATCAAATGGAGGCGCGATTGGCTTAGGAGTATGTGTTGGAGTCAGTGCTTCAACTTATATTCAATCTAAGAAAAAGGCTGAAAAAATGAGAGATGAAGATTTTAAGCAATTTGTTAAACTTTTTGAAGAACAAACCGCTAAAGCTCGTGAAGAACAAGATAAAAAACTTGATGAATCTATCAAATCTATGGAAGAAAGACAAAAAGAACAAATCCAAGCGACTCGTCAAGTTATGAAAGAAGTAGTTGCGGAAAGAATTGCGCTTATCGGTGATGATACTAAACAAGAAATGAAGCGATACATGGAAAAAGCTGATTTCATGCAAGATTTAGAGAAGAAAGTTTTGGAAAGAATTAAAGAAGAAGTCTCTTTAGAGTCGAAAGTTAGACAAAAAGAAATTGTTGAGTCTTGTGTTGATCAATCGCTTCGACAACTTATTCTTAAAAAAGTTGGTGCTCCTCAAGGAGAATAATTTCAAAAATAAGATTAAATATAAGAAAAGAGGGCTTTTAGCTCTCTTTTTTTTATTTTTTGTTAAAAAATAAGATATTAAATAGATGTGGATCGAAAAGAGATTTTAAACATTTTAAATGCTCTAAAAATAGTGAGAACTAGTGAAGATTTTAAAGAAATTTTAAAAATCTTCCCTGAACTTACCTACAAACCAGAATTAGAAGCTCTACTTATGATTCCTGACATTTCTCTTATCGATTATAGCGACCTTTTTGAAATAAAGCAATGGTTGATTTCGATAAAAGATAAAATAAATCATAAAACATACAAACCACTCATTCCTAATAATATATATCATGAATTAGAAGAAACATCCCTTCTGTATTTTATTGAATCACTTGAAAAAGTGAGCTGTCTCATTCCTAATGGATTAGTGAATAAATTTGATATTTTAATTTCAAGCGATTTAAGAAATGGATTTGATCCAGCAGCTATGTCAATTTCTTTAAAAATAAATTCGAATCAATCAAATTTTTGTAGTGAAATCATTCATGAAATTGGGCATCTTATAGAGGCTTCTAATGAGTCGATTCGAAAGAAAAGTTTTGATTTTTTAAAGAGTAGAATTATAGATAATGAAAGAATTGATTTTAAAAAGATTTGCCGAGAAAATTTATTGGAAATTATTGAAAATAATAATTTTGAAGTTTATAGAGGTAAATTTATTGATCCTTATATGGGAAGAGTCTATGAAAATTTCCATTTACCTCTTAGTGAAGTGATTAGTGTTGGATTACAAGCTTATTGGCTTAATCCAACCCTTTTCCTAATTAAAGACCCAGAGCACTTCCTTTTAATTGAAGAGATTTTAAAAGATGAGTAAAAAAGTTGAAATTGAAAAAGAAATAGAATATAACCCATTAACTGAAAAAGAGTTGATTGATCCAACTATTTTAGATAAGACCATTTCAGAAGTTTTCTATAGAGGTTTATGGGTAGAATTGAAACATTTAAGAAATAATCCAAAAATGAAAGAAGTTGATCCTAAAATTTGGATGTTGATTTCAAAAGATTTCGAATTAAATCTAAAACCTTGGTATCCAATTTTTGCAGTTTTTTCAATTATGGCTATAAATTTGATTTTTTCCTTTTTTCCACAATTTATCTCTTTTATTTGTGCAATTTTAAGTTTAGGCTATATTTATTTCATAATTCCTTTTATCAATCACTTAAGAGAATCGGAAAGAGTCAAATATCTTAATAAAATCCTTGAAAACACGCCATATATTCGATTAGAAGAAGAAAAATAAGATAAAGTTGAAGATTTTAAAAACAAATCTCCATTTAAAATGTGAGGTTTTATATGAAAAATTTAATTATTTTAGCTATTTTGCTTGTATCGAAAATAACTTATGCAGGATTTACAGTTCAAGGGGTATCTTCTCCTCAAAATCAATCAGTTGATTTAGCAACATCTTCTTTTAAAATGGCTTTAACTTTTAAAAATACAGGCTCAGCAATAGATTCAATAACTCCAATCAGCGGAACAAATGCTTCTGAATTTGATATTTCTCCAAATAGATGTGTTTCAATAGCTGCGACAAAAACATGCGCCTTAACAATTGTATCGAAAAGATCAATAACAACAGGAACAAAATCAATCTCATTATCAGGATTAGATATTAACATTAGTATTACAAATTCAACAACTCAAAATTCTGGAACAGAATCGATAAATTTTACCCCATTCACCATTCCTGATTTTACGTTTAGTGGAGTTTCGACGCAATCTATTACTTTTGTTTTAACAAATGATGGTCAAAAAGATGTTCAGCTTCAATCTTTAAGTTTTTCTCAAGCATCAACAAACTTAACACTACCAGTTGATCGTTGTTCTAATTCTACATTAAAAAAAGGTTCGACATGTTCTATTCAAATTAAAGCCACAAAACCTTTAGGTGTCGTCAATACAACTCTAATCGCAAAAACTTCAAATAATACTCAAGCTTCTTTAAGTGTGAATTTAATAGGAGAACAGTCTTGCGTAGTTGGAGGAACAACATTTAAAAGTGGAGCTACAGTTAATGGATATACACAAAGCTTAGTTCCATATGGACAAACCTGCGCACCTTTAGCGGTTAGTGGAGTTTGTCAAAACGGTTCTGTTTCTAACGGAGTTGTGTCAACAACTTGTCAAGTATCCGCTCCGGTAAATTGTACATTAGATGGAAAAACAATTCTTCACGGAAAATCTGTAAATGGATTTACTCAAGCTACAGTTCCTTTTGGAGAGAGCTGTTCAACTAAATCAGCTTCAGGGTTTTGTTCTAATGGAACTATTTCAAATGGAATAGTTTCATCAAGCTGCTCTGCTTTACCAAACACAGCGACTTCTTGTCAATTCAATGGACAAACAATTGCGAGTGGTTCAGCCGTCAACGCTTATCAATCATTAACTGTTCCATTCGGACAAACCTGCCAAATCGAAGTTCGAGGTTGTACAAATGGATCACTTAGTGGATCTGCTCAATTTTCGAGTTGTACAGTTTTACCAGCTGCGAGCTGTTCATTTAATGGACAAACATATTCTAATGGAGATTCAGTTCCAGGATTTAGCGTGAGTTCTGTTCCATTTGGTTCTCAATGTTCAAGCGTTGCCGTATCTGGTATTTGTCAAAACGGATCAATCTCAAATCAACCCGCTTCTGCGACTTGTAGTGTTCAATCAGCGGCAAGTTGTGATTTTAACGGATCACCAATTGTGAGTGGATCAAGTGTTATAGCTTATTTGACAAGCTCTGTAGCTTTCGGAAATACATGTTCTTCTGAGACAAGAACTTGTACAAATGGAACTCTCAGTGGATCTAACTCTTTTTCTTCTTGTAGTGTAAATCAAGCATTAGATTGTTCATTTAATTCTCAATCATATCCTCACGGTTCTTCAGTTCCAGGATTTAGCGTGAGTTCTGTTCCATTTGGTTCTCAATGTTCAAGCGTTGCCGTATCTGGTACTTGCCAAAATGGATCAATCACCAATCAACCCGCTTCTGCGACTTGTAGTGTTGATTCAGCGCTAAGTTGTAATTATAATTCTTATAGTGTAAACCATGACAGCTCTGTCGTTGGTTATTCCTCAACTTATTCATTAACGTCATGTTCTTCAATAGAAACTTCTGGTAGTTGTCAAAATGGATCAGTTTCAAATACTCCGGCTAGTTCTTATTGTGCTGAATTAACCACACCTGTAGATCCTAATCTAATCGCATGTGATGGAACGACAAGTCTTAACTATTCAATAAATCAATGCTTTGAAAGTAAAGGATCTTCTACAGGTTTAGCAAATACGAGTGTTTGTAGTGGAGTATCATTGCCTCAACCGTTAAGTTTTCAATCACCTGCAGGGACAAGAGTTATTTCTGCTGGATTACCTACAGGTTTTTCTTCTCAAACCTATACATGTACTTTAGGTCAACCATTAGCCCAAGGAACTTTAACAGATGTTAGTTGTTCAAGCGGTTATACAAAATCAGGTCTTTCTTGTATTCAAGGACCAACAAACACTTTAGGGTTAAAACTGTTCGACTATGAATCTTTAACATCTGAGTTAAGAAATGAATGTTTCGCAGAAGCTGATTTTCAAGATGGATCAGGTGTTGTCAAATTACCGATTAGATCAGGAATTGACACAGACCTTAACAATCCTCTTTCTACTACTCAATGCAACGCTACAAAAGTTAAACAATTATCTTTTTATACAGCAATGACAACGCTTCGTCATTATGACGCAGATTATTACTGTTATAATTCGTCAGATGTTGATAAAACAGGTGTTCGATTAAGTTCTTATCAATTTTCTAAAAAATTAAATAATTCATGTTCTAATCTATCAACATACATATCAACGGCAAATGGAATTACAGTTAAGGGAACATTTTCGATGCAATTAAGTGATACATCGCTAAATCCTAATTATCAGATCGTTGTAGATGGAGATATTTATTTTGGTAAAAAAGAATATAATGACGCAGATGGTTCGTCTCGATATTTTTCAAAAATAACCCCAAATTCAAACGATTCAATAAATCCAGCGGTTCAAATTTGGTCAAATTATTCAATGGCTGATTACAAACCAATCGTGTCTGTCGGATCTAAAATCGTCTTCATTGGTAAAGAAAAATTTGTAGATTCAGACAATAGGCTTATAATATATGATAAATCTTTACAAATATTTACAAAACCAACTTTAACATGTGTGTCGGCAAGTTGTAAAACTATAGGTATTAAAAAAGGAATGAACAATGATTGGATCATTTTAACCGCTGATACTGGAACTAATCAATACGTTAGCTCCTATATCACTCCAGATTTTGTATCGTTCTATGATATGGGAACTATTGGTATGCCGACAAGAACTTTATTTGATGATATGTCAACTTATTCATTCGCGAATAGAATGTTTTTTATAACAAATGATGGAAAATTTATATACAAAGAGCTTCCAATAAACTACGTTGTTGATACAGAACTTTATTCAGGCTTTTCATGGGGATCAAACATATCTCCAAGAACAGACTTTGGATTTTACGGACATGGAAATAAAATTTATTTTGTAGATTCTTTAAATAATCAATTAAAATATTTCGATCAAAATACAACATTTCCAGCTTTCAATTCAACAACAATTGGAACAATTTTGTCTGCCAGTGAATCGATTGTTGGAATTAGAAAAGCAGCTAGTGGAAATTTATATTTCGCAAAACAAAACTCTGCTAGATATATTGGTTTTTATAGATTAAATGTTTCAACAAATGTAGTAGAATCAATAATTCCAATTGAAAATTTAGCCCTACAATGTATTTCTTTTTTAGGATTTACATTGATTGATGAGACAAGAATGTTAGGATCTTGCAGTGAGGTTGGAAAACAACTAGGTGTAATCGATATCTCCGAAGGAACTTTAGGAATAGTGTCTTCTTCAGGGTATAAAATTAAAGTTCCAAATAGAACATCTCTTTTAAGTATTGATTTTTTAAATGGATCTCCAGATATCAATACCAGCCAAGAAAGTGTTTTATACAAAGGTAAATTGTATTTTAAAGTTTTCTCAGGAAGCGACACTGGAACTTATTATATTGGAAGTTTAGATAGTTCAAATCAATTCACTCTTGTTAGTTCAACTCTTAAACTCTCAAGTGATAGTTCATTTGTAATTTTAAATGATAGCATCTGGACAAGTGGTCTTATATCCAATGAAGCTAATACAAGTTTTACAGAATTTTATAAGTTTTATTCTAATTAGAAAAAATTCATTAAAATTACATCTTTTTATTTACCAACGAATCCTTAATTATAGGGATTCGTTGGTTTTAAGTTTAATTAAAAGTTTAGATTAAATATATTTAATTTTTTAAGTATAATATAGAAATAATCCTGAATGTTCCTTGTTTTCAATGAAAAGTCTTAAAATAGGCATTATTTTTGTTATTTTCATTTTTTATTTATTAAAAATAAGAAATTAGGTTTCATTTGGGATATTTAAATTGTAGTTAAGTTAAGGAAAATCTATGTCTAAATTAAGACTCATAAAAGAGTTCTGTTTCTATATTTTAGGAAATCTACAGGTTTATTCAAATAAACCAATCCTTAATTTCATTTATTTTAATCCAAAATCTTTAAATAAAAAAAATAATAACCGAAAGGAAAAATATGAAAAATAAAGCAATATATGGATTGCTGATGGGATTGGTAATGGGCTTGACCACCACGGTACAAGCTACACAACCACTAATGCTGTCGGGACGATTACTCAATAATACGACAAGTCTTCCAATTGAAGAAGCCGGAGTAGAGTTTAATGTTAGAATCAAGATTGATGGTTGTACTGTTTATTCAGAGGTACAAAACCAAGATCTATCAGCGTCTAGTGGATATTTTAAATTAGTGAGTGGAACAGGAACGGTGGTTTGGGGAAGTTTAGCTTCTGTTTTTGACAATGGAACAGCGACTTGTATGGAAAATTCAAGCACTCCTTCGGTGAATCCATCAACTGTTCGTAAAGTTCAAATCTCTGTGAAAAGAGCAAGTGAATCTTCATTTACAACATTTAGTGAAGAAAATTTAAATTCAGTAGCATTTGCGAAAATAGCAGAATCTTTAGATGGAAAGAAAAAAGAAG